>Ga0078972_1001126_pt1 | contig 104160 bp, 90 predicted proteins | sample YelNatPaOPGAMG01_FD_67568 | JGI IMG/M metagenome (GOLD analysis project Ga0078972, IMG submission 67568) | Hot spring thermophilic microbial communities from Obsidian Pool, Yellowstone National Park, USA - OP-RAMG-01 (SPADES assembly) (version 2) | ecosystem: Environmental > Aquatic > Thermal... | reverse complement strand
CCCGGCTCTTCTTGGGGAGCAGGCCGCCGGGCTGCCCATGCCGGCGGTCACGCCGGCAGAGCGACACAATCCCAAACGGTACGGGAGTCCCAACGCCATCCGGCCCGCACGACCGCTCGCTCCACCTCAAGCCGCCGCCCCAAGTGGAGCAAGCCGCCAGGCTTGCCATGCCGGCACTTCTTGTGGAGCAAGCCGCCAGGCTTGCCATGCCGGCGGTCACGCCGGCAGAGCCACACAATCCCAAACGGTACGGGATTTCCAACGCCATCCGGCCCGCACGCCTGCGCGCTCCACCTCAACCCGCCGCCCCCAGTGGAGCAGGCCGCCAGGCTTGCCATGCCGGCACTTCTTGTGGAGCAAGCCGCCAGGCTTGCCATGCCGGCGGTCGCGCCGGCAGAGCCACACACACGCCACACGTACGGGGTTTCCGAATGCCATCCAGCCCGCACGCCTCCGCACTCCACCTCAACCCGCCGCCCCCAAGTGGAGCAAGCCGCCAGGCTTGCCATGCCGACGGTCACGCCGGCAGAGCAACGCAATCCCGAGATGTACGGGAGTTCGATACACCATCCGCCCCGCAAGACTGCGCGCTCCACTTCAACCCGCCGCTTCTCCTCCCATCTCCGTGTCCTCCGTGTCCTCTGTGGTTTGGTTTTCTCCGTGTCCTCTGTGGTTTGCCTTCTCCGTGTCCTCCGTGGTTTGCTTTTTCCGTGCCCACCCCACCCCCAGTCACAACCTTCCCCAAATCTTTTTTCCTTTCCTTTTCAACCACTTAGCAACTCCCCCTTTCTTCTCCTCTTGCTCCCCTCTTGTATGTTGAAAGTGAAAGGTGCGGCTGACGCCCTCGTGGGGGCCCGCACTGCGGACGGCGCAAGTCCCGGGCCACGGCGCCGACGCCTACAGCCACTGCCCTCACCGGATGGGGGTGAGCTCCGGTCCCTGAAGCCGGCCGCCGGGGGTGAGCAGGCGGGAGGAGGCCTCCTAACTTAAAGAAAACAAAGAGGCAACCAAAACCAGCAACCAGCCCAAAAAGGAGTCAAAAAGCAGGAAAGAGAACCCAGAAAAACCAACCAACCAGGAACCCGAACCAAGAATCCCCACCAGATCGCAGAAGCGGAGCCCATTCCACGCCCCAACTCTGCCCACAGATACCGCCACGCTGCCAGCCTGCGCTCCTACCACATCCCAAGTCGAGCTCGACTAGCGCAGCCCTCGTCGAGGCTGCCCACACTCGCGCCGTGCTCCAAATCTCGCCTCGCAATCGCCTCACTCAGATCCGGGCGCGTCAACAAGAATCATGCCGGCCTCCAGAATTGAAGCGGCAAACGGCACAACCCGACGGAGGCGCGCAAGGCATGAACCCCGCCCGCCGCTGTACGATGAATTCTGAACGTGGCTGATCCATGCTCGCGAATCCTGGTGCGTGCGCCTAACTGGCTTGGCGATGCCGTCATGTGCATCCCCGCGCTCCGCGCCCTGCGCCGTCGCTTCCCGGACTCCCACATCGCCGTCCATGCGCGCCCGTGGGTCGCGGAACTCTATGCCCGGGAAAAGTACATCGACCGGGTGCTCGTTTGCCCTCCCGCGCGCAAAGGTTTTCGCTTCCTCTTGGACCGCTGGCAGGCCGCCCGCCAGTTGCGCCGCGAGGAATTCGACTGCGCCATCCTGCTGCCCAACTCCTTCGAGTCCGCCCTGCTCGTCTGGCTGGCCCGCATCCCGCGCCGCGCCGGCTACAGCCGCGACGGCCGCGGCCTGCTGTTGACAAATAGAATTGCGCCCCCGGCGCCGGGCGAGATCCCCAAACACGAACGCTTCTACTACCTCGAGCTGCTCCGTCGAACCGGCCTTCTGGAGGACGGCCCGCTCCGCCACGAGGAAACCTGCCTGGACGCGGCGGCGGAGGCGCGTCAGGCGGGCCTGGCGCGCTTTCAGGCGATGGGCATCCAAGGCCCCGTGGTGGGCGTCAGTCCCGGCGCAGCCTATGGCGGCGCCAAACGCTGGCTTCCGGAATACTTCGCCGAAGCCGCGGCGGAACTGGCCGAAGGCGGCACGGTGGCGGTCTTCGGATCCCGTTCGGAGGCTTGCATCGCCGAGATCGTTCTGAGCCGTCTGCGCGCCGCCCCCGTCGACGCCCGGAACTTTGCCGGCCAAACCACGCTGGCGGAGTTCATGGACCTGGCCGCCGCCTGCCGCGTCTTTCTCACCAACGACAGCGGCGCCATGCACGTTGCTGCCGCCCTCGGCGTGCCCACGGTAGCCGTTTTCGGGGCCACCGACCCCGAAGCCACAGGTCCCGTTGGGCCCGCGGTCCGCGTCGTCCGCGAGCCGGTCGAGTGCAGCCCCTGCCTCCTCCGGGAATGCCCCATCGACCACCGCTGCATGACCCGCGTTTTGCCCGCGCGCGTGGCGCAGGAGGCCCGCGAACTGCTCAAATAGTTACTTGCCCGTGGATACGCGAAACAAGATCCTTGACCCTGCCGAAGCCGCCGCGCGGATTCACCGCCTTTGCGCTGATGGCCGGTCCGTGCGCCTCATCACAGGCTTCTTCGACCCGCTCACCCCCGCCCACGCCCGCCGGCTCAACCGCCTCGCCTCCGAGAACTCCCATCTGACCGTCATCGTCACCGACCCGCCCGATCCCATCTTGCCCCTCCGCGCCCGCGCCGAACTCGCCGCCGCCTTAGCTGCCGTCGATCTGGTGGTCCCCGTTCCCGCTGAGCAACTCGACGAATTCCTCCAAAGCCTCCCCATCGCCCCCTTCGAACGCGGGGAAGCCGAAGACCTTGTTCTCCGCCAGGAGCTCATCCGCCATGTCCACACCCGCCAGCGGGCCAGCTAACTCCGGCCCCGGATTGCTGGTGGTCCGGCTCGGATCCATGGGCGACGTCATCCACGCCTTCCCCGCGGTGGCCTCCCTTAAACAGAGTTTCCCGGCTCTGCCGCTCACTTGGGCCATCGAACCGCGGTGGGCGTGCCTGCTGGAGGGCAACCCCTTCGTCGACGGCGCAGTGCTCATCGACCGGCGTTCCTGGAGCGGCCTGCGCGATTCTCTGCGGCGCTTGCGGCAGCGGTGCTACTCGGCCGCGATCGATTTTCAGGGGCTGATCAAGTCTGCGCTGGTGGCCACCTTCGCCCGCCCCGCCCGCATCTACGGTTTCCATCAGTCCCAGCTCCGCGAACCTCTGGCCGGACTGTTCTACTCCGCCAAGGCGCGCGCCGCTTCCGCGCACGTCGTCGACCGCAACCTGGAACTTGCCGCCGCGGCCGGCGCCACCTCCGTGCTGCGCTGCTTCCCCCTGCCGGAGGGCTCGCCCGAAGGCGCGCTGCCGCCGTCCCCCTTCGTTCTCGCATCGCCATTGGCGGGCTGGCCCGCCAAACAATGGCCGCTCGAATACTACGCGGAACTGGCCGAACTCCTCAAGAAACGCTTAGGATTGCCGCTCGTGCTCAACGGGCCGCCCTCCGCCGCCCCGGTTCTCTCGCAAGTGGCCGGAGCGGAAGTCCACCTCTCTTCGATCCCCGGTCTGATTGACGCCACCCGCCGCGCCTTAGCCGTTGTGGGCATCGACAGTGGGCCCCTGCACCTCGCCGCCGCGTTGTCCAAACCGGGGGTGGCCATCTACGGCCCCACCGATCCCGCCCGCAATGGCCCTTACGGCGGAAGCATCGCCGTGCTGCGCAGCCCGCGCGCCGCCACCAGCTACAAGCGCAAGAACCAGATCGACGAGAGCATGCGCGAGGTGCGCCCCGAAGCCGTGTTTGCGGCTCTCAGGGAACAGCTCGAACGGTCCGGGATCCCCTCCTCGCTATGAACCTCCTGCGCTTCCCCAAGCCGTACGCCGATGCCGCCGCCCGGCTCCGAGCCCCAGCCGGCTTCGTGCTCGTGGCGCTGTTCGCCTGGCTCGCCGCTCCTACCCCGGCGTCGCTGGCCGGGGGGCTGCCACTGGCGGCGCTCGGCTTGGCGCTGCGCGCTTGGGCGGCCGGCCACATCACCAAAGACCGGAGGCTCACCGCCACCGGTCCATACGCCTACGTCCGCAACCCGCTCTACCTGGGCTCGCTCACCGCCGCCGCGGGTTTCGCCCTGGCCTCCCGCAGTTGGCTGCTGGCCGTGCTGTTCGCGGCGTTCTTTGTTCTGCTGTACCTGCCGGCGATTCAGCTCGAACAGCAGCACCTGCGCGAACTGTTCCCCGACTATGACGCCTACGCCGCCCGCGTGCCCGCTCTGCTGCCGCGCCTGCGGCCCGCTGAAGGCCCTGCGGCCCGCTTTTGCTGGCGCCTCTACCGCTACAACCGCGAGTATCAGGCCCTGCTCGGCTATCTGGCCGCCGCGGCGCTGCTGTGCTGGAAAGCCTGGCGCTGAAGCGATCTCTCAACCCAACCGCTGGGTGAATTCGGCCAGCTCGCGGACCTTCCTCAAAGCCGCCCCCGAGTCCACCGACTCCGCCGCCATCTCCATCCCCTCCCGGAAATCTCCGGCCCTGCCCGCCACGACCAGCGCCGCCGCCGCGTTCACCAGCGTGATGTCCCGCCGCGGTCCGCGGACTCCGCTTAGCACCGCGCGGGCGATTTCACAGTTGGCCGCAGGATCTCCGCCCCGCAGATCTTCCGCCCGCGCCCGGCTTACCCCGAACTCCTCCGGCGTCACCTCACGCCGCGCCACTTGTCCGCCCCGGATCTCAAAGACCAGCGTCGGTCCTGTGGTGGTGATTTCATCCAGTCCGTCTGAGCCGTGCACCACGAACCCGCGCTCCAACCCCAGCTCCGCCAGCGCGCCCGCCATCAGCTCGGCGGCCCGCGCCGACGGCGCTCCCACCAGTTGCGCGCTCGCTCCCGCCGGGTTGGTCAATGGGCCCAGATAGTTGAAAACCGTGCGCAGGCGCAGCTCTCTCCGCACCGGTTGGGCATGCCGGGTTGCTTTATGGATGGCGGGCGCGAATAAGAATCCGATTCCCACCTCGCGGATCGCCTGTTCCATCTGTTCCGGCGTCAACTCGATCCGCACTCCCAGCGCCTCCATCAGATCCGCGCTCCCGCAGCGGCTCGACATGGAACGATTTCCGTGCTTGGCTACGCGCACGCCCGCTCCGGCGGCGACGAAGGCCGCCAGCGTCGAGACGTTGAACGTCCCGGCCGCGTCGCCTCCCGTCCCGCAGGTGTCCAGCAGCGGTTCGCCCGGCGCGCCCGCATCCACGCGCTCAGCCTTTTCGCGCATGGCGCGCGCCATGCCGGCCAGTTCCTCCGCAGTTTCCCCTTTCATGCGCAGGGCTACGAGAAACGCCGCGATTTGCGCAGGGCTCGCGCGTCCTTCAAGCAGGCACAGCATGGCCTCTTGGGCCTGTTGGGCAGTGAGGGATTCGCCGCGGACCAGAACTTCGAGGAACTCGAAAAACTCCATGCTATAGTGTCTAATTCTAGCGGTTCGCCGCGCAATTCCGCCCTGATGCATAGAGGCGCATTGCGGCCCTCCGCCCTGGAGGTGCACTCATGAAGATTCATGAATACCAAGCCAAGGCCATTCTGGCCGGCTACGGGGTTCCCGTGCCTAGAGGCGAAGTTGTTTATACCCCGGAGGACGCCGAAACCGCCGCCCGGAAGTTCGAAAACGGCGTTGTGGTCAAGGCCCAAATCCACGCCGGGGGCCGGGGCAAAGGCGGGGGAGTCAAACTCGCCAAAGACGCTCAGGAAGCCTTCGCCGTCGCCAAGAAAATGCTCGGCATGAAGCTGGTCACGCACCAGACCGGACCCGAAGGCCGCACCGTTCACCGCGTCCTGCTCGAGGAGGCGCTGCCCATCGAGCGCGAAATGTATCTCGGCATCGTGCTCGACCGCGCCCGCGGCAAGCCCGTCTTCATGGCCTGCGCCGAAGGCGGCGTAGACATTGAAGAAGTGGCCGCCCGCCGCCCCGAGTCCATTCTCAAAGAACCCATCGAGCCGGGCTTGGGTCTGGCCCCGTTTCAGGCCCGCAAGCTTGCTTTCGGAATGGGAATTCCCGCCGCTTCGGTGGCCGCCGCCGTCAAGGCCATGATCGCTTTGGCCAAGGCCTACGAGGGCGTCGACGCCTCGCTGGCCGAGATCAACCCCTTTATCCTCACCACCGACGGCCGCGTCTTCGCCCTCGACGCCAAGATCAATCTCGACGACAACGCGCTTTACCGCCACAAGGACTTGCTGGAGTTGCGCGACCTCAACGAAGAGGACCCGCTGGAGGTCGACGCCTCGCGTTTCGGGCTCAACTACATCAAGCTTGATGGCAACGTCGGCTGCATGGTCAACGGCGCCGGCCTGGCCATGGCCACCATGGACATCATTCAGTACGCCGGGGGCCGGCCCGCCAATTTTTTGGACGTCGGCGGCGGCGCCAGCGCCGAGCAGATCCAGAACGCCTTCCGCATCCTGATCTCCGACAAGAACGTCAAGGCGGTCCTGATCAATATCTTCGGCGGCATCCTGCGCTGCGACGTGTTGGCCACCGGCGTCGTGGCCGCCGCGCGCGAGCTTCAGATCTCGGTCCCCATCGTGGTGCGCATGGAGGGAACCAACGTGGAGGAAGGACGGCGCATTCTGCGCGAGTCCGGTTTGAATTTCACCGTCGCCGACGGCATGAAGGACGCCGCCGAGAAAGTCGTGAGGCTGGCCCAATGAGCATCCTGATCGACGAAACCACCCGAGTGATCGTGCAGGGCTTCACCGGACGGGAAGCCACCTTCCACTCCGAGCAGTGCCTCGCCTACGGCACCAAGATCGTGGGCGGCGTGGTCCCCGGCAAGGGCGGGACCACTCATCTGAACCTGCCGGTCTTCAACACGGTTCAAGAAGCGGTCTCCGCCACCGGGGCCAACGCCTCGGTCATCTTCGTGCCTCCCGCGTTTGCCGCCGACGCCATCATGGAGGCCGCCGACGCCGGCCTTGCGCTCGTGGTGGCCATTACCGAGGGCATCCCGGCGCTGGACATGGTGAAGGTCTGGCAGTTCCTTAAGGAGAGGTCCACGCGCCTGATCGGGCCCAATTGCCCCGGCATCATCTCCCCCGGGAAGTGCAAGATCGGCATCATGCCCGGTCACATCCACAAGCCGGGCCACGTCGGGGTGGTCTCGCGCAGCGGCACCCTGACCTACGAAGCCGTGGACCAGTTGACGCGTCTCGGCATCGGCCAGTCCACCTGCATCGGCATCGGCGGCGACCCCATCATCGGAACCAACTTCATCGACGCGATTCGCCTGTTCAACGAGGATCCGGACACCGCCGCCATCGTCATGATCGGCGAAATCGGCGGGACGGCCGAAGAGGACGCCGCGGCCTTCGTGCGGGACAACGTGCGCAAGCCCGTCATCGGCTTCGTCGCCGGCCAGACCGCGCCTCCCGGCCGCCGCATGGGCCACGCCGGGGCGATCATCTCCGGCGGCTCCGGCAAGGCCGAAGACAAGATCCGCGCCATGCGCGAGGCCGGCATCACCGTGTGCCTCAGCCCGGCTGAAATCGGCGAGCGCGTCAAAGAAAAGTTATGACCCAACGCACTCTTTCCATCATCAAGCCCGATGCGGTGGCCGCGGGCCACGCCGGCGAAATTCTGGCGATGATCGAAAAGGCCGGATTCCGCGTGCTCGGCTGCCGCATGTTGCGCCTGCGCAAAGAGCAGGCCCGCGAGTTCTACGCGGTCCACAAGGAGAAGCCCTTCTACGAGAGCCTGGTGGAGTTCATGACCGAAGGGCCGGTGATCGTGCTGGCCTTGGAACGCGAGGACGCCATTGCCCGCTTGCGCGAGGTCATGGGCGCAACCAATCCGGCCAACGCCGCCGAAGGCACAATTCGCAAGCGGTTTGGAACCAACATCGAGCGCAACGCCGTGCACGGCTCCGATGCGCCGGAAACGGCACGCACGGAGCTGGCCTTCTTTTTCTGCGAAGCGGATTTGGTCTGAGTTACGGCTATGGGATCTTCACCGGCGCTTCGGTGAGGAAGACCAGCACTGTCTCCGACGGGATGAACACCCGCTGGCCCTTCATGAAGACCTGAGAGCCGGCGCCCGCGGCCGCGCCCGCTCCGGCGCCGATGGCCGCCCCTTTGCCGCCTCCGGCGATGGCCCCGATGATCGCGCCCACCGCCGCCGTGCCTGCGGCGACCTTGGCGGTCCGCTCGCCGCGCGAGCCGCTGGCCTGCGTCACCGAGGAGGTGCGGATGTTCACCGGCTTGCCGTTCACCGTCACGGATACCAGCTCAACGGTCAGCTCGGCGCGCCCGGTCAACTTCCCGGACTCGCGCTCCGCCGCCAGGCGCACCACGGCGTCCGCTCCCTTGGGCGCCAGAACTTCCGCGCCCGCCTGAAGTGGCTCGGCGAGGCTCGCACGGAACGTATCGCCCTCTTTGGCCTTCTCCGAATCGATCGAGTCGATCAGCCGGACCACCACTTCGGACCCTTTGGGCAACTCGCGTCCGGAGCTTTTCAAGACGATTTGGGCCAGCACCCGCTCGCTCAAGCCCGCCTGTTTGAGCTGGACGATGTTGCCGGCGTCGGTGGCGATCCGGACGGGCTGGGCGTTCAAGATGTCCAGCAAGAAGTTCTCCGAGAAGCCGGCTTTGACCAGCTCCATCATCCCGCTTGTCGTCAGCGGCTCCGTTGGAGGCGCTTTACGCACCGCGGCCAGGATCACCCGCTCGCTGACGCCGCTGGACTTGAGCTCCGCCAGCCGCCGGGCGTCCGTTTGCAAGCCGGACGGCTGCTGCTGGATCAGAGTCAAGATGAAGTCTTCGCTCAGCCCTGCTTTGCTGAGCTTCACCAAGTCTTCGTTGGTCAGGGCTGCCTGCCCCCACCCCAGCGCCGCCAGACATGCCAATAACGCAACCACAGTCCCCACACGCCACGTCATAATTTGCTCTCCCTTCACCCCTATTATCCTGCCGCAGGCACCACCCGGGCAGACTCAGGGAACCCGGTACAAGATACTGACGGTTGCGGTGGAGCTCGCGCCCGTTGGATCGGTCACCTTGAGCTCAAAGGTGTAGAACCCTGGCCCGGTCAGCTCCACCCCTGTTACGGCCTGGTTCGGGTTCGAAATATTGGCTGGGAGTAAGCCCCCAATCTGCCGCCAACGGTAGGTCAGCGGGTCCCCATCCGGGTCGTACGACCGGGACCCGTCCAGGGTCACGAGCGGGCTACTGGTCGTCCGGTCTTCGCCTGCGATGGCCACGGGGACAGAGTTGGATGGCCCTCCACGCACGTCGACCCTCGCTTGCGCGCAGACTTCCCCGTACGCGTTCGCCGCGCAAAGCAGATAGGTTGTTGACTGCTCTGGACGGACCTCCCGCTCGCCGGTCACCGCCACGCTCACCGCCTGGGACGTTCGCAGATCTCTCAGCGTGGCCGACTCCGCGCGCCTGGTTTGCCACTTCAGCGTCGCCGCACCCCCGGAACTGATCTGGTCCGGGATCGCCGTGAAGTAGACAATCTCCGGCGGAGCACCCGGCAGCACTTGGACCTGCGCCTGCCGGCAAGTCTCCCCGTAGGCGTTGTTCGCACAGAGCAAGTATGTGGTGGTCTGATCCGGCTGCACCTGCTTGGAGGATTCCGCCGGCTGGTTGGGCCAGGAGGCTCCCGTGCGCAGGTCTTTGAGCGTGACGGAATCCGCGCCGGTCGTCTTCCACTGGAGCGCGGCTGTCCCACCAGCGACGATCTGGCCCGGGACGGCCGTAAAGTAGAGAATCTCCGGCGGCTGCCCCGCCTGGACTTGAACGGTCAACGTCTGACTTACTTCGCCATAGGCGTTCTTGGCCAACAGTAAGTAACTTGTCGTTTGGGCCGGCGTCACCGGCCGGGTTCCTTCGGCTGCTACGGTCCAGGTTTCGCCGGTGCGCAGGTCTTTCAGGGTCACCGTGTCGGCGTTGGCGGTCTTCCATTGCAGCGTCGAGGTCCCGCCGGGGGGCACCTGGAGCGCGCTGGCGCTAAAGTAGACGATTTGCGGCGGCGGGCCGGGCGTTACGCGCACAACCAAGGCCTGGCTCACCTGTCCCGAAGCGTTGGCTGCGGCAAGCAGGTAAGTTGTGTCGCGGTCAACGGAAACCGTCATGCTGCCGCTGGGAGAGACGGTGGCCGCGGCAGTTCCGGCGGTGAGGTTCCGCAGCGTGACGGAGTCCGCGTCCTTCACCTCCCAGCGCAGAGTGGTTTGCTGATTGGGCCGGATTTCCGGGGGATCCGCCAAAAAGTACGTGATCTGCGGAGGGTTGATGGTGAGCGTAGTGACCACGACCGTGTCTGGCTCGCTCGAAAGTCCCTTTGAATCGGTCACGACCAGTTCGAAGACATAGTTTGCGCCGTTGCCCCCAGTGAACGAGGCTTTGACTGAATCGGCGCCCGTCAACTCCACACGCGGCCCGCTGATCTGCCGCCAGCGGTAGGTAAGCTTATCCCCATCCGGGTCGTAGGATCCGCTTCCATCCAGGACGATCGGCCCTTTGCGCCAGTCCACGCCCAGCTGGTCCGGCCCCGCGTCCGCCACGGGCCTGCCGTTGCCGCGTTGCACGACCCGGGTGAGGGTTTCGTACCGGATGCGGGGGACGATGACCGGAACCGGGGCCTCGTTGGCGGCATCGCTTTTAGTCCCGCCCCAATGGCCCAGCCGGAGTCCGGCGGCGAACCGGAAGGGATTCTCGCCCGCGCGCGCGAAGCCCTCGTTGTAGCCCACTTCGACCATGAACCCCAACTTGCCCACCAGCGGCAGCGAATAGCGGACTGCGGTTCCCACCGCCGCATTGCTCCGCCCGGTGTCCAGATAACTCACCGTGCCTTCCAAGCTTCCGGTCCTCTGGCCCCAAGGCGCCGCAAACTGAAAGTTCGCCCCGAACTGATTAGTAACCTTGAGGTAAGTTTCTTCAAAGAGGTTGTAATCGAATTGGACCGATTTCACGACGGGCCGGTCAAAGGTGGCCCGGGTGGCGAAAACGCCCACTTGTCCGTAGCGCTCGCGGTAGTGGAAAATGTAACCCGCATTCAGGAACCACTGTCCGATCAGGCCGTTGCGGTCGAAGGTATTGCGGTTGACATACAGCAGGCTATGCAGCGCCGCGACCTGCCAGTCGCCGCGCCGCACCACCGGTCCTAGATCGAACTGAAATTCGCGGCTGCTGAAATCGACGAGCGGCCGCTGTTCGCGCGGGACGAACCGCCGGGCGCCGGCGAGCGGAGTAGACAACAGGCGGTCCAAGTCCGACCAGTCGCGCTGCTGGCGGAAGTCGAGCTGGGCCTGGGCCTGCAAGGCCCAATGGGAGCCGAAGCGCTGGAACAGCCGTCCGCCGATGCCGCCCTCGAGGGCGGCTCGCTCGCGGTTGCGGCCGAGCCGGAAGTCGAGGAGGGAGAAAGCAGGGGCGCCCACGGTGGTCCGCCGTGGTTCCTGGCGGATGGGATCCGCCCGCAAAGCTCCGCTGGCTTCGGCCGTAAGCCGGTACCCGGCCAGGCCGGCCTCAACGGCCTGTTGGCTGACCTTCAGTGCCGCCGATGCGTCCTGCCCTACGCCGTCCAGGGACACCGTATACTCCCCCACCGGGATCCGCAGGTAGGACCCCGATAGTCCGGAGCGAAGCTCCACCGTACTTTTTGAATTGAAATCGCCGGCTCTCTGCCGGATAAACAGCTCCGCCAAGCGGTCCTGAGGATCGCCAAGGTAGTAACGAGGCAGGACCGCCAGGCCCGCAGCCTGGGCCTCGCCCAGGTAGTATTTTAGGAAATAGTTCACGACGATCGGCCGACGCAACTGATTTGTCAAGGATTCCGCAAACCGGCGAGCGGCGTTACACTCTGCCGAGGCTCTAAAGGTCAGATCCTTGAGGGCATTCGGTCTCTTGGATTGTTCCAGGACTATTCGCAGAGGGGGGTCCTTTGACCGAAGGCCACGATAGTCGCGCGTCCAGTAGTTGTACCGGCCGGAGAAGGGCTCTTGGTCAATACGCTCCCCCGTCAGCAGTTCGAGGGGGTCCTGGGCGCCGGCATTGCGCACGGCGCGCTGTAAAAGGGCTTCGTGCACCTCGAACAGGTCATCATAATATATTAGGGAGGCGGCCATTTGCATGAGGGCGTGGATTTGCGCCATCCTGCGGGACTCCGCTCTTCTTTGGTCTTCTGTAACCGGGCCGGCAAGGAGACTTTCGTAATGTTTCTCAGCGGCCAATGCCTGCTTCTCCATTTCCGCAACCAAGCTATAGGTCCCATCTATAGGACACTGATCTTGTCTGCTTTGCAGCGAAACGAACTGACTTTTTAAGCTAGCTAGTACATCCTCAGTTGTCTGCGCCAAAAGCCCGGGTGATGCCATCAAGCAGGCGATGATGGCCGTCGCTACCAGTCGGTGTGGGTACACGGTCGTTGTCCTTCCTGCGTGACCAAATCTCCAATGTCGCGCTTCAGCTCTTGCAGAGCGTCAATCGTCAGCGTTTTGCCCGACCGCCGGAAGTACTCCTCCCAAGGCCGGTTCAGCAAGTAGTTCGCCTGGGCTGAGAGGGCGTTCAATTGTTCGAGCTGATCCTGACGGAGAAGGCCGGGCGTCAAATAGGGTTGAAGATAGCAGGCGGATTGCGAGTAACGGAGCTCGCGTTGGAGGCGCCTTGTGTTCTCGTCAACGCGGGCGAAAAGCTTATTCCTGGCTGCTTCAAAAGACGCCAGGGGAGCAACGCCGGCGCCTATGCGCTCAAGGTAAAGGAGGATCCCCCGCCGGAGCGCAAGGGTGGACAACTCCGCCAGCCGGTCGCGAATGTTTTCGTCCATCGGCTCGCCCTGGGCTTCCTTGAAGAGTCCGTAGAGAAAGTCGCTGTAGGCTTCGAAGGGCTCCCACAGGGGCGGTCTTGTGCGGAGTAGGCGCGCACCCTCCAGAAGATGTTTTCGGATCTGTCCGTCGAGTTGGAATACTATTGGTATCTCAACGCGGTCCCGAAGTTGGATTAGAGCATCGGTCCGGGAGATCCATCTGCTTGCTGCATAAAAATGACTCGTACCGGCGATGTCTTCCTGATCAAAGGCGACGACATTTTTCAGCCAGGCGCGCAGCGTTTCTTGATCTTGAGCGTTAAGTCCTTCCGGGGATCTGGAATCGCTGGCGTCCAACGCATGCTCCAATAAGTCCCTCAGGGCCGGCCCGAGGAGCGGGCCAACGTCTGGGTACGCGATAGCAAGCTGCGTGGCTGCATCCAAGATCAGCCGGACATATCCCAGCCGTTCGTTGTCCGATGCGGGCATTCGTTGAAGCTCCAGCCGGAACCGGTGGATGGGCTCCAACAAGAACCGCGGGTTCTCCAAAGGGCAGAGAGCCGGATAGCGGCAAGTCAGCGCGCACTTCAGGCTCAGGTAGCTGCGAAGAGCGTAATCCGCATTGGTCATACGGGAAGCGTCCGGGGCGTGACAAGCCAGCAGCAACAACTCGCAGGATGCGGGGGAGAGACCGCAGCCGCCGCTATCCTTCGCCAACAGCCGGACGATTTCTCCGCAATCCAAAGCTGGCATGGGGCGGTTATTGGATTCGCTCCACTGCTTCCATCGCGACAAGGATCCCTCGGGGCTCGGACATCCGGGCTCGGCCAAGGGGCCTCGGGAAAAAGGCGCAAGTAATTCGCGGAGCTGGGCGCCATCGCCGGAGGTTGATCCTGCGCCTGAAGCCTCATCTCCGCCGGCTTGCAGAGCCCAAAGCGAAACTCCCGCAGCAAAAAAAATGAGCCCGCGGGCCATTGCCAATCGCATAAGCGTCAACATGGCTTACTATTTTTCAGGCACTTTGAAAGGGAGCCGGTAAAAATAGCAGACGCCCTTCGGGTCGTTTGTTTTGACAAGACGAAGTTCAAATTCGCCGGGATTAGGGCGATCAGTAAAGTCTACGTCATTGTCACTGTTGAGCCTAGCCCGAGGAGCAGGACTCTGTTTAGTTGCATCGGCTGACGAGGGAGGCGTTTGCTCCGGATTCGATGGGAATATTCCTGCCAACTCGAGGGATCCTTGCCCCAGATGTTCCTTCTTAAACTTCTTCCACAACTCCTTCCAGTTCTTGAGAAATTCAGAGGAGTTCAATGATCCAATCTCAAACTTGATGGGCCGCACATCCTTCCTGCAATTGGACGCGAAGTATTGCGGCGTAAGGTTGAAATCTTCGCGAAGCGACAGGAGCGTCATGCGGCGATCCACTTCCTTCCAAATGCGTTCGGCGTCCTCTTCGAAACGCGGGTATCCGCGGGCCGCAGTGGCTGGGTCTCCCAGCCGGATCCGGCTCTTGATGGCGGTGAGCAGACCGGGGTCAATTCCCTTCTCTGCATTCAAAGCCATAATTGCAGCGTCCTGCCACCGCGTTCCTCCCTCGCCATAGAGTCCCCGAAGCACATGGTTGACACGTTCTTTGAGGTAAAACGGTCTCTCGTCGGGGTTCTTGGGGGGAAAATGTCCCTCGTCGAACAACGCCGATGGCACCACAGTAGCCACATGCACCGCCCAGCGATCGTCAATGGGCTGCCAGCGAGGAATAGGTAATATGAAAAATTGTGACAACCGTTGCTTGACTGACCTAGACAGAGCGGCCACATCCTTATTCGACTCTAGACTCTTCCAGATAGCGGAAAAAAAAGAGGATGAGACCAATTTTTCTTTGGCCATTTGCAGCAATTCATCCATGCTTTTAAGTTGAGGAGAGTCGGCATTAGACCACTCAATTACAACGCAAATTTGGTCATGCGCAAGCGAAGGCAGCTGTTTTATGGCAAAAGCACTGCCAATGTTCCACCAGAGCGAAACGGAAATATTAGGATTGTTTGCAGGGACTAGCGATTTGAGATACTTATCATTTGCCCTTTGACCTTCTTTAATCAAGTTCTCCAAAATATCATTGGCGGTCCTCATCCCATCGCGGGCGCCAAGAACTTCCTGAATGCGCACCGACCCGTGAGAGAGACACTCCTGTTGCGCCGGCATGGGAGCTGGCAACGCTCCAGCCAGGAGAAATAGGGAGCCACAGATTTTTTTGGCCAGGCTATACATTGGAGTTCATTTTATGAGCCGAGGTTTGTTATTATAACGGGGATCGACACAGCTGACACCCTATGTTTGTCCACACAACGTAAGACGACTACATGAAAATCGTTGCGACGAGGCAATTTGTTAAGATCTACTATTCGGAGGCGCCAGGTAGGCGGCAGCGGGTTCCCGGCGAGATCCGGGCCAGGACTGGCTTCTGTGACCTGATAGTTGCTGCTTACGCGGTCGGCGAACTCAGGTGGCAGGGAGTTTAGGGCGGCTTTGGAGTCTGCTAAGGAGAGTACAGATATTTCGGAGGGGCGCAAGTCTGGCACGCCATCGGGGTCGATGATGAACATGTCCAAATCGAAGTACTGATAGTTAGCGCGCCGGTCTGAATATGCGTTCTTCGGGTAATAAAGTTGAACCGTGTCTGCGCCTGTGCGGACCTGAGGCGGCCGGTTCCGCTGAACGACGAAGGAAATGATGGCCTGTTGAGGTACTCCCTGGGAGTTTGTGTGGTTCACATGCATCTCGAAGTAGTTCTGGGTTTCGTCGCGTGGATTGTAGCGAAGGCCCACGGCGCGGAAGCGTTTGTTCCTCTGATCGATTTCGAGGGCGCCTCTGGCGAGTGGGAGCGCTTCGTCAGAGCCTTTCCTGTACAGCGCGCCGTTGGGGTCCGAGTTTGTAAGAGTGCCTTCCCGCAGCTCGAGGGGAAACGGAGCGTCCTGTCCCTCTACAATGGGTATGTCACCGAAGCGCAGTGGAGCTGTCGTTTGCAGAAGCAGGTAGATCGCGCCTTTGGTTTTGGGACTTGATTGAATCTTGGCATCAGGAAACAGCACTTGGTACTCGAGGCAATAGTAGCCGTCGGACGGGTTGGCGATAAGCTGGGAAAGCTTAAATTCGGGGGTTTGGACCGGCCGACTCTTTTCAAGGGGGAAGGGGAACTGATAGTTGTTGGGCGGTTCGAACTTGTGTGTCTCTGTCCAAGTATTTTTTGTAAGGGGACGATGCTTGTACTGGCTAAACTGGATTTGGCCACTGGTGATTTGGCGCTCGCGGACGATCGGGACAAAGGTCAGGCGGAACGGGCTGTCGGGCGAGGTGAGAGTTTGGGGGGATTGCTCGGGGCCAGAATTCGAGGCGCCAGGAAGGCCAAACGCGCTTTCACAGGCAGGGCAGCGCAGAGCAAGGATCTCAGGTTCCCGTGAGAAAAGGTTCAAGCCGAGCTGAGTGTTGAGGATGAAAGCAACGCCTATTACAATTCCAAGCAGGAGTTTTGCAAAGTTAAGCCAAAGCTCAGAAGTGCTCTCTTCTGGGCCGTTTGACGGTCCCCTGTTCATAATGCACGCACCTCGACCTGTTTATGGGCTCGTTCGCTTGGAAAGAAAGGCCAGTAAGCGCTCCAGAAGCCCAGATTCCTCCAGGGCTAGGAGCAGTATGGTCACCAGCAAAAACACCATGCTGGAGTTCCAAAAAGCAGTGCCCGGGGTTCCAAAGATCAGCGCCCAAACCGCAGCTCCAACGCCAAGTATGTTCAGGCCTCGAACGATCCTCCGGCGCCAGGTGAAGGACATGTTGCTAGCCTGAGGTTCGCTCATGCAGGAGACCCAATCGCGCACCGCGGCCGGCATCCCGGTCCCGGTTGTGAACGCCAACCCGAGTGCGGCGGCGCCGGAGGGAAGTGTTTCAATCCATTTCACCTCCGCCTGTCCGATCTTCCATAGAGCTACAGGGACGGGTGATTTATGCAAAAGAACCGGTTTGAAGGAGACGTCCACTTTGTCACCAGTCTTCGGCGCGCCAGGAAGCGTGAGGTCAGTTCCCGGAAGAAGGACACACATCCCTCCCTCGCTGATGTTCACCATGGTCCCCGTTGAGGTTGAAGTCCACGCCCCATGAGTCAGAATGACCTGATCTGCAATGAAGCCATACCTGGGAGCTCGTCTAGGCATTGCCCTCCTCCAAACTTGTGTCTGGTAGCAAGAATCCAGAGAATCGTATCGCTTCTCTTTTGCGCGGGACGGCGACGATTTGCAGTGGGTTGGGAGCGCCCGCCGCGCGGGAGCCGAAGCCGCAAAGCGGAATACCTGGGAAAGGCTTTTCACATTGGCGGCTTTGAGGTGTTCCGTGGGGAGACGAGCCGCTTTCTCGGCCACTCATGCGCGAGACGAGCCGGACTACGATCTCCCGCCTCCAAGCGGGTATCACACGCGCAGTACCAAGGCTCTTTGTGAAGCAGCGTGCCCGGCCCGGTTCGGATAGTTGTAGCCCGCGCTTCGGCGAATGCATACCTGTTCAATATTCAGCCAATACCCATTGGGAAGTCAAGGGAAAATATCAAAGCAACGCTTGCTGATGGTACTGGGACTACTGATCGCATAGTCGATAATTCAAGACCAAGACTCAGAGACGCTCAACTGTTGGCCGTGGCCGCAAAGGCCATCCACCGTTTTGGTGGTTTTATGGTGTTCAGCCACACGCCGAAAGCGAAACGCCTCAGGGAGACCAGCCCGAAGGCCGCGGTGGCTCCGTACCGTTCGCTCCGAGCTTGCGGCAAGCGGCTCGCAGGCCACCCTGCGGATGCGAGGCTGGGACTTGCCTGCGCCGCGAGCCGAAAGTTCGGGCACTGGTTCCTTGGAGCTGGGTTTGGCGCCGGCGGCTGTTTCAGGGCTCATGGGCGCGCGGCCAGGAATTCCCGCATCCGGTCTTCTCCAGTTGCTGTAAAATCACCCCATAGAAAGGAGTTCGCCGATGCGGAGTGGGCAGCAGCGGCTACTTTTCCGAAGTTCGGCGGGGCGAAGACGGTGGCTGCCGCTGCTGTTCGCCCTGTTGCTTCTATTCGCCGGATTCGCCTGCCTTGGAACCACCATCCTGGCCGCCCAGAGCGGTTGCCAGGACCTGAATGCACTATACGAGCAGCGCGACAGCCTCCGTGCGCAATGGGTACGGCTGTGCGGCCCCGGGCCGCGGGGGGCATCGCCGGACGTCGATAGCGCTCGTTGCTTCAGCCTCTTCAAACATTGGCAGCAGGTCGAGGACGACATCGCGCGTTGCCTGGGAGAGGCCGAGCTTGGGCTGCGAATCCGAGAATTGGCCTCGTTCTACCGTCAGTACTGTCTGGCCGAGGGCGGCTCTCTAGAGTGTCAGTGGGTCAGGTCGAGGCTCCTGGAAATTGTCAAAGCACTCCGCGACCTTTACGAATCAAGGGGCTGCAAGGACCGTCCCAGTGACGCGGACTGCAAGGAAATCGGCGAGCTCATCGAGGAAATTGAAAAGGTGCTCCAAGCTGGCCAAGCCTTCGCTGTTACTCCCCCCGCGTCTGCCGCCCGCCAGCTTTCCGGCATCGACTTCGCTTCGATCCGCCTCTCTTACATCGCGGAGGCCCCCGATGCCTCGCAGCCACCGATCCAGGTCTTCTCGGCGGCTCTTGGTCCGGAAACCTTTGAAGCCGCCCGGGCCAGGCAAGCCATCGCCTTGCCGCAGGCGGCCTTTGGGGCACGCCTCGTGCTGCCGAGGAGCGCCTTCTGGGTGAACTTGCACCCCTCCGAACCCTCCCGCATCGCCGACGCCCAGCTCAGCCGCACGGACGTAGCACGGGTGATGCTCGAAGCCGACCTACAGCTCAAGCGCGACATCGCGCGCATCACCGATACCAGGTCTTCTCCTGTGGGGCCCGAGTTCTGGAAGCGGATTCTGGAGGCGGCCGCGGTAGAAGGAAACCAGATACAAATCGAAGCTCATAACCGGGTGTGGGTCGTGCCGGGCTCCGTCGTACTGGCGTCGGACGGGGAGCGCGTGTGGCTGAAGGAGGCGGGACTCAACGTCATGCTGGAAGCCAAATACTTCGAAGCCCGCGGGCAGACGGTCCAGGTTCAGGGCGGAGCCGGGGCTCAGGAAAGACGCGCGCGCCAGCAGGCCATCTTCGAAAGAATGGTTCTGCCGACTTTGCAGGAGTGGGTGAACACGGCGCCCCAATACGCGGCGCTGCGGCAGGTCTTCGCAAGCCTGGCGCTTGCGGAATGGTGGCGCAGCCGGCACGGAGAGGACGCGGCGAGAGCCCGCTTTGGGCTCAAACGTGGGGAGCTGACCGGAATGCTCAGTCCGGAGCCGTGGTCGCCCGAAGCCATCTGGAAGGACTACCTCAAATCTCTGAAGGAGGGTGAGTACGACTTCACCGAGGAGAGCCGCAACACCGTGGGGGACAAAATTATTATCGAGAGGACCCGCTATTTCAGCGGAGGTGTGGACTTTGTAACGGTCCCGGCGCCTAAACCCGAACGCGAAGCCCGGCCCATGCCCTCCGCTCTCGATAAGGCAATCTCAGGCGGCTGCGTGGCTATTTGGGAAGGTCGGCTGTGGTTCACCGAGCGCGCGCTGTCGGGAACGCCGGCCCTGTGTCTCGAGCCGACCTCGGCGAGCCCGTGAGGCGGCGAAGCCGTGCGCCGACAGGCGGCACGCGTTGCACCAGAAGCGAACTTTAGCCGGTCTCAGCGCGTATAATTAGGTTGGGGCTGCTGGACGGGCAGTCGCTGGGGAGGGGGCTTAGACCCCGTCCCTGGAGGAAAGTCCGGTCTCCATAGGGCAGCGTGCCGGCTAACGGCCGGGGGGCCCGGCTCAAAGCCGGGTTCACGGAAAGTGCCACAGAAAACATACCGCCCCGCCCCAGGCGGGGTAAGGGTGAAAAGGTGCGGTAAGAGCGCACCGCGGCCGGAGCAATCCGGCCGGCAGGGTAAACCCCACGCGGAGCAAGACCAAATAGGAGAGGAGGAGTGGCCCGCTCCGTTCGACTCTCGGGTAGGTCGCTAGAGCCGGGCAGCAATGCCCGGCCCAGAGGAATGACTGCCGCCCGCAAGGGTACAGAAACCGGCTTACAGTCCAGCAGGCCCTAATGTAGAAAAAACCAACACATTGGTGGCTATAGTTTCTTTTTTCCTGCAAAATCAGAAAGTTACAATTGTCACGCCCGCAGTATTTCCCAACACTTTAGATGTGGGATTTGACCCAGAGGCGTGGGAATTCCCCCACTGGGGTCCTCCCCATCATTCGTCCCCACAAACCGCTTTGACTTAACTCATTTGGAATTCAACGGGATTCGCTTTAGGATCGCCGGGTCCGGTTTGGGCTTTATCCTGCTGTAGAAATTTGCCATCTCGCTGTTGGAGGGCGGGGATGGAGGTCTGGGGTGGGTGTGCCAGACCGTGACAGGCGATATCATTGTGAGGAGCATCGAAATGCGCACTGCTCGATGGAGGAAGTGGTTTCCAGGCCTCACCGTGGCGGGGACGCTGCTGTTCGCTTCGCTGTATTTGGTGAGCGCGGAGCCGGAGGAGGTTTTCACCCCCCACGACAAGGCCTTTTACGCCGATTCCGACCTAGTGGCGTTTGTCCGGCCGGGTCTGGTAGTCAAGATCGTCTCGGCCAGCGTCGATCCAGACCGGACGGTAAAAGTCCGGTTTACCATCACCGATCCCAAAGGGCTGCCGCTCGACCGCGATGGGGTGTACACGCCGGGGACGGTATCCACGGGTTTCATCCTGGCCTACATCCCGAAAGGCCAGACACAGTACGTGGCCTACACCACGCGCACCCAGGTGAGTCCCATCACCGGGGCCAGCGCGGTTCAGGCAAGCACGGATAGCGGGGGGACCTATACCAAGAACGCGGATGGCGATTACACCTACACCTTCCGCACCAAGCTACCGGCTAACTACGATGCGACCGCCACGCACACGATCGGCCTCTATGCCAACCGGAACCTGACGGAGTTCGACCTGGGCATCAACTTGGCCGACACGACCTATAGCTGGGTCCCCGACGGTTCGCCGGTGACGGATACCCGCGACGTCATCAAGACGGTGACTTGCAACAAGTGCCATCAGGACCTGCGGGCCCATGGAACCACCGGGCGCAAGAGCATGGAAGTTTGCGTCCTGTGCCATACCCCGCAGACGGTGGATCCCGACACCGGCAATTCGGTGGACATGGTGGAGATGACCCACAAAATCCACATGGGGGAGCAGTTGCCGAGCGTGAAGGCGGGCAAACCTTACCAATTGATTGGGTTCGGGCAGACCGTCGCTGATTTTTCTGATGTTGTGTTCCCGGCCGATGTCCGCCGTTGCACCTTCTGCCATGAGCAAAACACCGGGGCGGCTCAGAAAGATGCTTACCTCAAGCCCACCCGGCAGGCATGCGGTTCATGCCACGACGACGTCAACTTCGCCACGGGCGAGAACCACGCCGATCTGCCCCAGATTTCGGACAACCAGTGCAAGTGGTGCCACATGCCCGAGGGCGAGCTGGAATTCGACACCTCGATCATCGGGGCCCACACGATCCCGACCTTCTCGAAAGAGCTTCCTGGCACGGTTTTTGAGATCCTCAGCGCCAGGGTGGATGGTCCCGGCAAGAGCCCCACGGTTCAGTTCCGGATCAAGGACAAAGCGGGCAACGTCATCCTGCCGTCTCAGATGAACAGCCTCTCGCTTGTCCTGGCCGGGCCCACCGCCGACTACAACACCGCCGTCTCCGAGGATCCGCGCTCAAGAGCGCAGGTGGCTGCCGACGGCACCGCCACCTATACCTTTACCGCCAAGATACCGGATAATGCCAAAGGCAGCTACGCGGTGGGCATCCAGGGCTACCGCAATATCACCCTGCTGCCGGGCACGATGAAGGAACAAACCGTGCGTGACGCCGGCATCAACAAGGTGGTCTACTTCAGCGTAGACGGCTCTCCGGTGCAGCCGCGGCGCACGGTGGTCGCACTGGACAATTGCAACCAGTGCCACGCGTTCCTCTCGCTGCACGGCGGGAACCGCAACACGGTGGAGATGTGCGTGCTTTGTCACAACCCGCTAGCCACGGATCAAGCGCGCCGTCCGGCGGACCAGATGCCGCCGCAAAGCGTGGATATGCGAATGATGATTCACCGCATCCATACTGGCAAGGAACTGGAGACGGATTACACGGTCTACGGCTTCGGCGGATCTGTCAACAACTTCAACGACGTCGGGTTTCCCGGCTTCCGGCAGCGTTGCGACGGCTGCCACGTCAACAACTCATACCGCCTCCCGCTGCCTGCGGGTCTGATCAAAGAAGTCCAGGATCCGCGCGGCTGGTTGAACCCGGTCGGGCCGGCGTCGGCCGCTTGCTTGAGCTGCCATAGCGGCATCGAGGCGGCGTCCCATGCCCTGATCAATACGTCGAGGCTGGGCGAAAGCTGCTCGGTCTGCCACGGCCCAACCTCCGCTTACGCGGTCGACAAGGTCCATGCTCAATAGCCAATTCCTTTCCGCTCCGCCCTTGAAGAGAGGCCCCCGAGGCGGGGGCCTCTCCTTGTTTCTGTTTTGCGCGCTAGCGGGCGCGGTGTTGGCGGCGGCTCAATCGCAGCAGCCTGCCGCGCCGAAGAAGGCCACCCTGGTGGGGTCGTCCACCTGCCAAGCCTGCCACGAGGAGATCTACACCGCCTTTCAAAAGAACGCTCACGCCGCCGTCGACAAGGATAAGCGCCGCGGGTGGGAAGGGAAGGCGTGCGAATCCTGTCACGGTCCCGGCAGCATCCACGCCGAGTCCGGCGACAAGAAAGACATTGTGAACCCGGCGCGGCAGGCCGCGGCGCAAGCCGACAAGATGTGCCTGAGCTGCCACCTGAACCAGGCCACCCATGCCGGGCGAATTCAGGGCGGCCACGCCCGCAGCCAGGTCAGCTGCGTCTCCTGCCACCCGGTCCACAAGGCGGAAGGTTCGCAAATGCTGCTCACCAAGACGGGGGAGATCAACCAACAATGCGCCAGTTGCCACCCGCAGGTGTGGGCGCAGTTCCAGCGGCCTTATAAGCACCGCTTGCCGGAAGGCGCCATGTCTTGTGTGGATTGCCACAACCCGCACGGGAGCTTCCTGCCCAAGTCGGTCCGCACGGTGGCCGCCAACGAGCCGGGTTGCCTCAAATGCCACGGCAACCTGGGCGGGCCTTTTACTTATGAGCATTCGCCGGTCCGGCTGGAGGGGTGCACCGCCTGCCACGTGCCGCACGGCTCAGCCAATCCCAGGATGCTGACCCGGCACGAGGTCCGCTTCGTGTGCCTGGAGTGCCACTTTAACCGGCCGGCCGCAACGCCGGAGGCGGCGGCCCCTACGCTGGGCGGCGTCCCGCCCGCGTTGCACGACTTGCGGAACCCCCGCTACAACAACTGCACGATATGCCACGTGAAGATCCACGGATCCAACGTAGACAGGGCCTTGATGCGATGAGACGGTTATCCATTGTTGTTCTGTTGTGCGCGCCTCTGGCGGCGCAGGATGCGTCCGCGCCGCAGACAAAGCCTGACGCGGGGACCGCCCCGGCCGCTGCGCAGAACCTGACCGGCACGGTGGACTTTGGCGCCCGCTGGTCCAGCGATTTGCGAGGCAACTCCGACGTGTACCGGACCGTGGTCAACCTGGGCGAAGGCGTCAAGCTCTTTAATGCCGACCTGACGCTGCGCGACCCTTCCCGCCGCATCTTCGACAAGATCACCGCGCGCGGCGATAGCTGGGGCGGTGAGCCGTATACCACGCTGCGCGTCGATGCAGTGCGCGAGGACACCTACCGCTTCACCACCGACTACCGCAATATCGCGTATTTTAACGCCATCCCCTCGTTCGCCAACCCGGCGCTCGGACGCGGCGTGCTCGACAGCCAGCGCACCTTCAACCTGCGCCGCCGCATGATCGACACGCGGCTCGACCTGTTCCCCAACCGCCGCATCAGCCCTTACTTCGGCTTTTCGCGCGATTGGGGGGCGGGCAACGGCGTGACGGTCTTCACCGCCGACCTCAACGAATACGCCGTGGCCAACTACCTGGACGACAAGACCGATACCTACCGCGGCGGGATTCGCTTCGAGGAAAAGTATTTCCAATTGACCCTGGAGCAGGGCGGCTCGGTCTTCCGCGACTACCAGCGGCTGTCGCACAACAACCAGCACTTTGGCAATCTGGGCACGACGTTCCTGGGCCAGCGCCTCTGGATGTCGGGTTTGGACCAGAGCTACTCGGTGACAGGCGACAACCTGTTCTCCAAAGCCGTGGTTACCTCGCGGCCGATTTCCGAGTTGGATCTCTACGGTCAAGTTCTTTATAGCCGGCCCCGCCAGGACACGACCTATCGCCAGATCAGCACCGGCAACTTCTTCTCTTTGGAGGAGTTCCTGTTTTTCGGCGCACAGCAGCGCGTCCTACTGTCCCAGGCCCGCATGCCGCATACTTCGGGCAGCTTTGCGGCTGAATACCGCCCGCTGCGCCGCCTGCGGGTCTTCGAGTCGGTCATGACGGACCGGTTCCATATCCCGAATGGGGTCACGAAAGACGAGAACTTCTTGCGGCTGTCGATGACGACGCCCATCATCGCGGGGGGCGACGAGCCGCCGGTAGTTGCGCCGTTCCTGTTCACCTACAACCGGCAGGAGTCCAATGTGATGCTGGACGCCGCCTCCTGGCTCACATTGCGCGGCGGCCACCGCTACGTGTGGGGGGACATGACCGGGCGGGCGCCGGGTTTGAGCCAAACCGGCCTGCTCGAATCCGGCGAAATGCGCATGCACGCCGGGCTGGCGGGCCTCACGCTGCGTTTCGCTCAGAAGCTAAACATGGGCGCTGATTTCGAAGCCGCCTCCGCCGACCGCAATTATTTCCGCACGAGCTTGCAGGACTACCAGAAGCTTTCCGCCCGGGCGCGCTACCAGGTGCTCGCCTCCCTCAACGTGGGCGCGAACTTCTCCTTGCTGAACAATCTGAATCCTTCCGTGCAGAACCGCTACGAGTTCCGCAACCGGGACTACAGCCTGACTCTGGCCTGGACCCCGCAAGGCGGCAAATGGATCAGCCTGGCCGGCGATTACAGCTACTCGACGCTGCGATCCAACATTAACTATTTGATTCCGCAGCAGTTGACATTGGCCCAGTCGCTGTACCGCGAGACCGCCCGGACCGCCAGCGCCTTCCTGGACCTGCGCTTCCCCGAGGTAATGAAAGCGAACCCGCGGATCAGTCTCGGAGGATCGCTGTTTTCCAGTACCGGAAGCCGGCCGACGCAGTATTATCAACCTGTGGCGAAGGCCTACATTCCGGTGCTGCCACGCGCCCAGTGGATGTTCGAGTGGCGCTGGTACAACCTGGGCGAACGCTATTACCAATACGAGGGATTCCGCACCCACCACTTCATGACCGGTCTACGGCTGGGGTTGTAATCCGCCACCCAGTTGTGGCCGCCTGCCGGCCTACAGTACAGTTGGGGTGTAGGCGGCCTCATGACCACCAGCGAAGCCCTGCGCCGTACGCCACTTTTAGCTGACCTTTCGCCCGGGCAGATCGACGCGCTGGCCGAACGCACCCTTCAGCGGCGGTACAAGCCAGGGGAAGTCCTTTTCTATGAAGGGGATCCGTGCCATGGCCTGTTTGTTCTGGCCGAAGGCAGCGTCAAGATTTTCAAGACCTCTCCCTCCGGACGCGAGATCATGCTCGCGGTCGAGTCCGCGCCGTCGAGCGTCGCCGAGGTTCCGTTGTTCGACGGTGGGCCTTACCCCGCCACGGTCTGCGCGATTGGGGAGGTATCGGCCTGCCTGATTAGCAAACAGGATTTCCGCCGGGTTTGTCTGGCCCAGCCCGAGGTCGCGTTGAAGATCCTGGCAGTGATGGGGCAGAGATTGCGACAGCTCGTGTCCGTGGTGGAATCCGTGAGCTTTGGCAGCGTGCGCCAGCGGTTGGCCACAACCTTGTTGGATTTTGCGCGGCAAGCCGACGGCAATTCCTTCACTCTGCCCGTGACCCATCAAGAGCTGGCCTCCCGGCTCGGGACTGTCCGCGAGGTTGTGTCCAGAAACCTAAGCCGGTTTCAGGCCGAGGGTCTCATCCAAATCGAGAAAAGGACCGTGACCCTGCTCGATCCTGCCGGTCTGGAACGTGAGGCGGAGACAGAATACTGATGGAAAACGCACATGAGCGTTGATTTTTCCATCGCTCCATTACAGCACTTCAAATCATACAGTTACGGCTGAAATGCCCAGGAGAGCGTGTTTCCATCGTTGTGGTTTGCAACAGCAGCCTGCCCGTGCTTCGACAGCCGTTTTCAGGCATGTTCTTAAGTAACTGAATAATAAGGAGATAGAGCTTTTCGTGCGGATTGCATTCGCCGTGCTTGTGGCCCCCTGCGTGCCCTTTCATGGGCGGAGGTAATTGACCATGACCGTTCTACTGGTTTTGTTCACGTTTGGAGCATTTATCCTGATCGACTGGATCCTGAGCAGGAAGAAGATCGCCACGGCGGAGCAGCAGATGGAAGCTGCGGAAGCGCTGGAGTGGAATCCGGATTACGTGGAAGGCTTTCTGGTTCCGGACCGTTTCCAATACCATCCCGGCCATAGCTGGGTGTTGAAGGAGCGCAAGAAGGTGGCGCGGGTGGGCGTGGACGAGTTCGCCGCGGCGTTGTTGGGCCGCATTGAGAAGATCGAGCTGCCCAAGCCCGGCACTTGGCTCCGGCAAGGGCAAAAGGCCTTCAGCTTCTATCGCAACGGGGAGAAGACCGAGGTCTTGTCGCCGACCGAAGGCGAAGTGGTGGAGGTCAACGAGGAGGTTCTGAAGGATCCGTCCGTGTTGCGCAAGGATCCGTACGGATCGGGCTGGCTTCTGATGGTGCATGTGCCGGACGAGGAGACCGTGAGCCGCAACCTGGTGCCGGTCAGCATGATCCGCAGCTGGATGCGGGATGCCGTGGAGCGCCTCTACGCGCTTCAGCCGCAACTGGCAGGCGCGGTGGCGGCCGATGGGGGAAGACCGGCCGACGATCTGCTGGCGGGGATTCCCAACGCTTCCTGGAAAGAGCTGACGTCCGACTTCTTCCTCAGCAAATGACGGGCACGGGGTTGGCCTGCGAATTGCTACGCTGATTGTGTAGGATTTCAGCGATTCGTGTCTGATTTTGCGGGGAAGGAGGCTCGATGGCCTCGAAAGCAATTCTGTTCGACGGCACCCTGTGCATCGGGTGCCGTTCTTGTGAGTCGGCCTGCGCCGAAAAGTGGGGGCTGCCGTACGATGAGAAGGTCGCTGCCGAGGAGCGGCTCAGCGAGCACAAGCTGACCACGGTGGTGACCCGTGGGGAACGCTACACCCGCCGCCTGTGCATGCACTGCGTGGAGCCGACGTGCGCTTCGGTCTGCCCGGTGGGCGCCTTGCGAAAAACCGATTTGGGGCCGGTGATTTACGAAGAGTGGCGGTGCATGGGGTGCCGCTATTGCATGCTGGCCTGCCCGTTCCACGTTCCAGTGTACGAGTGGAGCAAGACCCTTCCCAAAGTTCGCAAATGCGACATGTGCTATGAGCGGCAGCTTGCGGGAAAGGTGACCGCCTGTACGGAGGCTTGCCCCACCGGGGCCACCACCTCCGGGGACCGGGAGGCGATGCTGGCCGAGGCCCGCAAGCGCCTGGCGGAGAAACCTGCGCAGTACGATGGGCGGATTTACGGGGTCGGTGAGGTCGGCGGGACCTCAGTTTTCTTGCTGAGCGCCGTGCCTCTCACCCAGTTCGGCTACCGCTCGGACCTGCCGGCCGAAGCCCTGCCGGTTCTGACGCGCCGCGTGCTTGCGTTTGTGCCGGACGTGGTCGGCGTGGGAGGCGTTCTGCTGGGAGGCATCTACTGGATCACCCACCGCCGCGAAGCCGTGGCGGCTGCGGAAGGGAAGAACACCCCCCCCAGGAGGAAAACAGATGAGTAGGAGCTTTTCCGTGCCCAAGTTCACCTTCTGGCGCGCGGTTTTCGTGACGGTGATGGCCTTGGGCGCTTACGCCGCCTATTTGCGGTTTTTCCACGGGCTGGGGGCGGCCACCCATTTGAGTGACGATTTCCCTTGGGGCTTGTGGATCGGCTTTGACGTGCTGTGCGGGGTCGGTTTGGCGGCCGGAGGTTTTACGCTCGCGGCGGCGGTCCATATCTTCAATATCGAAAAATACAAACCAATTGTGCGGCCCGCGATCTTGACGGCCTTTCTTGGCTACCTGCTGGTGATCGTGGCGCTGCTGTTCGACCTGGGGAGGCCTTACCGCATCTGGCACCCGCTCATCATGTGGAACCCGCACTCGGTGATGTTCGAGGTAGGCTGGTGCGTGACGCTCTACACCACGGTTCTGGCGCTGGAGTTTTCGCCGGTGGTTCTGGAAAAGTTGCGCTGGCGCAAGGCGCTGAAAGTGGTGCATGCGGCTCTGATCCCGCTGGTCATTGCAGGGGTGTTGCTGTCGACGTTGCACCAGTCCTCGCTGGGCAGCCTTTACTTGATCGTCCCGCACAAGCTGCATCCGCTCTGGTACACTCCGCTGTTGCCCATCCTTTTCTTCTTGTCGGCCGTCACCGTGGGACTGGCGATGACCATTTTCGAGTCCTGGCATTCGAGCAAAGCGTTTGGGCGGCAGTTGGAGGTGCCGCTGCTGCGGGGGATGGCGCGCTTGCTGGCGGTTCTGGGGAGCGCGTACCTGGTCATGCGGTTTCTGGACTTGGCCCGCCGCGGGGCGCTGGGACGGGCGTTTGAATCCACGCCGGAGGCAGGGTTTTTCTGGCTGGAGATCGCGTTCATGGCCGTGCCCGCTTTGTTGCTCTACTTCGTTCGGGTCCGGGCGAATCCAAAGGCTCTCTACTGGTGCGCGGTGCTGGTGATTTTCGGCTTCATCACCCACCGGCTGAACGTGAGCGTGACCGGCATGGAGCGGGCCAGCGGCGTGCAGTATGTGCCGAAGTGGACCGAAGTCATGGTGACCCTGGCCATCGTGGCGCTGGGCTTTGCGCTGTTCCGGGCAGCGGTCCAGTACCTGCCGATTTTCGAGCACGGCAGCGAGGAGGAACAGCCGAGCGAGGTCTCTGCGGCGGCGGGCGCCGCGCAGGCGGGCAGTTAGCGCATGAGCCCGGGGGAGCCAGCACGCAAGGTTGTCCGCTTTAATCTGACCCTGAAGCTCGCCTTGGCCATGGTGGCGAGCTTTTCGGCCTTTGTGGCGCTGTTCGGTTATCTGGCGCTGTACGAGCACCGGCGGCACTCCGAGGAGCTGGTGCTGCAAAGCGCGGACCGGGTGACGGACCTGATCCAGCGCAGCACGCGTTATCAGATGCTCCACAATGACCGGGAAGCGCTCTATGAGATGATCAACGCCATCGGCGCCGAGCGCGGCATCCGGCTGGTGCGCATCTTCAACGAGGAAGGGCGGATCAGCTTCTCGACCAACGGCCGGGAGGTGGACCGGGTTGTGGACAAGCGCGCCGAGGCGTGCTACAAGTGCCACGCCCAGGAAGCTCCGCTGACGCGGCTGGACCGGCCGGACCGGGCCCGCATCTTTGCCGGCGAGAGCGGGGAGCGGGTGCTGGCCATGATCCGGCCGATTGAAAACGAACCTTCCTGTTGGACCGCAGCCTGCCACTACCATCCGCCGCAACGGCGGGTACTAGGGGTGATCGACGCCCACCTGTCGCTGGCGGATGTGGACGCGCAGTTGGCGAGCTTCGGCCGGCACGTGGCGTTGCTGGTGGCTCTGTCGGTGGTGGTCGGGTCGCTGGCGGCGGTGGGGTTCATCCTGCTGGTGGTGCACCGGCCGGTGCGGGAGCTGATGGCGGGAATCAAGCGGGTGGCGGCGGGGGATCTGCGGCACCGGCTGAGCGTACGCACCTCGGACGAGCTGGGCGAGCTGGCCCGTTCGTTCAACAAAATGACGGAGGACCTGGCGCGCGCCCGGGAGGAAATTCTGGCCTGGAACCGGACCCTGGAGGAAAGGGTGGAGTCCAAGACGTTGGAGTTGGAACAGGCCTACACCAACCTTGTGGTGAATGAGAAGATGGCGTCGCTCGGCAAGCTGGCCGCTACGGTGGCGCACGAGGTCAACAACCCGCTGTTCGGCATCCTGACCTACGCGCGGCTGGTCATCAAAGAATTGGAGAAATCGGAGATCACGCCTGAAGCGCGGGCCAAGGCGTTGGAGCAACTGCGGGTGATCGAGCGGGAGAGCCGGCGCTGCGGGGAACTAATGAAGACGCTGCTGGCTTACGCACGGCAGGCGCCGCCGCGCAAGCAGCCGGAGGATTTAAACGTGCTGGTGCGGCGGGCGCTGGATCTGGTGCGGCATCAAGCGGATTTGCAGGGCGTGGAAATCGAGGAGAGGCTCTCGCCCGAATTGCCCAGATGCCTCTGCGACGCAGGCCAGGTGCAGCAAGTGGTGCTGGCGCTGCTGGTGAATGCGCTCGACGCCATGCCCCGCGGAGGCCGGATCGAGGTGGCGACCGAGGCGGACCCGGCGGGCGGCGCGGCGCGGATCCGGGTGCGCGACACGGGCCCGGGAATCCCGCCGGACATCCTGCCGCACATCTTTGATCCCTTTTTCACCACCAAAGAAGATCAACACCGCACCGGCATGGGACTGGCCGTGGCCAAGACCCTGACCGAACACCACGGCGGCGCCATCACCGTGGAGTCCTCGCCCCAGGCGGGCACCGAATTCCAGGTGATGCTGCCCCTGGGCGCGCGGGTGGCGGTGAATGCAGGAGGCAACGGAGAGAAGGCATGACGGCCGGCGCAAATGTGGCAGGAGGCAGGAAAGGACGCATCCTGATCGTCGACGACGAGCTGGTGGTGCGGGACTCGCTGTTGAACTGGTTTGAGGCCGAGGGCTACGAGGTTGGGGCCGCGGCTAGCGGCAAGGAAGCTCTGGCGGCGGTTCAGCAGAAGCAGTGGGACCTGGCGCTGGTGGACATCAAGATGCCCGGCATGGACGGCATGGAGCTCCAGCGGCGCCTGCGCGACGCGGATCCTGAGCTGACGGTCATCATCATGACCGGCTACGCCTCGGTGGAGACGGCGGTGCAGGCGCTCAAAAACGGCGCGTACGATTACATCACCAAGCCTGTGGACCCGGATGAGCTGGCGCATTTGGTCGAGAATGCGCTGGGCCACAAGCGCTACAAACGCGAGCTGGAAAAGCTGCGCGAGAACTTGGAAGAGATCTACCCGGAGACGAAGCTGATCGGCAACAGCCCGGCCATGCGGCGCGTGCTGGAGCTGATCGAAATGGTGGCGCCCACCGACACCACCGTGCTGATCTCCGGCGAGAGCGGGACCGGCAAGGAACTGGTGGCGCGGGCGATCCACGCCGCCAGCCCCAGGCGTCACATGCCCATGGTGGTGATCCACTGCGGAGCCCTGACCGAGACGCTTTTGGAAAGCGAGCTGTTCGGCCATGAGAAGGGCGCGTTCACCGGAGCGCAGTACCGCAAGAAGGGTAAATTCGAGATCGCCGACGGCGGCACGGTCTTTCTCGACGAGATCAGCGACATCAGCCTGAAGACGCAGACGGATTTGCTGCGCGTCTTGCAGGAGAAGGAGATCCAGCGGGTGGGCGGCACGCAGACCATCAAAGTGGACTTCCGCTGCATCGCCGCCACCAACAAGAATCTGGAGGATCTGGTGAAAGCGGGCACGTTCCGGCCGGATCTGTATTACCGGCTGAAGGTGTTCGCCATCGACTTGCCGCCGCTGCGCGAGCGCAAGGAGGACATTCCGCTGCTGGCGGATCATTTCTTGAAGAAGTACGCCGCGGCGATGAACAAACCTGTGCCCAAGCTCTCTCAAGCGGCGCTGGAGTTGTTGCTGAGTTACGACTGGCCCGGCAACGTGCGCGAGCTGGAGAACGCCGTGGAGCGGGCCATGGTGATCGGGCGCGGGCCGGAGATCCAGCCCGAGGACTTCCCGTTCCAGTTGCAGGCCAAGCCGGCCGCGGCGGGCCGCAGCCTGGAGGAGGTGGAGCGGGCCCACATCGAGCGGGTGCTTCAGGAGACGGGCGGCAATCTGTCCCGCACGGCGCGCATCCTCGGGATCGACCGCACCACGCTGTACAACAAGCTGCGCCGTTACGGACTGAGGTGACTGCGGGCGCCGCCAGCTTCGGTCCGATTCATTTGCAGCCCGCCGGGGAAGGCGCGGCGCTCGAGCTGGTGGATGAGCTGGCGGCGCGGCTGGCGGCCCTGTTCGGCGTTTCCTGCCACGTGAGAACCGGCGTCCTGGACATCGCCTTCGCCAAAGACCCGGTGCGAGGCCAATATCATTCGACGGCCATCCTGCAACGGCTGGCGGCGGAGCCGCTGCCCGCTCCGGGGTCGCGGCTGCTGGGCATCACGGAACAGGATCTGTATGTGCCGGTGCTCACCTTCGTATTCGGCGAGGCTCAGGTGGGAGGACCGTGCGCGCTGGTCTCGCTGCACCGCCTGCGGGAGGAGTTCTATGGACTGCCTGCGAAGCCGGAGCTGCTGCTGGAGCGCGCGGTCAAGGAGGCGGTGCATGAGCTGGGCCACACGCTGGGGCTGCGGCACTGCTCCGACTGGCGGTGCGTGATGGCCTCGACGCACGCGGTGGAGCGGCTGGATGTCAAAGGCGAGTGGTTCTGCGCCGCCTGCCGCCGCGCGGCGGGATTGCCGGAGCCTCTCCCGCGTCCGGCGCCGTGAACCGCCGTCGAATTCCCTCTGGGGAAGAGCGGGCGCAGCGGCGGCCGCTTACGAGTAGACGCACGATTTGCCGGCTTCAAACATGGCGCAGATGTTTTCCGGCGGCACATCGGGTTGGATATTGTGCACCGCGGCCAGCACCCAGCCTCCCTGCTCCCCCATGAACTGGAACAGGCGCTTGACTTCGGCGGCCACCTCGGCGGGAGTCCCGAAGGGCAGAATCCGCTGGCTGTCCAGCCCGCCCCAGAAGGAGATCCGCGATCCGAACTCGCGTTTCAGGCGCTCCGGCTGCATGTCCTTGGCGCGGACCTGGACCGGGTTGAGCGCGTCGATGCCGATGGCGATGAAGTCTTCGATGTAGCGGTAGACCGAACCGCAGGTGTGGTACAGGATCTTCGCCTTGGTGTGGGCGCGGATCGTCTCCACGACCTTTTCCTGAAAAGGACGGATCAGCTTGCGGTAGTTCTCGAGCGAGCAGACGGGCCGGTCTTGCATGCCGATGTCGTCGCCGAAGGCGACGATGTCGATCAGATCTCCCACTTCGGCCAGCGCCCGGTGGTTCAGCTCGACAAGCACCTCGGTCACGGCCTGCATGAGGGCTGCGAACAGCCGGTGATCGCTGCCCAGGTCGACAAACCAGTCCTCAAAGCCGCGCAGGTACTGGGTCGTGTGCACGATGTTGAAGCGCGCGTTGTACATCACGGCGTAGCCGGTCTGCCGTAGCTGTTCGGCCTGTTGCCGCAGTCCGCGGAAGATGCCCGGATCGGCCGGATCCGGCCACGGGTAGCGCGCAATGTCGGCCACCGTGATCGGACCGGCCAGCGGGCTGATCTCCAGGTCGTAATAGTGGCTTCCGGGCGGCTTGACCCGCGTCACACCCCACTCGTCCCGGTACCGGTTTTCTCCGAGATCGACCGGCCCGTTGCGGTCCGGATTGCCCTGGGCAAACGCGCGGACGTCGACCTCAAGGAAGCGCAGGATGCGCTCATCCACCTGCACCAGTTGCTGCATCCGTTCGATGATGGGGCCCGGTTCTCCGAAGCCAAGATAGGAGCGCAGCTTCTCGTAGGCGCCCAGAACGATGCCGGTGAAGCGGGCGCTGCCCAAATCCATCGGAAGCCGGTCCGGGGTCCGGTGTTCGAGGGCAGCCAAGACTCGCTCTCTGGGGGTCATCGCCTCCTCCGCGCCGCTCCGCCACAAGGCCGACGGAACTGCCGCCCGGACATTCTCTCACAGAAAGCGCGGTTTGGTGTCAGGCGGCCGACGTTTCAACTCAAGGAGCAGTGACACGGCCCGGAATCGCCCGCCGCGGCGGCTATTCCAGCCCCTTCACCGACACGGAAACGGGGATGCCGTCCCGGATGCTCTGGGTCACCGTGCAGAAGTCCTCGAACAACCCCAGGCAGCGGCGTGCCTTTTCCTTTTCGGACTCCGGCAGGTGCGGATCGATCGCCACCTCCACCCGCCCCACGCGCAACCGCTTGTTCTCATTGCGCACGATCTGCATCCGGATCTCGGTCTCGATCCGGCCCAGCTCCACGCGCGCCTTGCGGGCGCAGAACAGGAAGCTGGCGCTGAGACAGTCGGCGATGGCGGCGGCCAGTACGCGGGCCGGGCTGGGACCCTGGTCTTTGCCCAGAGGCGGCGGCTCGTCCATGATGAGGTCCGGCAGCCCGGCCTTGTCGAACTTGACGCGGAACTGATAGTCCTCCACCTGCTCCAGGCGGAGGGTAAACTCGTGCACCGGTTCGCTCATGAGATCACGCCCAATAGGCCACGCCCGGCTTCTCGCGGATCACGATGCTGTTGAGGAACTGGACCGCCTTGGTGAGGCCTTCCTCGGGCGACATGAGGCTGTCTTCGTGCTCCACCGACAGCACATAATCATAGCCGTACATCCGCAACGTGGAGACGAACTCGCGCCACCAATCCTCGCCGTGGCCGTAGCCGCAGGTGCGGAAGATCCAGGCGCGGTTGCGCTCGTCGGTGTAGCTCTTGGTGTCGAGCACGCCGGTCTTGGGCAGATTGGCCGGGTAGATCTGGGTGTCCTTGGCGTGGACGTGGAAGATGGCGTCGCCGAGCACGCGGATGGCGGCGATGGGGTCGATTCCCTGCCAGAACATGTGGCTGGGGTCGTAGTTGCAGCCTACGTTCGGACCGGCGATGGACCGCAGCTTGAGCAAGGTCTCCGGGCTGTAGACGACAAAGCCGGGGTGCATCTCGATGGCGATCTTCACGCCGTGGTCCGCCGCGAACTTGGCGCGCTCGATCCAGTAGGGAGCGACCTTCTTCTCCCACTGCCAGGCCAACAGTTGCGGGAAGTGAGGCGGCCAGGCGGCCGTGACCCAGTTCGGGTACTTGGCGTCGTCGCTGTCGCCGGGGCAGCCGGAGAAATCGATGACTACCGGCACGCCCAGTTTTTCCGCCAGCAGAATGGTCTTACGGTTTACTTCCTGATGGGCTTTCGAGATTGCGGGGTCGGGGTGCAGCGGGTCGCCGTGACAACTGAGCGCGCTGATGCTGAAGCCGGCATCGTCCAGCTTTTTCTTGAACTCTTTGAGGGCGGCTTCGTCGTCCAGCATCGAGAGGCTGCAATGAGGGCCGCCGGGATAATTCCCCGTTCCCAATTCCACCGTGGATACGCCGAGTCCCTTCAGTTTGGTGAGCACCTGATCAAGGCTCAGGTCCGCCAGTAGCGCAGTGAAAACTCCGATTCTCATGGTGTTTCTCCTTGACCGCGTGAGATTGTTGCCAGCCGCAAGCGACAAGCATAACATAGCGCCGCCCGGCCGGAGCCGCGCGAGTTGTCCCATGCAAAATGGGCCTGAAGGGGGGAATCGAGCATCTGTGCCGCCCACGGTGAGCAGACAACGTAGAGGACGAGACAGGGCGGCGGGTTGAGATGGAGCGCGCAGTCGTGCGGGCCGGATGGCGTTGGGAAGCTCTGTACAAGTGGCGTGTGTGTTGCTCTGCCGGCGGGACCGCCGGCATGGCAAGCCTCGCGGCTTGCTCCACCTTGGGGCGGAGGCATTGGGTGGAAGAGAGGGCAGTGGGTAAAGGGCGCCCAGGCCGACAGGAATGCCGGCCGCAGCCAGGAATGCCTGCGGCGCAGAGGTGGCGTATGTCTCCCGACTTACGGCAGCCGGCTTCCGAGTCGAAGTTCGAGTGCCGACGGAAATCCGGGCAACGTGCGGGCGCGCTGCGCGGCTCCGGCCAGAGGCCGAAGCAACTGCGCGCGCCGGCAGCCCGCGCCACCGAAAGGCGCCGGATCCGCGGTAACATCGGTTCCAAATGGGGCCAGTTTTGGAGTTGCGCCAGGTGAGCAAAGCCTTCGGCGGCAGCCGCGTTGTGGAGGAGGTGTCGCTGGAGATCCCCCGAGGGTCTTTCTTCTCGCTGTTGGGGCCCTCGGGCTGCGGCAAGACCACGACGCTGCGGCTGGTGGCGGGGTTCGAGAGGCCGGACGCAGGCGAAATCCGGCTGAACGGGGCGCCGATCGCCCACCTGAAGCCCTACGAGCGGAACGTCAGCACGGTGTTTCAGAACTATGCGCTGTTTCCACACCTGACCGTGCGCGGCAACATCGAGTTCGGGCTCAAGCACAAGCCCGCCGCGGAACGGATGCGGCGGGTGCGCGAAGCGATCGAGATGGTGCGGCTGGAGGGTAAAGAAGAGCGCAAGCCGGCGGAGATCTCCGGCGGCGAGCGGCAGCGTGTGGCGCTGGCGCGGTCGCTGGTGGTCGAGCCGGAGGTGCTGCTGCTCGATGAGCCGCTGGCGGCGCTGGATCCGGCGCTGCGCAAGCAGATGCGCGCGGAGCTGAAGGACCTGCAACGGCGGAGCGGGATCAGCTTTCTGTTTGTGACGCACGATCAGGAAGAAGCGCTGGCGCTGTCCGATACGATCGCGGTGATGAACGGCGGGAGGATCGAGCAGACGGGCGCGCCGGAAGAGATCTACCTGCGGCCGCGGACGCGCTTTGTGGCCAACTTCATGGGCGCGATGAACTGGATCGATGGCGCAGGGGTCCGGCCGGAGGCGATGCGGGTGATGCGCGGGCCGGCGCCGAGCGGGGCCAGATGGGCCCAGGCCGAGGTCACAGCGGCGTCGTTTTTGGGAAATCTGATCCACTTGGAGGCCCGGCTGCCGGACGGCGCCTGCGTCACTGCCGAGATGAGCCGTCTCGATGGAAGCTTTGCTCCGGGCGAGCGGGTGACGCTGTGGTGGAGCGAGCAGGATGAACTGAGGTTCCCGGACGAGCTCCCATGAGGACGATCCGCAACATCTTTCTGGCGCCCTCGGCGCTGGTGATGCTGCTGCTGGTGGCCGCGCCAATGGCGATCGTCTTGTACTACAGTCTCCTGACGCGGGGCGTTTACGGGGGCGTCGAGTGGCCGCTGACGCTGGAAAACTGGCGGCGACTAGCCGATCCGCTCTATCTCCACATCCTGGCGCGCACGGCCGCCTTGGCCGCTGCGGCGACGGCGCTGTGCCTCGTGCTTGGTTTTCCCCTGGCGCTGTTCATTTCGCGCGCCGGACCGCGCAAGAACCTCTACTTGTATTTGGTCATCCTGCCGTTCTGGACCAGCTTCCTGGTGAGGACCTACGCCTGGATGTTTCTGCTTCGCGAAACGGGGGTCATCAATGCGGCCCTGATGGGGCTGGGGCTGATCCGGGAGCCGCTGGGGATGCTGTATACGCCGGGCGCGGTGCTTGTGGGCTTGGTCTACGGGCACTTGCCATTCATGGTGCTGCCGCTGTACGCGGCGCTGGAGCGGATGGACCGGAGTCTGCTGGAGGCGGCGGCGGACCTGGGCGCCAGACCGTGGCAGGCGGCCCTGCGGGTGCTGGTTCCTCTGGCCGCGCCGGGCATCCGCGCCGGGTCGGTGCTGGTGTTCATCCCCTGCCTGGGCGCGTACCTGACGCCCGACCTGCTGGGCGGCAGCAAGACGGTGATGGCCGGGAACCTGATCCAAAACCAGTTCACGCAGGCGCGGGATTGGCCTTTCGGTTCGGCGGCGGCGCTGGCGTTGATGGCGATCATCCTGACGCTGCTCGTGGCGTGGGTGCGCCGCGAGAAGGAGCCGCTGCTATGAGGCGGATGCTGGCGCTCTACGCGGCGGGCGTGTACCTGTTTCTGCACCTGCCGCTGGCGATTCTGGCGGCCTTCAGCTTCAACGCCTCGCGGTTTACGGTGTGGGAGGGGTTTTCGCTGAAGTGGCACCGAGCGGCGCTCAGCGACCGGCAGCTCATCGAGGCCGCAGCCAACAGCCTCGTGATCGGGCTGGCGGCGACGGCGATCGCCACGGCAGCCGGCACGCTGGGCGCATACGCGCTCTGGAAGCGGCGGTCGCGCTGGATGACGGCGGCGCTGCACATCTCGCTGGTGACGCCCGAGATCGTGACCGGCATCTCGCTGCTCGCCTTCTACCAGTGGGTTTTCCGGTTCTGGGGGCTGCGGCTGGGGATGCACACGGTGATCGGGGCGCACGTGGCGTTTTGCCTGGTGTTTGTGGTGCTGGTGGTGATGGCCCGGCTGCGGACGCTGGACCCGGCGCTGGAAGAGGCGGCCATGGATCTGGGCGCGAGCGAATGGCGGGCCTTCCGCGAGGTGACCCTGCCCTGGCTGTGGCCGGGCATCACGGCGGCGGCGCTGCTGGCCTTCACGCTCTCCTTCGACGACTACGTCGTGACCAGCCTGGTGGCGGGCGTGGACTCGGAGACGCTGCCCATGGTGATCTACGCGATGGCCAAGCGGGGCGTGAGCCCGGTGGTCAACGCGGTCTCGACGCTGATCGCCACGGGGCTGGGCGTGTTGATCCTGGTCTCGGAGCGGCTGAGGTCGGCATGAGGCGGCGCGTTTTTCTCATGTCGCTGGCCGGCGCAGCAGGTTGCCGGCGCGGCCCGATGCGGCTCAACGTCTTTAACTGGTCCACCTATATCGCGCCGGAGACCCTCGCCAACTTCGAGCGGGAGACCGGGATCCGCGTCCGTTACGCCGTCTACGAGAGCAACGAAGAAATGCTGGCGCGGGTTCTGAGCGGGAATTCGGGCTGGGATGTGGTCTTCCCCTCGCACTACTGCCTGGCGCCGATGCGGCGGCAAGGGCTGCTGGCTCCCCTAAGGCACGAGTGGCTGCCGCATCTGGATCAACTCGAGCCGGAGTTCCACAAGCCGGCTTGGGATCCGGAGCTGCGCTGGTGCGTGCCCTATCTGTGGGGCGGGACCGGGATTCTTTACCACCGCAAGTTGACTCCCGCGCCGGAGTCCTGGGCTTCGATGTGGGAGGCGCGGTTGGCGCGGCGGATCACGATGCTGAACGACCCGGCGGAGGTGCTGGGGGCGGCGCTGAAGAAGCTGGGCTATTCGGTGAACACCGGCGAGGAGGCGCAACTGCGGCAGGCGCAGCGCGAGGCGTTGGCGCAAAAGCCCTTGCTGCGGGCCTATCTAAACGCCGAGGTGCTGGATCAGGTGGTGGCGGGAGACGTGGTGGCGGCGCAGGCCTGGTCCAGCGCCGCCCAGCAGGCGATGGACGAAAGCGCGGAGCTGCGGTTTGTCTACCCGGCGGAAGGATTCCCGCTCTACGCCGACAACGCCGTCGTGCTGCGCGAGAGCCGCAGGGCGGAGGCGGCGCACCGGTTCATCGACTATCTGCTCCGTCCCGAGGTGGCGGCGCTCAACCACCGCACGGCGCGCTCGGCCAGTTGCATCCGGCTGCCGGAGGAGCTGAAGCGGAACCGCGTGCTGTATCCGGCGGCGGAAGTGCTGGCGCGCGGCGAGTGGTGGACCACGCCGCCGGCGTCGGTGCAGCGGCTCCGAGACCGGCTCTGGACGGAGATCCTGTCGGGGTAGCGCCAAAGGTTAAGACAAGCTCGGGCGGATCCCTCTATAATGTAGAAGACACACCTCGTTTGGGCGGATGCAGGAGTGCGCCCGCCTGCGCGAACGCCTTCGGATCCAACGGCATGTTCGACAACTTATCGGAAAAGCTGCAACGGGTCTTCAAAAACCTGCGCGGCGAAGGAAAACTGACGGCCGAGAACATGGAGCAGGCGCTCAAGGAGATCCGTGTCGCCCTGCTCGAAGCCGACGTCCACTTCCGGGTGGTCAAGCAGTTCATCGAAGGCGTGCGGCAGAAGGCGCTGGGCGAGGAAGTCCTGACCGCGCTGTCGCCCGCCCAGCAGGTCATCAAGATCGTCCACGAGGAGCTGATCCGCGTGCTGGGCAGCCACACCTCCCGGCTGCGGTTCGCCAACGATCCGCCCACGGTGATGCTGATCGTGGGTTTGCAAGGCTCCGGCAAGACCACCAGCACGGGGAAGCTGGCGCGGTGGCTGAGCCGCAACGGGCACAGCCCGCTGATGGTTTCCGTGGACGTTTACCGGCCGGCGGCCCGCAAGCAGTTGAGCGTCATCGCCCGCCAGATCGGGCTGCCCGTCTACGAGGGCGCCGAAGGCGAAGACAAGCCGGCTGAGCTGGCGCGCGGCGCAAGGCGGGAGGCGGTGCAAACGGGCCGGGACGTGGTCCTGGTGGACACCGCCGGGCGGCTGCACATCGACGAAGAGCTGATGGTGGAGTTGCAGGAGCTGAAGACGCTGCTGGCGCCCACCGAAATTCTGTTCGTCGCCGACGCCATGACCGGCCAGGACGCGGTCAAGAGCGCCGAGGAGTTTCACAAGCGGCTCGGCATCACGGGCGTCATTTTGACCAAGATGGACGGCGACGCCCGGGGCGGCGCGGCGCTGTCGATCCGTCACGTGACGGGCCAGCCGTTGAAGTTCGTGGGCGTGGGAGAAAAGTTCGACGCCCTGGAGCCGTTCCACCCGGACCGTGTGGCCTCGCGCATCCTGGGCATGGGCGACATGCTCAGTTTCATCGAGAAAGTCGGCCAGGCGGTGGAGCAGAAGAAGGCCGAGGAGTTGCAGCGGCAGATTCTGGAAGACGACTTCACGCTGCAAGATTTCCGGGACCAGATGAAGCAGCTCCGCAAGCTGGGGCCGCTCGATTCGATCCTTTCGATGCTGCCGGGCGTGGGCCCGCTCAAGCAGTTGAAAGACGTGAAGGTCAATGAGGATCAGATCAAGCGAGTGGTGGCGATCATCGACTCGATGACGATCCAGGAGCGGGCTAATCACATGATCATCAACGGCTCGCGCCGGCGGCGGATCGCCCGGGGCAGCGGGACCACGGTTCAGGAAGTGAATCAGTTGCTGAAACAATACGCGCAAGCGCGTAAGATGATGAAGAGCCTTTCCGGGGGCCTGATGGGAAAGCGGCTGGGGCGGTTGAATCTGCCCGGTTTGTGAGAAGGGCCTCTGGGAGGCGGGAGTAGAATAAAGTATGCTTATGATTCGATTGGCGCGGTTTGGCGCCAAGAAAAAGCCGGTTTACCGGGTCGTGGTGATTGAAAAGGACCGGGCGCGGGACAGCAAAGCCCTGGAAGTCGTCGGGCACTACAACCCGCTCACGGATCCGGCCAAGGTGGAGTTGAAGCGGGACCGGATCGAGTATTGGCTGAAATCGGGCGCCAAAATGTCCGACACCGTGGCGCGTCTGTGGAAGAGTCAGGCGGATACGGCCCCGGCCGCGCCAGCGGACTAAGCCAGGGTCTTCGCCGCCAGCAGGGTGCTATCATCGTAGCAGAAGGAGGTTCAAGGTGGCGGGGATCAGGGAATTGGTGGAAGACATCGCGAAGGCTCTGGTTGATATCCCGGAAGAGGTTTCCGTCCGGGAGGTTCAAGGCGAACAGGTTACCGTTCTGGAACTCAAGGTGGCCCCGAGCGACCTTGGCAAGGTAATCGGCAAGCAGGGACGTACCGCCCGCTCGATCCGAACCATCCTTGGGGCGGCGGGCATGAAGCTAAACCGGCGTTTCACGCTGGAGATACTCGAGTAGGGACAGGGTTTGACGCCGGAAGGCTCCGATGACCCCCAATGGGTGACGATCGCCCTGGTGGCAACCAGCAGGGGCAACCGGGGTGAGGTCAGCGCGATCCCTTTGAGCGACCGCTTGGAGCGGTTCCAGAGGTTGCGCGAGGTGTTCCTATTCGACGCGGAAGGCGAAGGTGAGCCCTTGCGGGCCGAGGTTGAGTCCGCCTGGGAGCACCGGGGCCGGATCATCCTGAAATTCCGCGGCATTGACAGCATCTCGGCGGCTGAGGCATTGCGCGGCAAGGAGGTCCGAATTCCGCGGGCCGAGCGCGAGCCCCTGCCGGAAGGTGAGTATTACGAGTCGGACCTGATCGGTTTTGAGGTTTGGGACCGGCAGTCGGGAAGGCTGCTGGGACGAGTGGCGGGCTGGCAGCATTACGGCGGCCCGGCGCTATTGGAAGTGGAAGGTCCGGGCGGGAAGGCGTTCGAGATCCCGTTTGCGGCCTCCATCTGTGTGGAAATTGACATGAACCGCGGCCGGATCCAGGTGGATTTGCCGGAAGGGTTGGAGGACCTGAACGGCTGATGGTGTTCCATGTGATCACGATCTTCCCGGAGTTTTTCCGGGGGCCGTTCGACTACGGAGTTGTGGCGCGGGCGGCCCAGGCAGGCAAGCTGAGGATCGAGATCCACAACCTGCGGGACTGGACCAGCGACCGGCACAAGACCGTGGATGACCGGCCGTTCGGCGGCGGCGAAGGCATGGTCCTGAAGCCGGAGCCGATCTTCCAAGCGGTGGAATCGATTCTGCCGGACCGGAACGAGCAAGACCGGGTGATCCTGCTCTCGCCCCAAGGGCGGCTTTTCGACCAGCGGGAGGCGGTGAGATTGAGCCGCTGCCGGCGGTTGGTGCTGATCTGCGGGCGCTACGAAGGAGTGGACGAGCGGGTGGCCGAACACCTGGCCGATGAAGAGCTTTCGATCGGCGATTACGTGCTGAGCGGCGGCGAGCTGGCGGCGGCGGTGGTGATCGATGCCGTAGCCCGGCTGGTGGAAGGCGTGCTGGGCAACGAGCAGTCGGCGCTGCGGGAGTCGTTCCAGGATCCGGAGGGGCCGGCCCTGCTGGATTATCCGCAGTACACGCGGCCGGCGGAGTTCCGGGGCTGGAAGGCGCCGGAGGTGCTGCTGAGCGGAAACCATGAAGAGATCCGGCGCTGGCGCCGGCAGGCGGCGCTGGCCAAGACGGCCCGGATGAGGCCGGAGTTGCTGGAGAAATTGAGAAACTAGGAGTTTGGGCTGAGCCGGTGAGCGAAGCGATCCGGGGCTCGCCCGCAAGGACGGAACATGAACAACCGGTTGCTAACGAAATTCGTGGAAAAGAAGAAAAAGGACGGGATCCCGGAGTTTCGCCCTGGGGACACCATCCGGGTGCATGTCAAGATCAAGGAAGGCGATAAGGAGCGGTTGCAGGCCTTCGAAGGCACGGTGATCGCCCGCAAGAACACCGGCATGGGCGAGACGGTGACCGTGCGAAAGGTGAGCTTCGGCCAGGGTGTGGAGAGGATTTTCCCGTTGCATGCGCCGGTGATCGACCACATCGACGTCGTGCGGACCGGGCGCGTGCGCCGGGCGAAGCTCTACTATCTGCGCGGGTTGAAGGGCAAGGCGGCGCGGCTGCGCGAACGGGAGTGATTTGCTCCAGCCGGATCCAACCCTGCTGCGGTGCGACGGCGCCCTGGAGGCGCGACTCCGCACCCTCGGCTACGCCTCCGTGGCGGGTGTCGACGAGGCCGGCCGCGGCTGCCTGTTCGGCCCGGTGTTTGCCGCCGCGGTGATCCTCCCTCCGGAGCACGGAATTTCCGGGCTGGCTGACAGCAAGACTCTTTCCCCCGAACGGCGCCAGCAGTTGGCGCAGCTCATCCGCCGGCGGGCTACAGCATGGGCGGTGGGACAAGCGTCGGCTCAGGAGATCGACCGGCTCAACATCCTCCAAGCCTCGCGGCTGGCCATGCGGCGCGCCGTTGAAAAGCTCCAGCCCCAGCCTGATTTTCTGATTGTGGATGCGGTACGGTTGGATACGGAGGTGCAGCAACTGGCACTGGTGCGGGCAGACGCGGGCGTCGAGTGCGTGGCGGCGGCTTCCATCCTGGCGAAAGTGAGCCGGGATGCGTGCCTGGCGGCGTGGGACGCCGTATATCCGGGCTACGGACTGCGACGGCACAAAGGGTACGGGACGAAAGAACATTTGGAGGCGCTGGCCCGGCTGGGGCCGACGCCGGAACACCGGCTGACGTTTGGGCCGGTGGCGCGCTGGGCGGAGGGCAGCTTGATGCCGATGGCGCGGGAGGGCAGCGGGGTTTGATCCGCCAGGCGACGGCAAGGACTGATGGGCAAGTTCCCACGCAGGAACTCCGGCCAGGACCGCTTCGGGGAGGTTGGGGGGCGTGGCTCAAGGATCTGGCCGTTTCGGTGACCGGCGCTCTGGTGGGGACAACTCTGTTGCTGATGCCGTGGGAACCCGGTTGGGATCAGAACTACTTCTCGGGCTGGACGCCGGGCTGGTATAAGGTCTGGGTCAACCCATACTTTCGGGGGGCGGTGAGCGGCGTGGGGGCGCTGAATCTGTATTTGGTGGTTGCGGATTTGGTGGGCAAGGTGCAGAGATGGTGGGCGGAACAGCGGAGCCAGGGGCCGAACGGTTAGAATAGAGGTGTGGCAGACGTGGGCAACGAGAAGCTAGCCGTCGAGAATGAGGCCGCCGTGGACCGCGCGCCGCAGGCGGATCCCCCGCGCAATGCGATCGCCGAATGGACGGTCACCATCATCCTGCTTTTGTTCGGGGTGACCACGCTCGTGCAGGCCTATGTGATCCCGACCGGCTCGATGGAGGATACCCTGCTGATCGGGGATCACCTGCTGGTGGACAAGCTGGCCTACGCGCCGGCGGGGCGGGTGAGCAAGTACCTGCTGCCCTACCAGCCGATCAAGCGCGGGGACATCATCGTCTTCCGCTACCCGGTGGATGTGACGCAGACTTACGTAAAGCGCGTCGTGGGAATCCCAGGGGACCGCATCCGGATCGAAAACAAGCAGTTGTACCGCAACGGCGTGCGGGTCGAGGAGCCTTACGTTTACCACAAGACCGACTACATCGACTCCTACCGAGACAACTTCCCCGGCGAGCCCAACGCCCCGCTGCAAGCCGGCGCTTTGGAGATGCTGGAAAAACACGTGGTGAACGGCGAGGTCGTGGTCCCGCCGGGTCACTACTTCGCGATGGGGGACAACCGGGATTCCTCTTTCGACAGCCGCTACTGGGGATTCGTGCCGCGCGAGAACATCATCGGCAAGCCGCTTATCGTATACTGGTCCTACGACGCGCCGACGGAGGCGCTGGCGTCATCCTCAATCAGTTTGGATCACTTGCTGGACTTGGTGCAAAATTTCTTCACGAAGACCCGGTGGCGCCGGACCTTCCTTCTGACGCGCGGCTACTCGTTCGAGAAGTAGCCTGCCCGGCGCGCTGCGAAGTATGGCTTTTCTTTGAGGTTGTGCATGCCGTTTGAGATTCAGCCCTTGCGGGAGTTCATGGTCCGTCCCGCCATTCCCCCGACGCTTTCCCGTTTGGAGGAGTTGGCCTACAACTTTTACTACACGTGGGAGCCGGCCATCCGCTATCTGTTCCGGAGGCTGGATCCGGCCCTTTGGAAGAGCTGCCAGCGCAACCCGGTGCTGATGCTGGCGCGGGTTTCGCAGGAAGCCCTGGACCGGGCGGCCGGCGACCCGCGCTACGTGGCGCTCTACCGGCAGGCCTGCGAGAAATTCGACAGCTACCTGGGAGCGCCGCCCAAGCCCCACGGGGACAAGCTGATCGCGTACTTCTCCATGGAGTACGGGCTGGCCGAATGCCTGCCGATCTACTCCGGCGGCTTGGGCATTTTGTCGGGGGATTTTCTGAAAGCCCTGAGCGATTCCGGCGAGCCTGCCGTCGGCGTCGGCCTGCTGTATCAAAACGGCTACCTCGAACAGCGCCTGAACCCGGATGGCTGGCAGCAGGAGCGCTACCCGGTGAACGACTTTTACACGCTGCCCATCCGGCCCGTGACCGGACCCGATGGCCAGGACATCAAGGTCAGCGTGGAGTTGCCGCAAGGCCCGGCTTGGGCGCGGATCTGGCAGGCGGAAGTGGGGCGCGTGAAGCTCTATCTGCTCGATAGCAACATCGAGGAGAACCAGAATCCCGACTACCGCAACATTACCGCGCAGCTCTACGGCGGCGAACACGATGCCCGGCTGCGGCAGGAGATCTTGCTGGGCATCGGCGGCTTGCGGGCGCTGAAAGCCCTGGGGCTGAAGCCCACGGTGTTCCACATGAACGAGGGGCATTCGGCTTTTCTGGCGCTGGAGCGCATCCGCGTGCTGATGCGGGAAGAAGGCCTGAGCTTCGAGGAAGCCCTGGAAGCGTCAAGGGCGGGCAACGTGTTCACCACGCATACCTCGGTGGCGGCGGGCATCGACCTGTTTCATCCGGGGCTGATGCACGAGTATTTCGCCGGCTATTGCCGGGACACGGGCATCTCGTTTGACGATCTGATGGCTCTGGGCCGGGTGGATGCCGCCAACCGCAGCGAGCCGTTTTCCATGGCGATTCTGGCCATGCGGACCTCGAGCCTGCGCAACGCGGTCAGCCGCCTGCATCAGCAGGTTTCGCAACGGATGTGGTCCTGCCTGTGGCCCAAGCTGCCGGTCTGGGAAGTGCCGGTGACCTCCATTACCAACGGGGTGCATCTGCGGAGCTGGGTGAACACCGACCTGGCGGAGCTCTACGACGAGTTTTTGCAGCCGGACTGGCGGGAGCGTTACGACGATCCCAAGACTTGGGAGATGATCGACGAGATCCCCGACCACGAGCTTTTGGAGAGTCACAAGCGGCGCAAGCGGCGCCTGATCACCTTCGTGCGGGAGCGGGGCGCAGCTATGGCCCAGGCGCGCAAGGCCTCGGCGGCGGAGATCCAGCGGGCGATGGAGGTGCTGGATCCGGACGCGCTGACGATCGGCTTCGCGCGGCGTTTTGCGACCTATAAACGGGCCACGCTGCTGTTTCGGGACGTTCCGAGGCTGAAGAAGATCTTGTGCCATCCCGAGCGGCCGGTGCAGATCGTCGTCGCCGGCAACGCGCACCCCAAGGATCACCCGGGCAAGATGCTCATCCGGGAGATCGTGCAGCTTTCGCGGGATCCGGAGCTGGCCAAGCGGCTGGTCTTTGTCGAGCACTACGACATGGAGGTCGGCCGCGAAATGGTGCAGGGCGTGGATCTGTGGCTGAATAACCCGCGGCGGGGCGAGGAGGCTTGCGGGACCAGCGGCATGAAGGCCGGCATGAACGGAGTCCTGAACCTGAGCATCCTGGACGGCTGGTTTGACGAAGCTTACGAGTACGTCGGCGGCTGGGCGATCGGAGACCGCGAGGACTATTCCGAAGATCAGGATGAGATTCACGCCCGGGCGATCTACAGCCTGCTGGAGAACGAGATTGTGCCGATGTTCTACGAGCGCAACGCCAGCGGGGTGCCGGTCGAGTGGGTGCGGCGGATGCGGCAATCGATGAAATTCGTGAGCCGCCAGTACAACTGCCAGCGGATGGTGGCCGAGTACATGACCCAGTTGTACGATCCGAGCCACCGGGCTTCTCAGGAGATGTCGGCGGGCGGCTATGCGAAGGTGCGCCAGCGCGTGCAGTGGGAGCGCCAGATCCGGCAGGTTTGGGACCAAGTGCGGATCGTCGAGGCGGATCATGCTCCGGATGGCTCGCTGATCAGCGGCAAGCCCATCGAAGTGAAGGCCGTGGTGGAACTGGCCGGATTGAAGCCGGAGGACGTGCGGGTGGAAGCCCTGTTGGGGCGGGTGGGCCCGTCGGGGCGTCTGAGTCAGGCCGAGGTGATCCATTTGGAGCCGGCCGGGCAGGCGGGAGCGGCCTACGTTTTCGCCCGGCAACTGGTGCCGCAACAGACCGGCCGCTTGGGGCTCACCGTCCGGGTGGCCCCAAATCACTGCGAAGACCCATTGACGCGGCCCTGCAACTCGCCGCTGAAATGGGCTCATGAGAGCATTCCGGCTTAAAATTAGGCTGGACTCCGGCCGGAAACCGTGGTACATAGGAAGTGGAGGTCCAGTCAGGGGGTCCGCCGCAGGCGAAGGCGGTCCTCAATCCCCACGCGCGGCAAGGCAGCAGGCCTGAGGTGCAGGGGAGGTCCAGTAGTGGAGCGCTAGAACGCCCGCTTCCGTCCTGAGAGGTTGGCGAAGCCAGCGCGGCGCCGCCGGTGGAGGCTCCCAGAAGGGGTCCGGGGCGGAGCCAAGGAGGCGCGGGGTGTGGCCGCCCCGTGCGGTGAACAACAGCCAGACCGGCCGCAAGCCGGGACTCGCCTGATGGAAGCAAATCCGGAACTCAGGATTTGACCATGGACAACGATCGCAAATACAGACAGCGCGGTTATATGGAGGGGGACCGGGAACGGTCTTCCGAAGGACGTAGATATGAGGACCGGCCGCGGCCCAAGCTGCCCCTGGATGTGACCGGCCCCAGACTCCCGCGGATGGTGCAAAGCGTGGTGGCGTCGCGATGCTACAACTGCGCCGTCACGCTGCCCCAGGATACGGACTTCCGGGGGAACTGTCCCAAGTGCGGGGTGGCGCTGCACTGCTGCAAGCAGTGCGCGCATTTCGAGCCGAGCAAGCGGTTCCAGTGCCTGAAGCCGGTGCCGGTCCGGATCGCGGTGAAGGATCAAGCCAACGAATGCGAATTCTTCAGCCCCAGGGTCACCGTGGCCCGGGATGCCAACTCGGCGGCCACGCAGACCGCCATTTCGCTCAACCAGGCCCCGCGCAACCCTCACGAAGCGCGCGCGGCCTTTGACAGCCTCTTCAAAAAGTAGCTACCAGCCCGCCATGCGAACCGCCGAACTTTACGCCCTTCGAAGCCTCCGCCTCGTCGATGCGCCCGTCCCAGCGCCCGGTCCCGGCCAAGTCCTGGTGCGCATGAAGGCGGTGGGCATTTGCGGCTCGGATCTGCACGATTTCAGCGAAGGCCGGATCGGCGACCAAGAGTGCAAATACCCGATGGTGCTCGGCCACGAGCCGGCGGGCGAGGTCGTCCAGACCGGGCCGGGAGTGAGCGGTTGGGCCCCTGGGGACCGGGTCGCGGTCGAGCCGGCCCTGTACTGCTACCACTGCGAGTTTTGCCTCACGGGACGGCACAACATTTGCGCCAACATCCGGTTCATGAGCTCTCCCGAGGATCCCGGCTTTTTCCGGGAGTTCGTGAGCGTGCCGGCCGGCAATCTGCTGCCGCTTCCCGAAGGCCTCGGCTTCCGGGAAGGGACGCTGTTTGAGCCTTTGGCCGTGGTGCTGCACTCGATGAAGTTCGCCGCGCTGCGCCCGCGGGAGACCGTGGCCGTGTTTGGGGCCGGGCCGATTGGGCTGCTGACGATCCTGACCGTGAAGATGAGCGGCGCCGGGCGCGTGTGGGCCGTGGAGCCAGTGGCCGAACGCCGGCAGATGGCTCGCGCCGCCGGCGCCGACGCCGTGATCGACCCCCACGCTGTGGAGGCGTGGCAGGAGATTCTCCGCGACACGGGCCGCCGAGGCGTGGATGTGGCCATCGACTGCGCCGCGCGGGAAGACTCCACCAACCAGTGCATCCGGGCGGCGCGCAACGGCGGACGCGTGGTCATCACGGGCATTCCCGTGGAGATCCAGTTGCCGCTGGAATTCCACGTGGCGCGGCGCAAGGAGCTGGTTCTTTATAACGTGCGGCGCAGTTGCCACGACAGCGAAACGGCTCTGAAAGTGCTGGCGGAAGCCCCGGCTCGCTTCGGCGCCCTCGTGACGCACGCCCTCCCGCTGGAGCGCGCCCAGGCGGCCTTCGAGATGCTGGAGCATTACTCGGACGGAGCCGGCAAAGTGGTCCTCGAGCCTTAAGCCAGCCGGCCCGCGCCAAAATCTGCAAAAGAAAAAGGGCGCGCCGCATAGGCGCGCCCGAGGGACGTTGCACGAGTCGAGATTACTGGACTTCCACTTTGATGGAACGCGGCTTGGCGATTTCCTTCTTGGGCAGAGTCACCGTGAGCACGCCATTCTTGTACTCCGCCCGGACCTTGTCCGGATCCACGGTGTCCGGCAGCGTGAAGTAACGGGCGAAGGAGCCATAGCTGCGCTCGATGCGGTGATAGCCGCGGCCCTCATCCACGCCTTCGAACTTGCGCTCCCCGCGCAGGCTGAGCGTGCCGTTCTCAATGTCCACATGGATGTCTTCCATGTTCAGGCCGGGCAGGTCCGCCTTGATGACCAGGTCATTGTCGGTCTCGTAGATGTCGACCGCCGGGGTCCAGGGGCGGGCGGAGCGGGGTTCGCTCAGCAGCCGGTTAAAGGTGTCCTGGAACGCCCGGAAAGTGGTCGAGAAATCCATCAGGTCGGCGATGGGGTCATGCTTGGTGATGGCCATGGTGTCGTGCCTCCTTTTCAGATCTAATCACATCACAATCATAAAATATTAGCGCTTTGTTGTCAAGTCTTTTTCTATTGGAATGATAAATTTTATTTCTCCTTTTTTCAACAACTTACGACCAGATGCCCAATTGCGCGACCCCACATGCCCTGTCCCTCGCTGCAATTGCCTCCCCTGCTCAGCCCTGCGAGCCGCGTCAGCACGAATGGAAAGGCTCAACGCCGTTCCAAACCTTGTACCGGCGGCTTCGCCCCGGTGTGTCAAAATAGGTAAGGAGGACGCGAACGGATCGATGAACGGAGTCAAGACGGTTCTGCTTCTGGCAGGTTTGAGCGCCCTGTTGCTCGTGGCGGGCGAGGCTTGGGGCGGCAGGGACGGGCTTCTCATGGGCCTGATTTTGGCCGGGTTAATGAACTTCGTAGGCTATTTCTTTTCCGACAAGATCGCGCTGACCATGTACCGGGCGCAGCCGGTCTCGGAGACGGAGAACCCGGCGGTTTACCGGCGTATCGGACCGCTGGTGCGGAACCTGGCGATGCAGATGGGGCTGCCGATGCCCAAGCTGTGGGTCATTCCGGAGGCGGCGCCGAACGCGTTTGCTACCGGGCGCAATCCCAAGCACGCCTCGGTGGCGGTGACTGCGGGCTTGCTGGAACTCATGGATGACCGGGAGCTGGAAGGGGTGCTGGCGCACGAGTTGGGGCACATCCGCAACCGCGACATTCTGATTCAGTCGGTGGCGGCGACCCTCGGCGCGGCCATCACCATGCTGGCGCGGATGGCGTTCTTTTTCGGCGGCCGGCACGACGAGGACCATCGCGGAAACGCCTTCGGGATGCTGTTCATGCTGATTCTGGCGCCGATTGCCGCCTTGCTGATTCAAATGGCGATCTCGCGGACTAGGGAATACTCGGCCGACGCGTCGGCGGCGCGCTTCACCGGCTCGCCGGAGGGTCTGATCCGGGCCCTGCAAAAGCTGGAGCATTACTCCAAGCGGATCCCCATGGACGCTTCGCCGGCCACGGCCCACATGTTCATCATTCAGCCCTTCAGCGGGCAGGCTTTGATGCGCTTGTTCTCCACGCATCCAGCCACGGAGCAGCGCATCGCCCGGCTGCGCAAACTAGCGTGAAACAGCCGCCGGCAGTCCGTGTCAGCCAGAAGGGGGCGGCGCGCCTTTTGGCGGGGCATCCCTGGGTCTACTCCAGCGATGTGCTCGATCGCGGCGGCGCCGAGCCGGGCGACACGGTAACGGTGGAAGGCCCGCAGCGGCGCCCGCTTGGCACCGCCGATTACAGCGCCTCAAGCCAGATCTGCCTGCGGCTTTTGAGCCGCAGGGTGGAGGCCATTGACCGGGCCTGGCTGATGAGCAAGCTGCGGGCCGCGCTTGATCTCCGGCTACGTCTGGTGCACGACAGCGAGGCCTACCGGCTCGTTTACAGCGAGGCGGACGGGCTGCCGGGCCTTGTGGTGGACCGCTACGGCGGCTACCTGGTGTTGCAAGCCCTGGACCAGGCCATGGACCGGCGTTTGCCGGACGTCGCCGGCTGTCTGGTGGAGCTGGTCGCGCCCGAGGGGATCGTAGTCCGCAATGATGCCCCGGTTCGCCAGAAGGAGAATCTGCCGCTCGAAACGAAGGTGCTGAAGGGCGAGCCGCCGGAGGTGGTGAGTTTCCGCATGAACGGCCTGACGTTTCACGCGGACTTGCTGCGGGGCCAAAAGACGGGCGCGTATCTGGACCAGCGCGAGAACTACCGGGCGGCGGAGCGCTACGCCCGGGGGCGGGTGCTGGACTGTTTCACCTCGGCGGGAGGTTTTGCGCTACACGCGGCCCGCGAAGCCGAATCGGTCGAGGGGGTGGACAGCTCCGCGGCGGCGCTGCGGATGGCCGAGCTCAACCGCGCGGCCAACGGCCTGGAAAACGTGCGCTGGGTGGAAGCGGATGTGTTTCAGCTGTTGCCTGCCTATGTGAACGCCGGGCGGAAGTTCGAAATGGTAATTCTGGATCCGCCCGCCTTCGCCAAATCGCGCGGGGCGCTCGAGGGCGCGGCCCGCGGATACAAAGAGATCAACGTGCGCGCCTTGCGGCTGCTGGAGCCGGGCGGGGTGCTGGTGACCTGCTCCTGCTCGCACCACTTGAGCGAAGCGAGTTTTCTGGAGATCGTGGCCGAGGCGTCGCTGGACGCCGGCCGCACGCTGCGCGTGCTCGAGCGCAGGACGCAAGCCCAGGACCATCCCATCCTGCTGACGGTGCCCGAGACGCACTATCTGAAGTGCCTGATCCTCGAGGTGATGTGAGCGGAGCGCCGCCCCCAGGCTTCGCCGCGCGCCTTGCGCTCAGGCCTAAAGTTTACAATTCGTCCATGCTTCTGTGCGCCTTGCTAGAATAGGGTTCTGCTGGAAAGCAGACTTCAGGAGACATTTATGGCTTACGTAATCGTTGATACTTGCACCAAAGATATGGAATGCGTCGCCGCCTGCCCGGTGGACTGCATCCATCCGAAGGAAGATGAGCCGGGTTTCGCTGAGGCAACCCAGCTCTACATCCACCCGACGGAGTGCATCGACTGCGGCGCCTGCGTGCCCGTGTGCCCGACCAACTCGATCTACATCAAAGACGAACTGCCCCCCGATTTGGCGCACTTCGCCGAAAAGAACGCCGCGTATTTCGGGCTGTAGAGCGGACGGGCGCGGCCAGTCCTCGGGCTGGGAGCGGCGGCGGGCCGCGCCGCTGCCAACGGTCAAGAACCTTGAGGGCCAGATCCAGCCGCCTAAGCGCGGAATGGCGGTCGAGAGTCTCTTGCAGCACCTCGATGCTCGTGGACGCCTCCAAAGCCCTTGCGCATGCGCTCCAGAAGTCTCCGGGCCGGCTCACGGCCCGCGTGCTTTGCTGCCGCCACTTACGTGGGGATGTTTGAGCCGATAAAGACTTTCACGAGCGGCCGGACGCGATTTCCGTAAGAATCTGCTGAAGGTCCCCGGTAGGCGCCCGCAAAGACGAGAGCTGCCCGAGAGGGTCCACCGCACCCTTCTCAGAGACGGCCTGACGCAGAGATTCTTCAAGCACGCGGCGGACGAACTCTGCCTTGGAAATGCGCCGCCGCTGCGCAGCTTGGCGGAGGCGCGCGTCCAGCTCAAGCGGGACCAGGACGTGGAGCCTGCGGCTCATATTCGTATCCTGCCATAGCTCCGGCCCGGCGGCCGAGCCTCCGGCCGCGTTTAACGCAACTCCACCAGTTCGTACTCCTCCAAGGAAGGCAGGACGAAAGCCGCGTAGCGGCCCTGGTGATCCACGCGCAGATTCACTCCCTTGGAAACGGCGCGGGCCGAGCGGAACGGCCCGGCAATTTCGACTCGGATCTGCGCCAGCGGAAGCGGATCGAAGTACCCGGTTTGGGAATGCCCGGTGAGATTCACGAAATGCAGCAGGTGACGGCTGCCCTGGCGCATGAAGGTGATTTCGACGAGCGGGTGGGCGTTGGTGCGGAGCTGCCGCTCGGGCAACAAGCGGTCGAGCACGCCGCGCAGCACCCCTGCGTGAGCCGGCAGGCTGTGGCGGTAGTAGAGTCCGCCCACGTCCCAGGGCAGCCAGGCGGCGCGGCCGGAGGCGAACCAGACCAGGCCGGTCTTGTCCGTGTCCTTCATGTCGACGTGGATCTTCTCGGGCGGTCCGATCATGGACGGCGGCACATAGGTGAGGGGCGGCGCTCCGCCCGCTTCAACCTCGGTGTAGTCGCCGTCGAGCATGATGAGATTGGTGAGGCGCAGGGAAGGGAACAGTTCCCGGTCGCGGATGCGGAAATAACCGCGCGTGGCGGCGTGCGTGGCCAGGACGCGCGGGGCGGGGATCTCCGGCGGCCGGGGGCTGGCGATGAGCAGCCGACCGCCCGCCTCCAGATAGCGCCCTAGTTCCGGCGGCGCCCAGTCGGAAGCGATCACCAGATCGAATTCCCGGCTGCCGAGCCACTTCAGATTGTCGGCCACGGCGAAGGGGATGTGCTCCTCGCTGAGGAAACGGAACAGGCCGCGGTAGGAGGCCTGGCTGTAGGAGCGGCCCGTGGAAGCCGGGCGGCCGAGCAGCAGGACGCGGGCGGCGCTCTGCTGACCGGCGTAATACTGCTCGTGCTCGGCGGCCCAGCGGAAGACCGGGCGCGCGGCTTCGATGGCCTGGCGGTCCTCATGATCGAAGGTTCCGTTGACGGCCAGCGTGAGCGCGCCGCCGTGGGCCAGGTTCTGCCACGCGCGCAAGGTGATTTCGCGCTGGGGCACGGTGGCGAAGCGCCAGTCGTAGTCGATGAACTGCATATTCAGGTTGACGGACATCTTGTCCGGCTCGCTGTTGCGGGCGCGGTTGACGTTTTCGCTGGCCGAATACGGCCACAGCGGCAGCGGGCGGCTCACCGCGGTGTTGGATTCGGACATGATGCCGTCGGTGTCCTCCTGAATGTAGTTGAAGTAGCCGGCATTGGGGCGTTTGGAGCGGATCAGCTTTCCGATCTCGGCCGAGACCTCGCGCGAGCAGCGGAACAGGAACTGGCGGTATTGCTCGTCCTCCTTCTCCGGCAGATCCTTCCCATAGAGTTGACGGTACAGCCGCTTGCAGTTGTCGCAATGGCAATGGCCCACGAAGTTGCCGCTGTAGTCGCGCGACTGGTTGCCGAACATGTTGAAGAACAGGCCGTCGACCTCGTAGCGCTCCAGCGCCTCGGCCAGGATCTTCAGGGCGTGATCGCGGTAGTAGCCGCCGTTGATGCAAGTCGAGTACAGGCCGTTGTAGACCACCGGCTCGCCGTTGGCTTTGCGGAAGAACCATTCGGGATGGGCGTCGTAGACCGCCTTCTGGGTCTTGCTCAAATCGAAGCGGCCCACCACGCGGATGCCGTGCGCGTGCGCCAAGGCGATGACTTCGCCGACCAGGTCCTTGCCCGGCGGAAGGTACGGGCTGGCGTAATGAAAGGGCACTTTGGGATGGTAGTGGGCCACAATCCCGCCCATGCTGAAGTGCAGAACGTTGGCGCGGTATTCGACCATTTGGGCGATGAGGCGTTTGGGGTCGAGCGTGGAGTCGGTCTCGCGCAGGTTGGTTTGCACCCAGCGGATCGGCTCGCGCATCCACCAGCCCTGCTGGGCGGAGGCCAGCGCGGCGAAAATCACAAGCGAAATGAAAACTCGGCGCAACTTCATCGCCGCCAGTATAACTCGCCGCCGGCCCGCTTCACGCCCGAAATCTCATCGCGCGTCCACACGGACATCCACCGGCGCAACTACGACTTCGCGTTTTTGGAATTCGATGCCCAAGCCGGGGCCAACGTGTTCCAGGCGGCGCCGAAAGCTCGCGACAAGCGTTTATTCAAAGGCAAGGTGTGGATCGACGAGGCCGCCTGCGCGGTGCTCCGAATCGAAGGAGAACCGGCCGTCTCGCCTTCCTTCTGGGTGAAGAAGACCCAGTTCCGCCACGATTATGCCCGCGTGGAAGGCGTCTGGCTGCCGGTGCGCCACCACACCGAGGTCCAGCTGCGCTTGTTCGGCCGCTCGACCTTCGACATCGAATATGTCCGCTACTCGTTCGGGGCGCCGGCCGAAACCGCCACTTGGATCCCGCCCGCAGCTGCCGCCGAATAGCTGACACCGCGTAAACGCCGCCGCGGCGGCGTATGCCGCCAGGCTCACGCTGGCCGGTGCGCGGTTCGAGCGTGGCGCGAGCGCAGAACAGCTCAGCTTTCGGCGCTCCAGACTTCGCGGCCGCTGAGGAAAGTCTTCTCAATGCGGATCTTCTTCTGGCGGGGGTCGAAGCGCAACTGCACAATATCGGCGCGGTCGCCCGGGGCCAAGCCCCGCTGCCGGCCGGCGATGCGGGCCACGCGAGCTGGGTTGCGGTTGGCCATGGTGACGGCTTCGCGCAGCGACAGACCGGCGATCTGCATCAGGTTCTCAATGCCTCGGTCCATGGTGAGTGCGGAACCCGCGAGGGTTTCTTGCCCGGCCAGGCGGACACGCTGGTCGGCGGTGAGCTCCACTTCCAGCTCCCCCAGGCGGTAGCGGCCCGGCGGGCAGCCGGCCGGCGCGACCGCGTCGGTGACGAGCACGGAACGCTCCACCCCCTTGGCCCGCAGCGCGACTTTCAAGAACGCCGGCTCCAGGTGAATCCCATCGACGATGAAGCCCGCCGCCAGGCGGTCTTCGGCAAGCTGGTCCCAGATGTAGTTGGAGCGGCGCGGCAGTGTGGCGTGCGCGGCGTTGCCCAGATGCGTCGACATCGTAGCGCCGGCTTGGACGGCGGCGGAGATCTGAGCGCTGGTGGCCGCCGTGTGGCCGATGCTGACCACGACGCCCCGGCTGGTCAAGGCCTCGATGAATTCCGGCGCGCCGGGCCATTCGGGCGCCACGGTCACCAGGCGGATGAGGCCTTGCGCGGCATCCTGCAACCGCTCGAACTCGGCCAGATCGGGCGGCCGGACCCACTGACGGGGATGCGCGCCCCGGGGGCCGTCTTCCGGAGAGATCCACGGGCCCTCCACGTGGAAGCCCTCGATGCTTTCGCCTGTGGGAAGCGACCGGCGCGCTTGCGCCAGATTGCGCAGAGCGCCGGCCATGCGCTCATGCGGACCGGTAATGATGGTGGCCAGGATCCTCGTGACCCCGCAGGCGTGGAGCGCGGACAGGGAACGGCCGACCTGCTCTGGCGTGATCGAGGGATCGTTGTAATCCACCCCGGCGAAGCCGTTCACCTGGAGGTCCACCCATCCCGGGGTGAGCAGCGGCGGGTTGACCAGCTCGCCGAGCAACGGCTCCACCCACTCGATGGAGGAGTTGAAGGAAACCCCCACGGGCTCATCCGTTGCAAGATGGATGCCATAACATTTCATCGCAGTGCTGCTTTATGCACAATTTTCTCACAACGTCTGACGTTCAACCTGCACAAAAGGGAAGCACATATAGTTGTTGAAAACGGCCCAAAAATCGCGCTCTGGCTCTGGCGCTTCCGCTGTCCGGCTGCTAAAAAAGACTCATAGATTGCGAGCGCGCCTCCGGGCGGATGATCTCGGGGGAGGTGGCCGCCCGGGGCCGCGCTCCGATTTATCCCGCCTTAACGGGCCTGGCTGGGCTCCGCAACCGGCACAGGGGTCAGCCAGCCGTGCCGGTCCGGCTTCCGGCCTTCAATGATGGCGAAAAACTCGTGCTGCAACTTCTCCGCCACCGGGCCGCGGCGCCCCTGCCCGATGACGATCTTGTCGATCGAGCGGATGGGCGTGATCTCAGCCGCGGTGCCGGAAAAGAAGACCTCGTCGGCGATGTACAGCATCTCCCGGGGAACCAAGGTCTCGATAAGCGGGATGCCGAGGTCCTCGGCCAGTTGGATGACCGTGGCGCGGGTGATGCCGGGAAGGACGCTCGCGCCGAGCGGCGGCGTGTAGATCTTGCCGTCCCGCACGACGTAGATGTTCTCGCCCGAGCCTTCGCTGACATAGCCGCTGACGTCCAGCGCGATGCCTTCGGCGTAGCCGTTGGCGACGGCCTCCATCTTAATAAGCTGCGAGTTCATGTAGTTGGCGCCGGCCTTCGCCAGAGCCGGCAGCGTGTTGGGAGCCATGCGGTTCCAACTGGAAACGCAGACGTCCACGCCCTGCGCCAGCGCTTCCTCGCCGAGATACTTGCCCCACTCCCAGCAGGCCACAAAGACCTCCACCGGGTTCTTCAGCGAGTACACGCCCATCTCGCCGTAGCCGCGCAGCGCAATGGGGCGGATGTAGCAAGAGCGCATCTTGTTGATCCGCACCAGCTCCACCATCGCCTCAGCCAGCTCCTCCAGCGAGTAAGGGATCTCCATGCGGTAGATCTTGGCCGAGTCGAGCATGCGCCGGATGTGCTCCCGCAGGCGGAAGATCGCCGGTCCTGTGGGGGTCTCATAACAACGGATCCCCTCGAAGACCGAAGTGCCGTAGCTCACCACGTGTGAGAGAACATGAATCCGGGCCTCGTCCCAAGCGATGAAGCGGCCGTTGTGCCAAATCTTTTCGGTGGGGGTCAGCATAATAGATCGATTATACCGTAGAGGTTACGGCTCCCCGCCGCGGCGCGGCGGCGCGGAAGCGGCTGAAACGCGCCCCGATGGCCGCGCCTCTGCGCTGAGGCGGCCGTGGGTCTGCTATTGACCCTCCTCGGCCCGGTTTCCTAGAATACGAATCGAGGGGTTCTCCCTTGGGTGATAGCGCTATGGTGGAACCCAGCCCGCTGACGGGACGAAAAGCTGAACTGCTGCATTCGATCGTCCGCGAATACATCGAGACGGGCGAGCCGGTCGCTTCGCGCACCATCGCCCGGCGCCGGCGCGGCAAACACGCGTTGAGTGCGGCGACCATCCGCAACGTCATGGCGGATCTGTCCGAGGAAGGTTTCCTTTCGCAGCCGCACACCTCGGCGGGCCGGATCCCCACCGAGAAAGCCTTTCAGGTCTTCGTCCGGGATCTGTGCGTGCGGCTGCGGCCGTCCGATTTGGAACGGGTCAGCGCGCAGTTTAGCGGCGTCGAGACCCTGGAAGACGGCATCGAGCGTTCCTCGCGGGTCCTCAGGGACCTGACCCACAACGTCGGCATCGCCGCCGCCATTCCGGCCAGCAGCCAGACGCTCGATCAGATCGAGCTGGTGCCGTTGCCGGATCGGCGGGTTCTGGTCGTGGTGGTGACCAGGGACCGGATGGTGCGCGATAAGGTCGTGGCGCTGGATGAGGCCTTGAGCCCTGAGGAACTGGTCTCGATCCGGAACTACATCAACCTGAATTTCGGCGGCTGGGTCTTGAACGAAGCCCGGCAGGAGCTGGCCCGCCGCCTCGAAGCCGAAGCCGCCTACTACGACTCCTTGCTGAAACGCCTCCGGACGCTGTACTCACGCGGGCTGCTGGACGTGGAGTTCGATCCGGAGATTCACATGGAGGGCGCCTCTTACTTAATGGCGCTGGATCTGAGGCTGACGCGGGAGAAAATGCGCGAGCTGCTGCGGGCCCTGGAGGAAAAGAAACGGATTCTTCAGCTCTTGGACCGCTTCCTGGAGCAGCCCGCCGGCGAGGTCCACGTGCAGGTGGGCCTGGGCGAGATGCACAGCGCCATGCGCGATCTTTCTTTGATCGGCATTAAGATTGTTCCCCCCGGCGGAATGGCGGTCAAGCTGGCCGTGCTGGGGCCGATGCGCATGCATTACGAGCGGGTCATGGCGGCGGTGCTGGGCGTCGGCCGCACGCTCGAACAGTTGCCTGCGTGAAACTGCGGGCGGGCCGCCGGCGGGCGGCTCGGCGGCTCACTTTTGCTAACCTGAGATTATCCGCATGAAGGATCAACAGACCGAACTCGAAAACGCGGCTGCCGCTGCTCAGACGGGCGCCCCCGCGCCCGCCGAAGATCCGCTGGCGGCCTTGCGCCAGGAACGGGACCGGCTGGCAGCCGAGAATGCCGACTTGCAAGACCGGTTGCTTCGGCGGGTGGCCGAGTTTGAGAATTTCCGCCGGCGGGTGGAGAGGGAGAAGGCCGAAATCCGCGAGTTCGCCGCCATGGAGGCCATCCGCCCGTTGCTGCCGGTCTTGGATGACCTGGACCGGGCGCTCCAGGTGGAGACCGCCGACAAGGAGTTCTCCCGCGGGATGGAGCTGATCCGGCAGCGGCTGCACGCCGAGCTTCAGAAGATGGGGCTGGAGCGGGTCCCCGCCGCCGGCCAGAAGTTCGATCCCAACATCCACCACGCGATTGAAATGCGCCAGACCGAGGAGGCCGAAGACCACTCGGTGCTGGAGGAGCTTCAGAAGGGCTACACCTTTCGAGGCAGGCTATTGCGGCCGGCCATGGTCCGGGTGGCGGTGGCGCCCCCCAAGGATAGCGGCCAGGATCAACGGACAGACGGGTGAGCGAGCGCGATTACTACGAGGTCCTCGGCGTCAGCCGGGACGCCGACCTGCAAGAGATTAAAAGCGCCTACCGGAAGCTTGCGCTGAAATACCACCCGGACCGCAACCCCGGCGACAAAGAGGCCGAAGAGCGTTTCAAAGAGGCCGCCGAAGCCTACAGCGTGCTCAGCGATGCCGAAAAGCGCGCCGCGTATGACCGCTACGGGCGCCAAGGCTTGAGCTCCGGCGGCGCGGCCCCAGGCTTCGATCCCTCCATCTTCGCCGATTTCTCGGACATTTTCGGCGACTTCTTCGGCTTCGGCGACCTGTTCGGCACATCCACCCGCGCGCGCAGCCGCGTGCAGCGCGGCGACGATCTGCGCTACGACCTGGAGATCAGCCTCGAGGAGGCGGCGCGCGGCATGAGCGCCGAAATCCTCATCCCCCGCAATGACACCTGCCCACGCTGCCGGGGAAGCCGGGCCGAACCCGGTTCGGGCTACAGCACCTGCTCCACTTGCCGGGGCCGCGGCGAGGTGGTCTACCAGCAGAGCTTTCTGTCGATCCGGCGCACCTGCCCGCACTGCGGCGGAGCGGGCAAGCTAATCCGGCAGGCGTGCACGCAGTGCCGCGGGCAAGGTTCGGTCCGCGTGGAGCGCCGCTTGAAGATCCAGGTGCCCCCCGGCGTGGACAACGGCACCCGGCTGCGGCTCTCGCAGGAAGGACAGGCCGGATACAACGGCGGCCCGCCCGGCGATCTGTATGTGGTCGTCCGCATCAAAGAACACCCGATCTTCACGCGCGAAGGCAGCGACCTGCATTGCGTCGTGCCGGTGAACATCGCGCAGGCTGCGCTCGGGGCCGAAATCCGGATTCCGACTCTGGACGGGGAAGAAATTCTGGACATCCCGCCCGGTTCGCAGCACGGCGATAAGCTGCGGCTCCGGGGCCGGGGCATGCCGCATTTGAACGCGAACGGGCGCGGCGACCTCTATTATGCTAACATCCAGATTTCAGCGGTTCTTTCCGGACCGCTAGAGGCCTGCCCAAGCCTCCAGGACGGAGTCATTTCAGTGAAGATCTACGAAGGAAAAGACATTCGCAATGTTGGCCTGACCGGACACGGCAACTCAGGCAAGACCTCCCTCACGGCCGGGATCCTCTACCTGGCAGGAGTCACCAACCGGCTCACCCGGGTGGATGAGGGCAATACCGTCACCGATTACGACGAGGAAGAGATTCAGCGCAAAATCACCATCTCCACTTCTCTGGTCCACGTAGAGTGGAACAAGACCAAGCTGAATCTGCTCGACACGCCCGGCTTCAATATCTTCATCAGCGACACCCGGGCGGCGCTGGCGGCGGCCGATTCCTCGCTGGTGCTGGTCGACGGCGTGGCCGGCGTGGAGGTCCAAACCGAAAAGGTCTGGAGCTTCGCCGTGGAGTTCAAGCTGCCCCGCGCTCTCATCGTCAACAAGCTCGACCGCGAGAACGCCAGCTTCGACCGCGCGCTGGAGAGCATCCACGAGAACTTCGGGCGCGGCGCGGTGCCGGTCCAGTTGCCCGTGGGGGCCGAGCGGGACTTCCGCGGGGTCGTGGATCTGGTGCGCATGAAAGCCTACCTCTACGATCCCGACGGGAACGGCCGCGGCAAAGAAGCCCCCATCCCGGACAACCTGGCCGAGGCGGCGCAAAAGGCCCATGAAGCGCTGGTCGAAATGGTCGCCGAGGGCAACGACGCTCTGCTCGAGGAATTCTTCGACAAAGGGACCCTGCCGCCCGACAAGCTGAAAGAAGGACTTCGCGCCGCGGTGTCGGAGATGCGCTTGTTCCCTGTGCTTTGCGCTTCCGGCCTCCACAATATCGGAACGGATTTGATCCTGGATTTCATGGCGGACTACTTCCCGGCGCCGACCGAGCGCGGTCCGGTCACTGGCCACCTCAACGGCGAGGAGGTCCAGCGCAAGGTCTCCGACGCGGAGCCGTTGTCCGCGTTCGTCTTCAAGACGGTGGCCGACCCCTTCGCCGGGCGGGTCTCCTATTTCAAGGTCATCTCCGGCGTGCTCAAAAACGACGCCAACCTGCTGAACGTCCGCACCGGCGCCACCGAACGGCTCTCGCACATCGGCTGTCTGATGGGCAAGACGATTGAGCCGGTCACCGAGCTCCACGCGGGCGACATCGGCGCCGTCGCCAAGCTGAAAGACACGCTGACCGGCGACACTCTGGCCGACAAGAACTCCCCGGTCAGCTACCCGAAGGTGAAACTGCCCGAGCCTTCCATCGCCTTCGCCATTGAAGCCAAGACGCGGCAGGATGAAGACCGCATGGGCGCGGCGCTGCAAAAGATCTTGGAGGAGGATCAATCGCTGCGCTTCTACCGGGATCCTCAGACCAAGGAATTCCTCCTGGCAGGCAGCGGGCAGCAGCATGTGGAGGTGATCGTCAGCCGCCTCAAGAACCGCTACGGCGTGGACGTGACCCTGAAGGCGCCCAAAGTCCCCTACCGCGAGACCATCCGCGGGACCGCCGACGTGCAGGGACGCCACAAGAAGCAGACCGGCGGCCACGGCCAGTTCGGCGACTGCTGGATCCGCATGGAGCCGCTGCCGCGGGGCGCGAACTTCGAATTCGTCAACGCGATCTTCGGCGGCGCCATTCCGCGGCAATACATTCCGGCGGTCGAAAAGGGCATCCTGGAAGCGGCCGCGCAAGGCTACTTGGCCGGCTACCCGGTCGTGGACTTCAAGGTGACCCTCTACGACGGCTCCTATCACGACGTCGACTCCTCCGAGCTTTCCTTCAAACTGGCGGCCCGCAAGGCCTTCAAGGCGGCCATGGCCCAGGCCAAGCCGGCTCTGCTCGAGCCGATCATGAACGTGGAGGTGCATGCCCCGGTCGAATTCGCCGGCGATTTGATGGGCGATTTGAACAGCCGCCGCGGCCGCATCCAGGGCATGGACACCCGCGGCAATACCCAGATCATCCGGGCCCAGGTTCCTATGGCCGAGATGTTGAACTACCAAAACGACCTCATCTCCATGACCCAGGGCCGGGCCACCTTCACCATGGAATTCGATCACTACGACTTCGTGCCCCAGCAGCAGGCCGAGAAGATCATCGCCGCCGCCAAGGCCGCGCGCGAAGGCGTCGAGGAGGAAGAGGAATAGGTGCGCCGGCGGCTCCTTATCGCCGTGCTCGCTTTGGCCGGCTCCGGCGGCCTGCTCCAGGCTCAGCGGGCCGTGGAGTTCGAGGGCCGTTACTGGATGCCCGCGGCCCGCTCCCGGGTGAGCATCAAAGGAGCGGGAACGGACATCCGCTTTAAGGAGGACCTCGGCCTCGAAGACGCCAACTTCCCCGAGGGGCGCTTGAGCTATTACGGCAGAGGCGGCAGCCACGTCCACTTCTCCTATACGCCCATCGATTACGCGGGCGAGGCCACGATCAACCGCACGCTGGTCTTCGGCGGCCGCCAGTACCCGGCCGCAACGCGCGTGCTCTCCGAGTTTGAACTCCAGCATCTGCAACTCGGCTGGGCCTGGCAGTTCATCAACGTCCGCGACGGGGCTTTCAAGCTAGGCCCCGTGCTGGCCGGACAAGGGTTCCTATTCCGCGGGCGGCTGCGCGCCCCGGACTTGCAACCCGCCGTGGACCAGCAGGAAGAGCTCATGGGCGGTCTGCCCACCGTGGGGCTGGCCATGGACATCAACCCGCACCGGCGAGTCAATCTGTTTGCGGACGTCTCCGGCATCAAGCTGGGCAAGTACGGCTACTTCGTCACCAGCGACGCGGGAGTGAAGATCATGCCGGCCCGGGTGGGTTTCTTCACCGTCGGCTACCGCAACTTCAACCTGGACCTGAAAAACGAGCCGGATTTTGCCCGTATCATCCTGCGGGGCGTGTTTGTCGGGGCCGGAGCCCGGTTCTAGTCCGCGCCGCCGGCGCGCTCAGGTGAACGCGAAGAGCCTTCCCATTACGCCGCCGTCGCGCTGCCGGCCCCGACGCATGCGAGGTCCCTCCCGGACGGCGAAGGCGGCGGCTGCTCCACGTTAGAATGAAAGAACACTTCTCATGCGCGCCTGGAACCGGGCCAAGCTGCTGTGGGGCTACTGGAGGGGCAAGAGCGTCCTGAGCGGCCTGCCCGTCGAGCATATCGTCGAAACCACGGCCAAGTGCAACCTCTATTGCCCGATGTGTCCGCGCGAGACGCTCAAGCAGCCCAAAGAGGACATGCCCGCCGAGATCTTTGACCGGCTCGTTCAGGAAACCGGCCGCTCGGCGGAGCACATGATGCTGATCGGGCTGGGTGAGCCGTTCCTGGACCCGCTGATCTTCGACCGCATCGAATACTGCGCCCGCCACAACATCTCGACCCTGCTTTCCACCAACGGCGCCCTGCTCGACGAGAAGGCCGCCGCCCGCCTGCTCAGCACCCCCATCCAGCACGTCACGCTGAGCTTCGACGGGGCCACCAAGGCAACCTTCGAGTTCTACCGCAAGGGCGCGCGCTTCGAGACCGTGCGGGATAATTTCGTCCGCTTTGCGCGGATGAAGCACGAACGGCGCGCCAAAGTCCAGGTCGTCGTCCAGATGGTGCGCATGGACGGAAACGCCTCGGAGGTGGATGAATTCATCCGCTTCTGGAGCTCCGTGCCCGGCGTGGATCAGGTGCGCATCAAGGAAGACGAAACCAACCTCCTCCGCCCAGACGCGCGCCACAACCCGTCCGACTGGCGCCACCCCTGCCACTACCTCTGGCGAGGGCCGCTCTACATCAAGCACAACGGCGACGTCTACCCCTGCTGCCAGAGCTACATGCTCGGCGGCAAACCCGTGGGCCGCATCGGCGAGCAGCCGCTGATCCAAATCTGGAATTCGGAGGAAATGCAACGCATGCGGCGCTTGCACGTGGAAGGACGCGCAGGCGAAATCGATGTCTGCTCCCGCTGCTGCACGGTGATCCCGCACCCGCTGCTGGTGCTCGGCAGCCTCCTGTTTCACGGAAGCACCGTCCGCCGCTTCCTTCCCGCCGTGGAGCGGCTGGCGTATTTCTCGCGCTGGGCTTCGCGCCTGCTGCGGCCTGCGCGTTGAGCGCAGAACAGGCGCCGAATCCGCCGCCACGAAAGCGCCAAGGCCCCGGGCAAGCAACGCCCTCAAGCGCGCCCGCGGCGCCTCTACCCTGCCGGCTCGAGAATGGCCGTCATCGATCCTTTGCAGCGCGGAATGCGCCAGTCCGGACCGTAAGCGTGAATCTGATCCCGCGCGAACTCGGCTTCCGGCAGCTCGCAGGTGATCACAATGGTCCGGCCCGTCAGGTCCACCTCGCGCGCGTGCGCAAACGCCTCCGCTTCGGAAAACAGGAACAGCTTGCGCAGCATCTCGATGACGTAGTCGTAAGTGTGCTCGTCGTCGTCCAGCAGCACGACGTGATAAAGAGGCGTGCGCTCTTCCTGCTCTTGCTTCTCCGTGTCCGGGATGGCGATCGGCTGGCCCATCGATTCATACAGATTAGCCCAAATCGCCCCCTCCGGCGCGCCCGGTTTGCCTTAGAATAGAAAATGGAAAGGAGGGGGCGTAACGGATTCGACGGGATTGAACTGAGGTAAAGAGGCGTGCCGGGTTCCGAGCTCCCGTAAAACGATCGGAAAACCAAAACTGCCAACACGCAGTTTGCTTACGCTGCTTAATTCGTTAAGCAGCCGCCCCGGTAGCCGTTCCCGCGCGGCTGCCGTCCGGCGTCATCTCGCGGGATAGGTCGAGGGCTTCCGTCCGGAGCCGTAGGCCGAAACTCAATCGGACTAGGCCGTGGAAGTCATTGCTGGCACCCGACGCTGCGGCTGAACCCTAGGAACCAGCTACGCACGTAGGCTCTTTGCCGCAGACTTTCTCGGACGCGGGTTCGACTCCCGCCGCCTCCACCAACTCCCCAAGACTCGCCCCGGCGCATCGAGCGGACCGCAGAACCTCCCAGGCGTGCTAGACTCACCCAGAGAGAACTTATGAAGACCCGTTTTCTGCTTCTGGCGACCCTGGCCGTGGCCCTGGTTGCCCAGCAACCCGCCCAGCCCCCCAAACCCAAAGCCCCTGGCGAGCCGCCTCCCGAAGCCGGCGACGACGTCCGCGGCTACAACGACACGCCCCGCATTCCCGGGCAGAAGTGGCGCGTGCACGACATGGAGCGGCCCCGCCCGCCGAAAGTCACTCCTGGCGTCTCCCCATTCAGCACTCCTCCCTCGGACGCCATCGTGCTGTTCGACGGCAAGGATCTGTCGCAGTGGCAGTCCATGGGCCGCGGAGGAGTCGTTCAGGAGCCGCGCTGGAAGGTCGAGAACGGTTATGTCGAAATCGTGCCCCGCACCGGCCGCCTGGTCACCAAGGAACGCTTTGGGGACTGCCAGCTTCACGTCGAATGGATGATCCCCAAAGGGACCCGGGGCACGGGACAGAGCGCCGGCAACAGCGGCATCGAGCTGATGACCCGCTACGAGATTCAGGTTTTGGAATCCTACGAGAACCTGACCTACGCCGATGGCATGGCCGGCGCCATCTACGGCGTCTGGCCGCCGATGGTCAACCCGGCCCGCCCCCCGGGCGAGTGGAACGTCTACGACATCTTCTTTGAGGCGCCGCGCTTCGAGGACGGTAAATTAGTCAGGCCGGCCTATGTGACCCTGCTTTGGAATGGCGTCCTGGTCCATCACCACCGGGCCTACGTCGGCCGCACCGTGTGGCGGCAGGTGGGCACGTACGCCCCGCACGCGCCCGAGGAGCCGCTGAGCTTGCAGGATCACAACCAGGCCGTCCGCTTCCGCAACATCTGGATCCGCCGCGTCCAACAGGACGAAGGCCGCTAGCTCCATCAGTCAGTGAACGGCGCGGCGCAGGCCGCAGAACGGCTACGATGGAAGAAGTATGCCCAGGGGCTTGTGGATCGCCGTCATCCTCGCCGTTTTGTTCCTCATCGTTTACACCTGGCACTACTTCCTCTACGCCTCCACGGTGCACTTCTTCGCCGTCGGCGGCCGTGCGGGCCGCAGGCTGCTGGCGCTGCTCTTCGTACTTTTGCCCGGGGGCTTCTTCCTGACCGCATTCCTGGCGCGGCGCGCCGAACTCGGGCTTCTGCGCCCGCTCACCCTGGCCTCCCACCTCTGGCTGGGCGTGGGCTTGGCGCTATTGCTCGGCTACGGGCTGGCTTGGCTGGGCTGGGGCCTCAGCCGCTGGCATAACCCGCGCCCCGCGCCCGTCGCCTTTGGAATCGCTGCCTTGATCTTCGCCGCTGGCTATTCCACCTACGGCGTCTGGAATGCCACCCATCCGAGCGTCCGCTTCGTCACCGTGCCCCTGCGCGGCCTGCCGCCCCAATGGGAGCACCGAACCCTGGTCCAGATTTCGGACGTGCATCTGGGCCCCATCCTCGGTAAGGCTTTCCTGGAACGTGTCGTCCAGACCGTGAACGCCCAGCAGCCGTCGGTGGTCTTCATCACGGGGGACTTGTACGACGGCGAGGACCACGATCTCGAACAGTTCAACCCACTGCTCGACCGCATCCGGGCCCCCCTCGGCGTCTACTTCGTTACCGGCAATCACGAAACCTTCCTCGGCCCCAACCGGGCATTCCAGACGCTCCGCAAGACCCAAGTTCGTGCGCTCGACGACGCCATGGTGGTCGTCGACGGCCTGCAAATCATGGGCCTGAGCTACCCCGCCGGCGCCTTCAGCCGCCCGATGAAGCCGGCCATCGAGGCCATGCCCGGCTTCGACCCCGCCAAGCCTTCCATCCTGCTCTACCATGCGCCCTCTCAATTGGAAGAAGTCAAAGCGGCCGGCATCCGGCTTCAATTATCCGGACATACGCACCGCGGCCAGCTTTTCCCGATCAATGGCATCACTCGCCTGATCTACGGCAAATACCACATCGGATTGCATCAGGAGGATGGGTTCGCCGTTTACACCTCCCACGGTACGGGTGTCTGGGGACCATTGATGCGCACCAGCGGGCGCTCCGAGATCACCGTCCTCCGGCTCAGGCGGCTTTGACGCCCTGGCCTTCTCTCATTCACACCCTGGGCTTTGACCCCTTCCCTTTTCCTAATCCACTGAACCCTCAAGATTTAGGATCTTCCCCGAAGCCTGGCCCGCGGCTGTTTCGGCGCGGTTCTCCAACCGGCGCTGCTACAATCCCGGTGGAGCCGCGGGGCGCCATCAGCCCGGCGCGGCGGGGGCAGGTCTTCCATGGTTCAGCGGCGTAATTCGAAGCGCGTGCACATTCTGGCGATCGACGGAGGCGGTATCCGGGGACTCATCCCGGCGATGGTTTTGGCGGAGCTCGAACGCCGGACCGGACAACCCGTGTGCCGCTTGTTCGACCTGATCGCCGGCACCTCCACCGGGGCCATTCTCGCCCTGGCGTTGGCCAAACCCGGCCCGGACGGCCAACCGCACTACAGCGCCGAGCAAATGGTCCGTTTTTACGAAACGGAGGGACCGCGGATCTTCCGCCGCCCGCTGCTCGCCCGTTTGTTCGCTGCACGCTGGCTCGCCGAAGAGAAGTACCCTGCCGCCGGGCTGGAGGCGGCGCTTGGCCGATGCTTCGGCGAAACCCCGCTCCGCCAGGCCCTGTGCGACGTCGTCGTCACCAGCTACGAAACCGAGCGCCGCTTCCCCTTCTTCTTCAAGAGCCGCCACGCCCGCCTCAGGCCGGACTACGACTTCCCCATGAGACTGGTGGCGCGCGCCGCCTGCGCCGCTCCCACTTACTTCGAGCCCCTGCGCCTGTTCACGGACGGCCCGCGGGAATACTACTCGCTCATCGACGGCGGCGTCTACGCCAACAACCCCGCCTTGTGCGCCTATGCGGAGTCCCGCGTAGCCTGGCCGGAATGCGAGGACGTGCTGCTGGTCTCGCTCGGCACAGGCGAACTGACTCAGCCGCTGCTCTACTCGCAAGCGCGCCGTTGGGGACTGGCCGGTTGGGCGCGGCGCATCCTCCAGGTCGTACAGGACGGGGTCAGCGCCACCGTGGATTATCAGCTTCAACAGCTGCTGCCGGCTCCTGCGGGAGGCCCCCAGCGCTATTGGCGGTTCCAAGTCCGTCTTAAACGAGGCAACGAGCCTTTGGACAATGTCCGGCCGGAGAATCTGCGCGAGCTCAAACTGCTAGCCGAAGCGCTGATCCGCGACCGGGCCAAAGATCTGGCCCTGCTTTGCGCGAAACTGGTAGAGTAAGCGGATTGTGAGACCCGCGTCGTCCGCGCGGCTCCGGCCTCGGATGAGCTATGAGTTGGTTGCACTGGCAAGGCGTTGCTGATTTCGTGGCGCTGAGTGTGGCCCTGTACCTGTTGCTGCGGTGGGCCAAACAGGCGCGGGCGCTGCGGGTCGTTGGTCTGTTAGTAGGACTGCAAGCCGCTTCACGCATCCTCCGGCACCTGGACCTTACGATAACGAGCTGGATTCTCGACATCGGCACGCTGCTCGTGGCGCTGATGCTGATCTTCTTTTTCCAGTCGGAACTGCGGCATGCGTTTCTGCGTCTGGACGCCCTGGTGCGGTTGGGATTGGCTCCCGCCCGGACCCTGGGAACGGGCAACCGGGCCGTGGCGGAGGCGGCCTTTGCGCTGGCCTCCCAGCGCCTGGGCGCGCTGATCGTCATTGCGCGAAAGGAGCGGCTAGAGGAGTTTCTGAGCGGGGGCATTCAGATTGGCGCCGAAATCAGCCCCGAGATTCTCCGCGCGATTTTTCAAAAGCAGTCACCCGTGCACGACGGCGCGGTGGTGATCGAGGCCGGCCGCATCGCCCGGGCAGGGGCCGTGCTGCCTTTGACGCAGCGCGCCGATGTGCCGCCGTATTACGGCACTCGCCACCGGGCGGCGATGGGTCTGGCCGAGAGGTCCGATGCCGTGGTTGTCGTGGTGAGCGAGGAACGCGGCCAAGTCACCGTCATGCACGACATGCGATCGATTCCTGTGGAGAGCCCCGAGGAACTGGCTGGCCTGCTGGGCGCCTTGCTGGTTCACCGGGCAGTTTCCTGGCGGCGGAGGCTCCGCGAGTGGCTGCTCTCCGAGCTTCGCCTCAAAGCCGCCGCGGTTGCGCTGGCGGCGCTGATCTGGGGCCTGACCTCCAGCGGGCCTGGGGCTACGGTGCGGATCCTCAGCGTCCCCATTGAGTTCTCCGGCGTTCCAAGCGGGATGGAAATCGCCACCCAATCCGCGACTCGACTGGAAGTTCAGCTCCGGGGCGCCTCCTGGCTGATGAACTCGGTCGGGCTATCGGGTGTTGTCGCGAAGTTCGACCTCTCGAAAGCAGGCAAGGGGCAACTGATCCTCAAAGTTGGTACGGACAGCCTGAACCTCCCGCCGGGCGTTGTCGTGGAACGCGTCCGGCCGGAGTGGATCACCGTAAGTCTGGTGGACCGCGCTTCACCACCGCCCGCTGCCAGCCCCGTGCGCTAGGTCCATACACAAAGAACAGAACGGGGATGAGGAAAATCCAGCGACTGCCGCGCCCTGAGTGCCTCGCTTCTACCAGCGGTGGCATCGGTGAACGGCCGCACTGGCCGCATCGGCATGGATGGGCCTAAAGAGAGACGATTCTGCTCCAGGGCCTGCGTCTGGCGCCCCCCAGAAACTCCAGCAGCCGCTCCGCAACCTCCTCCTGGCCGGCCAGCACCCGCGCCGCCACATCCGCCGCGCGCGAGCCAGCATTTCATCGACGGTCTCCGTGCCGTCGAAGCCGGGAGGAAAATACAAATGCCGGAACTCGATGTCGCTGTTCAGAAAGAAGGTTTCGCGCAGCCGGTCCCGCCCGCCCATTTCGAGCAGTTGCGCCTGCGTGTAGCGGTGCTTCGGAGTGGCCGTCGCGCCCCCGCTCGTGGCGCGCCGCTTGCTGTTCTCCGCCAGCGGTTACACTGAAAGTGAGATGAAGGGACTTTGCTTGTCCGGCGCCCTGTGGCTCGCCTCCAGCCTGCTGGCGCAGACGCAGTGCCCGCCCACGCCGATTTACACGCCCTGCGAGATCCTCATCGAGCTTGCCTCCGAAGAGATGCAAGCCCACCCCAATCCCTACCAGAGCGTGACGATCGACGTGGAGTTCCGCTCGCCCCGCTACCGCACCCTGCGCCTGCCCGCCTTCTGGGACGGCGGCAACCGCATGGTGGTGCGCTTCGCCCCCACCGAGCCGGGCCAATGGGACTACCGCATCACCAGCAACCTCCCGCGCGTGGCCGGAATGACCGGCAGCCTGCAAGCCACCGCCGCCGACTCGCCCGGCTTCGTGCGCGTCCGCAATGTGCACCACTGGGGTCACACCGAGACCGACGCGCCGCACCTGTGGATGGGCGCCACCAGCCTCCGCTTCGCTTTTCTGGACGCATCTGAGTTTGGCCGCCTGCTGAGCCTGTTGCGGCAGTCGAAATTCAACCATCTGCGGGGCTTGGCCGTGGGCGGCATCGAAGACGCGCCCCGCGTTTTTCCAGGCGGAAAGCCCGACCCCGAATTCTTCCGCGCTTTGGATCAGCGCGTCCGCGCCTTGAATGAGGCCGGTATCGTGGCGGATCTGATTCTGGCCGGCGGCGGCAATCATCTTTCAAAACTGTTCCCCTCCGCGGCGGACCGCGAGCGCTACCTGCGCTTCATGGTGGGGCGCTACGCCGCCTTCCACGTCACCTGGCTGCTGGTGGAATCCTTCGAGGACTACGACAACGGGCGCATGCTGCTGCGCGAAACCGGGACCCTTCTCCGCAAGCTGGATCCCTACGATCACCCGCGCTCCACCGGCGCCGCCGTGACTTCCTCTCCCCTGCTGGCCGACGGCTGGATGAGCTACATCGTCCACAACTCGGCCGACGTCCAGCTCGGTTCCATCGAGCATCAACTCTACCCGGTCCCGTTTGTCAACACGGCGGTGGGAGCAACCTCCGGCGCGGCCCCGGACGCTTCCACGCTGCTGAGCCATCTTTGGAACGCAACGATGAACGGCCAGTACCCCACGCTTTCGGAAGCGGCGCTGCCGCTGCTCAGCGGGGAAGGAGGGAAGATCGCGGCCAACTGGTTTGAGTTTTTTGCGCAGACCCGCTACTGGGACCTGGAACCTTACTTCGATGTCGACGGAGGGCGCGCCGTGGCTCTGGAGATTCCCGAAGACGAAGAGATGCGGGGCATCGAATACATCGTCTACGCCGAGAAACCCGGCGCCGTGGAGGCCGTGGTCCAGAAGCACAGCTACGACGTCTCCTGGTACAACCCGCGCACCGGAGAGCGGCGCAAACAGAAGCAGTTCCGCGGCGACCGGGTGAAGATGACCGCGCCGGATTCCAGCCAACCTTGGGTGCTCCACATCTCGCGCGAGGCCGAGAAGCAGCGCATGCTGCGGCGCTACAAGTTCGAATCCCGGCGCCCGCTCATGCAGGAGGTGGAGCAAAACGTTCAGCGCATCCCCTTTGAAATCGCTCAGCCGGACCAGCCCGCTCTTCCCCTGGATGCGCCCGTTGCTTACCAGGCCAAAGTGACCCGTGAGACCCGGGCCACCCGCTCCATGATGTGGCTCTGGACCGGCGAGGTCAGCGTCGAGCAACAGGGCTTCCGGGTGCTCGGCACTGGAGCTGAGGGCCAAATGCGGATTCCCTCCGGCATGGCCCGGCAGACCCCGGCGGTCATGAACCTCCGGCTCACCGGCATGAACGCCAACGGTAAGGTCTACTTTCTCGACCGCATCTACAGGCTCACCCGCTGATGGCGCGCATCCTGGCAATCGACACTACTTCGGAGCATGGCAGCCTGGCTCTCCTCGAGGATGACCTGGTGCTGGAAGAACGCCCCATCCCGTCTGCGGACGGCTACGGGCATGTTTTGTTCCCCCAGATCGAAGATTTTCTTGCCGCTCACGGCTGGGGGCTCCACACCGTGGATTGCTTTGCGGCTGCGGCCGGTCCCGGCTCCTTCACCGGCATCCGCGTGGGGCTGGCGGCGGTGAAGGGCTTGGGCGAAGCCCTGGGAAAACCGGTCTGCGCGGTTTCCAACTTGCAGGCGCTAGCCCTGTTTGGCGCCGCTCCGATGCGCGCGCCTTTCATCGATGCCCGCCGCGGCGAGGTCTACGGCGCGTTGTACTCTGCGGAGCTGGTCCCCTTGAGGCCGGAGACCGTTTTGCCCCCCGGGCAATGGCTGGCGGAGTTGCCGCAGGACGAGATTGAATTGATTGGCGCGGATTTCCGTTGCCTCGAAGGGGTGCTGGAAGCGATGAGCCGTCCGGGTGTGCTCCGGACGGCGGCTCCACGCTGGCTTGCCTCCGCAATCGGCCGCATCGCAGCCCGCCGCTTGGCCGCCGGACAAGCGGGACAGGCGGCTGCGGCGGAAGCCAATTACGTGCGGCTTTCCGACGCGGAGCTGTTCTCAAAACCGCTGTAAAATGAAAGCCTTGGCGAGACCCTCCCAACGCCCCTTTCCAAGTTGATGCAATAAAAGAAGTTACTGTTGTTGACGGAGTACTAGTTCGGCTATAAAATTGGTACATACAAGAAGGAGCGCCATGATCGACTCGGCAGCTAGTACGAATGTGGATATGAAACCGGAACCCGTTCCGGAACCGCCGCGCAAGATCCGCATCCTGCTATCGGATGACCATCCCATCGTGCGGGACGGCTTGCGCAGACTCATCGATCTGGAACCGGATATGGAGGTCGTTGGAGAAGCGGGCGACGGAGATAGCACGGTGCAGTTAATCGAAAAAACCTCTCCGGACATTGTGTTGCTGGACCTGCGGATGCCCGGCGTGGATGGTTTCGGAGCCTTGCAGCGCCTACAGCGGCTTCCCAATAAGCCGAAGATCCTGGTGGTGACCGCCTCCGAGGAAAAGAGCGAGTATCTCCAGGCCATGAAGATGGGCTGCTCGGGGATCGTACTGAAGCATACCAGCTCGGACATGATCCTGAAGAGCATCCGAAAGGTGTACGAGGGCGAAATCTGGCTGGACTCCCATACCACGGCCGCTGTGATGAAGCAGTTCGCCTCCGGCGGCGAAACGGGCTCACACGGAACCGTGCGCGGGCGCGACCGCTCGCCTCTGAGCCAGCGGGAGCGCGAGATCGTGGCGCTGGTGGCGCAAGGCTACAAGAACAAAGAAATGGCCGAGAAGATGTTCATCAGCGAGCAGACCGTCAAGAACCACTTGCACAACATCTTCGACAAGCTGGGCGTTTCCGACCGCCTGGAGCTTGCCCTGTACGCCATCCACAAGGGGTTGCACACCGAAGATCCCCACGGCTGATCCGCATTCCGCCGTCGTCCCAATTGCCTATTGCTTTTTCAAGCACTTGGCGATAGCATACGGGTGGAGGACAGCAGATGAGGTTGTCTTATATCGGGTTGGCGCTGGCTGCATTCCTGATCTTTTCCTCTACCCTCAATGCGCAGGCGGTCTTTCCAAGAATGACCACGGTGGAGCCGACCACCACCAAGCCGGGCGGGGAAGTCACCGTCCACGGCGAGAACCTCGACAAGGCGAACGTGGCGGAGGTCTACCTGACCGACGGTCAGAACGACACCAAGGTTGAGGTGCTGGAACAGACAGCGACCGCCGTCAAAATCCGCGTTCCGGCCTCGATGAAGGCGGGACGGTTCGGACTTGTGGTGCTGACCACGAGCAAGCCGCAGAGGCTGATCGAGCAGCCGGTCAAGCTGACGATCGCGGAGTAGCCGCCGGGCGCGGAGTGCCGCCGGCGCCGGGGCCTGAGAGGTCAGGAGGAAGGCCGCCGTTGATAGGGCGTGCTGAGGAAGGGACGCGCTTGATTCGCAGCATCGGAGCCAGGGGCCCGCTGCTGAAGCGTGCGGTAGGCTTGTAAGGCTAGAGAACGCTTGCCGGCCAGATCATACGCCTGCCCCAGCCGAAGCCACGCGTAGCTTTCCGTGTTGAGGTCCAGAAGCTCGGCCCTTGCGGTGACGCGCTCCAGGTTCTGGATGGCTTGGTCCAGGTCGTTGTACCAAAACTGGATGACCCCGCGGGCGAAGAGGATCTTCTCCAGAGGCAGCCTGGCATAGCCGGGCGCCCCGGCCGTCCTCAGTTTCTCCATCTCCTCCAGCACCGTCAGGGCTGCGCTCTTGTTGCCCAAATCCGAGTACATCTGGGCCAGCTCGAGACGCAGCAGATGATTGCGGGGAAAGCGGCGGATCAAATCCTGAAGCAGGGGCACGGCCTTGGCCGCGCTGCGCTCCCGGCGGTAGATGGCGCACAGCAGCACTTCGGCGTCGACGTCGTTCAAGCGGCCCTTTTGCGCCACCTCTTCCAGGATCCGGATGCCGCGCTCCTTGTCCCCCCGGAACCCCACCAGGAAACCGAGCATCCGGATGTGCCAGGGCAGGCTCCCCACCACGTACTCGTGGACGCCCTGCACCAGGCGGGCATCGTAGTTGGACGGATCCAGATCGGTGACCTTGTTGTGCAGGCGGCGGGCGGCGGTCGCATCCCGCAGCGAGTCCATGTACGCCTTGCGGACCAGGAAGTTGTAGTTGGCCCGCAAGCCGTGGGCCACGCCTAGAGCGTAAAGCGCCTGTACATCGCGGGAGTCCTTCTCCAGGCGCGCCTGCGAAAGGCTCATCGAACGCTCAATGGCGGCGAAGAACTCCTTCTCGTCTTCCGGCGCGGGGTTCATCTTGGGACGGCGCAAGAACGGGTTTCCGCCGCTGACCAGCTCGGTTTCCAGCGCGCCCGTGCGGTACATCTCGCGGTACAAGATGGCCATGGCCAAGTGATTGTAGGCGCCAGGCTGGTCCGGCGCGGCCGCGATCTGGCGTCGGAACTCGGCGATGGCCTCGTCATACTCCAGGTTGTAGAAATGCTCCAGCCCTTTGGACAGAGGCGCCCTCTGCCCTGCGGCGGTGAAGAAGCACACGAGGAAGGCTGCCAGCAGCCGAGTCATGGACCGATTCCATTTTAGCGGGCGGATGGGCGGCCGTCGGCTTCAAGCAGGGCCTCCAAGTTCCTGCGGAAACCCTCCCAGCCGGCGCGCAGGACCGGGGTCCCGGCAAAACTCCGCCGGAAACCCATGGCGTCGAGCGCTTGCAGCCAGTCGAGCGGGGGAGCGAAATGGCGCGGCTGAAAATCCGGCTCTCCGGTTGCCGGCGCGCGCCGGTTCCAGGGACATACATCCTGGCAGATGTCGCAGCCGAATAGATGGAATCCCAATTCCGCCTTCCGGCTGGATGGCATGGGCCCGCGGAGTTCGATCGTCAGATAAGAGATGCAGCGGCGTGAATCCACGGTGTAGGCCGGGCCGCCGCTTTGTCCGGTGGGCACGATGGCCCCGGTGGGACAAGCCTCGATGCACCGCGTGCAGGAGCCGCAGCGGTCCGGCGCCGGCTGGTCCGGCTCGATCTCCAAAGAGACCAGCAGCTCCCCCAGGAAATACCACGACCCGGAGCGCTCGTGGATCAGGCAGGAGTTCTTGCCGATCCAGCCCAGCCCCGCCTGGCGCGCCAGCGCCCGCTCCAGAAGCGGCGCGCTGTCGCAGGCCGCGCGCCACTCGAAGGGCTGTCCGGCGGCCTGCTGGAGCCGCCCGGCCAGCCGTTGCAGGCCGCGGCGCATCAACTTGTGATAGTCGCGTCCCCAGGCGTAGCGGGAAATCCAGGCGCGCCCGGGCTCGCGGAACTCGCTCGAATAGGGGTGCGGCGTGTTGTAGAGCTTCCCCACGCAGATCACGGAACGCGCCGAAGGCAGCAACGAGCGGGGATCGGCGCGGAGCGCCGCCCGGTGGCCGGTGAGATACTCCATTTCGCCCGCCATGCCGAGCCGGACCCACTCAAAGAACCACTCCGCCTCGGGCAGCGGCCCCGCCCGGGCCACGCCCGCCAGCTCAAAGCCGCACTCCCGCGCCAAGCGCCGGACCGTCTCCCCCGTCACGCTTCCATGCTAGCGCAGGCCGCGCGATATCGAGCTGGGCGCTGCATGGGGCCAGCCTTCACCTGTCAAATTACCCGCTGGATTGTCTGCATGTTCTCCCCATGTCGTTCTCGGGCCGGACTGCCGATGGTCAAGATGCGTGCTGCTGTGGTCTCCGGCCCTGGAACGGCCGCGCCGGGGACACGTCAACGCCAGAGTATAATCAAGTGTCAAGGCTGGCTTCGATGACGCCCAAATTTTATGATTTCTTCGCAGGGGCGGGGCTTGTCACGCTTGCTCTTCAGGACTCGTGGCAATGCATTTGGGCAAATGACATCGATGCGAAGAAGGAACTCGTGTATCGGCAGAACTTCGGCGGCGGATGGTTCGTGCGCAAGAACATTGCGGAAGTTGAGGCCGATGAGCTCCCGGACGGCGCGCAAATGGCCTGGGCTTCATTCCCTTGCCAGGATCTCTCCCTGGCCGGGTGGCGCCGCGGACTCTCTGGGGAAAGGAGCGGAACATTTTGGCATTTCTGGCGGCTAATGAATGAGCGCCGGCAGCGGGGTTCAAAGCCTCCGATCCTCGTCTTGGAGAACGTTGTCGGTTTGCTGTACGGCGATAGTTTTACGGCGCTGTGCGAAGGACTGGCGGCTCTGGGGATGCAGTTCGGGGCGCTGGTGATCGATGCTAGACATTTTCTGCCGCAGTCGCGGCCAAGAGTCTTCATTGTGGCTGCGGATGCGGATCTGGATGTCGGGCGTTTTTGTTCGCCAGCGCCGGAAGCGCCGTGGACTCCGCCCGCGTTGACAAAAGCTGTCAACCGGTTTCCTCCCGAATTGTCCGAGCTCTGGAGATGGTGGACGATGCCAATTCCCAACGCGGTCCGGCCGCCGCTTGACGCGATTCTGGAAGCGGACGCGCACGTTGACCGCTGGCACACCGCGGAAGAAACGGAACATATTCTCTCCCTCATGAGCGAGTCCCACTTGGCGAAAATCAATGCTGCCCGTCAATTGCGCGGCAGGCACATCGGTTTTCTTTATAGGCGCATTCGTCAGGGGGTTCAGAGGGCTGAAGTCAGATTTGACGGCGTCGCAGGTTGCCTTCGCACGCCCCAAGGAGGCTCCAGCCGCCAGACCATACTCATCGTGGAAAATGGACAGGTCCGCACTCGCTTGCTCACGCCCCGAGAGGCGGCCCGTCTCATGGGGGTTCCGGATACCTTCGTGCTTCCGCCCAGGTACAGCGACGCATACAGAGCGATGGGGGACGGCGTGGCTGTGCCGGTTGTGAAGTGGCTCTCTAGACACCTTCTGGCGCCTCTGGCGCGCGTTTGCCCGGCCGGATCTCCTGCCGGAGTTGAGTCGCAGCAAATGGTTCCCGCTTTTTCAGACGCCCCCAGCCGGGCAATGCACTGGAGCCCCACTCATGGAAAGCCGTCCGCCGATAGAACAAGCCGCGCTTGAGCTGTTGGCGCGCTGGTTTGACCAGGAACGAAAGAATCAAGAGGGCGGTTCCGACCGGTACATCGTGTGCGCAGGGTTGGCGGTGCTTGAGATCCTCAAGCGAAAGTTTCCAATCCGCGCCAAGGACTACCTCACGCGCGGCAATCAAGTCAAGACTAGCGGCCCCTTAATTAAAAAAATCCTCCGCGAACACGGCGAAACGCGGAGGTACAGTGCGGAAGGAGGAAGAACCACCCGCTCGACGAGACCCGCGGCCGAACGTCTCGTCCGCGTCTTGAATGAGCATCTTTCCGCGCTCCAAAGTTTGCCCTCCCCACACAGAGAAGCGATCGCCCACGATTTGCAAGGCTGGCTTGTCCGCAATTTCGTGACGGCGTATTTCGAGCGCCAGCAGCTTGAGATTGAAGTTTCCTTGTCGAAGCCAGCGCCGCAGATCATCGGAGACATTATTGCAGCCGCCTCGAAACGAAACCAGGCCGGGTGCGTTGCCCAACACCTCGTCGGCGCCAAGCTGGCTCTCCGGTTTCCAAACGCGGCGGTCGAAAACCGGGCCTGCACGAGCGCGGATGTTCAGGCAGGACGGCCGGGCGACTTCACCATAGGGGACACCGTGTTTCATGTGACGGTTGCTCCAATGCCAGCCGTCATCGAGAAGTGCGCCGATAACGTCAAAAACGGCTACCGGGCCATTCTGCTCGTGTCAGAATCCAAGCTTCAAGCAGCCCGGCAACTCGCCGAACTCAGAGAACTCCAGGACCGAATCGGCATCCTTCCCCTGGAACAATTCGTCGGTCAGAACATTGAAGAACTGTCGAGCTTTGGCAAGTCCCAACTGGCCGATAATCTCAAAGCGCTGATCGCCACCTACAACGAGCGTGTTGCGGCAGTGGAGACGGATAGATCTCTGCTCATCAAAATTCCCGAAAATCTGTAGAGATGGACGTCTTTAGTCAGGCGAAACGAAGCTGGATCATGTCCAGGGTCCGTGCCTCGGGAACCCGCCCGGAGGTCTTCGTGAGGAACGGACTGCGGCGGGCGGGCATCCGCTACAGCTCCAATTGCTCGCACATCCCTGGTCACCCAGATTTTGTGCTCAGAGGCCTCCGATTGGCGGTGTTCGTGAACGGTTGCTTCTGGCACTGGCATGGCTGTGCCAGGTGCCGGTGGCCGAAAACCCATCGGCAATACTGGCGGAAGAAAATTGCTAGCAACGTCCTCCGTGACCGCCAAGCCAGGAAGCAGCTGCATGCGCAAGGTTGGCGGTATGCCACCATTTGGGAATGCGCTCTGGCGCGAGGACTCCAACGTCTGATTAAGACCGCGCGTTCGCTGCAAACGAAAGCAGCGGACAGGGGGCTGCGGACTCGGGAAACGGAAGCCCGGAAGGCCTCGCCGCGGCGGTCTTCCGTCCCGCGATCGGCCGCCCGTTGATAATGGATCTCGTCAGATCGCCTTTGAGATTGGGGCTGCTTGCTGGACAAAGAGGCTCGCAAGTGTGTCCCCCGCCGTCGCCTGACCGTAGATTTGCCTGTTGAGAACGGATCGAGCAGTACAGACCTCCGGGGCGGCCTCTCCGTTCAACCCCTAATATTCGCCGTACAACCGCCCGGCGGGGCCGTTCGGCTTATTTAAGTGGTTCAATCCGAAGGGCTTGAATAAACTGGAAATGCAGACAATCAACCCGGAAATTCTCATTAGGAGGCAAGCAGCGTGAGTACCAGCACCTTCGCCGCCGCCAAGCGCGAAACCTTCGAGATCCTTCAGCCCGCGGCGACCTACACCGGCTCGCCCATCCGGAGCATCCCCAAAGGCTTGCCCAAAATGACCCTCTCGCTGTGCCCGGAGTGCACGCGCAAGATCGAGGCGGTGCTGTTCGAAGAGAACGGCAAGGTCTATATGGAGAAGACCTGCCCGGAGCACGGACACTTCCGGGACGTGATCTACTCCGACGCCAGGCTCTACCTCAAGATGGAGGAGTGGACTTTCGGCGACGGCCGCGGCGTCTCCAATCCGGCCGTGCCCAACGCCACCGAGTGCCCCGATCAGTGCGGCCTGTGCTCCATGCACACCAGCCACACCGTGCTGGCCAACGTCGATCTCACCAACCGCTGCAACCTCACCTGCCCCGTCTGCTTCGCCAACGCCAATGCCGCCGGCTATCTTTATGAGCCCACGGTGGAACAGGTCCGCTTCATGTTGCAGACCCTCCGCAACCAGCAGCCCGTGGCGGGCCGCATCGTTCAATTCTCCGGCGGAGAGCCGACCATCCATCCGAATTTCCTCGAAATCCTGGCCATGGCCCGCGATATGGGCTTCACCCAGATCCAGATCGCCAGCAACGGCCTCAAGCTCACCGATCCGGAGTTCGCTTACGCTTGCAAGGAAGCCGGCTTGCACACGATCTACTTGCAGTTCGACGGGGTCAGCGACGACATCTATCTGCGCACCCGCGGCGAGCGGCTCATGGAGAAAAAGCTCCAGGCCATCGACAACGTGCGCAAGGCGGGCATGAAGATCTGCTTCGTGCCTACCATCGTCAAGGGCATCAACGACCATCAAATCGGCGACATCATCCGGCTGGCCATCGACAACATCGACGTGGTCAGCGCCATCAGCTTCCAGCCGGTCAGCTTCTGCGGCCGCATCTCCAAGGCCGAGCTCGAAGCCAAGCGCTTCACCCAGGCCGACTTCGCTCAGGCGGTCATTGACCAGACCGGCATCTGCCGCCCCATGGAGGACTGGTTCCCGCTGTCGTTCGTGGCGCCCTTCTCCAAGCTGGTGGCGGCGCTGCGCGGCGTGCCCACCCCGACGCTCACCCCCCATCCGCACTGCTCCATGGGCACCTACCTGTTCGTCGACAAAAAGAAGCGCGCCACCCCGATCACCCGCTTCGTCGACGTGGGCGCCATGCTCCAGGAGATCGACATGCTCAGCCGCAAGACCGGCGTGATGCATGTGAAGCTCTGGTCCAAGATCAAGGTCTGGAACTCGCTCCGCAAGCACTTCCACGAAGACCGTGCCCCCGAAGGCCTCACCTTCGAGCGTTTCCTCCAGACCCTGCAAGGCCTGCTCGACAAGCGCTACGGCCGCGGCGAAATGGAAGCCAAGGAGTTCACCTACAAGACTCTCATGGTGGCCTCCATGCACTTCATGGATTCCTACAATTACGACGTCGAGCGCGTGAAGCGCTGCGTCATCCACTACGCCGCGCCGGACGGACGCCTGTATCCGTTCTGCGCCTATAACGCCGGTCCCACCTTCCGCGAGAAGATCGAGCGGCAGTTCTCGACCCCGCTCGATCAGCAGCCGGAGTTGGTGAAACTGGCGGGAATGGCGTCCTGAGAACGCGGCGCCGCCCAATGTGGCGCCGGCCTGTCCGCCGCGGAACGCGGCGCGCGCCGCTTCATTTCTTTGCGCCAGGCCCGGCGGAAACCGCTCCGGCCGTGCTTCGGCGATAATAAGCCTGAGCGCGGGCCATGGATTTCATCGAGCACCTGAAGTCCTCCGTCGACATCGTCAAAGTGGTCGGCGAATACGTGCGCCTGAAGCGCGCCGGCGGCGGACCCCGTTGGGTGGGCCTGTGTCCCTTTCACACCGAGAAGACGCCTTCTTTCTCCGTCCACCAGACGCATCAGTTCTACAAGTGTTTCGGATGCAACGCGGGCGGCGACGTCATCCGCTTCATCATGGAGATCGAACGGCTGAGCTTCATGGAGGCGGTCAAGCTGCTGGCCGAGCGCCACGGCATTCCGATGCCCGAGCGCCGCGAACCGGCCGACGCTGAAAGCCGTCTGCGGGCGGCCATCCTTGAGATGCACGAGATCGCCGGCCGGCTCTTCCGCGACGCGCTGGCCGCTCCGGAAGGCGCCGCCGCGCGGGAGTACCTGGCGCGCCGGGGCGTCAGCCCCACGATCGCCGCCGAGTTCGGACTGGGTTACGCAGAGCGCTCCGGACAGGCGCTGCTCCGCCGGCTTCAAAGTGAGGGATTCAACGAGCAACAACTCGAGGCCTCCGGCCTCGTGCTCCGCCGCCAGGACGGCAGCGGCTTCTATGACCGCTTCCGCAACCGCCTGGTGTTTCCTATCCACAGCGAGTCCGGCAAGATCATCGCCTTCGCCGGCCGCGCGCTTTCCGCCGAAGACGAGCCCAAATACCTGAACTCGCCGGAAACGCCGGTCTACACCAAGAGCCGCGTCGTCTACAACCTGCACCGCGCCAAGGACGAGATCCGCAAGTGCGGCTACTCGGTGCTCGTCGAAGGCTACATGGATGTGATCGGGCTGCACGCCGCCGGAATCCGCCCGGTGGTGGCCAGTTGCGGAACGGCGCTCACCAACTGGCAGGTCCGGTCTTTGAAGCGGCACGCCGGCGAGGTGATCGTGAATTTCGATCCGGACGAGGCCGGCGGCAACGCCGCCGAGCGTTCCATCCAGCTTCTGCTCGAGGAGTCCGCGCAGGTGCGGGTGCTGGAATTGGAAGGCGGCCTGGACCCGGACGAATACGTCAAGCAGTCGGGCGTGGAGGTCTACCGGCAGAAGCTGGAGCGGGCGCCAGGCTATTTCGTCTGGCTCGCGGACCGCGCCCAGCGCCGCTTTGACGTGCGCACGGCGCAGGGCCAGGTGGCGGCGCTCCAATTCCTGCTGCCGGCCATTCAGCGCGTGAGCGACAGGCTGGAACGCGCAGCCATCGCGAACGAGGTGGCCGGGCGGCTCGGCGTAGCCCCGGGGCTGGTGTTGGACCACTTCCGGCGGGCCGCCATCGAACGCAAAGCCGGCGCGATGCGGCCTCCGGCGCAATCCGTGCGCCCGGTGGAGAAAATCCTCCTCAATGCCGCGCTGCTGAGTCCCGAGGTGCGCGATGAGGTTTTGCCCCGGCTGGAATCCATGCCGGAGTTCGGCCAGTTCCTGACCCGCCGCATCTTTGAGAAACTGGCGGCGCTGCACAACACGCAGCGGGAGTTCACGTTCGCCGACCTGGATGCGCGGCTGGAGGAGGCGGACCGCGCGCTGGCGGCATCGCTGGTTTTTGCCGATGAGTTGGATGAGGAGGCCTACACGCTGGAGCAAGCCCGGGCCTGCCTTGCGGCCATGGAGCGGGAGCGCTGGGAGGCGGAGAAGAAGGCTTTGCGGCAGCGGGTGAAGGAGGCCGAACAGGCCGGCGATTATGAAGCGGTGCTGCGCTTGACCGGGGAGCTGGCCCGGCTAAGCCGGCAGCGAGCGGGGTTAGGTTGATGTTGTAGAATGTGGTAAGTTACGCCGTCAGGCGTGAAGCGCGGGGATCTCTTGGCGATCGACGAGAAACACGGCCGGTTGCAGCAGCTTGTGGACGCCGGAAAGGAGAAAGGGTTTCTCCTTTACGACGACATCAACGAAGTTCTGCCCGATGACGTCACCAGCGGCGAGACGCTCGATGACATCCTGGCGGGCCTCGATGTGGCCGGCATCGAGATTCTCGAAGAAGAGCCCCGGCTCGGTTACGGCCGCAAGCTCGACGAGGCCGAGGAACTCGGCGAGCTGGAGCCGGGCGGCGAATTCGAGGATAAGACCAATGATCCCGTCCGCATGTACCTGCGCGAGATGGGAACCGTCCCGCTGTTGACGCGGGAAGGCGAAATCGAGCTGGCCAAGCGCATGGAGCGCGGACAGCGCAGCGTGCGCAAAGCCCTCTCCCGCGCCCCGCTGGTGATTCAAGAGGTTCTCCGCACCGCGGAAGCGCTCAAGAAGGACCCCTCGGGTTTCCGCGACGTGTTGCAGACTCAGGAAACGGCCGGCGGCGAAGAGTCCTCCAGCGAGCAGCAGGCGCAGTTCTTCGCTGCGGTGGAGGAAATCAGCCGGCACATCCGCAAAGCGCAGCAGGCCCGGCAGAAACTGCAAACCGTTTCCCGGAGCATGAAGCCCAAACAGCACCGGAACCTGCGCTGGAATTTGGCGCGTTCGCTGATTCAAGCTTCCAGAGTCTTCCGCCAGATTCCTTTCTCTTCTCAATTCCAGCGCAAACTCATCGACCAGATCACCCAGACGGTGGAGCGCCTCAAGCCCGTGGAGCGGGAGATTGCCGCTCTTCAGCGGAAACTGGAGGAACTTGGCGTCGCCAATTCCGCCGAGGCGCGCGCCACCCGGAAATCTTTGCGCCAAGCCACCCAACGGCTCCAGCAGATGGAGGAAGACGCCGGCGCCACAGCCGCCGAGCTGCGCCGCACGCTACAGATCATCGAGCGCGGCCAGCAGGAAGCCGAATCGGCCAAGAAGCAGCTCATCGAGGCCAACCTCCGGCTGGTGGTCTCCATCGCCAAGCGCTATACCAACCGCGGCCTGGCCTTCCTGGATCTGATCCAGGAGGGGAACATCGGTTTGATGCGGGCGGTGGAAAAGTTTGACTACCGCCGCGGGTATAAATTCTCCACCTACGCGACCTGGTGGGTGCGGCAAGCCATCACCCGGGCGATCGCGGATCAGGCGCGCACCATCCGCATCCCGGTGCACATGATCGAGACCATCAATAAGCTGGTGCGGACCCAGCGGCAGCTCCAGCAGGAGTTGCAGCGCGAGCCGACCATCGAGGAGCTGGCCCGCAAGATGGAGATGACGCCCGCTAAAGTGCGCAAGGTGATGCGCATTGCTCAAGAGCCGATCTCGCTGGAAACGCCCGTGGGCGAGGAGGAGGAGTCGCACCTGGGCGACTTCATCGTGGACCGGCAAGGGCCGTCGCCCAGCGAATCGGTCATCAACTTGAACCTGCGCGAGCAGACCGCCGAGGTGCTCAAGACGCTCAGCCCCCGCGAGGAGAAGATCGTGAAGATGCGCTTCGGACTCCAAGACGGAAGCGAGCACACCCTGGAGGAGGTCGGCCAGTTCTTCGCCGTCACCCGCGAGCGCATCCGCCAGATCGAAGCCAAGGCCATGCGCAAACTGCGCCACCCCAGCCGCAGCCACCGGTTGAAGGCGTTTCTGGAGAGCCGGGCGCGCAGCTAGACTAACGGCGGTAAATGCCCCGCGCCAGAGGCACGGCGGCTTCCGGCACGAGATGCTCCCACGGCTCGCCGGCCGAAATTCTCCGGCGGATTTCTGAAGCGCACACCGGGTCGTATTCCGCCGGCATGGGGATCGGCCGGGCGCGGTCCCGCACCGCCTCCGGCGGCACGAACGGCCCGCCGCGGGGCGCCACGAGCAGCTCGAAAGCCGCCAGCATCTCCCGTGCGGCGCCCGGCCGGCCGTAATCCCAGTTCAGGAAACGCTCGGCGGCGTCTCGGCCGCACAAGATCTTGAGCGCCACCTCTGGGCCGTAGGCCTGGCGGCACTCAGCCGCGATCTCGGCGAACAAGCCGCCTTCGCTCACGCCCAGCGAAAACCGCGGGTTGTGCTCGATGGAGGCTTCCACCATTCGAAGCCGGTCTTCCAGGCTCGCCCCTTCGTAGCGCTTATGCGGGAACAGGCGCGGCAGCACAAAGAGGACTTCGTCGGCATGCTCGAGCCCCGCCTCCGCCAGCGCCAGGTGGGCCCGGGTGGGAGGGTTGAAGGATCCCGGCAATATGGCGAGCGAGCCCGGCTGGCCGGCCGCGCGGCGAATGAATTCCACAGAAGTATCTTAGCCTCCCCGTTGCGTGGCGCGCCGTTTGGTTCCCGACAGCCGCGCTAGCCTCGCCGGCGGCGGACCTTGCGGCTTGGCCGGTTGGCCCATTGTCCGCCTTTTCTAGAAGTTCGCACTGACCGCCGAAGAGCCGCCGTGGACGTTCGACAAGGTCACCGACACCGAGGTGATATCGCCAAGATTCCCCTGCACGGTGAAGGGCTGCGTGTACACGAACGCGCTCCCGAACTGCTGCGACGCGTCGCCCTTGTACCATTGGTTGAAGGCGCTCTCCACATTCACCGTCGAAGTCAAGGTCTGGTAGCTGCCGGTCAAGTTAGTCTTAAATTCAAACTTCGCCTGCGTGACCTGGCGCGGGGTGGAAAAGCCCGTGACCACGACCTGGAATCCGCCCCCGCCTTTGATCACCAGAACCGATTGAATCTGCGGCGTGGAGCGCTCAACCGTGATGGTGCGCACCGGGGCGATGGCCGGGGTGAGGTTGACGCCGCCCGCGGAGTAGGCCAGCCGGAGCCGGATCTTGCCCGCCACGGTGCCGGTTTGCAGCGTGGGCGGCGTGCCCCAACGCGCACTCAACTGGCCCGCCGGGATCGTGAAATCGATGGCGCGGCCGCCGGAGGAGAATTGCACGGAAGGATCATCGCTGGGGTTAACGGCGTCCGGTTCGAACGTCAGCGTCACCGTGCCGGTAATGTCGAGCGGGTAGCTCGAACTCAGTCCCACATCAAACGCGAGCTGCTCGGCCGGGGAGACCGAATCGGCCACGCCAATAATTGAGATCGCCGGGGTCGGCGGCAACGCCACCACCAGGCCGAAGCTCTTCGATGCTGTAGCTCCAGCCGCGTCCCGAACCGATGCGGTGAAGTAATACGTCCCCGCGCGTTCCGGCGTGCCGCTGACTACCCCGCTGCTGCTCAGGGTGATTCCCGGGGGCAGCGAGCCGGAAACCAGCGCCCAGGCGTACGGCGGGGCGCCGCCGGAGGCGGACAAAGCCTCGGAATAAGGCTGAGCCAGGGTCGCCCAAGGGAGGGCCGCCGGAGTCAAGATCACCAACGCGGAGGAATCATCCGCCAGGGAACTCGGCGCGGCTGCAAGGACCAGGGCAGCGGCCACCGTCAACATGAGGCGCTTCACCGAACACCTCCTGTTCTGCGGGGCGCGCGATTTTGGCCGGCGTCGCGGTGGATTCTCACCGCCTCCGGGACGAACACAATCCTCGGTGCGTCGCCGCCGGCATCCAACAACCAGACGGGAGCGCTTCCTTGCTCCGAAAGGCGGAACGCGGCGCTCTCCGCCAACCGTTCCAGCGTTCTGGGCGTGCAGGGGCATGCCAGCCGCAGCGGCTCCTCGCCCGTCAAACTCAACCCCACCACAGCAGGCGGATCCTGCGCCGCGACAAACACGCGGCGGTCCTGCGGATCGACCGCGACCGCTGCCGGGCGCAAGACTTCTTGCTCTGCACCGCCGAGCGGCGTAAAGGACGGCTGACGGTTCAGATCTTCGGCCAGCCACAGCTCGCCTGTCCCGCCATCGGCGATCACCGCCGCCTCGCGGCGGTTCAAGAACGCCAGCTTCGCCTTCGCTTCCGTCCATCGGATCAGCCGCTGGCCTTGCTCCGGGTCAAGGATCCAGACAGGGCAAGGCTCGCCGCTGCCCGCCGCCAGAATCATCCTGCCTCCGGCGCTCAGCGCCAGCTCCTCCAATTCCCCTTCCAGCCGGGCGAGTTCGATGCTCCAAGCCAGCTGCGGGCCTTCCGGCAGCCCTTGATAAACTTCCACCCGTCCCACGGGCGCGTAATATAAGGCTGCCGCGCTTCCATCCGGGCTGAAAGCGATGCGCGTGGGCCAGGCCGGCGCGTCCAGCACTGCCGCTTGGGGCGCACGGCTGAGATCGCGCACCACCGCCACTGTCCCGTGTTCGGACAGCACCGCGATCGCATAGTCGCGGGCCGGGGCCAGCGCTGCCGTCTGGATTCCGCTCGAAGGGAGCACGGACGGTCCAAGGGTGGCCGCTCCGGGGATGCCAAGCACGGGCCGGATGCCGGTGCTGCGGTCGTAGAGGAAGCCCATCACAGGCCCGCGCAGCGTGCGGACCTCATCTTGCTCCTGTTGGTCCTGCCCGCACAGGGCGCCGCCATGGCTGAGCGCCAGCAAAACGTACATCGGAAGCAAGCCGAATTTCGTCGTATTCCGCATATCAAAGTTTCCCACCGTCTACTGCGGGCCGCCCACGCTGGGCGAACCCGGGGTGATGGCGATCGGCGGCCCTTGCGCCTCTTCGTCGCTGCGGGCCAGCACCAGGGCCAATACGGCGCCTACGGCCACTCCGCCTGCGATGGACAGGAATCGGGAGGAGAGCAACCGGCTCCGCGAGGTCTGCGTTTCCGCGGAGTTGATTTGCACGATGGATGCCTTGGCGCTCGCGCCCTGATAGGAGACCTCGACCCCGATCTCAAACTTGCCTTGAACCCCGTTGGCGCGGAACCCTTTTACTTCGACCTGCCCGGTCCGGTCGGTGCGCAACAGATAAACGCGCGCGCCGTTGGGGAAGACGCCCCCAGGGCCGCTGTCAGGGCTAGTGAACTGAACCGCTGCGCCCATCAGCGGCCGGCGGTTCTCATCCTCCACCCGCACCACCAGCGGAGTCTTCGAGCGCTGGCCCACGCGGTAAATGGCGCCCTGGCCCTCCAGGACAACGACCTGGATCTTTGGGGCCTCGCGGCCGGCCTGTTGGGCCTCCAGCGGAGAAGCGGAGGGCACGGCCAGCAGCGCGCAAAGCGCCAGCGCCGGCAAGTCACGGCCCCACAGTTGCTGCCAATGAATCCTCATGTTCCACCTCTTATCATTTTGCGCGAATTGAACGCCTCAGGGTGCGTCCGGTCTGCCTGAACCAGCGGGCGCTGCGTAGCTGGGATATCCATTGAAACGCGCTCCAGCCGCTCTCGGTTTCAACCGCTTCGCGGAGGGCTCTGGCGCGAGATCCGCGGCGCGGCTTCTGTTGTATCGCATCCGCGGCAGAGAACGTTGCGGTAGAGTAATGGGTGCAGAGGCAATGTTTACCTGGATCTGTCCGAAGTGCGGCGCCGAAATTCCACCGTCGCTTTCCGAGTGTCCGAACTGCGCGGGCCAGACGGCATCTGCTCCGGGCGAAGCCATCCCGGCTGCCTCGCCGCCCCGCCCGCCGGCGCCGCCGCCAGGCCCGCCGCCGCGAGCTGCCGCAGCGCGGCTTCATCCGCCGATGTGGTTGGTGGCGGCCGCCTCCGCGCTGGTCTTTGTCCTGCTGGCCGCGGGGGCGTATTTCGCTTACCGCCATTTTCGCGGCGAGCCCGCCGCGGGCGTTTCCTTGAAACCGCCGGCCCCGCCCGCACCCGCCCCAGCGAGCGCCAGCGCCACGCCCGGCATGAGAGCTCTCCTGGAAGCCGTCGAGGTGACCGGAGTTCGCATGCTCCAGGATAAGGCCAAGAAGGCGGAAGTCGTGTTCATTGTGGTGAACCACTCGGCGGCCCCGTTGACGGACCTGTCGGGAACGGTCACCCTCCGCCCGAGCACCTCCCAGCCCGGCAACGAGATCGTCGGCGTCTTTGGCTTCCGGAATCTCTCGCTGGGGCCGTTCGAGAGCCGGGAACTGCGGGCGCCGCTGAATACCAGCCTGAGAATGTACGAGCTGCCCGACTGGCAGTTCCTCAAAACCGAGCTCAGCCTTTCGACGCCGTCGCTTGAAAAATGAAGCTCGCGCGCGCCTTCACCTGGCTGGTGATCGCGGCGCACGCCTCCCTGCTGGTGTGGTCCTTTCCGGACTATTTCGCCGACAACGACCTGGGCTGCCACATTTCTCTGGCGCGCCAGTACGGCGAACACGGGTCCTACTTTTGGGACCAGCTCAACTACGGCCCCACCGGACGCCCCAATTTGCAGGGTCCGCTTCTGCACTACGGCGTGGGCCTTCTGGGCCGCGCTCTGGGCGGCGGCGGGGATGATTACGTTCACGCATTCACCGTGTTCGCCATTCTTCAATGGGCCGCGGCCGTGTTCACCGCCGTCTTCTTCGCCCGCAAGTACGGAGGAGACCTGGCGGGACTGTTCGCCGCGGCGCTGCTCACCGGCGGGATCTATTCCGCGGGGCCGTTCTTTGCAGGCGTACCTTCGGGCTGGATCTTCATCCTGAGCGCGTGGGCCGTTTTCTTTTTCCTGGAAGGCAAGCTCTGGCTCTCTGCGCTGGCCGCGGCGGCCGCGGTCTACGTGCATCTGGGCGGGATCACCACCGCGCCCTTTGGCATCCTGCTCGCGGCCCTGGTGACGCGGCGCTGGCGGGCGCTGGTGAAAGTGGGCGCCGGCATCGCGCTGCTGGCCTCGCCCCACCTCTTCCATTTCCTGCGGAGTCTCGACTACTGGGTGGGGCGGCGGGGCCACGTGGCCGGATCCGCCAATCTGCTGCTGTACGCGCTGGCCGTGCCGGCCGTGATCTGGCTGCTGCGGCGGCCGCGGGAGAACGCGATGCTGTTGTGCTGGGCGGCGGCGCCGCTGGCTTGGTTCGTTCAGGACCGGCTGCGGTTTTTCCTGCAATCGAGCGCCGCGGGCGCGGCAGCGGCGGGGGTCTTCGCGGCGTGGCTCCTCGGACGCTACGCCGGCCCGCGGGCCCGCGCCGGCCTGAGCGCCGCGCTGGTCCTACTAGCGACGGTGTTTCCGTTGTCGATCCCCAGCTTCCCTGTGGAGCTCCTGTGGGCCTCGGGCCGCGGCTTTCCCAGAGAACTGGACTGGAAGGAGGCGAAAATCCTGGCGGGCATTGTCCGCGATGAGCGATTAGACAAAAGGCTGCTTTGGTCGTACTACCCGTCGTTGGGCTGCGCCGTGGCCGTCTATACGCCGGTTGCGCAAGAGGGTGGCCACTGGAATGAGGTCCGCCCGCGGGTGAATCCGGCGGCGGAGATGTCCGCCGGAGAAAAGGTCTACCTTCTTCCCATGCCCCCAGGGGATGACATCCTGGTGCAGTACCGCATCTACGGGCTGATTCGGATTCACGGCGGAACGGCGCAGACAAGCGTCGTGACCTTGACTCAACCCGGGCGTCTGGACTTGGCGGCGCCGCTGGCCGCGGAGGTACTGCGCCGGGAGGCGTTGTGGCTGGCGGACAACGCAGTCAACAATACGATGCCGCCGCTCAGGACGGTTCTGGACCCTGCCAGGCTGGAGGAATGGCGCGCCCGCATGTGGCGGCAGCGCATCCGAGCCGGGCGCATGAGCCTGGCGGTGCTGGCCTATGCCCACGCTTTGGAGCGGCTCGATCCGGAAACGGCCCGCGGAGCGCGCAACGCCGCCCGCGATTTCGGCACGCTCGCCAACTTCCTGGGCGACGAAACGGCGATAGATTACATCAGCGAGCAGCGGTTTCAGCGCCTCCGGGAGAACCTCAGGACCGTGGCGCAGCACGCGCCGGTGCTGCGGCGCCAGACGCTGCCCTCGCCGGAGCTGAGCGATGCGGTTGAGCGCTTGTTCCGGGAGTATTTTTGAGAGGATGAAGGCATGGAGCCGCATGCAGATGCCGCCGGCTTGGATGCGAGGCAGCAGGGGGCTTTGTCCGCGCGGCACGCGCTGGGTTTCGTGGTTCTGCTCGGCGTGGTCAGCCTTCTCTCCGACGCGACCTACGAGGGCGCCCGCAGCGTCACCGGGGCGTTTCTGGCGGCTCTCGGCGCCAGCGGCGCGGCGGTCGGCTTTGTCGCGGGCTTCGGAGAGCTGGTGGGTTACGGGCTGCGCCTGGTTTCGGGCGTTTTGAGCGACCGCACGCGGCGCTACTGGCTGATCACCATCGCGGGCTACGCCGTCAACCTCCTGGCCGTGCCTCTGCTGGCGCTGGCCGGGCGCTGGGAAACGGCGGCTGCGTTGATGATCGCCGAGCGCGCCGGCAAAGCGCTCCGCACCCCCGCGCGGGACGCCATGCTTTCGCACGCCACCTCGCGCATGGGCCGCGGGTGGGGTTTCGGCTTGCACGAGGCCATGGACCAGATCGGCGCGGTGGCCGGTCCTCTGATCGTGGCGATGGTGCTGCATGCCCGGGAAGGATTCCGGACGGCCTTCGCCATCCTGCTCGTTCCCGCGCTGCTGGCCCTGGGGACGCTGGCGGCGGCGCGGTTCCTTTATCCCCGCCCGCAGGATCTGGAAGCGCGCCCGGCGCGGCTGGAGAGGGCCGGATTTCCCCGCGTCTTCTGGCTGTATCTGGCGGCGGTGGCCCTGGTGGCGGCGGGCTACGCGGATTTCCCGCTGATCGCCTACCATTTCCAGAAACACTCCGTGGTGAGCGCCGCCTGGATTCCCATTTTCTACGCCGTGGCGATGGGCGTGGACGCCGTTGCGGCGCTGGTGTTCGGATGGATTTTCGACCGCCTGGGTTTCGTCACGCTGGCGCTGGTTTCGTTGTTGTCGGCGCTGTTTGCCCCGCTGACCTTCCTGGGGGGATTCCGCGCCGCGCTGGCGGGCATGGCGCTGTGGGGCATCGGCATGGGCGCGCAGGAATCCATCCTGCGGGCGGCGGTGGCGGAGATGGTTTCGCGGGAGAGGCGCGGCACGGCCTATGGCGTCTTCAACGCGGGCTACGGGCTGGCCTGGTTTCTGGGCAGCGCCCTGATGGGGACTTTGTACGACGTGTCTCTGCCGGCGTTGATCGCGTTTTCCGTGGCGGCGCAATTGTGTTCCGTGCCGCTGTTCTTGCTAGCCGCCAGGAAGCTGCGCGCGGCAGACGGTGAGTGATGGCCGGGCCGGAGAGCGAAGCCGAACGCTTGACTGCGGCGCTGAACAGCCTTCTGGAAGGGGAGAGCGCCAAAGCGGCTTTGGTGGAACTGGGGCCGGCGGCCGTCCCTTCCCTTCGCCGGTTTCTCCTGGAGGGGCGTCCCAGCACCGTGTATCAGCCCCGGCGCTGGGCGGTGGAAGCTCTGGGCGCCCTCGGCGCGCGCGAAGTCCTGATGGAATACCTGGCGCTCCCGCCCGTCCCCGATCCGCAGGTCGAGTTTGCGGAACAGGCGGTCCGCAACGCCGCCGTCCGCGAGTTCCTGCGCTGGCCGGATGACGCCACGGTCTCTTTCCTGCTGGCGCTGGCGGGGCGGATGATGCTTCCTGGTTTGGCCGAAGTCTTCGGCCAGCTCCGTTTGGCGGAAGCAATCCCTTACCTTGACCGGGCCTTGGAAGACGACTTCTGCCGGCTGCCGGCCGAAGAGGCTCTGGCTTCGATCGGGGCGCCCGCCCGCGGGGCGTTGATCCTCTCGGCTACAACGCCTTTGCCAGCCAAGGATCTGGAATCCCCCTCCAGCTTGCGCCGCCGGCAAAGCGTCCTTCGCGTGCTGGTCCAGATTGGAGTCCGCGCCGAGGATTGGCCGATGCTGCGCGGCTTGCTCGAGGAAGAGGATCCGGAAATCGTAACGCTGACTTGCCTTCTGGCGGTGAAGAGCGGCATTGCGGAGGCGGCCGGACCCGGCGCAGCCCGGTTGCTGTCCATCGCCGGCAGGGCCCCCTGGTTTCTGCTGGAAGACATCGTGGACTGCTTGCGGAGCTGGCGCGAGTCGGCCAAGAGCGCGATTGCGGCGGAAGTGGAACGCCGCATGCAAGCGCCGCCGGAGGTGAGGATACAGGATCAGACCCTGCGGGTGCTGCTCCGGGTCCTGGCCTCAACAGGCCGGAGCCCGCTGGAGAAGGCCGCGCGCGAACCTGCGGACGAGCCTTGAAGGATGGCGCGCTGCGCGGGAGAGCATGGCGCGGCTCCGTGGGGTGTTCATCCGCGCCAGAGCTTGCAGCACTTCCCGGATCACATAGAAGTCGCTCTCGCCCTCCAGGATGGCCTCAAAATGCCGGAGCGCTTTTTCACTCCGCAAGGTTCCCAGCGTCTGAATGGCCAACGCGCGGTTTTCGCGGATGGGGTGATCCAAACTAAGCAGCAGCTTCTCTTCGTAGGACAACCGGCCGAATTCCGCGAGATCGTACTTGCAGTAAGGGCAGGAAGCGCTGTTCTGGTCCAACTGCCGCCAGCATCCCGGACAAAAGTACGTCAACACACGGGCTCCGTTTCTCTACGCTTATTCCAGTTGCGCCATCTTGAGCTCGATCCGGATCAGGCTGAACTGAATATGCCTCCCCGAGCGGTAGCGCGCGCCCGAGGCCAGGCGGCACATCTCGACGATCTCGCCGGGATTGCCCCGGGCGCTTTCGAGGACCTTCTCACGAAAATCCTCCAGTTCCAGTTCGTTCAAGCCGAAAAACTCAGCGGCGGCTTCGAACAGCCGGAGCGCCTCCTGCTCGGAAAGGGGCTGCACACAAACCATCTGCTTCGGATCCCAGAACAGCCGCCGCAGCTCTCCCAAACGCTGCTGGTCCCGCGCGGCCCCGATCAGAACCATGCCCGGCGTGAAGTAGAGGCGTTGGAGGAAGCGGTACACCGCGTGTCCGGGGCCGTTCAAGTGATCCAGGAGAATCCCCGCCGGCGCCTGCTCGAAAGCCTGCCACAGCAGCCCTCTCAAATGGGAGCTGGTTTGCCTCTTGAGCCACCTCTCCCATCCCGGCCCCGAGGAGGCCAGCCGTTGGAGAGGCCGATGGCCGCACCGGATCAGTTCCTGAGCGATCGTGAGAAGGAGGCCGTGTGGAGTGTTGAAGCGGGGGACATAGACCAGAGTTCCGCAGCGCGCCGGGAGCTGCCGGGCCCATTCCAGGAGCGCCGTCTTGCCGCTGCCGGCGCGGCCCAGCAGCACCAAAGATTTGCGCCGCCGCAGGGCGTCCTCAAGGATCCGCTGTTCCCGCTCCAGGCCGATGAATGGCAGCCGCTCCGCCATCGGGATCTTGATCCGGTCAACGTTCGGTCCGGCGCTTGCCAGTGGGGCGGGACGGCCAATCCCCGCAGCTTGCGCCGCAGGAGTCATTGGCCGCTTGCGGCATTAAGCGGACTCCACCGCTCTCCCTTCGAGGCTACACCCTCCGGCGGACGCATTCAAGGGAGACTGCGGGGGCCTGCCGGGCACAGGACCGCGCGTCATCGCCGCCAACGCCGGTGCGCGGCCTTTGGCCGATCGGAAGCGCACCGCCCGGGCATGGCAATCACCGGCCCCGCTTGTGACAGAGTAAAGTAAAGATTCTGGAGGCGAGGCGACGAGTCGGTCTCACCGCCGGCCTTTCCGGAGGCTCGGCATGGAGGGCCCCAGCCGGCGGGCTGGAATCTCTCCAGTGTCGAGCGCCACCCCTATGTGGATGGAGCTTGAGCTGTGTTCAAGAACCTTTTACTCGCGGCTTGGCTTCTGGCGGCGTCTTGGGCTGGCGCGTCCGCGCAGCAGCAGGCTTCGCAAACCTTGACCCTGGAGGACTGCATCCGGTTGGCGGAAGCCGCGCCCTCCCCGTTAAGCCTCGCCCGGCTGGAGCGCGACATCACATCCCGCGATGTGACCCAGGCGCGCGCCGGCTTTCTGCCGCAATCCCGGCTGGCCAACGGATTCATCTACAACAGCCCGCTGCTGTACAACCGCGAGGTTTTCAGCTACGTGCCGTTGAACGGCATCCGGGAGTACGCGGCGCTATTGAGCGTGAACCAGGAAGTGGACACCTCGGGCCGGCTCCGCGCGGAGCTGGACCGGGCGCGCGCGGCCGAGCAGGCCTCCGCGGCGGGCGTGGCGCTGGCGCGGCGCGATCTGCGGCGGGCCGTGACCGCCGCCTATTACCGGACGCTCTTGAAGCGGCATTTGGCGCGGATTGCGGAAGACGCCCTCGCCGAGAGCCGCAGCTTCGAGAACCGCGTGAGGCTCCTGTTTCAAGGGGGCGAGGCGGCTCAAGCCGACCTGGTGAAGGCTTCGGCGCAGGTGGCCTTTCTCGAACAGGCCGCCAACGCCGCCGCGCTGGACGCCCAGCTCGCCAATCAGGAGCTTGCCTCCTTTTGGACTTCCGAGGTGAACAGCGCCCTGGCGCTGGAGGACGTGCTGGAGAACGCTGCGCCCCCGCCGGAACCCGAGGTCCAACAGCCGCCGCCCTACTTCAAAAGAGTGGAGTTCAATCTCTTTGACGCGCAGCGCCGGGGTTTCGAGGCCGACGCCAGGCGCGCCCGCTCGGCCCTGCTCCCGCAACTGGGCTTGTCCTTTCAATACGGCCTTGATTCGACGGCCGTGCGGATTCGCGACCGGGGCTATGCGGCGTTTGTGAATCTGAGCATCCCGCTTTTCGATTGGAAACGGTCGCTCAGCGCCATGCAGCAGGCGCGCCTGCGCACGCAACAGGCGGTGACTGCGCGGCGAATCGCGGAAAGGACCTTCTCCAAGGAATACGAGGGCGCATTGGCCCGCGTCCGGCGGATCTATGAACAGATTTCGCTGGCGGGCCGGCAGGTCAAGCTGGCCCAGGAGGATTTGCGCTTGAGCCGCATACGCTACGAAGGCGGGGAAGGCTCGGCCCTGGACGTGCTGACGGCGCAGAGCCAGTTGGCGCAGGCGCGGAGCAATTACTATACGGCCCTGGCCGAGTACTGGAATGCCAGGGCGGATCTGGAGGTTGCAGCGGGACGATGAAAGGGCGGAAGTTACTCCTGATTCCGGCGCTTTGGCTTGCGGGCTGCGGCCCCCGGGCGGAGGAAACGGCGCCGACTCCGGTTGTGGACGTGAAGGTGCGTAAGGCTGAATTGGCGGAAGTCCGGCTGACGGTGCGGGGGCCGGCCTTTGTTTTTCCACGGGAACAGGCCGGCATCAGCGCCCGGATCACCGCCCCCATCCGGAAGCTGCTCGTCCGCAAGGGCGACAGCGTTGAGGCGGGCCAAGTGCTCGCCGAGCTTGACAACCGCGACCTGCTCGCCCAACGGGACGAGGCGGCTGCGGCGGTGACGGAGGCCGAAGCCAGCCTCCAGAAGCTGACCTCGGCCACCTTGCCCGGAGACATCGAACGCGCCCGCGGGCAGGCCGCCAGCGCGGAAGCGGCGCTGAATCAAGCGCAGAAGTTCTACGACCGCCGCCGCCAGCTCTTCGAGCAAGGGGCCATTCCGCAGCGGGACCTGCTCGTCAGCGAGACCGAACTGGCGCAGGCCAAAGCTAACTACGCCGTGGCCAAGGGCGCCCTGGACCTGCTGTTGGGACAGAGCCGGGAGAGAGAAATCACCATGGCCCGCAGCCGGCTCCAGCAAGCGCAGGCGCGGCTGGCGCTCATTACGACGCAACTGGACTTTACCCAAATCCGCAGCAGCTTCGCCGGGACAGTCACCGAGCAATTCATGTTCCCCGGAGACATGGCGCGGCCCGATGCGCCCATCTTCACCGTGATGGATCTGTCGGCGGCGGTAGCGCGGGCGCAAATTCCGGTGGCGGACGCGGCCAGCTTGCATAGCGGGCAAACGTGCACGTTCGCGCCGGCCGACGCCGCGGGGCGCTCCTTCGGCGGGCGCGTTTCGGTGGTGAACCAGGCCGTGGACCCCGCCCGCCGCACGGTGGAAGCCTGGTGCGAAATTCCGAACCCGGACCGGGCTCTGCGGGCGGGAATGTTTGGGGAGACCACGATCGTTACGGGATCCGCGCCGAATAGCGTCGTCGTGCCTCTGGCGGCGGTCCAGTTTGTGGAAGGCTCTAAAGAAGGCGCCGTGATGGTGGCCACAGCGCAGGGCGTGGCCCTCAAGAAAGATGTGCAGACCGGGGAGGTCTTTGACGGCAAGGTTCAGGTCACCCGCGGCTTGACCGCGGGCGAGCCGGTCATCGTGGAAGGCGCGTACGGGCTCGCCTCCGGCGCCCGAATCCGCATCCGGGAGGAGAGCAAGCCGTGACCGGCCGCTTGGCGCAGGTCGTCCAGGCTCACGCCCGGGCGGTGGTGATCATCATCCTGAGTTTTGCGCTCGCCGGGGCAGCCTTCCTCTTCCGTCTCCCCATCGCCATCTTCCCGCAGACCGATTTTCCGCGCATCGTCATCCTGGTTGACAACGGCATCACGCCCGTGGATATCCAGATGCTCCGGGTCACCCGGCCCATCGAAGAGGCGATCCGCATTGTTCCGGGCATCACGGCCATGCGGTCGGTGACGGCGCGCGGCTCCACGGAGATCAGCGTCTTCTTCCGCTGGGACGTGGACATTCTCAACGCGCTGCATCTGGTGCAGGGCCGCATCTCGCAGATCACGCCCTCCCTGCCCCCCGCCTGCCGTTTCTACATCAACCGGCTTACCTTCTCCGTCTTCCCGATGGTGGGATTCAGCATCACTTCGCCGTCGCGCACGCAATCGGAGCTGTGGGAGCTGGCCTATTACGACATCGCGCCGCGTCTCTACCGGCTGCCCGGCGTGGCGGAGACCCGGATCGTAGGCGGGCGTCCGCCGGAGTATCACGTTCTGGTCGATCCGCAGAAGCTGAACGGCTACGGCATGCCTCTGAGCCGGGTGACGGAGGCCCTGCGGAACAACAACGTCATCTCGGCCTCGGGGATGATCCAGGAGAACTACCATCTGTATCTGACGGCCGTCACGGGCTTGTTGCGCAGCCGCGAGCAGATCGAGGACACGGTCATCGATCTGACCGGCGGAACGCCGGTGCGGGTCAAGGACGTGGCGCGGGTCGTCCCCGGCGAACGCCCTGTATATAACATCGTGACGGCCAACGGGCGGCCGGCGGTGCTGGTCAACGTATTGCAGCAGCCGGACGGGAACGCGGTTCAGATCGCGGATGCGGTGAACGCGGAGCTGGCCGACATTCAGAAGTCGCTGCCGGCGGACATCCAGCTTTCGACGTTCTACGACCAGTCCATCCTGGTGCGGGAAAGCATCTCCGGCGTGGCGGAAAGCATTCTGATCGGCTTGGGGTTGTCGGTCCTGGTGTTGCTTCTGTTCTTGAAGAGCTGGCGCACGACGATTGTAGCCGCTTTGGTGATCCCGATTGCGGTGTTGATCGCCATTGTCTTCATGAAGTTCTTCAACATGAGCTTCAATCTCATGACGCTGGGCGGGCTGGCGGCCTGCATCGGGGTGGTGATCGACGACGCCATCGTCATGGTGGAGAACATCATGGTCCATCTCTCCGCCGGGCAGCCGCCCATGGAGGCCGCGCGAAGCGCAATTGTCGAGCTCACTCCGGCTCTGACCGGCTCGACGCTCACGCCGATCGTGGTGTTTGCGCCGCTGGTGTTTTTGGGCGGGATTACCGGCGTCTTCTTCCGCGCGCTGGCGATGACCATGGTGACGGCGCTGCTGGCGTCCCTATTCCTGGCGATTTTTTTCACTCCGGTTCTGGCGGCTCTTTTCTTCCGCAGGCCGGCGGCTCTGGCGGCGGACAGCGAGCAGGCTGAACAGGCGGGGGAGGGCCGCATCCTGCGCTGGTTGACGGAGCGGTACGAGTCGGCGCTGCACTGGGCGCTGTATCACCCGCGGTTGGTGTTGCTGGGCGCCGCCGCCGTTCTGGCGTCCATGCTCGGCATCTACTCGCAGCTCGGCAGCGGCTTTCTGCCGGACATGGATGAAGGCGCGTTCGTGCTGGACTACCGCATGCCTCCCGGCGCCTCCCTCCAGGAGACGGACCGCGTGCTGCGGCACATCGAGCAGTTTCTCCGGGAGACGCCGGAGGTCGAAAGCTACTCGCGGCGGACCGGGGCGCGGCTGGCTCTCGCCATCGCGGAACCCAACACGGGCGATTTTCTGGTCAAGCTGAAGCGGCGGCGTTCGCGCAGCCTGGAGGACGTAACCGCCGAGCTGCGCCGCAAGATCGTCTCCTCGGAGCCCGCGATCGAAGTCGAGTTCCCGCACATTCTCGAAGATCTGATCGGCGATTTGGCCTGGTCTCCCCAGCCCATTGAGATCAAGGTTTACAACGATGATGAGGCGGCCTACAAGCGCGCTGCCCGCCAGATCGAGGAATGGCTGCCCAAGGTGCGGGGCGTGGTGGACATAGTTAACCGGACGGTTGTCATCGGGCCCTCGGTCAACTTCCGGGTGGATCCGGCCAAGGCCAAATTGGCTGGGTTTGGGGTCAAGGACGTCGCCGATCTTCAGGCGGCGATGCTGGACGGCGAGGTGGCCTCGGATCTGATCCGGGGGGAGCGGCTGGTGGGCATCCGGGTGCGCTACCCGGAGCAGTACCGGTCCTCCACGGACAAACTGAAGTCGCTGCTGCTGACCTCGCCTACCGGCCAGACCATCCCCATGTCCAGCATCGCCGATATTCAGGTGGAAGCCGACACCACCGAAATCCGCCGCGAGAACCTGCGGAACATGTCCGCCGTCACGGCGCGGCTGGAGAAGCGGGACCTTGGCTCGGCGATGCAGGAGATCCGGGAGCGGCTCCCCAAGGAAGTGGCGCTTCCTCCAGGGACGCATGTCGAGTACGGCGGGCTGTATGAGATGCAGCGCGAGTCGTTCCTGGGGTTGACTCAGGTGTTGCTCTTGTCCATCCTGCTGATCTTCGTCATTCTTGTATTCGAATTCCGGTCCTTTTCCCACCCGCTCGCCATTCTGGCGGCGACCATTCTCTGCGGTTCCGGGGCGCTGGCTGCGCTATGGGTGACGGGGACCACGCTGAATATCTCTTCGTTCATGGGCGCGATCATGGTGGTGGGCATCGTGCACAAGAACGGCATTTTGATGCTGGATTCAGAAAAGAGTTTTTCGGAGCAAGGCTTCGAGCTGCGCGAAGCGATTTTCCGCGCCGGGCGGCGCCGGCTGAGGCCGATCCTGATGACAGCGCTGGCCACCATCTTCGGCATGGCCCCGCTGGCGGCCGGGGTGGGCTCCGGCGCCCAGCTGCTGCGGCCTCTGGCGATTGCGGTGATCGGCGGCGTGGCGGTTTCGATGATTCTCTCGCTGCTCGTTACGCCGGTCCTGTTCTACCAACTGCGGCGGCGCGGGCTGTAGACGCCTCCCTGCGGCAACGCACGATCGCGGGTGGGGCGGAGACCTGTTCCGCCTCCTCCCCGTTCCACCGGACCGAGGTTCAGGACAGGCGGGCGCGGACCAAATCGCTGAGCGTTTTGCCGTCCACGCGCTTGCCGGCGAGCTTGGCCTGCGCGGCCTTCATCACCACGCCCATCTGCTTGAGCGAGGTCACGCCGGTTTCGGCGATGGCCGCCGAGATGGCGGCCTCCATCTCTTCGGCGGAGGGCGCCGCGGGGAGGAAAGATTCGATCAGCCGGAGCTCGGCCTCTTCCTTTTCGGCCAGCTCGGGCCGGCCGCCTTTGCGGTACATCTCGGCCGCCTCGGCGCGCTGCTTGACCAGCGATTTCAGGACTTGCATTTCGGCTGCCTCGTCCATCGGCTTCATGGCGTCGACGGCGTGCTTTTTCAAAGCCGCCAGCACCATGCGCAGGGCGCTGAGCCGGGCTTCGTCGCGGGCCTTCATGGCCTGGGTCATCTCGGACTGGATGCGGTCTGCTAAAGCCATGCTGTTTGCTATTCTAAAGGACTAATCACTCCCATGTACATCCGGAAAACACGACTTTTGACTCCCGGGCCGACGCCCCTATACCCGCCGGCCCTTCACGCGATGATGGGCTCCGACATCCATCATCGGACCGAAGACTTCCGCAATCTTTACCGCGCCACCCTGGCGGACCTCAAGGAGGTGATGGGCACGTCCCACGACGTGCTGATCATGGTTTGCTCGGGAACCGGCGCCATGGAATCGGCCGTGTCGAATCTGTTCTCGGCCGGAGATAAAGTGATCGTCATTTCGGCCGGGAAGTTCGGCGAGCGCTGGGTGGAGATGACCAAAGCCTTCGGCCTGGACGCCGTGGTGCTCAAGGCCGAATACGGCAGCGCGGTCCCGCCCGCGGAGCTGGAAGCGGCGCTGGCCGCCAACCCCGGCGTGCGCGGCGTGTTTGTGCAAGCCTCGGAAACCTCGACCGGCGTGCAGCATGACGTGGAAGCCATGGGGAAGGCGGTGGCCAAGACCGACGCCATCTTCGTGGTGGACGCCATCACCGGCTTGGGCACGATGCCTCTCGACATCGACGGCTGGGGGCTGGACGTGGTCGTTGGCGGCTCGCAGAAAGCCTTCATGATTCCGCCCGGCTTGGGATTCCTCTCGATCAGCCCCAAGGCTTGGGCGTTCACCGAGCGGGCCAATCTGCCGCACTACTACTTCGACCTGAAGAAGGAGAAGAAGAACGCAGCCGGCGGCGAATCGAGCTGGACGCCGAACACCTCGCTGCTGATCGCTCTCCATTCGGCGCTTCAGTACATCAAGAGCATCGGCATGGACAAGCTGGTGCGGAATGCGCAGCTATTGGCGCGGGCCACGCGGGAGGCCGCCACGGCGCTGGGTCTGGAGCTGTTCGCGCCCGCTTCGCCCTGCTCCTCGGTGACGGCGATCAAAGCGCCGGCGGGCTGGGACTCGGGCGTCATCGTCAAAGAGTTCCGCAACCGCTTCGGGGCCATCATCGCCAACGGGCAAGGCTCGATGAAGGGCAAGATCTTCCGCATCGCGCATCTCGGCTACTTCGACTTTGCAGACCTGTTCGGGGTCATCGCTGAGCTGGAGTTGATTCTGGCCGCCAATGGCCTGCCCGTGACTTATGGAACCGGCGTGGCCGCGGTGCAGAGGGTCTACGCCGAAGCCGCACTCCAGGCGGGCAAGTAGGAGGTCCCATGAAAATCTTGGTTGCAGAGCCAATGGCCGCGGCCGGGCTGGAGCTGCTGCGCGCGCAGCCCGGCTGGGAGGTGATCGCTTCCAACCCCAAAGAATACGAACAGCATCTGGCGGACGCCGAGGCCCTGATCGTGCGGAGCGCGGTCAAGGTGACCAAGCAGGTGCTCGAGAAGGCGCCGAAACTGCGCGTTATCGGGCGCGCCGGCGTGGGCGTGGACAACGTCGACCTGGCCGCAGCCACCTCCGCCGGGGTGCTGGTGATGAACACGCCGGGAGGGAACGCGGTTTCGGTGGCGGAGCACACTTTGGCCTTGATGCTGGCCATGGCGCGCTCCATCCCGCAGGCCAACGCCTCCACCAAGAGCGGCAAGTGGGAGAAGAAGAAGTTCCTGGGCAACGAGCTGCGCGGCAAGACGCTGGGCATCGTGGGACTGGGCAGCATCGGACGCGAAGTGGCCCGCCGGGCGCGCGCCTTCGAGATGAAGATCATCGCCAGCGATCCTTACGTCACTCGCGAAGCCATCGAGGACGTGACGGTGGACCTGGTGGACCTGGATACGCTGTACCGCAGCAGCGACTACATTACGCTGCACGCCGCTCTGACCAACGAGACGCGGATGATGCTCAACCGCGAGGCTTTCGCCAAGATGAAGCCGGGCGTGCGCCTGGTGAACTGCTCGCGCGGGGAGCTGATCGACGTGGAAGCGCTGAAGGAAGCCATCGAGTCGGGCAAGGTTGCGGGCGCGGCTCTGGACGTCTTTTCGCCCGAGCCGCCGCCGCCGGACTTCCCGCTGTTTGCTCTCGACAATGTGCTGGCTACGCCCCATATCGCCGGCTCCACCGAGGAAGCGCAGGAGATCGTGGGCGTGCGCATCGCCGAACAGCTTGCGCAATACCTGTTGAGCGGCGTGGCCCTCAATGCCGTCAACATGCCGGCGCTCACGCCGGAGCAGTACAAGGCCATCGAGCCGTACATTACGCTGGCCGAGAAGCTCGGCGCCTTCGCGGCGCAGGTGGCCGCAGGCAGCCCCGTGGCGGTGCGTCTGGTGTACTTGCGGCGGCTGGCCGAAGACAACACGCACCTGATCCGCAATGCGGGGCTGGCGGGCGTGCTCAACCAGTGGCTCTCACAAAGGGCGAATCTGGTGAACGCCATGCAGATCGCCGCGCAGCGCGGCCTGCGCGTGGAAGAGAAGCACGAGAAGCGGGCCGGGCACATGGACGCCATCCGGCTGGAGCTGGAGACGGAAAAGGGCGTCACGACGGTGGAAGGCGCGGTGGTGCTGGGCAAGGCGCGCCTGCTGCACGTGGATGGCATCTATTGCGAGGTTCCGCTGTCGGGCAACCTGATCTACATGCGCAACGAGGACGTGCCTGGCGTCATCGGACACGTGGGCACGGTGTTGGGCCGCAACCGGATCAACATCGCCAACTTCGGGCTCGGGCGGCAGGATGCTCCGGCCGCGGCGGGCAAGCCGTTGGAGGCGGTCGCGGTGGTGGAGACCGACGAGCCGGTGAGCGCCGATGTGCTTGCTCAGCTTTGCACAAACCCGGCCGTGAAGCTGGCGCGCGCGGTCCGGCTGCCCTGACGCGTCCGCGGACCGTGGGCGCTTGTACTGCTGGAGGACGGTGTTTGGATGTGGCGCCGGCGCGCACACCGGCAGACTGAGCCGCTGACGGGCACGATTGGGGCGTAGTACGCGCGCAAGTTGGGAGGCATGTGCTTCCGGAGGACAGAGTCTGAACGTGACTCGGGCGGGGCCTCGGCAGTTTGGTGGGAATTCTTGGCTGTGGTTGCTGGTTGGTTGGTTCTTCTGGGTTGTTTTGCCTGCTTTTTGACTCCTTGCTGAGCTGGTTGCTGGTTTTGGTTGCCTCTTTGTGTTCTTTAAGTTAGGAGGCCTCCTCCCGCCTGCTCACCCCCGGCGGCCGGCTTCAGGGACCGGAGCTCACCCCCATCCGGTGAGGGCAGTG
>Ga0078972_1001125_pt1 | contig 104170 bp, 117 predicted proteins | sample YelNatPaOPGAMG01_FD_67568 | JGI IMG/M metagenome (GOLD analysis project Ga0078972, IMG submission 67568) | Hot spring thermophilic microbial communities from Obsidian Pool, Yellowstone National Park, USA - OP-RAMG-01 (SPADES assembly) (version 2) | ecosystem: Environmental > Aquatic > Thermal... | reverse complement strand
AATGTTTGAAGTTCACCATATCAGCTACGATCCGGAAATAACTGTTGTTTTATGTGCGGATTGCCACTCAATTATAACCCGTAGAAAACTTTCTCCTGAAGCTCAACTGCAAATTGAATGGACTAACGAGAATCTTAGGCTGATTGTTAAGGCTTACGTTAAGAAAATCGCGAAGTTGCAGGCTCAAATCAGCGAGTTGGAAAGGCTGAAGCGTGGAATGTTTGAACCGATAAAAGAGTATGTTGTTAAACAGGTTGGCTGCCTTGAGGAGATAACTAAGCTTATTGAGCAGGGCTATGAAGTTGCCAACGGGCCTAATGGAACAATTTTCAAAAAGAGAATTCAAATTCCATGGAGGCTTACTGTTTAAAATTGACTGAAACAGTCCAATGTCCACAATGTGGTTCAAAACGCCTTTACAGGGACGGGTTGGGCTATAGGGCTGACGGAAGCGTTGTTCAACGTTTTTTATGTCGGGGTTGCGGTTTACGTTTCCGTCCAGGCGTAAATGAAAGGCAACGTGAAAGGCAGATTTTAAAAACTGTTTCCGCCTATAATGTTAATTGCCAAGTAGGCGTGTCCTTGGTAAGAGGTGCGAAAAACTTGGCCGCGGCAGTTCAGCCTGAAAAACCTGCTGCGGAGACAGCTCAAACGGAGAAAGACTTCAAAAGCCTGCTGGTGCAGTACAGCTGGTGGATGCAGAAGCAGGGCTACGCTTTTGAAACAATAAGGCTTAACACTTGCGCTTTAAGAACCCTAATCAATCATGGAGCAAACCTGAATGAGCCTGAAACCGTTAAAGAAGCGCTTGCTAAGGAACAGAGGTGGGGATCCAACAGAAGGCGAAACATAATCAACGCTTACACGCTGTTTCTTAAAACGCATGGTAAAACTTGGGATAAGCCTAAATGTCAAGTAACCCGCAAAATCCCGTTTATCCCCATGGAGTCGGAAATCGACGAGCTAATAGCCGGATGCCCAGTAACCGTGGCAACGTTCCTTCAGCTAGTCAAGGAAACAGCCATGAGAAGCGGAGAAGCTAAACGGCTTAAATGGACGGACATAGACTTTCAAAGGCGAATAATAATCCTGAACGAGCCTGAAAAGGGAAGCCTCCCACGCATATTCAGCAACATAAGCGGCAAACTGTTAGGCATGCTTAACAGCTTGCCCCGTAAAAACGAGTATGTGTTCGGAGACTGCACATTAAACAGCCTGAAAGCCGTCTTCTACAGGGCGAGAAAACGTTTAGCCTATAAACTTCAAAACCCGAGGCTGCTGAAAATAACCTTCCACACGCTTCGACACTGGCGGGCAACCATGGAATACCACTACACGAAAGACATAATCCACGTTAAAAACTTCCTCGGCCACAAGGAAATCGACAACACCCTCATATACATCCAGCTTGACCAAAACCTTTTCAAAAACGTTCCAAACGACGAGTTTATAATAAAGGCCGTGCACACGGTTGAAGAAGCAGTAAAACTCGGCGAAATAGGGTTTGAACCCTTCGACGTGGTGAACGGAGTCCGCCTATACCGCAAAAGAAAATAGGCATGTTTAACTCGAGGAATAAAAAGGAGCGACCGAGGTTAAGGAAAACTCCATGAAAATGGCCGGGGTGAGGTAGCCTGGTAGCCTATAGGCCTGTGGAGCCTAGCGCCCGGGTTCAAATCCCGGCCCCGGCCCCATAAAAAAGGAATGTTCTCTTGCCTTTATGCTTATAATAAAAAGATGGGGTGGTTTTCTGTTTTTTGCCTAAATTGTGAAGTTGCCTGGGTAATTATCGTACAATTGTGGTTGAGAATCTGGTTGCTGTGCAACTACGCTTGGATAGGCATATGCGTGTGCTGCCTCAACAGAGCTTGCTCTATTATCTAACAGTGCTTCATCTACGAAATAATAACCCCATAAAGTGTTGCCTAAAGATAAATAGTCCCAACCATATTGGTCTGCCTTGCATGCTGATGCGATAATTCTTCCTGTGCCTTGTAGGTCGTCGTTATCATCAAACATGCCGCCTGAATGGCATGAACCAAACATTAAGGCAAATTTCGTGCTTTCAATTGCTGCAAACTTCTGGTTGAACCAGCCATCTGGTAATCCGTAAAAGTCATACGTGACAATCATTTCATCATAGCCGTCTGATTCAACATCACTGTCCCATCCGTCAGAGTCTGGCGCTCTATAGCCATGTCCACTGTAGAAGAATACAACTTCATCGCCTGCTTTTTCATTAGCAATCAACCAGTCAATAGCGCTGACAATGGCGGCAGCTGTTGCCTTACTATTTGTCAGCAATTTGACATTAGCCTTCGGATAGCCTCTTTGCCGAGTTAATTCTGTATACATTTCCTTTGCATCCTCATCAGGGTGCCATAAATCAGAACTGGTTCCTTGATAATCTGCAATGCCGATTATAACAGCCCATTTATTTCCAGCCAAAGGTCGAGATGAACCACCTTCTGGTTGAATGTAAGCTGAAGGTTCATGAAATTTCATTGGTTTCATATAACTCAAGTGTAGCGCATATGATGTAGATGATATTGGAGCAAATATAGCGAGCACAAGAATTGTAATTATGGATGCTTGGAACATTTTCTTCATGTCTCATCCCATGCCATAATAATATTATGCACACAATAACTAAAGGTTTACGGAAAAACCCCAACAAGTTATTTGAGATTATTGGATAAGTCAAAACTAATAGGTTAGAAAATCATCTATTATAGAATTAGGAGAACACTCTTGGCTACCCGAAGAAAGCGACTAGTTTTCCCTTTTTCAGCAATTGTTGGATTGGACAAACTTAAACTCGCCATTTTGATAAATGCGATAAATCCGAAAATCGGCGGTTTGCTCATAAGAGGACCGAAAGGCTCAGGAAAAAGCACAATTGTTCGCGCCCTTATAGATATTCTCCCGAAAATAACAGTTGTCAAAGACTGCCAATTTAATTGTAATCCTTTTGACCCGTCAAACATGTGTCCAAAATGCAGTGAAAGATACAGAAATGGAGAAAAACTGCCATTTGAAGAGAGGGAGATGGTTGTTGCTGACTTGCCTTTAGGCGCCACTGAAGACAGAGTTATTGGAAGCCTTGATGTGGAGAAAGCCATTAAGCATGGCATAGAAGCCTTACAACCAGGAATTCTAGCTGAGGCGAATCAGAACATTCTGTATGTTGACGAGGTTAATTTGTTGCCAGACCACATTGCTGACGACTTATTGGACGCTGCAGCGACTGGATGGAACATTGTGGAAAGAGAGGGCATATCAGTAAGTCACCCTTCTCGCTTCATATTTATCGGAACAATGAACCCTGAAGAAGGCGAATTAAGACCTCAACTTCTCGACCGTTTTCCATTGTCAGTCACTGTAGGAAGAATAGACTCAGTTAAGGATAGAATGGAAATTGTAAGGAGAAATATGGAGTTTGAAGCTGATCCAGAAAACTTTTGTGAAAGATATAGGCTTTCACAAGAGGAACTGCGAGATAGGCTAGTAAAAGCAAGAGAAACATTAAAAGATGTAACTATTGCAGAAAACCTTCTTGAGAACATTTCTCAAGCATGCTTAGATTTAAAAGTTGACGGTTTACGTCCAGACATAGTCATTGCAAAAGCTGCATCAGCATTAGCGGCTTTTGAGAATCGAAAAGAAGTAACACTAAATGATATCCTAGTTGCAGCAGAACTTGCCCTAAGCCATAGAACTAGAGAAGGCGGATTCTTAGAGCCCGCATCGCCTCAAGAAATTATGGAAGTATTCACAACAACAGCCAAAAAACTCAAATACTTTGAAAAAACTGGGGAGGTGCCAAAAGAAAAGGCTGAGAAGAAGCCACTGAAAGGAAAAGCCGTTTTTTGGGTTAAAAAAGATATGACAGAAGCTGAAGAAAAAGAGTTCAAAAAGAGAAGCGTGCTGAAAAAAACTGCGAATAAGTTGCAGACATTGAAGTTTAGATTTCATAGTCTTCTGGGCGGTGTTACCTTTGGATTTGGAAAACGTTTGAAAGAAGCCCCAAAAGAAGCCCCAACTCTTAAAGAAGGTGTTCAAATAGGCTCTGATAAGCTACGCGGTGAAACAACTCGTGAAAAAATCCAAGAAATAAAGGCAGGAAAAGGTGTTCCAACGGTTAGTGATGCTGTTGGACAGCCGAATGTTAGTGAAGGCTTGCCACTTATTAGAAGTCTAAGAGATAAGATCACCTCACCATCAAAGTTTTTTCTAAAAATGGAAAAAATGAAGAGCAAAACTCAAGGCGCTTATGCAGGGCGACGGGCTCAAACTTTGACAACTCTTAATAGAGGCAAACCGTATGGATGGAAATTTCCACATGGAAAGCCTACAGATATTCATTTGCCAGCAACTATTCGAGAAGCAGCAAGGTGGCAGAAAAATCGTGAAAAATCCTTTGTAACATCGTTGAAAATCAACCTTGAGGATGTTCGCGAAAAATTAAGATTGTATAAGGCTCCTTTGACAATGATTTTTGTGGTTGATTTAAGCGGTTCAATGCTTATGAATTTAGAAGCTATAAAAAAGGCATTGCTGAATCTTCATAAAGACGCATACAGATATAGGGACCGTGTAGGAATAGTTGCACTCAAGGATACTGGAGCCATTATTGTTCAGCATCCAATAACAAATCTGAGGGTAGTTGCTAACAAACTGTTAAACTTGCGCGTAAGCGGCTTCACTCCGCTTGCTGCTGGAATGATGAAAGCTTGGGAAGTTCTAAAAGAAGCAAAACGAAGAGAGTCCTCAACAGTTCCTGTAATGGTAATAATAACAGATGGAAGCGCTAATGTTCCACTGAAAAAGAGTCTTGAAACCGGTGAATTTAGGCAAATAGAGAATGTTCGCATAATCGTTAGAGAATATGAAGACATAGCAGTTAGAGACGTGATAAGTGTTGCAAAAATGGTAAAGCATGATGGAATCAACACCATAGTCATAAACACTAATCCTCACCTTTATGGTCGTGAAACTTATGGCTTTGCAGTCACGAACCTCATAGCATCTTTAACAAACGGCAGCCATCACGTAATCGGCAGAGCAACAACAGATAAGCAACTAATAGAAGACATGATTGAAGGAATTAGGGAAGATCAGAGAAGAATAGTTCAGGAAAAAGCATTGGATTAGCATTTACAATTCTTTTAGCATATAGGTTGTGCCAGAAAAATGTTTAATGACAAAAGAAGTGGAAAAATCGCGCTAACAGCCCATTGTTTACTTAACCAAAATTCCCGCGCATCAGGCTTAGCAGAAAAACCATGCATTTTAACCGAAATTGTGGGATTTTTAGCGAGTAACAACATAGGCATTATTCAGATGCCATGTCCTGAAATTGTATACGCTGGCGTTTTAAGACAACCTCAAATTAAAGAGCAATATAATAATGCAACATTTAATGGACTTTGCAGAAAAATCGCAAAAGAAATTGCGTATCAAATGAGACAATATGAGAATAAAGGTGTCAAGGTAAAAATTGTTATAGGAGTCAGTGGAAGCCCAAGCTGTAGTGTAGACAATTCTGGAATCTTTATGGAAGCATTACATTTAGCTCTAGACAAGAGTGGGATCTCGGTGCCTTTTTACAATGTTCATCTTAAGACTCCAATAATAGACATTGCGATGCTTAAAAAGCTTATAGAGTGATTAAATTGGGGGCTTCTGACGTTTCTTTTCACTTGTATTTTTGCGCATCCACTTCTCAAATTCTCTAGACGGTGGATTTTCAACAAAGATTTTTTTCCTTTTAGCCTCTAAGCAAACATTCTTCTTGCCTAAAAATTCGGCGGCTGTCACAATTTTGCATCCGACTTTTTCAGCCGTTTCAAAAATTGCGCCTATTTTTTGACGCCAGTTTTCATCTCTCAAGATATGATGGTCTAGGATTATGTTTGGCACTGTTTTCACGATTTCTCCAAAATTTTTTAGTCCAATTTGAATTTGGTCTTCGTCAACTTTGAATTTGGATAAGTATAATGGCGGTCCACCTATCATTAACAATTGAGGCTTTTCTGCAAGTATTATCTCAAGTGTACGTCTTGCCATTGGACCTTGAACATCAGGTGCAAACATAAACTTCTCATCCTGATATTGAATGATTGTCATTAAAACCCATCCGAGGGTTGAATTTTCTGACCCATGAAAGACTGGCTCAGAAAATTTCACCATAGTGCCTTTTTCAAAAACGAAGCTTTTTCCATCAGCAATTTCTAGTTTTTCCGTATATTTCCCTGCAGTTTTCTGAAACATCCATCCTCTTCGCCTTTGACTATAATTTATAAATTCCTTCGGATTTTTTATCAAGACAATTTTTCCCTCATAGATCTGCTTTGCCGTTTCATCCTTAATAGTCCAATTGCACAACCAATCTTCATAAGAAGGTGTGTGATGGTCAAAGTGATAATGACTCAACGACACAATCTCTGCCTTACCGGCAGCTTCAGCAATTCTTCTTCTAGCTTCATCTATAGCCTTAAACTCGAGCGGATGTGGAAGCAAACCAAAACGCATTGGACAAAGCGAAACTCCAGCATCTAACACAATTTGCATGTCAAGAGTTTCAACAAAAGTACACATTGACCTCACGCCGAGGCTTTCTGCAGCTAACGGAAGAACCTTTATGTGCTTCAGCATAGATTCACAATCTTTCATAAAATGTATAACTTTTTATCTAAGCCTACAATAATCTTGCATGGCGAGGCGATGACGACTCTGGCCCCACTGAACCCAAATGATTGGGATCTTGAGTGCGGAGAGCCCGCCAAGATTCCAAAAATACGAGTTTTGTTGATGCTTTTGTATACAGCTATGATTGCAACATGTTACGCTCATCCATCAAGCCTTTGAATTTATGGAATATTTCTTCGCCTCGTGATCTTATTGATTCAGGAAGATTTGGATCATTTTCTAAGACTGATTCTTTGTGTTGTTTTAATCGAAATTTCGCCCAGTAGTAATCCTTCTTATACATGGCATATTCAAGCTCTAATTCCATGGCTTTGAAATGCGCTTCATAAACTATTGTTTTAGGAGAATCCACAATCACTTTCTTATCAATTATTCTTCCCTTCTTTTTCAACTCACTGATCTCTGACAGTTCATGCACCAAAAGAAACTCGTTACCTAAAACATCCTTTAATGTTGTTGAATCATCAGAAAATATTTCGCCAGTCATATAATCATAAAATTCCTTAGCAGAAACATTCTCAGCATCATAACCAATTTGCTTAAGAACACTTTTGGCTTTTCTTATTTTTGCATTTATCCCTTTGCAAAAGAGCTTATACTCATCCATGTCTATCACTCTGTTGGTTTTTCCCAGAGTTCAAGCTTTTTCTTCTTAAGCTCTCGACGTTTTCTATGCAGAAAACGGTAAACGGCGCTGTGCATGCTTCCGTCAATCAGCATTTGTATGGCTTCTCTTGCAGCCTGCGCTTCTTCAATGCCTCCGATTATGCTTACTGTGTGTCCATAAACTGTTACATGAGTATCAGTTAACTCTTCTATTATTTTGCGGGTCTTACCATTCATGCCTATTATTCGCCCTTTTATGCGTTTAATGTCAGATTCAGACCTTCCGAAAAATGTTCGCAAATCTATGACATCCAGTAAGGCTTCTTCATCGCGAATTAGGCGAAATGCATGTTCTGGAGAAAAGCCTCTTCCAATAGCAGTTACTACATCCTTTGCTCTAAAAAGTAATGAAGGATCTTCCGCCTTCTCAGCAAGCATAATTGTAACTCCGCCTGATTCGCTTTCGATCTGAAGTTCAACAGAAAGCTTTTCCTCTATGACTTTTTTGATCTTCCCTTCTGGACCGATTAGGACACCCACTCGTTCTTTTGGAATTCTTAGAAAAGTGCTAGCTCTAGCCATGACTAGTGACCTTCTTGTAACATTCTTCAACTGAGAGGATATTAACGCCTAACTTGCTAAAGTATCTGTTTAGATTATTCAAGTCTCTGTACAAAAGAAATTCAGCCATGGGATGAGAAAGAGGAACAGCTTGTGATATATCAAAAAGCACGGGTCGTCCCTTCCAAATCATTATGTTATATTCACTTAAATCACCATGAGCAAGCTCGGCCCTGCAATAAAGTTTACGCAACTGCTCAAGGAGAATTAAATAAATTCTTTCTGGATTCTTTGGCTTTTGCTCCTTTAAAGACGGAGCACTTACACCACCTTTTCCAATAAACTCCATTATAAGCACATTATTCTTAACAGCAATAGGCTTAGGAACACGCACTTTGGCGGCCATTGCTAACTCCAAGTTCTTGAATTCTTTTTGAGCCCATGCAAAAATTAGTGAGCGAGTATCATGTTTTATATTCTTAAATCTTGCATCACCCTCAATGTACTTTAGCATACCTTTGCGAAATTCCGCAGAACCAGTTAGGTAAATTTTGATCGCTAATTCATTTTCATATTTGTCCTTTCCCCAGTAAACCCTTGATTCCTTTCCAGCTTTGACGACGCCGTAAATCTCGTTTATTGTGCCCTTGTTCAGAAAATCATAAATCACCATAAGTGTTGAACGGTCGAAAACTTCTTCTAAAGCCTCATATTCTTCGCTTCGTTTGTCCTTCATCAACTGTTCAACTTCATATTTCTTCTCTTTTTTGCGAAGTCTCCCTTCAACAGTTTTCCGAAAAGACATGCCATTTACTCCAAGCCATAAAGACCTAAACTGTTAACAAACCTTTTCTGCGGAGAATGTCAGATTGGGCTTTAGTATAACGCCAAATCAAATCGCCACGAGTGTCAGATTGAAAATCCCAAGGAGAAACAAGTACAACATCTCCTTGACGAATCCAAACTCGCCTTTTCATCTTTCCACGTATGCGGCATAAGCGTTCACGGCCATCTTGACACTTTACTAAAACACGGTCAAAGCCTAGCAGTTTTATGGCTATGCCTAAAACATCATTTGCTGATGGATAAACCATCTCGCTTAATTCCTCTTCTGTTAGTACCTTCTTCTTACCCAAATAGGCACCTCAAATGAATCTGTTTAAAAAGAATATATGTCTTCTTTAAAAGCATGCTTATATGCCATCACAACTCAGATTTTCAATATTTGTGCATGCGGCACACCTTCAATGTTCAGCACTGCTTCAGGATGTACATAACCTTTTTCCATTGCTTTCTGAACTATGTTCTTTCCTATCATATTCACAATTGTAGAATTCGAAATCATATCGACAGCTTCCTCAATTGTCACTTTTGCGCCCTTGTAGAAATCTTCTTTTATGCAAAAAACAATTTTTCCCTCCCGTAATGTCTTGCCAAGAATGTCAGCATCACATATGGCCAGAAGCACATTGCCGCCGATTTTTCTAAGCTTCATGTACACTTCCAATTTTGAAACACTCAAGTTAAAGTTGCTGCACGGAAGACCTTGCGCCACATGCTTCACACACTAGAAATGATAGGCGTTTCTCCTTTACAATCTTTGTGTCTGGACGCTTACAAATTGGGCATACGACAAAGATTTCCATATACCTCTGAATCAATCTTTCCAAAGTGTCTTGGGAAAATTTTCCTTGAAAAATAACCCTTGACTCTTGCGTTGTTGCCGCAGTGGCTAACTCACGCGTCAAATATTTCAATAAATGCTGTGGATCACGATTCAAGGCATCAGCGATTTCCTTAAAATTATAGATTATTGTACGCATACCTATTACTGAATAGGCTAGTCTGGGCAATTCTAAACGTTCACGTTTAGAAGATATTTCGGGAATTTGGGAACGTGCCCTTTTCAGCAACTCTTCATAATCATATTTCATGCAATGGTTCTCCAAAAAAGTACAAGATGCATAATCCTATTAAAGACTTGCCATTTTCTAATGTTTGTATACTTGAATCAATTGAAAGTTTGATTATTTGTCAATAATCATGAAAGTTATTAAGTTGTATCCAATTCTTCCTAATGAAATCCACAACATTTATTCTTCTATACGTTAATTATTGATTCTAAGTAAATTATAAAGCTGACTACAATGTCTATTGAGTGAGACTCTATGAATAAAAAATGGATATTGAGCTTAATTCTAATAATTTTGCTATTTATATCAATCTACATTATCTATTACTATGCAAAATCGATTTCAGAAACAAATTCTGGGTTGTGGCCTGTTCACAATATTACTACAGGACTTAATTATCAGATGATTCAAGAGGCAATAGATGCAAGTGTAACTCGAGATGGACACATAATTCGTGTAGATAGTGGAATTTACCATGAGCACATTACTGTCTACAAGTCGATATCAATCATTGGAGAAAACAGAACTACAACTATTATAGACGGAGAAGGAATAGGCATTACTGTTCATATTGTGGCAATTGATGTTACCTTAAAGGAATTTACAATAAGAAATAGTACGATAGGCATTTATCTTCAAAAAGCACATAACTCCTTGATTTTCAGGAACAATGTCACCTTGACAGGAAACGCTATCCTTATATATGATTCCAATAACTGTACGATCCATCAAAATATTGCCAAAGACAATGCCCAAAGAGGCATATTACTTTCAAATTCACATAATTTCACCGTTGTAGACAATTATGTATGTGGCAACAAGATGTATGGTCTTAACATCAACGCATCTGAAAATGGTTTGATCAAACTGAATACTGCGCAAGCAAATTACTATGACGGAATAGGATTAGTGAACTCTAATAGGTGCAGTGTAATTGAAAACAACTTAATAAATAATACAATTTATGGAATTATTGTGGATTCTTCCGAAAACAATACTTTGTACCATAATAATTTTAGAAATAATGGCATTCAAGCTGTTGATGGGACCACACAGAATCAGTGGGATAATAGTATTGAAGGGAATTACTGGGACAACTATAATGGCAATGACCTAAACAATGATGGAATAGGTGATGTAAGCGTCACCATTGTAAATGGCAAAGACAATTACCCATTGATGGGTATATTTCATGCTTTCACCATCACTAGCAACTATCGTATCAACATAATTACCAACTCAATAATAAAAAAGGTAACGTTTTTTGCAGCTAATAATACTCTAAGAATTTTGATTTCAAATTCATCTTCAACTCAATCTCTCGGATTCTGCAGAATAGCAATTCCCAAAGCACTAATGTCTCAATCATATATAGTGACGATTGACGGAACCTCATTAAAAGTATTCAACTTTAATTATGTATATGAAGACATTATTTACAGATGCATCTATTTTGCTTACACATATCCAATTGAAAGAATAGACATAGCACTACAATTCTGAACAATCTAGAACATTGAAAGGTGATCGCTCTTTTATAAAAGATTTTAAAAGCAAGGTTCCAGATTGTGGCATTGTATAAAGAGACGAACATAAGGAGGAATTTTAATCTTGGGTTATATCTACCTTTATACTGGAACTGGTGCAGGAAAGACTACCAACGCTTTAGGTTTAGCATTAAGGTCTGTTGGACATAAACATAAAGTCATCATAATTCAGTTTTTGAAGTGGTGGAAAAACACTGGTGAATACAAGATTAGGCACATGCTTGCGCCTTATTATGAGATTTATATGTTTGGCAGAAAAGGATGGCATGGACTAGGCAATTTAGGAGAAGAAGACAAAAAACTGGCGTCTAGAGCATTAAAATTTGCAGCAAAAATAGTTAAAGAAAAAAAGCCGCATTTGCTTGTTTTGGACGAAATTAACCTAGCCGTATACTGTAAGCTTTTAGATGTAGAAGAAGTTTTGAGATTTCTTGATGGTATTCCGGAGAAAACTGATGTTGTGTTAACTGGAAGATATGCTGTGAGAGAATTGATTGACCGAGCAGAATTTGTAAATGAAATTGTGGACGTCAAGTATTCAAAGGAAATGGTCACAAAAAAAGGAATACAGTACTAATATGCAAATTTCTCTGGGAAAGCTGAAAAGTTTAAAGAAGCCAAACTATTTAGTGTTTAACTCCTTGCGGTGAAAAAATGGGCAGGCAAAGTCATCCGTACATTCCAAATTCTCAACAGGAAATCAAAAAACAAATGATGTTGGAAATTGGCGTAAAAAATATCGATGAATTGTATGCTGACATACCCGAGAAATACCGTTTAAAAAAACCTTTAAATCTTCCTGTTGCTCGATCTGAACTTGAAGTTAGAAGACATGTGGAAGCTTTGCTTTCGAAAAACAAGACATGCCTTGACATGCCAATTTTTCTTGGTGCAGGATGTTGGCCTCATTATGTACCAGCTGTTGTGAAAGAAATCGTACAACGCAGCGAATTCCTCACTTCCTATACGCCTTATCAGCCAGAGGTTTCGCAGGGTATGCTCCAAGCACTTTTTGAATATCAAAGCATGATTTGCGAATTGACTAGTATGGATGTTGCCAATTGTTCGATGTATGATTGGGCTTCAGCTTTAGGTGAAGTTGCTCGTATGGCAGTTCGCATTACTGGTCGAAGGGAAATTCTGATTCCAAAGATTATTCATCCGGAAAGAGCTAAAACTTTGCAGGTTTATGCTGAATCAGCTGGAATAACAATTAAGAATATGGCCTACAACGTGGAAACTGGACAGATAGACCTTGAAGATTTAGAGAACAAGATTTCTGAAAAAACCGCAGCAGTTTACATTGAAAATCCATCTTACTTAGGCTTCATTGAATCGCAAGTTGAGGAAATAGGCAAAGAAGCACATGACCATAATGCTCTTTTCATAGTTGGTGTTGACCCCACTTCGCTTGGAATTCTGAAACCTCCAGGAGAATATAATGCAGATATTGTAATTGGAGAAGCCCAACCATTGGGGAATTCTATGAGTTTTGGCGGTCCACTTTTGGGAATCTTTGCTTGCCGTGATGACATGAGTTTAATTAGGCAAATGCCAGGTCGCATAATAGGATTAACGTCAACAGTGGATGGCAATACTCAAGGCTTCTGCATGGCTTTGCAGACTCGTGAACAGCATATTAGAAGAGAAAAGGCGACCTCAAACATCTGCTCCAACGAAGCCCTTTGTGCAGTGGCCTCAGCTGTTTACTTGACTTTGCTTGGTCCTCACGGTTTTCGTGAACTTGGAGAAACGATAATGTATAAGACTAATTACGCCATGTGTTTGTTGTCAGAAATAGAAGGTGTTACGGCACCAATTTTCAAATCTGCTCATTTCAAGGAGTTTACTGTAAATTTTGATAGCACAGGCTTAAGCGTCAAAGATGTGCACGAAAAGCTACTGCAACATAACATTCATGGTGGTAAGGACATTTCAAAAGAGTTCCTTGAATTTGGCAATACAGCCCTATACTGTGTCACAGAAATTCACTCGAAAGAGGAAATTGACTGTTTGGCTGAAGCTTTAAGGGGGATTTTGACTGGAAGGTGAAAAGGAATGTTTAGACAGGCAAGGTGGCATGAGCAAGTAATTTTTAATCTTGGAAAGAATGGGCGAAGAGGGCATTTGCCGCCAGAAACTGAAGAAGAAGTTAAAAGTTTAGTAGGCGATTTGAATAGCCTCATACCAAAGACCATGCAACGTAAAGCTGACCCTAAACTTCCTGAACTTTCTGAAGTTGAAGTTATGCGCCACTTTATGCATTTGAGTGAAATGAATTATGGGGTTGATTCTGGCTTTTATCCACTTGGAAGCTGCACAATGAAGTATAATCCAAAAATAAACGAGCAGCTTGCAGCATTGCCCACTCTAAGTATGCTTCATCCCTATCAAGACGAAAGCACGGTGCAAGGAATTCTTGAAATTCTTTACACTCTTGAGCGATGGCTTGCTGAATTGACTGGAACTTATGAAGTATGTCTTCACCCTGCTGCTGGTGCGCATGGTGAGTTTTTGGGAACACTGCTCATGCGCGCATATCATAAGTTTAATGGAGAAAGTGAAAAGCGAAGTGAGATTATTATTCCTGATTCTGCGCATGGAACAAATCCTGCAAGTGCAGCTATGGGTGGATTCAACGTGGTAGTGGTTCCATCTGATGATGAAGGATGTATCAGCTTGGGAGCTTTGAAAGCAGCTGTTTCTGAAAAAACTGCTGGACTAATGCTTACAAATCCGAATACGTTGGGCATTTTTGAAAGAAACATTGAGGAAATAGCAAGAATCATCCATGAAACAGGTGGATTATTATATTATGATGGAGCAAACCTCAACCCACTATTATGTAAGGCTAGACCAGGCGACATGGGCTTTGACATAGTTCATATAAACATTCACAAGACCTTCAGCACACCTCATGGCGGAGGTGGTCCAGGTGCTGGACCAGTTGGGGTTTGTGAAAAGTTGGCTAAGTTCTTGCCTGTTCCACGCATAACGTTTGATGGTCAACATTATCATTTAGACTACGATAGGCCACATAGTATAGGCAAGATTAAATGTTTTTATGGGAATGTTACGGTTTTGCTCAAGGCTTATGCTTACATTCTGAGTTTGGGTCGTGAAGGATTAGAAGAGGCGGCTGAAGTTTCTGTTTTGAATGCCAATTACCTTATGAAGAAACTTGAAAAAATCAGGGGTTTGATGCTTCCATACAATAGTGAAAAGCTAGTAAAACATGAATGCGTTTTTAGTGCTAAGCTTTTGAAGAACGAGACTGGGGTTTCTGCCTTAAACATTGCTAAACGTTTGCTTGATTATGGATTACATGCTCCTACGATATATTTTCCATTGATTGTTGATGAAGCTTTGATGATTGAGCCAACTGAGACTTTTGAGAAGGAAGCTCTTGACAATTTCATAGAAGCTATGCACAAAATCAGCGAAGAAGCATATGCTAACCCTGCGAATGTGTTAAAAGCGCCGCATAACACTACTGTTTCACGCTTAGATGAGGTTAAGGCGTCGCACCCAAGAACCATGGCTTTAAGTTGGCGCATGTACCAGAAGCGAAAAAAGCAGAACTTATAGACTTTACACTAATGGTTTATATGTGGGCATTAACGTTTATTCGTGGAAACATGACGGATGGTAAAAGAATTTGACAGAACTTGAAGAGAAAGTTCGAGAAGCTGTAGGCAAAATTGTTGACCCAGAAACTGGTTTGACTTTCGCAGAAATGCAACTTATTGCCGATGTCAAAGAGGATGAAACAGGCATTGTTAAAGTGGATTTTATTCCATCGAGCCCTTTCTGTCCTATTGCATTTAAATTGGCTATGGATGTTAAAAATGCAGCTTTAAATGTTGCAGGCGTTAAAAAAGTACTTGTTCATTGCCGCGGGCATATGATGGAACAGCAAATTAATGAAATGGTGAATAAGGAGCAACAACAAAAATAACACTTATCTTTTATATGTGCGAGAGTTTAGCCAATGCACATTAAAGGTGAACATGAAATCTATTGTTGTGGCGCCAGAGTTCAAATTTCGAAAAAAGGCGTTAAAGTTTTAACAAAGCCTCTAATTGAATATTGCCCTTTACATGAAGCTATGTATGGAACTAAAAATATTAATGCTGAATCAGTACGTAAGAGCGTGGAAATGAAAATTGCAGGTTATGGCTTTTGCTGTGAAAATCGCCTATTTAGTGCTGAACCAGTTGTTGCTTATGGGGCTTCTGAAATGATGCATATCTGGCTTGAGAAAAAACTTATTGATTGTGCAGTTGTAGTCTGTGAAGGTGCTGGAACTGTCATAACAGCTAATGGCAATCTTGTACAGGCAATAGGTGCACGTTTAACTGGTATAGTCAAAACTTCACCAATACCAGGAATTATTAAAAAAATTGAAGCAGATGGCGGCTTCATTCTAGATAAGGCGAATGCACGAATTGACCAAGTTGAAGGTGTCAAAAAAGCTTTCAATTTAGGCTTCAAACATGTCGCTGTCAGCATTGCTGGGTTCCAAGCTAAGGCTATGAGTGAAATCAGAAAGTTTCAGACTGATGAAAAAAGTGACATTTTGATTTTCTCTGTCTGCAACACTTGTGTGGACAACGCTGATGTTACACATATAGCCAAAGCTGATGTTGCTTGTGCAAGTGCTTCGAAACTGCTTCGAACAAAAATTGGCAAAAAAGCCTTAATGCAATTAGGCGTAACAATTCCCGTCTACGCGTTAACTGAAAAAGGCAAAAGACTTGTTTTGGCATATCTAGCAGAATTCAAAGACAAACTAGTAATTTTCAGAACAAATAAACTGCCCTATGATGTGGCAAATGCAGGTCCAAAACCTAAAACTCAAGCAAATTAAAAGCCGCTAAAGAGTATCTAGAGCTTCTAGGCAAGCTTTGGTGGACCGGGCGGGATTTGAACCCGCGGCCTCCACGATGCCAACGTGGCGATCATACCAGACTGATCTACCGGCCCTTCGAGAGTGTAATCGTTTGATAGAAAATTATTAAGGGTTTTGCCCTAAGCAAGCAAATATCCGTGCCAAAACAATTATTGTTTTGGTTAAGATAGGAAAAACTGGAATTTGCTTTTTATCATTTAATGTTTAGCTGTTGCAGTGACTGCTAAATTCCCGTCATTTTGCAAGCTGTCTTCTACCTGTTGGAAAAGCCATCTAGTCAATTTTTCACATTTATTCGGGTTGCATTGGAGATGACTTTCCTTTTTCCAATCCCAAAATAAACATTTGAAACATGGAATTTCGGTTAAAGCACTTATGTCACTTTTCATTCATATCCGAGTATAGGACACTGTCAGCTTAAAATATAGGTTATGAATTGACAAGTATGACAGAACCTAATAATTCACTCTAAATATCAAACATTACAATTTACAATATTGGAAAAATTAAAATACGTTTTTGTTGAAATTGCTTTATTGAACGAGGCTGCGATGCATGATCCTATATTAATGAGGCGCTTATCCTTCTAATCGAAGATACAGCTTTAATTTAAGTTAAGGTGTTTTAATTGTTAAAAAGTTTAAGAGAAGAGTTTAGTTTCGTTCGCGGAAACGTTTTGACACTCATATCTATGTGGGCTATTGCAGATTTTGCCAACTTTCTTCCAAACACATACTATTCACTTTATGTTGAAGCTTTAGGCGCTTCAGCATTCTTACTAGGCAGTATATTGTCTGCTGCTAGTTTAGTGATGGCTTTTCTTCTTTTAGCTGGAGGCTATTGGGCTGATAAGTACGGAAGAAAATTTCTAATCATAAGCATGAGTTTTGCAAGAGCCTTGATATTTCTAATTTTCGCTGCGGCACCAACATGGCATTTTATTCTATTAGGCGAAGTATTACTGGGCATGTCATCGATATCTGAACCTGCTACAGTTGCAGTTCTTGCAGATTCATTGCCACCAGAAAAACGTGGTTTAGGTTATTCCTTCTCTCTGGCAATCGGTGCTACTTCCATTTTTTCGCCCTTAGTTGCAGGCTTTCTTTATCTAAGTTACAAGTTAGTTCAAGCAATGAGAATAGCCTACTTAATAGTTTCAGCATGCTGGTTCGTTTCTGGAGTAGTCACGTTAAGGTTAAGGGAAACTATTCACTCTGAGAGAAGCGAGATTTCTATTAAGAAAGCAATAAAGCAATATCCAAAGGCTATCAAAGAATGCGTAATTGTTTGGAGGCTCTTTCTTTTACTATTGATAGTCATGATTATTACTGCTGCAGCGACTATGATTTTTATCAGTGAACCTAAAACAAAAGAAAATTAAGAAACAACAATCTTTTTCCTTCAGAGTGAAGTTTAAAATTAACATGCTTGAGTAATAAATCTCTGACTTGATTATTAGGAGTGAAAAACTGTTGGGTGAAGTTGTCTTCATTGGATTAGGCTTGCATGATGAAATGGGGATTAGTCTGCGCGGATTAGAAGAGGCTAAAACCGCAAATGTCGCTTTTATTGAACATTACACAAGTCTTATGCCAAACTTTTCTATGAAGCATTTTGAGGAAATTTCTGGGAAAAAGCCTAGACTTATTTCAAGAAAAATGCTTGAGGAAGAAAACGGCAAAATCATTCTAGAAGCTGCCGGAAAAGGTAAGGTTGCTCTGCTTGTCCCTGGCGATCCACTCATAGCTACTACGCATATTGCTTTAAGAATACAGGCGGAAAAGCTTGGAATAAAAACTCGCATAGTGCATGGAGCCTCAATTCTTTCTGCGGTGGTTGGCTTGTCAGGTTTGCACAACTATAAATTCGGAAAAAGCGTGACTATTCCATTTGCAAATGAAATAGCATGTGAAACGCCCTATAACGTTATTGCGCAGAACAAGAAACTTGGACTTCACACGCTTTGTCTATTAGACATCAAAGTAGAGGAAGAACGTTACTTAAAAATTCGTGAAGGATTGCAGTCGCTTCTGAAGGTTGAGGAGAGAAGAAAAGGGAAAATTGTAACAATGAATACTATTGCAGTTGGGATAGCCAGAGCTGGAAGCCACGATCCCACAGTGAAAGCTGATTATGTAAAAAAATTGCTGGGTTACGATTTTGGACAACCGCCATACAGCATAATTTTCCCAGGAGAACTTCATTTCATGGAAGCAGAAGCACTCATATTACTGGCTAGAGCCCCAGAAAAATTGAGGAAGTGTGTTAAATGAGCTTAGAGGAATTAGTTTCAAAGTATATATCCTCAGCAGAGCATGCCCTTTGTGAATTAAAGATTGTTAAAAATTCAAATATTGATGCAAATGGCATTTGTAAGGTTGTGGATTCAGCTAAAGACTATTTAGAAGACGCGAAATATTATAGGGATGAGAAGAAATTTGAGGTAAGCCTTACTGCTGTTGCCTATTGTGAAGGCTTACTTGACGCATTAAAACTGTTGGGAGCTGTGAAATTTGAATGACCAATGAAAAGAAAATTAGAAAACAGAAAATAGTTCTGGCTTCAGGCGTATTTGATCTGTTACATTTGGGGCATGTAAAGTTTCTAGAAGAAGCGAAAAAGGCTGGAGGACAAAATGCTAGATTAATAGTTATTGTGGCCAGAGACAGTACAGTGGAAAAAAGAAAAGGCATAAAGCCAATAATTCCAGAAAATCAAAGAAGAGCCTTAGTTGAGTCTTTGAAAGTTGTTGATGAGGCGATTCTTGGCTATGAAGACTTTAGCCTCGAAAAGGTTATTGAAAAAATTAAGCCAGACATTATAGCGGTTGGTCATGACAGTCACATGACAGGCATGGAACAAGCAGTAGAAGAACATGTAAAAACAAAAGGATTAAAGATAAAAATTGTGAAAATTGGCAAGTTCGGAGCCGACGAGCTGGACAGTTCGTCAAAGATCAAACAGAAGATAATTGAGCATTTTAAGGGATGAGTTATATGCTTAAAAGTTCCAGAAAATTTATGCCAACATATATTCTCATTGCATTGAATTTGGTTGCATACGCTTATACCTCTTTAATTGGCGGAAATTTCATAGAAACAGATTACCATGTCATCGTGCAATATGGCCAAGTGAATGCTCTAGTCTTCAACGGTTGGTATTGGCAGCTTTTCACAGCTATGTTTATCCATGTGAGCATTCTGCATCTTTTAGGAAACATATTTGTTCTTTTTATATTTGGTCTTAGAGCAGAAGAACTCTTCTCAATTGAAGAGTATCTTGGTATCTATTTTCTAAGCGGCTTAACTGGAAACTTGTTAACACTTCTTCTCGGACCCGAAATGATTTCCGCTGGGGCTTCTGGAGCAATTTTCGGATTATTCGGAGCATGCATCATTTATGTCAGACGTGCAATCGGCCAGTCTTTGATAACTGCTTTATTATACGCTTTTTTCTTGCTAATGATCAGTTCTGGACCTGAGGTGAATATTTTTGCTCATCTAGGCGGTTTGGCAGTAGGATTAGGTATAGGTTATTTATTGGCGATAACGAGAAAGCCGAAGGCAACGTATCAGTTTAGCTATTCATTTTCAACAAGATAATTCAGTATACAAGCTTATGGAAGTGTCAAGACTTCCACTTTCACTTTGTGTCCATCCTTCAGCTTAAGATGCTTCCGCAGAAAGATAGGAGCAATAACTTCAATCACTGAACTGTCATAATGGCTTCTCAAAGCGGAAATCAGGGCACCCTTCACCTTATTCTCTATTATTACAGGGTAGCATTTAACATGTCCAAAAGTGCGATTTTCATTTTTGAAACCTTCAACCTCAATCGCTGGATAAGCTTCAAGCTCCGAGCGAGCTTTTACGTCATAATCTGTCACAAGTTTAAGATTTAATGTGCCAGGATAAGGGTCGAAACCCAATTTCTCCATAAACTGTTTCTTATACCGTTCCAATGCAATATAGTAGGCTCCTTCACCTAAACCTGTAAATACCACTCCCTCAAGGGTTATTGACGGCGGATAAGCTGCTTCTATCAAAAATCGCAGATTTGAATAAAGTTTTTGAAGTTCCTTAAGACCTGCATCTGTGATTTTTATGAGACATCCTTCGGGTGTTACAGTTCGCTTGATCAATCCTTTATTTTCCAACTCAATTAGATAACGTGAAGCTGTTTGCTGTGAAGCATCCAACTTTTCAGCCAAGTATTCTGTAGAGATTTTTGCGATTCTTCTATGAGCCCCCATTTCAGCCAACTTTATCATTATGAAAAGATGTCGACACATGTGTTTTTCAGTCATTTAAGAGCCTCAGTTCTGTGAACTTTAAAATGATACATTCCATATTTAAGCGGCTCGAATGCATATGTCCAGATTGGCAGAGAGGCTTTAACCAAAATCATGGAAAGTTTAGACATCTATAAACAATTCATACAGAAAATTCTTATTGTGAGAGTGGTCATTTTTCAAGTTCTCTATAAAACAAGGAGGAAGCTAGACGTGAAAACTTCAGATGTTGCGATGATAGGGGTTTGTGCAGCTCTATATGCTGTAGTGGGACGTTTAACAGATTTTGGTGTTACGGTGGGCGGAGTTGCATTTTGGCCAGCTGCTGTAATACCTGCTATTTTCGCTGTATTATTTGGACCTTGGACTGGAGGCGTGGGAGCAGCCATCGGTATATTCATCAGAGACATGTTGTTCCATGGTGATCCCTTACTGAGCTTATCAGCTGGCGTTACAGCAAATTTCGCTGCATTTTTCCTGATAGGGTACATTTCGCGCACAAATTACGATTACAAAAAATTGATTATGAGTACGATTATTGCGAGCATAGTTATTACTGTCGGACTTTTATTGCCAACAATCTTTCTGCCAACCGAATCCGTGATGTTCACTGGTCTGTCAACTTTAGACAGTATCCTACTATTTGTCGTGACCGTCATTATTAGCATAGCGATAATTATGATTGTTGCTAGATTCTGGCATGAATGGATAAACTATGGTATTGGCTCTGTAATAGGTGCAGGCATCGGAAGTACAATAATAGCAATAGTAGTCTGGGCTTACAGTCAAGTTTTCTTTTCTCCAACAGGTTACTTCAAAACACCTATAGCATCTTCATTTATCCCAATAATATTTGTCTGGACATTTGCAACAGAAATTCCTTTCATTCTTCTTCTAGGTCCTCCAATAATAAAGGCTTGCTACAAGGCTTATCCATCACTGAAAATTCCACAGAAAACTCCGAACAGGAAAGAATAAATGTGAATAAAAATTCGAAGGCTTTCTCTCCAGCAGGTATTTCAAGTTTTTTTGAAATCTGCGATAAAACAGTGAATGGAAAACCCTTAACCAATTTGGAGCAGGTGGGTGCAAGAGGCGGCGGATTTGGGATTCAAAAAGGCGTCACGACTTATGTTAATGTTTCGGAGGCAGAAGATAACAACATTCAAGTTTTCATTAACGATAAAATTGCGCCAAAAGCTGAAACCACAAAGACCGTGGTAAAAATGCTTCTAGATAAAGTAGACCGCACACATAATGTCGTTGTCAAGCACAAAGTTGAAATTCCAATAGGAGCAGGTTTCGGTTCAAGTGCAGCCGGAGCCCTAACCACAGCCTTAGCACTTTCAAGAGCGTTAGGCTTAAATCTAACTTATAACCAGCTTGGCAGAATAGCACATGTTGCTGAAGTTAAATGCAAAACCGGTTTGGGCACTGTTGGCCCATTAATGCTTGGTGGATGCGTACTAACAACAGAGCCTGGCGCCCCAGGAATCGCTATCATAGACCGAATCCCAATATCTTCAGACTACGTAATTGTTGCTGGTGTCTTTGGACCCATACCAACAAAAGAAGTTCTGTCTTCTCCTGAAAAACGTTTAGCTGTCAACAAATGGGGAAGAAAAACCCTTGAAAACATTCTATCAGAACCTTCACTTGGAAATTTCTTGACTTGCTGCCGCGAGTTTGCTGAGAAAACTGGTTTTACGACAGAACGTGTGAGAAAGTTGATGCGACTTGCAGACAAGGCAGATGCAATAGGCGTTGCACAAAACATGGTCGGCGAAGCAGTTCACGCGCTTACAACATCAGGGAACACTGAGAAAGTGGTTCAAGCTTTTAAACAGGTTTTGCCACAAAACAAGATTCTTGTTGCTAAAATGGACATTCAAGGTGCTAGGTTGATAGGATGAAATAACGTTGGAGAAAAAGTTCAAGATCGTAGCTGTTGGAGGAACCTTCGATGAGCTTCACAAGGGACATAAAGCTTTGCTTATGAAAGCATTTGAAGTTGGAGAAAAAGTTCTTATTGGATTAAGTTCAGACGAATTCGCAGGGAAGCTAACAAAAGAAAAAAAGCATGTCATTGCATGTTATGAGAAAAGGCTTGCAGAGCTAAAAGAGTTTCTAAAAAAGCACAGCTTCCTTGAGCGTGCTGAGATTATTCCTTTAAATGATGCTTATGGTGTCACGTTGTCTCAAGGGTTTCTGAATGCTTTAGTTGTAAGTCAAGAGACTGAATATATGGCTCAAGAGATTAACAAAAAAAGAAAAAAGAAAGGTTTGAAGCCATTGAAAATTATAGTTATCGAAATGGTGCCTGCAGAAAACTGCACTCCCATATCTACAACAAGAATTCGTCGAGGAGAAATTGACCGTGAAGGTCGCTTACTGAAGCAAGTTAAAAATAAAGGAAATAGTTAAAATTCTTTTCAGCTAAATTCTTTCTGGAAAGGACTCAGTGTGCAAAGGACAGGCATTGCTACGCTTCCACTTCATTATGGCAAAGCGCCAAAATGGCTAGTTATTCGTATGCGAAAACTTGCAAAGGAAATTGTAACAATAATTGTTGATGAGTATGGCAGCGAGGATTTTCTGAAGCGAATTTCTGACCCTTTCTGGTTTCAGGCTTTAGGCTGCGTTTTAGGTTATGATTGGCACTCCTCAGGCGTAACTACAGTAGTCACAGGAGTCTTAAAACAAGCCATTGCACCAGAAGAACATGGAATTGCTGTTTGTGGCGGTAAGGGCAAAATTTCATTACAAACGCCACTGGAAATTGAAAATGCCGGACAAAAATTCGGCTTCGCAGAAGCCAAAATTGAAGCCTTGCGTTACGCAAGTAAATTGAGTGCTAAAGTTGATAATACAGCTATCCAAGCTGGATACCAGCTATACCATCACGCATTCTTCCTAAGTGAAAATGAAAAATGGGCTGTAATTCAACAGGGTATGTGTTCACAAGATAGGACAGCTAGGAGATATCATTGGCTTTCTGACAATATTCAAAGCTTTGTTGATGAACCGCATAAGGCTATAGTCGGTGATGTAAAACGTGAAATCGCGTTAGATATGACTGCAAGGGAAAGTGAAAATTGCAGAAAAACTTCTGTAGACATAGCCAAAGAACCTACAAAAAAGATTATGCATCTGATAATGTCCATCCGACCAGCTTATCAAAAGTCGCTTCAAGAATGGCTGTCAAAAACTGCCAATACTGCATGGAAAGAATATCGAATAGACGTTTTGTCCATGCCAAAAAACATAAACTGGAAAATCCTGCGAGAAATTTACGAGTTTCAACCTAGGAATTATGAAGAGTTACTAGGATTCAAAGGCGTAGGTCCAGCCACTGTTAGAGGCTTAGCCCTAGTTGCAGAACTTATATATGGTGAAAAACCAAGCTGGAAAGATCCAGTGAAGTATTCTTTTGCTTATGGTGGAAAAGATGGGGTGCCCTATCCAGTTGACCGCAAAGCCATGAATGAATCAATTAAAATTCTTAACCAGGCAATTCAGGAAGCTAAAGTGGGGGAAAAGGAGAAGTTGGCATCTCTGCAAAGACTTAGGCAGTTTGTTCCAAGCAATTCAGATTATTAGCTACCTTCCTATTCTTCTACTGTTATTGCTTGTGTTGGACATGAAGTTACGCATGCCATGCATGCTATGCAGTCGCTTTCTCTAACAGGAACAGATTTCTGACTTTCAGGGTATTCAGGCAAATTTTTGAGTTCAAAAACATTCACGGGACAGACTTCAGCACACACACCGTCGCCATTACATTTTTTCCAATCAACCTTTACTTTTGGCATTTCAATCAACCTTATCCTACAATTTGTCTATTTCATTTTTAATTTTTGCTATTCACATATGACAGTTCGACATGCTTTTAAGCAAAAACAAGAATAATGTACAAGACCGTTACTGAATGAAAAGGGCTTAGTCAATGAATGGAAAAAGCGCAGCTTGGTTTAAAATATCAGCAGTTTGCGGCATACTTACTCCCATAATAGCTTTTACATTTATATTTCTTGCAATAGCATCTTTCCCAGAATTCAGTTGGACAAACAATGCGCTAAGTGATTTAGGCGTTCAAGAAGGCATTACTGCAGTTTTGTTCAATTCTGGGCTTATAATTAGCGGAATTCTGGCATTTGTCTTCGCAGTTGGATTAGTCAAATTTCTCTCAGAGCAATTGTTGGGCAGAATTGGCGCCTTAGTTTTTGCCATTGACACTTTAATGCTTGTTGCAATAGGTGTTTTCTCAGAAAATTTTGGGCGAATCCACTATTATGTTTCAGTAATGTTCTTTGCACTTTTTCCAATATCAATTCTAATAATCTTTGCTACACTTTTGCACAGGGGAAAAGTGAAAACTGGATTGTTCACACTACTAGTAGCAGCAATTGCAGCTGTCGCGTGGATTATACAATTTACGATAAAATTTGGTTCAAACGTAGCCATTCCAGAAACTATTTCAGCACTATCCGCATCAGCATGGTCAATAGTTTTGGGCTTTCAAATGTTCCAGAAAGCTTCGCAACCAACCCAGTAAAAATCTTCATTGTTCAAATCAGTTTGAAGACTGCAATGCTTTTATCGATTTACTAAGGCTATAATAGCGTGAGAAGGATGGAAAAGAAAAACAAAGAAGCAAGCAACCACAGTGTAAAAGAGCTAAATAGAAAGCTGGATTTAATAATCAAAAGGCTCGAAACATTAGAAACTTTTGTTATGAATAATCCAGAGTATGCTGGATTAATACCCTACTTACGCATGACCCGTATTGGAATGGGCATGTATGGCGAACCATTGAAAATTGCAGCGCGGCTTAAAGCTGCAGAAAAACATTTGAAGAAAACATGGATTGTTCAAGATGACATTGCAAGATGCATTGTTCAAGCTCTTGCTGTAAATGAAAAATTGAACATTTCAGCCATAACCCGCCAAGTTCGAACCATGCGTGGCAAAGCCTCTAGAAGAATCATAAGAGAAAGAATTAAACGATTAGAAAAAGAAGGTGTAATTCAAAAAGCAAAAGATTACGAGAACGATTACCAGCTTGTGGAGTGAACACCTATCTGGTCACTTTTTTCCATAATAAATAACTGCACTATCCAGACTCTTACATTATTTGTAGAGGTCAAATAAGAATGAATCTGAATAAAATAGGAATATCCGTTAAAAAGAATGGCAGCACCATGCTTGGCACTATCTTAGGAATTGTAGCAAAATCAGAGATGAAACAACTTAAAATTCACAAAAGTGCTAAAGTAGTGGATAATATTCTCATTGGCAAGAAAACGAAGAAAGCTTTGTTAGACGCTGAAATCCAAAAAAGCCGAGCTTACAAGTATATGCAGAATTTCCAAAAATTTTAATTGTAGCAAAGTTAGAGTAATTGGAGGTGAAACAAAAAATGACTGAAGAAAAAGAGAAGCGAAAGGAAAAGGGAGAAAAAGAGGATGTTGAAGAGTTAAGAGAAGTTCTGAGCGTTGTTTCAAAAGAAATTCCAGCCATGATAAAGGGAATAATTGGAAGCGTGTTTTCAGAGGAAGCTGGAAGAGACATGGGCAAGGCAGCTGCAGCCTTCTACAAACAGTTGAAGGAGGCAGGCATGCCAGAAGAAACAGCTGTGAGAATGACGGAAAACTATGTATCCGTATTCACAAGCCTTGGCGATATAATGAAGAAAGCTGTCAGTGGAAAAGGCGAGTTTAAAAGTGATGAGTTAGGTGAGGAAATTTCAAGGAAAATCAAAGAAAAACTAGCGGAAAAGTATAGAGAAAAAGAGGAAGAAGACGAGGATTAAACTTTTTCAGAATGCAGATTCAAGTGAAAAAATGAAACTCTGCAGCATCATCAGTGCAAGCTTCTATTTGATCCGCCTTCTACTTAGTCTAATTGCCTTATGGATTAGTTTAAGCTGGAGGGTACATAAAACGCGGAAAGCTTTTGAGAAGCAATTAATCACACAGGGCATGGCCAAAAAGGACGCAAGAAAATTAAGTGCTCAATTTTCAAAGCTGAAAAATGAGATGATGAGTGCAGTTAAAGGTTCAATAGCTAGACATGGTTAACACGCTTTTTAATATCGGAATAGATTTGGGAGCAGCAAAGAGAAGAAAAACCCAGAACGTATCCTTGCTTTTCAGCGAATTTTATTGCTTCTTCAGTTGGGAAGGCTATACCATCTACGCCAGCTTTTATAGCTAAAATGTCAGTTTTCGCTCTGTGTTCTCCTTTTGGACGCATACATCCCAAAACTAAGGGTTTTTGAGGAAACATTATTCTTGCAATAGTTATGACTTTTGCAATTTCTTCTGGTCTTGAAGGTTTAATGTTAGCCATTTCTGTTCCATGTATTGGCATGAAAGCAATTATTACTATTGCTGAAGGCTCATACTGTAATATCATTTTTAAAGCGTGTAATTCGCCTTTCAGTTTTCCATAATGAAGTCCTACAATTACATGTGGCACGAAAACAATATGTGCGTCATGTAATGCTTTTAAGGAATTGTCATAATCCTTAACGCTTACATTCAAGTTGTAAATTTCCCTTATAGTTTCATCTGAACCAATTATGTCAATTAAAGCTGCATCAACACCAGCATTTTTAAGCCTAATAGCAGTTGTAAAATCAATTATACCCGTATGAACGAATACTGTTAAACTTAAATCATGCTTAATTTTCCAAATTGTATCAGCGAACTTTTCCAAAGGAACAGAACCGTTGGGTAAGCATCCGCCACTTATCAAACAGCCTAAAGCTCCAACACTTTTAAGTTTTGCACATAACTCGAACAGTTTTTCAGGCGTGGTCGCTGGATACATAGTTTCTAAAACTTTTCCACTACAATGTCGACATTTCAAGGCACAGCCTTTGCCTGTTATGGATATTGTTGGGAAATCTTTTAGCGAAGAACAATAGTAACATGTTTTATAATACATAAAACTTGGTGCATAAAAATGGATTTTTTTCAATCTTGATGCATATGGGTTTTTGTCTAGAAAAGCCATAAACTCTGCATCATTCATCTTCCAAATAGTTTCAGGCGAAGTTTTTGTCATTGCATTTTCTCTATGGAATGCACTATTTTCCTGTTTAATAATTTTTGTTTTGCAAAGCACTTACTATGATAGGTTTCTAACCTGCTTATTCAATCTTCTTTTCTCGTTCATTGATGCCTTTTGAAATTAACGGCACAGCCTGCAAAGCATCGTCTAAAGCTTTCAAAGAGGCGGTGATTTTTTCCAGATATTTCTGGAAGTTCAAAGTTTTGAAAACTGCCATGCCCCTTTCAGTTATGGCATATAGCGTTTTCTTCCCAGAAAATCGTTCTTCCACAAGTCCATTTTCCATTAGAAAACCAATGTATCGTTCAAGAACAGTGCAGTCCATGTTAACTCTATATGCTATCTTATCCACAGTTGTAGGTTCTTTTGCTAGAACGTCTAGAATTACCTCGTAGGATTCAAGCTTGGATCTTCGCATTTGCATACACCTTGTTTATGGTTTCTTTTGATTTGGATAAATTGCTTATGAATTTCAAATATGTAGCAAAAAAGTATGCATTAGCCAAGCTACTGCATGGTTTCGAGAATTGCCGCCATGCCATTTGCGGCAAGTGTTAAAAGTTCAAATGTTTTGTATGCTTCAATGATGTTTTTGGCAGTGTATTGGACGTTCAAACCGTCAACTCTCTTGACACTAGGCACTAATTCAATTGCATCTGCGAAATGGGTTGCTGAAAGGGTTACTTCAATTTTCACTGGTTTTTTCACTGTTAAGGGCTCAACTTTTTTCTGTTTAAAATTTGTTATCGCCTTTTTGACCGCAGTCCTTAATTCTTTCTCAATTCTTATCATGCTATGGCTTCTTGCAGAAACTCTGCTTAAAGAATACTTAAGCGCCACTCTTTCAGCCCAAGGTGCATACGTTTTAACATCATCCTCTAGAAGTTGTGCTTCTCCAGCAACCAGAATAACTGGCATATTGAATTCTCCTGTTGCATAAGCATTCAATAGAAATTCGCTTACTTCTAAATGATTTATTTTAACCTTGCTGATTATTCTGCCACTGTACGTGTGGTCAAATGTGGATTTTGCAGTTCCGAATTTTGCATGATATCCAAGAAACAAGGCAGCAGTGCATCCTTCTATTCCAGCAACCATGCTTGTGGGTCTCGGATAACCTCGCACGATTTCAACATATTCTGGCAAATCATCTATCAACAGGTTAACCATTGGTCCATGGCTGTCTGCTATTATTATTTCCTCGAAGCCACTTCTATTCAGTTCTTCTGCCACTACCAATGTTACTTTCGTGGCAATTTTTCTTGCTTCAGAATATAATGCACCTTTGAGACTTAAATGTCCACCCATGACAATGTAGGGCATACCTTCCAGATCAACAGAGATGAAAGCTTTCATAGAATCTAACCACGCGGTACGAGTTTATAGAGAAGGAATTATAAAAGTTTCGAACCATAAAACAAGCTTTTTGCATAGGCAGAGTCTGACTAAACTGATATATCGCTCCATCACTCAATTTCTAATGATGCTCATATATAAAACGCTCGAGGCTGACTGAATGCTTGCCATACCCAAAAAGATGCCAACGCAGATTCGTGTTTCTTTAGGTTCAGCTATTGTTCTTGAACTTTTAAAAGGAAAACTTGATGCCCCGCCTACAACTGCCTATTTGATGACTTACAGAAAAGGCAAATGCCTTGCAAACTGCGCTTTTTGTCCACAGGCAAGAAAAAGTCATGCAAAAGCAAATATGCTTTCAAGAGTTTCATGGCCTATTTTTTCAACAAGCCATGTGCTTAGCGCGATAGAGAATGCAGTGAGAAATGGTAAGATAAGACGTGTTTGCCTTCAAGCCTTGAATTATCCTGAAGTTTTTACACATCTGACGCTTCTGATAGAGGCAATTCACAAGAAAGTTGATGTCCCAGTTTCAGTTTCATGTCAGCCTTTAAACAGCGACAATATTAAAATGTTGGCAAAAGCGGGCATTGAAAGAATAGGCATTCCGTTGGATGCTGCAACAGAGGATATTTTTGACAAGGTCAAAGGGATGTCTGCTGGTGGTCCATACAATTGGGAGAGACAGTTTAAACTCTTGCGCGAGGCTGTATGTGTCTTTGGGAAAGGTAGAGTTAGTACTCACTTGATTGTTGGGCTGGGAGAAACTGAAAAGGAAATGGTTATGATTATTCAGCAATGCGTTGACATGGGTGTTCTTCCCGCACTTTTCGCTTTTACACCAATCTCTGGAACTACTTTGGCGATGCAGCCTCAACCAGCAATTAAAAGTTACAGGCGAATCCAAATTGCAAGACATCTAATTCTGCATGGAACAGTCAAATGTGAAAACATGAAGTTTGACAAGGAAGGATGCCTAAGCGACTTTGGCGTGGATGCCCAAACTTTGTGGCAAATCATTCAAACTGGTGAGCCTTTCCTAACATCTGGGTGCCCATACTGTAACCGTCCATATTATAACGAGAAGCCGAGTGGTCCAATATATAATTATCCCAAAGGTTTGACGCCTAAAGAATTTTCATCAATTCAGTATGAATTAGGCTTAAATTGGGGTTTAAAATCTTGAATTCACTCTACCTTCTAGACGTAATTGCAACAGAAACAAATGCCATAAAACTCAAATTTCTAAATTCGGCTGATGGAAAAATTGAAGAGATTATTGATGACAAGTACAAGCCATACTTCTTAACCCCTTATCCGCTGAAAGATGAAGAATGGCAAATCATCAACTATTTTAGCGGTAATGTTCAACCAATTGAAAAAACTGACTTATTCGCAAGTGAAAAAAGGCTTCTGGCAAAAGTTTCTTGGCCAAATCCTAGAATTGCCTCTAAAGTGGAGAGAAGATTTCCTCACTTATGGGAAAACCATGTGGATTTCCCAAAATCATATGTTTACGATAAGGGCTTAATTTTCGGAGCACTACATTCTGAAAATAGTTTCCAACCCATATTAGACATGACAAAGGAATCAAGACACATATTTGAAAAAACCTTCAAAGAAGTGGAGAAAAAAGACCAGTTGAAGTATGCTCAAATTCTCTACTGGTTTTCACTTCTTGCTCAGCCAATTCCAAAATTGAACCTTGAATTTTTTGGCACCAATGAAATCGATAAAGAGAAAGTTTACTCTTCATGGATGCTTTCCAGAATAGCAAATATTCCGTTAACTGAAGCTTTCAGTAGTAGGCGTGTAAGCGACTGGATAAAATCCATAATGTATACACATTTAAGGAAAAATAACATACTTATTCCAACCGCAGACGAGTTGAGAAGAGGAAAACCAACCCACAGAGTGATTGGAGCCCTAACAGTTCCGCCTATACCAGGCATCTATTTCAACACTGTTGTCTGCGATTTTGAAAGTCTATATCCAAGCTGCATTGACAGTTTTAACCTATCCTATGAAACAGTTGACTGTTCCCATCCAGAATGCAGAAGCAACAAAATCCCAGATGTCGAATACCCCATTTGCACAAAAAGAAGAGGCTTTTACTCAATTCTTGTAGGCGCCTTGAAGGAACTGCGAATCAAACTGTTTAAACCCGCATCTAAAGACAATTCTTTATCTGAAGAGGAAAGAAAGAATGCAGCAACAGCGGCAAAACTGTTGAAGCTAATCCTCGTTTCAAGTTATGGCGTTACCATCCGAATTCATGGTGTAGCATGTCCACCATTGGCAGAAGCCATAACAGGGTATAGTCGCTATGCACTTAAAGAAAGTTGGCGCATTGCAGAAGAGCAAGGCTTAAGACCGCTTTACGGCGATACGGATTCACTATTTTTGGATAATCCATCAAATGAGCAAGTAGAATGGCTAATTAAAACCGTGAAGGAAAAGTTCAATCTAGATTTAGCTGTTGAAAAACGCTATAATTTATGCGTTCTTCCAAAAGCAAAAAAGGCTTATTTTGGAATCTTAACTGATGGTAAACCAGACATCAAGGGGGTTACACCAGCAAAGTCTAATTCACCAAGATTCATAAACTCGGTTTTTCAACAATGCATCAGAATACTGTCTAATGTAAGAAATCAAGAAGAATATGAAAGGGCTAAAAAGGCAATTAGTGCAATTGTCAAGAAAGCTGTAAGTGATTTGAGAAATAGGCAAGTTAAACTTGAAGATTTGGTTTACAGTGTACGGCTTTATTTTGACCCAAACGAGAAGATAGCTGAAATGAAGACTGCAGCACAACAATACCAATGCGCCTTGCAACTCATTGATGCGGGCAGAAAATTGCAAAGGTGGAATACTGTTGGTTTTATTAAGGTTAAACCATTTAAATATAAGGACAAAATTTTCACAGTGAAGCCAGCAGAATTTGCCAGAAGCCTGGCTGAGGTAAACATGGAGGATTATGTGCGGAATTTGCTGACTGCTTTGAACCAAACCTTTAAGCCAATGGGTATCAAACTGGAAACAGAAAAAGAAACGGAAATTTCCAGATGGTTGACAAGATGATATATTTCGCGTTGCATGCATGCTGTAGTCGAAAAATCTATTTGTGGCTTAAACGTTAATGCACATTTAAAAGAGTTGGTGCAGAAATTTGGCAGAAACAGCTGTAGAAGATAAGAGAATAACCCTAAAAGACGCTGTTAAACTCGTCCCAGATGGGGCACATCTTTTCTGGGGAGGCTTCGGCTTTCAACGTCCACCAATGGCGTTCGCTCATGAGCTTGTAAGACAAAAGAAACAGAACCTAACCATTTACACATGCGGTTCAGAAATGGATTTGGACATTCTTGTAGGCGCAAAAGTCGCCTCACATCTTGAAGTGGCATTTTACGCAATCGAAGGCATAGGCCTAGCACCAAATGTTCAAAGAAGAATCAAGGAAGGCACTATACAAATAGAAGATTACACAAACCTAGCTATGGCTCTGCGCTTCTTGGGCGGTGCATTAGGTGTACCATTCATGCCGCTTAAGAGCATGTTGGGCACAGACATGCTCACAAAAATAAGGTTTAGACCAAAAAAGGCAGAAGTGATGACATGCCCATTCACAGGTGAAAAAGTTGTTCTTGTACCATCAGTTCGTCCAGACTTCAGCATAATACATGCTTCACGTGTTGACAAAGAAGGAAATGTGCAAATAGACGGAATAAAAGGCGAGGACGTAGAAGGCGCAAGGGCTGGCAAAAAAGTAATTGTGTTGGCTGAAGAAATTGTGGATACAGAATTTATCCGCGCTCAGCCAGATCAGACAGTTATTCCAAATATTTACGTAACGCATGTTGTTGAATGCCCATGGGGTTCATATCCAATGATGGTTTACAACTATTACGATTATGACATGGAGCACATACGCATGTACTACGAACAATGCAAGACAGAGGAAGGATGGCAAAAATACTGCAGTGACTATATAACAAGCGTGGGCAGCCATACTGAATTGTTACAGAAAATAGGTATCGAAAGACTAATGAAACTTAAGGCTAAAAAACCATTCCCATATTAAGGAGGAGAAGCGAAAAAATGAACAAAAAATATGCGAATCCAAAAGAATTTACAACATTAGAACTTATGGCCGTATGCGGTTCAAAACAGATAAAAAATGGCGAAGTTGTCTTCATAGGCACAGGCTTACCATTAATAGCTGCAATGCTTGCAAAAAAGACTCATGCGCCCAAAGCAAAAATTGTTTATGAAGCTGGCTTCATCGATTCAAACGCAATAGACATAGCACTTTCTATAGCGGATTCTAGACTAGGATACCGTGCATCAGCAGCAATTGGCTTAATAGAAACATTAGGCTTGATGCTGCAAGGTGGGCATGTTGATGTGGGCTTCGTAGGAGCGGCACAAATCGATGAGTATGGCAACATAAACACAACTTACATTGGAAACTTTGAAAATCCCATAGTAAGACTTCCTGGAAGTGGAGGAGGAAATGACATAGTTTCATCAGCTAAACGAATAGTAATAATAATGACGCATGAAAAAAGAAAAACGGTCAAAAAACTTGACTATTTGACAAGCCCAGGTTTCCTAAATGGACCAGGAGCAAGAGAGAAAACAGGTTTATTGGGTGGCGGACCATCACTTGTGGTAACAAACCTGTGCCAAATGGATTTTGATCCTGAAACAAAGCGTATAAGATTGGCAACAATCCATCCAGGAGTTTCATTGCAGCAAATTCAAGAGAATACAGGTTTCGACTTGATTATACCAGAAAAAGTGCCAACGACAGAACTGCCCACACGAGAAGAGCTTAACCTTTTGAGGACAATAGACCCTCATGGAATCTACATACCGAGAGCTAAGTAGTTGAGACTGCATTCTTCTGAAGCTTTGGCTTTTGCCTGGTAACTTGCTCAACAATTTTCCAATAATCTTCTTCAGTTAAACCTTTTCGAAGTTCTCTCAACAGTTTTTTAATTTGGTAAAACGTCATTTGAGCCCCACCTTTGTCAAGGCTTTCCTGCGTGCCTTTTATTCTTTTAACTATCTCGTCAATCTGCCATTGTGTAGCCTTTATTCCAGCCGATGCCAAACGGTTTTCAACCAAATGCTTTCCTGTTTGCCTGCCAAAATAGAAAGTTATTTCTCTTTCAATAATTTCAGGTGGAAAAGGCTCATATATGAGGGGGTGTGAGATCATACCATGAATATGCTCGTCTACCTCATAGGAAAAAGCATTTTCGCCGATTATTGGCTTATGATACTGTATTGGCAAAGCAAAGCTTTTCTCAGCCAACTGCGAAAGTCTATGCAGCTTTTTCATGTCAACGCCAGTATCTATATCATAAAGCAACTCTAAAGCCACAACTATCTCTTCTAAAGGTGCAATTCCAGACCTTTCACCAAAACCAGCAATGCATGTGTGCACATGAGTCACCCCTTCCTCCACAGCAGCCAAGGTGTTGGCTGTTGCCAACCCAAAATCATTGTGGCAATGCACAGACAATTGAACTTTATTGTTTGCCAATTCAGAAAGGCCCTCTCTAATGTGAGATATCAAATAGTGCATCGACAATGGTCTTAGGAAACCAACTGTGTCCGCAATCACGAGTCTATCTGTTCCAGCCTTTATTGCAGTTTTGAAGATTTGTAAAATTTCTTCAATCGGAGTTCTTGAGGCATCTTCCAAAACAAAACTCACTGTTGCCCCATGTTTTTTTGCATACTCAATAGATTCCGCTGTGCTCTTCAAAACTTGTTCTTTTGTCATTTTCATCCTGTACTGAAGATTAAGTCCATTAAAAGAGGTTAGTATCAAGATTTCCCGTATTCCACATTCTAGGCACGCGTCGATGTCACTTTTGTTTATTCGTGCTGATGCAGCTAAAAGTGATTGTTGAAAGCTTTCATTCATTATTCGCTTAACATTATCTCTTTCTTCCTCGGAAATTGCTGGAAAACCTACTGTTATTAGAGGTATACCCATTTCATCCATCATTTTGGCGAGCTTAACCTTTTCCACATAAGTGAGGAAAACTGTTGGAGTTTGCACGCCTTCTCTTAAGGTTTCATCCCAAATGAAAACCTTTTCAGGAAGTTTCGGAGGCAGATTCTTTCTTAGGCGATTATAGTTTGCTATTAACCCTTGAGCCTCAAGTTTTCTGAATATGGTTTTTCTCATTAAACACCCTTTCCAACAAAGCAGAGGGTCAGTGTATTTTGTTATTTACCGAGCATTTATATAAGAATTATACAATATCTCAACGAAGGTGAAGCGTTTGGATGTGTTTGAAACCATAGAAAAGAGAAGAAGTATACGAAAGTTCAAGCTTAACCCAATTGCAAAAGAACATTTAAAAAAGATTTTAGAAGCTGGACGCTTAGCACCTTCTAGTGGCAACCGTCAGCCATGGTATTTTATAATAGCTCATGATTCAGAAACAAAGAGAGCTTTATCCATAGCTGCAAATAATCAAAAGTTTATTTCAAGTGCAGATGTCATAATAACCGCTTTGGGCGACCCTGGAGTGTATCCAAAAATAGGCACATCCTCATCACGAATACTCCATAAGCAAGATCCCATGATTGCAATAGAACACATGGTTTTAGCTGCAACTGCGCTCGGCTATGGAACATGCTGGATTGGAGCATTCAATGAAGATGAAGTTAAGAAGATTCTGAAAATTCCAGAAAATCTGGCGGTAATTGCATTACTTCCCATAGGTGTTCCAGATGAGAACCCGTCGCCGAAACCTAGAAAACCTTTCAAAGACATATTCTTCAAAGAATCTTATGGTGCTCCACTAGAATTATAAGTTGAAAACTAGTAAGTTGTGGTTCTCAATTCAAGAAATTATAGTTAACTATGGCCCAAGATTTTTGTAAACTTCATCATTGAATCCAACGTCTTCATTATGCAGATTAATTTGGGGGCTTTTTGGAATATAATGTTTAGCAAGCTATTACGCATCAAATTTCTTGATATGTTAGCGAAAGTTTAAAATTAGCTGAGCTATTAGCCAATATCATTGCGGTGGATTAACATGGAGTCTTTTCCATGGTGGAATGAAAAACAAAAAAGCCTAATGGAAAACGCGAAAGTTTTTGCTGACAACAACTTGCCTAAAGGTGAAGAAGTTTTCTGGACCAAGAAATTTCCCTATGAGATGCTGAAGGAAATTGCAAGAAATGGATGGTTTGGAGCGGTAATTCCAGAACAATATGGAGGAATGAATGTTGGTGTAACAGGTGTGGCAATAATTGCTGAAGAAATAAGTCGCATATGCTCTGCTTTGGCTGAGGCTTATTCTGTTTCGATGTTTGGTGGTGTTGAGCAGCTTTTAACCTTTGGAAATGAAGAGCAGAAGCGGAAGTGGCTTCCAAAAATAGCGAAAGGAGAACTTGTTGGTGCAGTTTGCATAACAGAACCCTTTGTTGGGTCAGATGCTGCGGGTGTGGAGTCAACTGCGAGACACGAAGGGAACTATTATGTTTTGAATGGAAAGAAACGTTTTATAACAAATGCTGGATTAGCTGATATTTATGTCGTTTACGCCAAAACCAGCGAAAAGCCAGAGGATAAAAGTAAATATCAGCATCTAACTGCATTCTTAGTTGAGAAGCGATCGCCCGGCTTCTCTGTGGAGAAAATCAACGAACTTTCAGGATGGTTCGGACTGCCAAATGGAATTCTAGATTTTAACGAAGTTAAAGTTCCCATTGAAAACATGATTGGTCAAGAAGGTGCAGGTTGGAAGGTTATGATGGCAGGCTTGAACTTTGAGCGTGTAGTCTATTCTGCTGCCATGCTTGGACCAATTCGTGAGGCTATTCGCTATGCAGTGGCTTATGCTCAGAGGCGTATGCAGTTTGGCAGACCAACAATAGAGATTCCAACTAATCAATCAAAAATTGCGGACATGCTTGCTGGCTTGTACACCTCAAGACTTCTAGTTTACAATGCTGCTCGATTGTTGGATGAGCATAAAGATGCAATGGTGGAAGCTGCCACAGCCAAAATGTTCACATCAGAAACATATGAAAGACTTGTCAGCGACTCCATAACAGTTATGGGAGGCGACGGTTGGACCAGGTTTTATCCCGTTGAAAGCTATCTAAGAGATGCAAAAGTAAACCAGATTGGAGCTGGAACAAACGACATAATGCGACTAGTTATATTTAGAGGAGGACTAAAAGCGTTGGGAAAAGACTTAAAAATGCCGCAGAGACGACTACACAAGAAACTCGGAGTTCCGATAGCCACAAATGAGCCATTACCAAAACTGGAAGCAAACGAACATGGCATACTAAAAGCGTTGGCTGAAGACTACATGGTAAATCCAGGCTTGTACATAACCAGAGAAGATTTAAAAGAAAGATTAGCAGATGCAACTGACGAAAGACTTGACCAGTTTTTAAAGAGTCTTGAATCACAAGGCTTAGTTAAGCTTTATCGCGATGGTCGAGGAGTAATAACCCTTGCTAAGGCAACTTATGATGGATTACGGAAAGCTGAACCTTTAGATAAGTACAAGTGGTATCCAGAATGGTTAGACAAAGAATTCACTTTCTAACAGATGTGCAGTAATACAAAGCCTTGAAACAGAGATAAATCTATGGTATAACATTCAGTGAAAAGCCACCAAAGCAAGCCCAATGTCTTCTTAACAATCTTTTCAGCTCGTCAATTGTTCGTTCTACAATTCTGCGACATTGCGGTGGCTCTTCAGTGGGAGAATAGGGATCTTTCACATTAATCTCTTTTACACCAACTACACCAGCCACTAGCGCATACCAACAAAGAGGCAACACTTTCGGGTTATAACCGCTTCCAGGCATCAAAACCAACTTTCCTCCACAAACCCGTTCAGCAGTTTCTCTGATTAAATTGGATATTTCAAAAAAGCCTCTAACTGTTAAATCTAAATTTCCAAGCATGTCTGCAAAATGTGAATCGCTTCCACCATTTGCAATGATTATTTCAGGCTTGAATTCTTCAGCTAATGGAACGAAAATTTCATTCAAAGCGTAAAGATATGTGCTGTCGCCTGTTCCGGGAGGTAATGGCACGTTTACATTGTAGCCTTCACCATTGCCTTCACCGATCTGCCAAACAAAGCCTGTTCCCGGGTAGATTGTACGTGGATCTTGATGTAATGAAATATACAGTACCTCATTGTCTTGGTAGTAAATGTCGCTTGTGCCGTTTCCGAAGTGAACATCATAATCTAATATCAAAAAGCGCTTAACATTATAATTAGCCCTTAAATGCTCAACTAGAATGGCAATGTCATTGAATAGGCAGAATCCTCCTCCATAATCCCTGCCAGCATGATGATAACCCCCACCAAGCGAAATTGCCCGTTTGACTTTACCTTCAAAAACAGCTTTACCACATTCTATTGCACCGCCTATTATAAGCAAGACTGCTTCAAGAATTTCTAGAGAGACAGGCGTCTCAACATCATAGGGCTTTTTTTCGTTCGCTAACCGAAAAATCAGATTAACATAACCCTCGCTATGAACTCGCAACAGTTCCTCTCTTGATGCAGGTTGTGGTTCATGCAAAAAAATTCCAGAAAGCCTAAACAAATCTTGACTTTCAAAAAACTTCACAGCATTAGCAAATCTATCACCTCTAAAAGGATGCCCTTCACCCATATCATATTGCTTAAACTTTTCATTAAAAGTCATCATAACAGTTTCAGACACTTGCAACACTCTCTTAACACTAAGATGAAGTATCTGCAAATATAAAATTCTTCACGCAATTAAAGGTCAGTTAAAAAGAAAAAGGGGAAAATCAGTCTTTTGCATTATTGAGTTATTGGTTTTTCTTCGCTTTTGGCTATATTTTCCGCTGATTCCTGCTGCTCCACATTTTGCGACACTTCTTGCAATTGTTCTTGAGAAGCTTCGTCAGAGCCAGTTTTGGTAGCTTCGGCAGCTTCGATTTTCGCTTCAGAAACATCATTCTTGTTGGACTGTAATTTTATTTCTTCAAGAACAACAACATCAACTTGCGAAAGCTGTTTCACTGCATCTCGCATCAAGTCTAATTCTTGTCTTGCTGTCTCAAGTCCCATAGAAAGCAGGCTACTTTCACGTTGATAAACTTCTTCGTCAACTTCGCCAGTTACGTGTCTAATCTCAGAATTTGCCAAAAGCATCTCCAACGTCTTAATTTGCCCTTCTAGCTCCATTATTTTAGAATTCATCTTTTCCAACAAAGCTTTCTGCTGCTTTTCAATTTCAATAAGCGCCTCTTCAATCTCCATGCTAACTAATTCATACGTAGGCTGAGAAATTTTTCCAGAATCCAGCAACTTGTCCAAAGCTTGCTTCTTTTTCTTCACTATTTCATATTCTTCATTCAGTTTCTTAAAAGAATTCTTCCATGAAATCAATTTTTCAACACCGTCCTTTCTTCAAAGACTAAAGAAGGAAATAATATTTACTAACATGGAGAGATATCGCTAACTGTTAAGAACAACAATTTTGAATTTTCAAATGAAAAACTACATTTAAAAACCAAAGTCACTCTAAACTCTTTATATAATTAAAAGTTGAAACATTTATCCATCAGCAAAGGCACTGTTTATTTTCGCAGAATAAACTCTTGAAATTAATTTTCGTGAAATTTCAAACATTTTGGCTACTAACCAAGCAAACAGAAACAATAAAATCCAAAAAACTTTGTCATAGCCACTTTAAAAGTCCAATTCACACCATAAACTTTTTCAGAATACAGACAAAACAATAGAAATATTAAAAAACACCTCAACTAATTCTAAACAACGAGCCAAAAAAGGGGGGCCCGTAGCTCAGTAAGGATAGAGCACCGGGCTTTTAAGAAAGAGGTGTTTCGTAGAAACCCGGGGGTCCCGGGTTCAATTCCCGGCGGGCCCGCCAATAGCTTTCCAAAAATTAATCTTTAGGCGTGAAGATGTGGTGGATTGGTCAAAAATTCTGAACGAAAGCCCGATTAATTGGCTTTTTGAAGAAACGGATCCTTCAATTCGCTATTTTGTACTGCGAGATATTTTTGATAAACGCGAAAATGACTTTCAAGTGATGACTGCGAAACTGGCTATTTCTGGGTCTAGGATAGTAAAAAGAATATTGCAGAAAATGAAACCACAGGGATATTGGGAAGAGCCAACAGATCCATATAACCCTAAATACAAATCATCTTATTGGCAAATAATGACGCTTAGCCAATTAGGCATGGACCGAAGTGATGAAAGGGTTGAAAAGGCATGTGAATATATTTTCCAGTTTCAACATGAAGAGGGTGGGTTTTCAAGTCATAGCACGGAGACAGCATTAAGAGAATATACATTACTTTTGGAAAAAGGAAAGATGCCTCCAAGTAATGAGTGGGTGCAATCAAAAATTTTTGAACATCAATATTCGTGTCTTACTGGCAACATAGTTGCAGCATTGAGTAGAATTGGATATGTGAATGATTTAAGAGTGAACCGCGCTTTAGAATGGTTAGTGAAGATTCAGAATGAAGATGGTGGGTGGCTTTGTCCTTACTGGAAAGCACATGTCAGAGATAAGCACAGTTGTTTTTATGGTACTATAGGTCCATTAGAAGCATTTTCAGAAGTTAAGAAAGAATATTGGAACAAGAAAATTAAAAGGTCAGTTGAAAAAGGAGCAGAATTTTTGCTTATGCACCATTTGTTTAAGGCTGATCATCACAACTATGAAGTGATAAATCAGTCTTGGCTAAAGTTTAGTTTCCCATGGTTTTACGGATACAACATCTTAAGAGGGTTAGATATTTTGACCAAGCTTGGCCATTTGGACGATAAGCGCCTAAATGATGCTCTGGAGATTCTTTTGAAAAAGCGGCAAAAAGATGGAAAATGGATTTTAGAAAATGCACCGATTGGAAGAATGCAAGTTAACATTGAAGCAAAGGGTAGATCCAGTAAATGGATTACTCTTATTGCTTTGAGAATACTGAAACGTTTATCTTTAGTGCAAGCAAAACCATGTAACTAGCGTGGCATCTCATCATTCACACATCTTTTGCTAAATCGAGAACATCCATAATATAACGTGCTGACTATGTATGTGCATTTTTCGAAGAAGACATTAACTAATAAAAATAGGCATAGTAAAAACGAAGATGTTAACGAGTCTTCATTCTTTATGTGAGTCTTTGAAAGCAATGGATGAGTCGTAAAATAGATAAAAAGAAATTCTACTTCACTTTCTTCTCGTATGCGTCAATCAGATAATTGAATGAAAAGGGTTTCAATGTAACACTTCCTTTTATGCTTATGAGAAAGATTTTAAAATCTTCAAGGTATTTGCCCCAATCTCTTCTGAAAATGTGGTAAAATTTCACAAAATCTGCATAATCCTTATGCACTGAAACCATAAGCGCATCTGCATCTATTCCTTGACCAGTGCTCGCATATACAACATTTGGCTGTTGTTCTGCCCATTTCTTTCCCTCATCCCATAGGGGATGCACAAGCTCCTTTGTACGAGAGAATATAAATGCAAACAGGTCAAAGTTGATAAATGAAAGATTTGGAATTACGGTATATTGTCCTATTGCCTCTTTTTCCAAAATCTTTCTCAACCGAGTCACAGTGGGCTGTGAAATGCCGAGTTTTTTGGCTAGGTCTCTGTCACTTCGCTTTGAGTTTTTGATCAACTCGAACAGTAGTTTTACCAGTTTTTCCTGTTTCATGGCATATAATAATGTTGATAACCTTTATGAAACTTTTCATTGATTTTGTTAAAAATGATAAAAATTTAAGGTTTAAGCATTAATTTTTGCAGATTTTACAGCATTTACTGTTCTTGTCAAAAGCATTTGTGCTAAATCTTGTGCTGGCCATCCACCCAAACCACAATCTGGACCTGTAAAGGTCATTCTATCTCCATACTTCTTCTTTGAAATCAAAAATCTTTTGCGTATAACTTCCTCACTTTCAACTAACTGCTCACATTTTGGTTTCTTTATACCCTTGTCGTAAAGTTCTGCAATTATTGAATCAATATCTGTTCGAGATATGCCAACCCTTATTTGTTTATCAGTTTTTTCCAGCATACTCCTCGATACACTTTCAATGTTTCTCGGAGAGGCAGCATACTCAAATGATAATACATCAAAGTTTTTAACGTTTAATATCTCCGCAATTCTTGATGCTGAATGAAGGTGAATTTGTTTCACTGCACCATTGAAATTGAAGGTTTTTTCCAAAACATCTAAAAGCGTATCCCTATCAGCAGATACATCCTGAAATCCGAAGCTTGGTTCATCCAGTGATATGACTTCAGTTTTCAAATATTTTGAGTTCAAAACAGAATTCTTCGCAAACCGGCGCACAGTTTCTGCAAACATTAGAAGAACATCCTTATACAATGCTGTCCCAATCTCCTTCAGATACAATTCAATTGGACCAGTAACACATACACGAAGCGACACTTTTCTCCCAAACTCTTCATAAAGCCTTTTTGACTCCTGCTCAATTACATAAACTTCAGGTATAACTGCTTGCTTTTCATCCACAACGTATGAGCCTTTATCCATAGCCTTGTGAATGATGTCTACAAATTGCCCATATATATCATAATGCTGCGGATAAGTAACCACATCTAAGCCTGCATTAATTTTCTTTTTGAATGAGCCTATTATGATTTGATAGAAACTGTTTAAGAGAAACTTGTCTTTTCTGATGTCTTTTCCATTAATTATGGCTTCTCTGGCAAGCATGTATGCTTTATTGAAGACTTTTCTATCTGTGGAAGATGGTAAAGGAAAACTTCCAATGTCATCTATGAGTACGCTCATACAGGAATATTATTTAGCAAATTATTATAAAACTAACTTTAAAGAAACAACTTTTTACAAGAGTAAGAAATATAAGCTGCTGTTATTCCATGAGCTTATTGGTGTTAAGAATATGGATCTATGGAAACTTCGTTTATCAATGGTTGGAACCTTAGCCATAATTCTCGGCTTATCTACATTAGTCTTCACAGTAATACTAAGTCTATTCAGCTCTCTTAACTTCATAACTTTGGGCGTCCTTGTTGTAATCTTCAATATATTCCAATGGTTGATATCACCGTACATAATTGACGCGCTATACCGCACACGCGAGTTGCCACAAAATGAGAATCCGAAACTTCATGAAATTGTTGAAAACCTCAGTCAGAAAAGTGGAATTAAAAAACCGAAACTTATGTTAGCGCAGATTCCAATTCCCAACGCTTTTGCATACGGTTCACCGATTGCTGGCACACGCGTAGCAGTAACGAGCGGGCTCTTGAAAACACTAGATAGTGGCGAAATTGAAGCGGTCATTGGGCATGAGCTTGGGCATCTTAGACATAGAGACGTTCAAATAATGATGTTTGTTTCGCTTCTACCAGCACTATTCTATTACATAGGCTATTCACTTATGATTTCAACATGGTACCGTAACCAAAGAGATGAGGGCAGTGGCGGTGCGCTTTTAGGCTTGGGTTTCATGATGTTCTCATGGGTTCTTAACATGTTTATACTTTACTTAAGCCGTTTGCGTGAATATTATGCTGATAGGCATAGTGCATCAATAGTTGATGAGGGCTCTCGCAAACTTTCCACTGGTTTAGCAAAAATAGTTAATACAACTAAAAATATGAGACGAACTAGGAAGGAAACTCAAAACCTAAATGCCTTCAAGGCATTATTTATTGCTGATCCAGACCGTGCAGAAACAGACTCCATGATTATGTCGGCAGCAACTGCATCAGCGAGCGACCAGAAACTAGTTCAACAGATACTTTCGCAAAAGCTAACTACACTGGACAAGATTGCAGAAATCTTTTCAACACATCCCAACATAATCAAAAGGCTTAAAGCCTTACAAGAATTAAGCTAACAGTTTCACCTTCAAATTTATCTGCTGCTTCAGCAAAAGTTAAGACTATCTAGCCTATTTATTTCTAGTCACTAAAAATGATGACATATGCAACAAGAAAAGATTTTCTCCGAAATTGAAAAACAGAAAAATGAAATGGTTAAGGCCTTAACAGAGATTATTCGCGTACCAGCAATCGCACCAGAAAACTCTGGAGAAGGAGAACTGAATAAAGCTGACAAACTAATGCAGATTTTAGAGACCATAGCCTTTGACAAAATAGAACGCTTCGACGCTGAAGATAAAAGAGTCTCATCTAAAAAGCGACCAAACATTGTCGCCTACACTTATGGAGAGGATAGCACCGAGAAGCTTTGGATAATAACACATTTGGACATAGTTCCACCAGGCGAAGAGTCTCTTTGGACTGTTACAAAACCCTTTAACCCCATAATCAAGGAAGGAATGGTTTATGGACGTGGAAGCGAAGATAATGGACAATCAATGATTGCATCGATTTTTGCAGTCAAGGCTTTGAAAAGGTTAGGGATTAAGCCGAAAAGGACAGTTGTTTTGGCTTTTGTCGCTGATGAAGAGCAAGGTAGCAAATATGGTATTCAACATTTGATTAGGTTAGGGCTTTTCGGAAAAAACGACTTAATAGTGGTTCCTGATGGTGGAAGTGATAATGGAAGCTTCATAGAAATAGCAGAAAAAAGTGCATTGTGGTTAAGGATACGCACTACTGGAAAACAAACTCATGCCAGCAGACCAGATAAAGGGTTAAATGCGCATCGCATAGGAATGAATTACGCTCTTGCACTTGACAAGATACTTCATGAAAAATACTCACATAGAGACAAATACTTTGACCCGCCAGAAAGCACCTTTGAACCTACAAAGAAAGAGAAAAACGTTGATGCTGTAAACATAGTTCCAGGAGAAGATTTAACCTATTTTGACTGCAGAATCCTACCAAACTATAACCTAAATGAAATACTCGATGAGATTAAAAAACTTGCAGTGAAATTCGAGAAGGAAACAAGTGCAACAATAAAAATTGAAATTATACAGAAAAGTGTTGCCCCAAAACCCACAGATGCAAATGCAAAAATCGTCAACATGCTGAAAGAAGCAATTAAAAGAGTAAGAGGAATAGAACCCAAAGTTGGAGGAATCGGCGGAGGCACCTGCGCAGCATTCTTTAGAAAAATGAACGTTCCAGCAGTCGTCTGGAGCACAATAGACGAAACTGCCCATCAACCAAACGAATACTCAAAAATAGAAAACTTGGTCAATGATACAAAAATCCATGCTTCCTTAATGCTTTAGCGAAATTCTGCTTTCGAAAGTTTTATATGGATGGATAATCCATCCAATAACGGCGGTCAATGTGGAAACGAAAAAGCTGGCTCTTGTTTCTGTATTATCTGCTGTAACAATCGTCGTGGCTTATGCGAAAGGATTGGGCATGGCGAATTTGCCAGGCGTGATCGAGTTTACGAGTGTACTGATTTTTGTGAGTGGCTTTTGTTTTGGATGGTTTGTAGGTGGTTTTGTAGGTTTCATTTCACTGGTGATTTATATGCTAATTCCATATCCCTTTGCGCATCCTGCTGCATGGCTTTTCACGATTTCTCCAATTCTTCTTATAGTAATGGGTGTCTTAGGGGCGCTATATGGTCTTGTAGGTGGAGCAATAGGAAAAATGCAGAATCCAAAAAAGATTACCATTAAATTTGCATTAGAAATGGCTTTATGGGGCTTTATTTTGACATTCGCCTATGATGTTTTTTCAAGTATTGGATTTTATCTTGCATACCCAGTGTATCCCTCTGTTTGGGAAGCGATTTACCTGACATTCATCCCATTATACTATCCTTATCCACCGGTTATTCACACATTCACAAACACAATTATCTTCGCAGCAATAGCTCCAGCACTTATATTTGCAATTCAAAACCTTCCAGCATATCCCAAAATCCCTACCTCAAAAACCTAAGATCATTTCTCGACTCAAGAAAGCTTGAACACTCTGGAATTAACAGAAAGCCCTTAAATAATGAATAATTAAAATATATGTGTTCATCGGAGATAAGATAATGAATGTGACATCAACGATACTTAATAAAGTTATCAGTGAGAAAAGAAAATATCTGTTTGAGACTGAAGCTAAAACTGTTTGTATGGAATATGGGATTCCTGTTACAAGATTTAGGTTAGCTAAAAATGAGGCTGATGCTGTTAAGCTTGCAAACGAGATTGGTTATCCAGTGGTTCTTAAAATTGTGTCACCCGACATCATTCATAAGTCTGATGTGGGTGGTGTTATTGTTAATTTAAAAACTGCGAAAGAAATCCATGATGGCTATAAACTAATTTTGAACAACGTCAAGAAACATAAACCGAGTGCAAAAATTGTTGGTGTACTTGTACAGGAGATGGCTCCAGCTTCAACAGAAGTCATAGTGGGCGCTATAAAGGATCCACAGTTTGGTCCAGCTATAATGTTTGGTTTAGGTGGAATTTTTGTTGAAGTTCTTAAAGATGTTACTTTCAGAGTGGCTCCAATAACGAAAGAAGAAGCTCACGAGATGATTACTGAAGTTAAGGCTTATCCATTGTTGAAGGGCTATAGAAATACTCCACCTTCAGACGTGGACGCTATTGCGGATATTCTGTTAAGCACTTCAAGGCTTGTTATGGAACATCAAGAGATAAAGGAGCTTGACCTTAATCCAATAATGATTTATGAGAAGGGAGCCAAAACAGTAGATGCAAGAATCATCCTTGAATAGATACGAAAACTGGATTGAACATGAAATCTTTTCAAAAATGCGAGTTCCGCCAGAAGTGTCATTTTTCTTAAGGTTAGATGGATGGAAATTCAAGAATCTTTCAGAAGCAATAAGTGCAGAGCGACCTTTCGATGAAAAATTTGCAAGATGCCTTGTTTCCTCTGGAAAGACTCTGTTCAAAAAGGGACTTAATCCAGCCTTAATCTACATAGCCAGTGATGAGTTAAACATTCTGTACTTGCGTCATGCACCTTTTCAGAGAAGAATAGAAAAAACAGATTCCATCCTAGCCAGTTTAGTTTCAAGCGCCTTTACCTTGAGTTTACAGAAATTCTACAAAAAAGAAAAGGCTATAGCTTTTGATTCGCGCATCATTGCAGCACAAGATGATGAAAAGATAATTGAGTATCTGACTTGGAGACAAATGAACAATTGGAGAAACCACAACAATGCTTACGCTTACTGGATTCTCAGTAAAATGGAAAAGAAGCCTTCAGAAATTTCTAAAAAGCTTAAAGGGTTAAGAACTAAAGGGCTTCATGAGTTTATTTCTAGTCATGGTTTAAATCTTGCAAATACTTCGCTGTGGCAAAGAAGAGGAATACTCATATACAAACAACCCTACATTAAAAAAATCGAAAAATATATCGTTGCAAGAAGAAAAATCAATGAAAACTGGAAACTCCCAAACTTCACGTCAGAAAAAGGGAGAAGGCTAATCAAGCAGATTTTGGAATGGACAAAACAAAAGAAGGAGCATTGATTGTCAAAACAGCAAAAGACACGAAAAATTGAGGAATTGACGCATAAGCTTTCAGAATTGAAAGCTCAACGAGAAAAGCTTGAAGCTGAAATAAGAGATTGGGCTGAAAAAAGAGATAAAGTCAACGAACAATTCAGGAAAGTGAGAGCCGAAATAGCTGAAATTAGAGACGAAAGAGACGGACTTAATGCAAGGGTCAAAGAGCTTAAACAACAAAGAGAAAAAGCAAAAGCAGATTTGCATGCAAAAATTGAAGAAACCAAAAAATTGAATATTGAAATTGAGGCTTTGACAGAGAAAAAGCCAGCTAAAAGTCTTAAAACTCTGCAAAAAGAAATTGCAGATATTGAATGGAAAATTCAAACAACCCCCTTTGACTTAAAAGATGAAAAAGAATTAGTGAAACAAGTTAAACTATTGGAAATTCAATTAAATGCTCACAAAAAAATTGATCAATTGAAGCAGAAACTTTTCGAATTAAGAACTGAAGCAAAGGCACTTCAAATCAATATGAAGCATTCGCATGAAGAATTAACTGAAAACGCTCAAAATAGCCAGCAAATTCACGTAAAAATGTTGGAAAAAATCGAAGAATCAAAAAAGCTTAAAACAGAAGCTGACAGCTTACATAAACTTTTTTTGCAAGCCAAAGAAAGGGTAAAGCCAATTCAAGATGAATTCTTTGAAGTTTCCAATCAGATCAAAAAGCTAAAAGATGAAATTCAAAAGGAGGAAAATGAAGAGAAAAAGAAAAGTGAAAATGCCCTTCGCGAAAAACTTGAAAAACAAGCAAGGGAAAAATTGAAGCAAGGCGAAAAATTAACTTGGGAGGAGTTTCAGCTTCTCGCTGAAAAAGGAATGGCAGCGCAAGATTAAAGTGGGTCTCACTAAATAAGTATTGAGGTACAGAATTACATGGCTAAAGAAGAACTTGGCGGAAAAGAGAAAAAAACATTAATTTTATGTGTAGATAGAGATGGCGATTTAGAAGTAAAAGGAGGAGTTAAAACTCCAGTAATCGGAAGAGAAGCAAATCTTAATGCGGCAATTTCCTTGGCTTTGGAGGATCCAGAAGAACCGGATGCCAACGCAATGTTTGAAGCGTTACGAATATATGACCGCTTGTGTGGCGAAGGCAAATCGCAAGAAGTCTTTGAAATAGCGACAATATCTGGTTCTGAACATGGCAGTGTGGAAGCAGATAGGAAAATAGTTGTAGAACTAAATAAGTTATTAGAGTCTTTTTCAGCAAATGAGGTTATTCTGGTCACTGACGGTTATTCTGACGAGGCTGTTCTACCCTTAGTGGAGTCTAGGGTACAGGTTTCATCGGTTAGAAGAATTGTTGTAAAACATAGTGAATCAATTGAGGAAACCGCAGCTCTTTTCACACGTTATCTGAAAGTGATTATGGAAAATCCACGCTACTCGAGAATAGCATTAGGCTTGCCTGGGCTACTTTTCCTAATTCTGGGAATTCTATCTATTTTCAATTTACTCTATTACTATTGGATAGCCTTCATTTTTGTTCTAAGTGCATTTATGCTTGTGAAAGGCTTTGGAGTTGACAAAGCAGCCGAAAACTTCATCAAATGGGCACGGGAATATTCACCGCCACCATTACATGTGCAAATTTCAAACTATTCTGCAGTTGCTGGGGTTCTTTGTGTAGGAGTCAGCATCTATTTAGGATGGAATATTGCTACAACCGCAGTGCTGATAGATTGGGCTAATTGGCTTAATGTATTACCACAATTTGCAGGGCAGTTCATCAAAGGCTCCATGGACCTTATGGTAATAGGCATTGTTTTAATATTGCTGGGAAGGGCTATGCGGTGGTATTTTGAACATGATGTCAAGTTATTGCGCAACGCAGCCTTAATAGTCAGTGTTGGCTGGTCTAGGCAAATCCTTGACGCTACGTCAGATGTTCTGATTAATCCATTTTTAGGCTATGAAAAACTCATCTTCTCCATAATCATCGGAATCCTAATAGGCATAGCGTCAATTCTAATTGTTCTTGTCATCCATAGGTCTGCTAAAGGCTTTTTCAGAAAAACTGAAAAGCAGGTTGAAGACTTTGGAGAAAATTAAAATTGCAGTGATTGGCGGAACTGGTTTTAAAGACTTTTTTAAGAATCCTAGGCAGACACGCTTAAGAACTCCATACGGAGTTATCTCAACATTATCCGTTGGAAAAGTAGATGGGAGGAAAGTTGTTTTTCTTCCAAGACATGGACTGCGTCATTCGATCCCCCCTCATAAAATAAATTACAGAGCAAACATTTTTGCACTATATAAAATGGGAGTAGAAAGAATAATAGCTGTGAATGCTGTTGGAGCCATAAAACGTGATCTCAAGTCAGGCGATATTGTTGTTCCCCATGATTTTGTTGATTTCACTAAACTTCGCTGTTCAACATTTTATGATGAAGCTCCAGTGACACATGTTGATTTTTCTCAGCCCTACTGCCCATACCTGCGTAAAAGACTTGTTGAAAATGCCAAAAAAATTGGTTTCCACGTATGGGATAAAGCTGTATTAGTTTGCACTGAAGGACCACGTTTTGAAACACCAGCTGAAATTGAAATGTTCAGAAGACTAGGCTGCGACATTGTCGGGATGACAGGAATCCCAGAAGTCACACTGGCAAGAGAGCTGCAAATTTGTTATGCATCTCTTTGTTTTGTTTCAAACATGGCAGCAGGCATACAAGAACAGTTAACACCTTCAGAAGTCTCAGCGATTTCCGAAAAGATTATGCCTAAGCTGCAGCAAGTTTTAATTCATACCATCAAGACTTTGCCCACCAAACGCAAAGGCAACTGCCCATGCGCAAAAGCACTTGGAAATTCGAGGATAAAGTAAATGATTAAAACATTCCTTTCTTATATTGGTGCATACAAGTTCTACGAGAAGTGGCTGTGGCACCAAGTAAGGAATGGCACCAAACCAGAGCATATCGCGATTATTCTTGATGGAAATAGACGATGGGCTTCAAATAAAGAGCTTGGCCCATGGTTCGGTCATGAAAAAGGCGCAGAGAAAGTCGAGCAACTCCTTGATTGGTGCTTGAAACTGGATGTTAAATCAATAACACTTTATGCTTTCTCCACAGAGAATTTTAAACGTCCAGAAAACGAAGTTAAGGAAATCATGCGTATTGCAGAGGAAGAATTTAGAAAAGTTCTAACAGATGAGCGCATACATAAAAATAAAGTACGTGTCAAATTTCTTGGTAGAGTAAAACTGTTGCCAGAAAGCTTGCAACAGCTTATGGTGGATGTAGAAAAAGCCACGCAGAATTATAATGAACACTTTCTAAACATAGCCTTTGCATATGGAGGAAGAGCAGAAATTGTGGATGCTGCCAAAAAAATTGCAGAAAAAGCGCAAAGAGGAGAATTGAATCTCGAAAAGGTTGATGAAGAAACATTCGAAAAATACTTGTACACTTCTCACTTGCCAAAACAAGACCCTGACTTGATTATTAGAACTTCAGGTGAAGAAAGACTAAGCGGGTTTCTACTCTGGCAATCAGCCTACAGTGAACTCTGTTTCCTAGATGTGTATTGGCCTGATTTTCGTGTAATAGACCTTCTAAGAGCAGTTAGAACATTCAAAAACAGAAAAAGACGGTACGGCACATAAAAGACACCGATACTGACGCTAAGCTCTTTTTCTAGCACTTACAATTGAAATAACATCTCTGTCCTTAAGTACATAGTCCTCTCCAACTCTTTTTCTCTCTCTCGCTTCCACTGCATAAATAAAGCCTTCTCCTAATTCCGTATGTATTATGTAAGCAAATTGGCGGGCTGTTGTTCCATAAGGCACAAGATAAGCATCAGGCAAAACTCTTCCATTGTGATCAGCCAAATGCTCCAAATCTTCAACAGGATAAACAGTAATCATGCCTAACAGTTCAAGAAAAGCCATGTTAACAGCTTCCTGTACACCTGTAGAACCATATTTCAACAGAACTTTTTCTCTTATCGTTTCCAATGCTTTAATTTGGCTTTCAGTCAATTTTTCAGGATTATTTATTTTAAAATTGCAGTCACCAGGCCTATAGTCTATTAGTTGTTTTTCTGAAGCTCTTCTCAGAGCAAGTTCAGCTTCAGCACAGCAAGGAACTACCAGATAATTTAACTTCTTCAATCTCTCCAGGTTTTCTTCAGCTGTTGGCATATCTATCTTATTAGCTGCGATTAACATTGGTTTGGCAATTTGTCTCAGTGTGTCAACGAATTTTAAAAAATCTTCTTCGTTCCATGCTGTAGGTTTATCGGCGTTTAACCCTGCTCTTCTTGCTGCTTCAAAGATATGGCTTCGTTTTATTGCTAAACCACTTAATCTCTCTTCCAACATGGTGAAAAGGTCTTTTGCTTCTGATTCCACTGTTCTGGCAATTTTCGGCCAGTCACGTTTCAGTATGCTAACCATCCACATTGTTATTTCATGCTCTAAAAACTTTACATCATCCAGTGGATCATGCTCGCCTGATTTGCATAATCTTCCTTCGCAGTCAGTTCCGCCCGAAGCGTCAATTATATGAATTAGCGCGTCTGCCTTTCTGATTTCATCTAGAAACTGGTTGCCTAACCCCCTTCCTTGCCATGCTCCTGGCACGAGTCCTGCACAGTCTATAAATTCAACTGGGATAAGTCTGACTCCGTCAATGCATATAGAATTAACTGGATTGTCTTTCACATTGAATTCCTCATGCACGCATGGTGTTCGCACGTATCCTATACCCCTATTCGGCTTTATCGTTGTGAAGGGATAGTTTGCAATTTCAACAGGCACCAGAGTAGAAGCGCAGAAGAATGTTGATTTTCCAGTGTTTGGTTTTCCCACGATGCCTAACAGTTTTGAATAGGATTTTTGCATTTTGTTTTCCCTCAAAATTCCAGTCATAACCTAAATTAAATTAATGGAAGTGTCGCTATATGGTTTGTGCTATCTCCTTTCTTGAATTTGAGTCTGACGATAGCGGCTAGCAGAAAAGGCTACAGGAAGTGCCCAAGCAAACGAGAATTGCTAAGTTCCATACTGCGTACATATTCTCCAGAACCATCTCTAGTAGTTACTCGTCTTCCATTTGATGAAGAGATATTGCAAAGAATAACATAATGGCGTGCAGTTTCATTCCTAATTAATAGAACTGAAAACTTACCTACAACATTATTAACTGCTGGATTAGTGATCTGAACACTATGTTTTAGGATTCCAAAAAAGGCTTCTTTAACTTCGTATTTAAAAACATCAGCACTCTCTTCTTGTACTTTTGTTGAAAGTAAACACATCGAAAGACAGCTAATAAAAATGCTGATTAAATAGATAGAAGCAGTGGAGCAGGTTGGTTTATGGTTCATAGCAATCTCTTTCTTTTAATTGTAATGAAATATTATAAAAGCAGCAAGTTCATAAGAAGAGATTTAGTTCATCGAGGGAGACCAGTTGACTTTGAATCTAACAAAGGAAAAGTTTGCAGAAATTCATAGAACAATGCTTGAAATCAGATTTTTCGAAGAAAAAGTTTTCGAACTATACGCCCAAAACCTTGTTCCCGGCACAATTCACCTTTATCTTGGAGAAGAAGCAGTAGCAGTAGGTGTTTGCAGCACTCTAAGAAAAGATGATTACATTACAAGTACGCACAGAGGACATGGACATTGCATAGCCAAAGGTGCAGAATTGAAGCGAATTATGGCTGAAATCCTTGGCAAAAAGACTGGATATTGTAAAGGCAAAGGTGGCTCCATGCACATTGCAGACTTTAGTGTGGGCATGTTAGGCGCAACTGCCGTGGTTGGTGCAGGAATACCCATAGCTGTTGGTGCCGGCTTGTCCATAAAACTCGATAAAACAGACCAAGTGGTCGCATGTTTTTTCGGTGAAGGAGCTTCAAACCAGGGAACATTTCACGAAGGAATTAACATGGCTTCTGTGTGGAATTTGCCAGTGATCTTCGTCTGCGAAAACAATCTTTATGCCATGGGGACACGTCAATCAAAAGCCATGAAAATAGAAAATATTGCAGACAGAGCTATAGCCTACGGAATTCCCGGCATAGTTGTTGATGGAAACGATGTTTTAGCAGTTCTGGAAGTAACACAGAGGGCTGTTGAAAGGGCCAGAAAAGGCGAAGGACCAACGCTTATTGAATGTAAAACCTATAGGCACAAGGGGCACTCTCGTGTGGACCCAGCGAGATACAGATCAAAAGAAGAGGTTGAAGAATGGCTTGCTAAAGACCCTATTAAACGGTTTAAGCAAAAACTACTGCAAACACACATTTTGACAGAATCCGAAATTCAGAAGATTGAAAGTGAAGTTTTGGCTAAAATTGAAGAAGCTGTTGAATTTGCCATGCAAAGTCCTTACCCAATGCGTGAAGAAGCTTTGGAGGATATCTACGCTTGAATTTTGGAGGGAAGCATATGCGCAAAATAACTTTTAGGGAAGCATTAAGAGAAGCATTAAGAGAGGAAATGCGAAAGGACTCAAATGTTTTTCTCTTAGGCGAAGATATTGGTAGAGATTGGGGAGGCGCCTTCAAAGTAACTGACGGCCTAGCAGAAGAATTCGGAGATGAAAGGGTCAGAGACACTCCAATATCAGAATCAGCAATTATCGGTACAGCAGTAGGAGCCGCAATAACTGGAAAACGCCCAGTGGCAGAGATAATGTTTGGAGACTTGACAGCCTTAGCCATGGACCAGATCGCGAATCAAGCAGCAAAGATATGCTATATGTTTGGGGGTCAAGCAAAATGTCCCCTCGTCATTAGAACACCTTTTGGCGCTGGAGTAAACATAGCTTCCCATCATTCGCAAAGTCTAGAAGCATGGTTCATGCATGTTCCCGGCTTGTATGTGGCTGTGCCTTCAACACCTTATGACGCAAAGGGACTTTTAAAAACAGCAATACATGGAAACAACCCAGTTTTCTTCTGTGAACATAAACTCTTATATTCGATTGAAGGTGAAGTTCCAGAAGAAGAATACACAGTTCCTTTTGGGGTTGCAGACATAAAAAGAGATGGAGCTGATGTTACAATCGTAGCCACATTGTATATGGTTCATAAAACCCTTAACGCCGCTAAAATGCTTGAAAAGGAGGGCATAAGTGTGGAAGTAATTGACCCAAGAACTCTGACACCCTTTGATAAGCAAGCCATAATCGAATCTATCAAGAAAACTGGAAGATTAGTGATTGTAAGCGAAGATTGTAAGACAGCTGGTGTAAGTGCTGAGATTGCTGCAGTGGTGGCTGAAGAAGCAATAGACTATTTGGATGCACCAATAAAGCGTGTAGCTGAGCCAGACACGCCAATTCCATTCAGTCCACCTTTAGAACAGTACGTGATTCCAGATGAGAAAGCCATAGTTAAAGCAGTTAAGGAAGTGATCTGAAAATGGTAACAAAAGTTGTTATGCCAAAATTAAGCTTAACAATGAAAGAAGGAACAGTAGGCAAATGGTATAAGAAAGAAGGAGACGCTGTAGAAAAGGGTGAACCTATAGTAGAGGTTATTTCAGAAAAGGCAACATATGATTTGGAAGCACCAGCCTCAGGAGTACTTCGAAAAATCCTTGTAGAAGGGGGTGCCGACGCAAAGGTCAATGATACATTGGCAGTCATAACGGCGCCAGATGAAGCCTTTTCAGAAGTGGAAATTCTTGCAGAAGAAACTCCAGCTATGGTTGAGGAAGAGAAAAAGAGAATTTTGGCTTCGCCAGCTGCAAAACGATTAGCAAAAGAATTTGGAATAGCCTTGTCAAGTGTTAAGGGCAGTGGACCAGAAGGAAGGATAGTGGAAGAGGATGTTAGACGAGTTATGGAAGAGGCTCATGGGGTTATGCCCAAAATTAAACAAATCATTCCTTTGAGTGGTTTCAAAAAGACCTCTGCTGAACGTGTTTCTATGAGTTTTAGAACTGCGCCACATAGTACGCTGATGATTGAGGTTAATGTTTCTAAGGCTAAGAAATTACATGAGATGCAGAAAGTGTCGTATACAGCCATAATCGTTGAAGCTGCAGCAAAAGCGCTACTTGAACATTCAATAATTAATTCCACACTAGACGGCGACCAAATAAAACTCTTTGAGAATGTGAATGTAGGTGTGGCTGTTGCCACCAAATATGGTTTAATTGTTCCAGTAATTCATGACGCTGACAAAAAATCCTCAATGAAAATTGATGCGCTTATCAACGAGTTAACAGAAAAGGCAAGACTAGGTAAGTTGGTAAAAGAGGAATTGTCTGGTGGTACTTTCACAATTACAAATCTAGGCATGTATGAAGTTGATTTCTTTACACCAATAATTAATCCTCCAGAAGCAGCAATTCTCGGTGTGGGAAAAATAACTGATAGACTAGCTGTTGTAGATGGAAAAATTGAAGTTAAACAGTTTATGATGCTTAGCCTTTCCTACGACCATAGAATCATAGATGGTGCCCCAGCAGCAGAGTTTCTAAGCAAAATTAAACATTTCATTGAAAATCCAGAATTGTTGGAAACCTAATCTTTTGGGCTGGCAGATGTGAATTCTATCGCTTGGAGAACACCTCTTACCATTTCTAAAAAGTTCACTAGAACCATCAAAGCCAATGTGGACACAAATTCAATCGTAAGGCGCATATCCATAACATTAATTGTGAACACACCACCGTTAGTAGCGTAAATAAAATATATTATCAGGAATAATGCACGTGCAATAATTAGTCCAAACTTGTAAATCGTTTCTTCAGTAACTTTCGTAGCGAAGGCAAAAAAGACTATTGCCCAAGCCAAAATTGCATAAAGCCTTTGATATTCCGGATAATCTGTAAAAAGTTGTACAACAAAAACCCATAATACAAGCAAGAAGATACCTAGAAACACGGTTATAATTGTCGCCTTCAAAATTCTATGGGCGCTACCTCTTAAATTTTCCTTCCAGCTTTTTTCATTAGCTTCAACCATTTCAGCTCCACTCCGTTTCTAAAATTAGAAAGTTTAAAAAAGAAACATGAAAAACACCGGGTCCAATCATCCTTGAAGGGTCTATAGGAATTGTTACATTTGATTGAAATTGAGTGCCTGAATCCACGTTTACAGGCTGAATTTTCGTTCCGATCACTTCATCTCTCGCGTTTACAGCATCCATCACCAACTCTCCACTTACTGGAAAACTAGCTGCGTTTTCGAAGCTTAGGAACAGCAAAAACTCATTGTTAGGTACAAGATAAACTATGTTTGAAATTGTTAAATTGTTGAATGGAGCACCCCACTCAATAGTTGTGTTTGCAGCGATTTCAAATCCTATAGCATAAGCAACTCTTAGTGACGCAGTTATAGTCAAGTCTAAGTTAGCGTTCTGAGTTAAAAGCTCCTTATTCTTTTCACCTAACTCTTCTAAACTGACAGAAACATCGTAAGTGGTGTTTAACATGCTCTTTGCTGGAACATTCGCATAGAGTTTAGAAAACTTGGTTACCAAGTTGTTTTTGTTTATGATCCTTATTGTTACATTAATGTCTGATAGATCATAAAATCCATTGTTGTTTATGTAGAAAGGCGTCGACATGTGCAATGTTCTGTCATAGAAAGAAACTGTTGGTTCTTCGATGCCTATGGCTTTCGAACCTAAAAGCTCCCACATTGAAATTGCGACTGTAACTGGTAGAAGTAACGTAACAATCCACAGAATCTTGATTGCCCAACCTAAAGCTCTAATTGTTTGCCACAAGAGCCCTTTCCTCACGCCATTTGTCTAGCATACATGAGATTCGATTAACGCTGTAAGCTATTTCTTTTCTTTTTCTGATGTTGAAGGTAGAACCGCTTGCGTTTGTCTGGTTTCTTTTAGTAACTGAATGCCTCTTATTGTTGCGACAGAGCCTACCCAACCCATAATGCCCAAATACATTATTTTTATCAAAGCCTCAACTATTGGTCCAAGAATGTTCCCAATAGATTCTGAGAGGTTGCCACCGCCTTGAAGATTTAGTTCTGACGTAAGCAGTATAAACGCCATGACGAAAGTCAACATCAAAAGCACAGCACCAATGCCTATAAGCAGATAAGCAACTAATTCTGTTCTCTCAATTTTCATCATTCTACACCTTTACCTTTTTAAAAGCATAACTGTCTTAGAACTAATATAAAAAGACTACATGAATCCGAATTGTTTTTTGGAAAATCTTAAGTGCTTAGTAACGTAGAAGCGATTGACCAAAATGAAAGTTGCTATGTACTATGGACAAGCAGATATAAAAATAGAAGAAATTCCAACGCCAAAAATAGGTGTAGATGAAGTGCTTGTTAAAATGAAAGCATGTGGAATCTGCGGTTCCGACTTGATGCACTGGTACCTGAAAGATAGGGCGCCTCTGGTTCTTGGGCATGAACCAGCTGGAATAATTGTTGAAAAAGGAAATGATGTTAAGAACTTCGATGTAGGCGACAGAGTTTTTGTTCACCATCACGTAGCTTGTTTAACTTGCTACTACTGTTTACATGGCGATTACACATTATGCGAGCGGTTCCACAACACGCATATCGAACCTGGAGGGTTTGCAGAATATTTTAAAGTTCCAGCGCCAAACCTTCAGATAGACAGTTTAAAAATTCCAGAAAGGGTATCTTTTGAAGAAGCTACGTTTATTGAACCTATTGGATGTTGTTTAAAAGCGCTTAAAAAGTGCAACATTCAAACAGGTAATTTTGTAGCAATAATTGGTGTTGGAGCAACTGGAATACTTAATACAGCTCTATCTAAAATATACGGTGCCGCAAAAACTATTGCAAGCGATCTAATAGATTATCGCCTTAAAATGGCAAAAAAATTCGGAGCAGATATTACTGTCAATACGAAAAATGAAAATTTAGACGAAATTGTTAAAGCTGAAACTAATGGTCTAGGAGTAGACATTGCCATAGTCACTGCACCAAGCTTAGAAGCCTACAATTCTGGTTTGCGCATTTGCCGAAAAGGTGGAAAGCTTTGCGTTTTCGCCCCAACAAAGCCTACTGAATATTTGCAAATAAGCCCTAGGGAATTGTTTTTTTCCGAGATTCAAATAGTTCCGTCTTATTCAACATCTCACTTAGAGACTAGATTAGCTTTGAAGCTGATAACTTCTGGAAAGTTAAGGGTTAAAGATTTGATAACTCATCGATTTAAGCTTATAGAGGCAGCCGAAGCATTTAAAACTGCTTCGGAAAGTAAGGAAAGCTTGAAAGTCATAATTCTCAACAAGTGATAAAAAATGAAGGCGGCAATGCTTTATGGCGTAAAAAACCTCAAAGTTGAAGAAGTTCCAACACCAACAGTTAAAGCTGGAGAAGTTCTGGTCAGAGTCAAAGCAGCAACAACATGCGGCACAGACCTTAAAATTTTTCAAAGAGGCTATGTTGAAAAGGTTATCAAACTTCCAACAATTTTTGGTCATGAATGGGCTGGTGAAGTGGTTGAAGCTAGCAATGGCTTAGACTGGCCTGTAAAGGGGATGCGTGTTCGTGCAGGCAACAGTGCACCATGTTTACGCTGTGCAATGTGTCAGAAAGGTAAGTATAATCTTTGCGAAAACATGATTTGGCTTTGGGGCGCATATGCTGAATATATTAAAGTTCCAGCACGTATGGTTCTCGTGAACATGCAGGAAATTCCACTGCATGTTTCTTTTGAGGAGGCGGCGATAACTGAGCCTTTGGCATGTGTTTTACATGGTGTTGAAGAGGCTAAAGTGAAGTTGGGTGATTCTGTTGCAATAATTGGTGCAGGACCAATAGGATTGTTGCATCTTCTAACTGTCAAGAAAATTGGTGCAGAAAAAGCAATTGTTATCGACATTGTGGACGAAAGGTTGAATTTTGCTGAAAAGCTTGGGGCAGATGAAACGATTAATGCTGGAAAGACAGATGTGGCAGAAACTGTCCGCAAGCTTACGGGTGGTTATGGTACAGATGTTGTGATTGAAGCTATAGGGTTGCCAGCTACTTGGGAACAAGCCTTAAAACTTGTAAGAAAAGGTGGAAGAATTCTTGAATTTGGAGGATGCCCACCTGGAACAGAAATTAAAGTTAATGCTGAAATGCTTCATTATGGAGAAGTAACAGTGATGGGCGCTTTTCATACAACACCTTTGCATTTTAGAAAAGCCTTAAACCTAATAGCATCTAGAGCAATTGATGTGAAACCGCTAATAACGCGAAAAATGAAGCTAGAAGAAATAGGCGAAGCATTCAACATTTTGGCTACATCCAAAAAAGAGATCAAGATAGCTATAATCCCTTAAAAAACTTCATTGCAAATGACTTTCTCAAGCGTTATTAGGGAGCATATACACATTTTCTTATTCAGGTGTCAAAATGAAATTTACATACACTGGTATTCGTGTTAGAACCTTGGAGCGTTCTTTGGCGTTCTACACAGAAACAATGGGTATGAAAATAATGCGAAGAGGAACAATGCAAGCAGGTGGCGCATACATACAGCTTAAAAGTGAAAAATCACCGCAAATTTTGGAGTTAAACTACTACCCACCGGGAAGAAAGTTCTATGAGACGTATGTGGAAGGTTCTGAGCTTGATCACTTGGCTTTTTGGTGTGGGAATGTTAACAAAAGCTACGAGAAAATTCTTTCGGGTGGGGCAACTTCAGCTATAGAACCGTGGAATGAAAGTGGCTATACTCTAGCATTTGTTAGAGATCCTGACGGAATTTGGATTGAATTAATTGGAAAAGCCGTCAAGTTAGCCTCCTCTCGAAAAAGAGTTAAGAAATCCTAAACACCTACTAGCCGTGGGTTCAAAATGCGTGAAATCATCACTTTAAGTAACAAATGGGTTAGTCAAAATGATTAAACCTAATGGTTACATTTTAAGAATAGCCACAAAAGAATGGGTGGACCAAGTTTTCAACTTTGCCATTTATTACACAAGTACCCATAGAAATTGGAAAGAGGGGCAAAGCATAATATTCGTGAGCAAAACCAGCAAAGGTGACGCTTTTGTTGGGTATGGAGAAATAGGGAACATTTATGCTTCAAATGAACTTTCTGAAGAGGAGAAAAGGCAATGTGAAAAATGGGGTTGGCAAAAAGCTTTGGAATTCAAGTATGTTATAAGATTTGATAAGTCATTACCTGTAAAAGAAACTTTTATCAAAGAATTGAAGCTTCGGGGTAAGTCTCTTCATGGTTTTCCACTTAAAGATACGCAAGTGAAAGAAATTATAAAGCAAGCTGAACAAGTGCACTCTTAGAATTTTACCAAGAGCAAGGAATATACCTTCTTATTCTGAATTCTACTCCCATTTTTCTAGCAATCTTTTTCATTTTAGTGATGTCAATTTCTGGAATCGCCACGGCGGTTATTTCAACATCAAAAGTCTCCCTTGCTTTTTTAATGAACTCCAGTATGCTTTCAAAAGGATTAGTGAAAACTGGTCTGCAAATTTGTGCATAGACTTCATTATCATAAGCATTTAAACTTACACTTATCTTATCCACACCCGCTTCCTTTAACTCCCTAATTACTTCACGATTCTTGTTAAGTAAGAACCCTTGACCATTAGTGTCGATTCTAAGGCTGACAATTTTGCCATAATTCTTTCTTATCCACTTGCAGATTTCTAAAACACAGTCTAATCTTTCTAAAGGTTCACCAAAACCGCAAAATACGATTTCCTGCCAATATTTCAGGTTTATAACCTCTTGAAGCTTGTCTATCACATAGCTTATTGAAGGATCTTTTTCTAATTTAAGTTTAAAATCGCTTATGCCTTCAGTGAAGTTTCTTAAGCAAAAATAACAGTTATTTGAGCATTTGTTGGTTATATTCAGATATAAATTGTTTCCAAGCCAGTAAACAACACACGGGCTTTTCTTACGAGACATAGACTTTTCCTTATCAATATCTATTAGGGAAAGAATTTAAATGCTAATTTCGGTTTAACGTGTTGCTATTGTGAGGAGTGAGAAAGCGATGGTTAAGTATATTTTTGTCACGGGTGGAGTTTTAAGCTCCGTTGGTAAGGGAATTTTAACTTCTTCTATTGGTAAAATGCTCCAGACAAGAGGTTTAAGAGTTACCGCTGTGAAGATTGATCCTTATGTGAATGTTGATGCTGGAACCATGAATCCCTATATGCATGGTGAAGTCTATGTAACTGATGATGGCGGTGAAACTGATTTAGACTTAGGTTGGTATGAACGTTTCCTTGACTTGAATCTGCAAAAAGAAAATAACATAACCACAGGACTTGTGTATAGGGCCGTCATTGAGAAGGAGCGGCATGGCGACTTCTTGGGAAGATGTGTCCAAATTGTGCCACATGTAACGAACGAGATTAAACATCGCATTCGCGCTGTTGCAAAGGCTTCAGAGGTTGATGCAGTTTTAACCGAGGTTGGCGGCACAGTTGGCGACATTGAAGGCTTGCCTTTTCTTGAAGCTATTAGGCAAATGCGTTTGGAAGAGGGTTATGAGAACACGTTGTATGTGCATGTGGCTCTTGTTCCAATCTTAGATGTTACACAAGAGATGAAAACGAAACCACTGCAACATAGTGTCAACGAGTTAAGACGCATTGGTATTCAACCAGACATTATCGTTGCAAGAAGCCCACAAATGATAGATTCAGAAGCCCTGAGAAAAATAGCCCTGTTTGGCACGATTCCAGAAAATGCTGTTTTCTGCTCCTACAATGTAAAATCAATCTATCAAGTCCCTCTAATTTTAGATGAGCAAGGAATGGGTGAATTTATCTGTAGACGACTAGGCTTTTCAGATCGCAAACAGGATTTTAAGGAATGGAGAAAGTTTGTAGATGCTATATTAAATCCGGAACATGAAGTGAAAATTGCATTAGTTGGCAAATATGCTGGCTTAACTGATAGTTACGTGAGCATGAATGAAGCATTAAAACATGGCGGTGCAGCGTGTAAAGCTAATGTTTGCATTGATTTTATAGAAGCTGAAAAATTTGAGCAAAACCCGAAAAATGTGGAAATTCTGAAAAATTATGATGGAATATTTGTTCCTTACGGCTTTGGTTCAAGAGGCACTGAAGGAAAGATAATTGCAATCAAGTTTGCAAGGGAAAATGACATTCCATTTCTAGGAATATGCTATGGTTTCCAACTTGCCACAATAGAGTTTGCACGTAATGTCTGCGGCTTAAAAGATGCAAACAGTACAGAAATTAATCCGGATTCGCCTAATCGCGTAATTGACCTAATGCCAGAACAACGCGGAATAGAGATAAAGGGAGCTACAATGCGATTAGGGGCTCACAAAATAGTAATAGAACCAAACACAACTGCATACATGCTTTACAAAAGTGATGATATTTATGAGCGACATCGTCACAGATTTGAAGTTAATTTGGACTATTCTGGTGTATTAAAGAAGAATGGGTTAGTATTTTCTGGCAAAAGCACTGATGGAAGAAGAATGGAAATTTTAGAATTACCCGACCACTTCTTCTTTTTTGCATCCCAATTTCACGGAGAATTCAAAAGTCGTCCAGGCAAACCGGACCCAGAATATTATGGTTTTATTAAGGCATGTTTAGATAAAAAATCGGGCAAGCCTAAAGCAGAGTTTCAGTAGGAGCGGTGATGTGGCCTTACAAGTTCCTCAAGTATAGACAGTAATGTTGGCACTTTAGATACAATATCCGTGTACGTTATTATACCCACCAATTTGCCATTATTCATAACTGGAAGCCTTTTAACCCCCTTCCTTGCCATCAGCTTAGCTGCTTCTTCTATGCTGGCTGTTTCATTTATGGTAAGCAATGGGCTGGTCATAACTTGACGAGCATTCAAGGTTTCAGGCGCTAAACATGGCTCAACCAGTCTTCTCATAATGTCACGTTCAGTTATTATGCCCACAGGTCTATCGCCTTGTACAACTATTATGGAGCCTATGTCAAACTTGTTCATAGTAGCTACCACTTCTTTCACACTTGTGTCAAGGCGCACAACTCTTGTATCTTTTGACATTACATCTCTAACAAGAACTATGCTTGCCATTTACTTTTACCTCCGAAACACACTAAACCTTTTCAACTTCTATTCTTTATGTGTTTTGGCTTGCTTAAAGATATTAAGGTGTAAACAATTGTACAGATTCACATCAGTAAGAGGTTTAGTGGAAATGAGCACTTCTAAAACTGTTGACGAATATCGCAAAAGACTGGAAAATGCCAAGAGTTATGGTGAAGTTTGGGAGATTGTTAAGGATAGCGTGGAGTTTTCTTTGGGTAAGCGCAGGGGTGGAATGATGCTTTTTCTAGATGATTTACCGATTCAATTAGGTGCTTATCACCCATTAGGAACCAACAATATTGTTTTGAATAGACGCTTGGTCCAGATTGTTGAAGTATCAGTTAAGTCGCGGCGTGTAGTTAACGCATTGATATACAATTTGCTTCTGCATGAGTATCTGCATGCTTTAGGCAAATATTCTGAAATTGATGTCAGACACCTAGTTTATACTATTGCCAAAAAATGTTTCGGTGAAGATTATATTGTCACGTCTGTTGCCGAAAAGAGTCCTTGGGCTTTGCTTAAGGGTATTCCCCTTGAAGCTGTTAATTTGCCTAACAGAGTCATGGAGATTGTAAAGGATTTTGAGAAAACAGACAGTTACATAGTTTAAATGTTATTTTTTCTTTTTCTGTCCAAGTTCTGTTTCATCTTCAGCCCCTAAAAGCACTCTAAGTGATTTCACTTCTTCTCTAAGCATGCTAATTTCACTTTCCAAAGCTTTAGCCTTAGAATCCGCCATCTTCTTAAGTTCCTCGATCTCCAGCACAAGATTTCTTCTTTCAGTTTCTAAAGTTCTAATTTTCTCTACTATATTTTTAAAATTACTCATAGGCATCAACCTTGCCATCTTACATTCATTAGTATCGGATTTAGAGCACTTAAGATTTATGCAAAAGCAAAAATCAAATCAAGCTATTCAATTGCATTAACGCAAAATTTATTCTGTGAATCTTTCTTCATATTAGAAATTTGGTGAAAAGTTTGTATGTCTATAGTTGAAGTTATCGTAAAAAGTCAAAAAGGAAAATGCGCTTTTGAACATAAGGTTGGTGATAGAATAGTTTTTGATGGTAAATCTGTGAAAGGCGATATTTGCTACAGTGCATTAATGGTTTTGCTTCCTAAAGTTTATGCTATGCGTTATGGCGTAGAATTTCCATGGGCTAAAGACAAAAACATAATAACTACTGCTTGTCCGGATGCAGAAAACCCCGTCGTGTTCGAAATTCGACGTGTTAAAAAATGATTGGATACGACAGCAACTATTTATTAAGATAAAAAGATTAGAATAGTTAATTACTGCTCACTAATTCAGTGATTGGGGAATATAACGATGAAAACCACAATAGTTGAATGCCCATTCGGCCTAATAGCTTTTGACGAAGAAAACAAGCTAATAGAAAAGGTTCTGTTTTCTAAAAAACCGCAAAATGCTGCTGAATCTTTGATTAAAATGGGAAATGGCAAAATAACTAATGAACTTGCGGAATTAATCGGTAAGCTTAAAAATAATTATGATGTTTTTATTTTTGAGAATGCAAACCTTGCCAATGAGGTTCAGGAAAGATTTAACGTAGAAGTTGAGGTTTCTAAGCCATCTAAGGCTGGAGACATACTTCGCTCTAACATTGAACATTTAGCTATTGAAACAGGTTTTGTTAGAGACGCCGAAGAATTTGCTTTTTGGACACGCAACTTGGCTATGGAAATAGCTAAACTTCGGGTTAAGGGAGCTGTTGAAAAGAGAGACTTGCTTATTGCTCAGGCTATTCTGACTCTTGATGATTTAGATAAGGCTTTGAATTTGTTCATGGGCCGTATCAGAGAATGGTATGGCATACACTTTCCAGAGCTCGATAGACTGGTAGACAAGCATGAAACCTATGCACGTTTAGTGCTAAATTTAGGCAGCAGAGACAATTTTATAGCTGAAAACCTTTTGAAGGACGATATTCCAAACATAAAAACTGAACAAATAGCTAAAGCTGCAGAGGTATCTATGGGTGCCGATCTTGCCGAGACAGATTTGATGCAAATTCAAGCCTTATGCAAAAACGTGCTTGACTTATACCAGTTGAGGCAGACATTAGAAGTTTATCTGGATAAAGCCATGGAAGAGGTTGCACCAAATGTAAATGCTTTAACAGGCGCTTTATTAGGTGCTCGTTTAATTGCAATTTCCGGAGGTTTAACAAACCTAGCTCGGCGTCCTGCAAGCACAATACAGGTTTTAGGAGCTGAAAAGGCATTGTTCCGTTCTTTGAAAACAGGGGCACGACCGCCAAAACATGGAATAATATTTCAGCACATTTACTTACATGATGCTAAAAAGTGGCATAGGGGAAAAATTGCCAGAGCTTTGGCTGGAAAATTAGCCATAGCAGCAAGGATGGATGCTTTTGGTGGAAGATACATGGGTGAACAGTTGAAGGATGATTTGGAAAAGAGAATTAAAGAAATTCGAGAAAAATATGCTGAACCACCACCGCCAACAACTCCTGTAAGGAAACCTAAGAAAGAGAGAAAGAAGTGGAGAAAGGGCAGACGTGCAGGTTAAGCTTAAGCCACATCCGCAATTTTCGGCAATATATCAAATAACACTTGAAGATGGTGCTCAAAGGCTTGCAACACGAAATCTCACGCCAGGAAGAAACGTGTATGGTGAGAGACTAATACATTTTGAAAGAGTTGAATATAGGGTTTGGGATGCTTTTAGAAGCAAATTAGCAGCGGCTATTTTGAAAAATCTAAGAACTGTTCCAATAAAACCCTATCATAGGGTTCTTTATCTTGGAGCAGCTTCTGGAACAACCGCAAGTCATGTTTCCGACATAGTTGGCGAGAAAGGTCATGTTTACTGTGTTGAATTTGCGCCCCGCGCCCTAAGAGAGCTTGTAAATAATGTGTGCGCTTACAGACTTAACATGACTCCAATACTTGAAGATGCACGTTTTCCAGAAAAATATGCCATGTTCATTGGCTCAAAAGTAGACGATATTTATTGTGACATTGCACAGCCAGAACAAGCAAAAATTCTAGCAGATAACGCTGACATTTTTCTCAAAAGCTCTGGTTGGATAATGCTTGCAGTGAAAGCTCAAAGCATAGATGTAACCAAGGAACCTTCAGAAGTTTACAAGCATGAGGTTAAGATTTTAGAAAATCGCGATTTTCACATTGAAGAAATTGTTCATTTAGAACCTTATGACAAGGCTCACGCCATGATAGTAGCTCAGATTTAATTAATATTTATTGTTTGATAGTATTTTTCTGTATTAAAGTTATAGAAGATAAGTACACTTTATATCTAACAGTGCAATGATATCTTTTGTGGCACTTCAATGACTTACAGGGAGATGGAGAGTTTAAAGGCTATTGAAGTAACGCTGAAGGAGGCAGGTTTCACAGTTTCTCAAAGATGTTGCTCTAGACCGAGTTGTTTCGACTTTGCAGCAAGAAAGAACGAAAATCTTGTTCTCATTAAAGTAGAATCGGATGTTGATTCTTTTTCACATAATGATTCCATAGAGTTGAACACAATATCTAAATGCATGTCAGCAGCTTCGCTTTTGATAGCTGAGAAAACTCGGGAAAAACCATTAGAAGATGATACTGTTTACTCACGATATAATGTTTCTGCCATCACTTCTAAAACCTTTGAGAACATAGTAATTCAAATGGTGAATCCGCTGATACAAGCTGGACCTGGAGGATATTATGTTGAAATTGACTGTGACGCTGTAAAGCGTAGAAGGCAAGAATTGGGGTTGTCAGTTGGTAAAATGGCGGAAATGATAGGTATATCACGAAGAACTCTTTACGGTTATGAGCGGGGAATGGCAAAGGCTTCTGTTGCAGCTGCATACAATTTAATTTGGACCCTGGGGATTCCCATAGCTAAGCCTGTAAATGTGTTTGAAGAATCAAGGAGTCAGCGGAAATGCATATTTGAAAAGGCTAAACATGTAATTGCACGGCATAGGTTTATTCAGACACTCTTGAAGAAACTTGCACATTGCCGCATTACAACTGTGAAAAGAGCGCCGTTCGACTTTGTCATTAATATTCCAGAAGAGAAAATGCGGATTATTGGCGGTGTGGCTAATAATAGAGAAAGAGAATTGGATATAAGGGTTGATGAAATTTTGAGTGTTAGCAAAGTCGTTAAGGCGCATCCAATTCTTGTAACGGAAAAGCAGGAATTTTCAAACAAGAATATTCCATGCATTACCAGCGAAAAATTCTCCAAAATTAAAGACCCAGACGATTTGATCTCTAATGCTTAAATGAGCTTTTTCTGGCATGAATCATTTTCTGCTTTCGTTTTTTTAGCTGGTTTCCATGATTTTCTCACAAACTCTGGATATTCTCCTTTCTTTTCTAGGCACTGCTGCAGAAAACTCATTGTTCTGGGGTCTGACGGGTATCCACTGCCAAAATCTCCATGTACACTGGCTAATTCTACAATTTCCATGTCCCTTTCCACTTTAGCAATTATCGATGCAGCTGAGACTACAGGATATTTTCTATCAGCTTTATGCTCAGAAACAACTTCCACTCTAAACGGTAAACACTCCAAAATGTGCTCTTTAAATCGTTCTTCTAAAACGTCTGAAGCATCCACATAAGCCGTATCTGGCTTAAGCATCTCTATGACTTTTGCCATGGTCTGTGCTTCTAAACGATTCAGCTTGTGAAGCTTTCTGCCTTTTTCAACAACTTCATCGATTTCTTCTGGCGAAATTTTGATTACACTATATTTTTGGACAAGTTGTTTGATTTTCATCGCCAGTTTTTCTCGTCTATGCGGAGAAAGAAGCTTAGAGTCTTTGACGCCTAATTGAATAAGCTTTGGTAATTCCTCCTCTTTTATTAGGACTCCTGCAATAACTAATGGGCCGATTACTGAGCCGCGTCCTGCATCGTCAACACCAGCAATTAACATTCTGAAGCTTCGCCTTCAAAGAGGATATTTTCAGTTTCAAGGCTATAACGTTTTATTCCTTGTTGATTATGCGACAGTAACCACAAGTGGGAAAGCCTAAATTTTCAGTCAACTTACTGTGTACTGGGTGCTCTGCTTGATTCCTAAAATGGGAATTGGACAGGTTACACATAATCCATTTGAGAAAAATGACAAGGTTTTGGTTAGTGAACTTTTTGTTAATAGGCAAGATATGAAGGAAAGCATTCTGAAAAGTGTGGATTTAATTGGTGGCTTCGACAGAATTGTCGAAAAAGGCGATGAGATATGGTTGAAACCAAATTTTAACACTAGTGATGCCCCGCCAGGCTCAAGTGATCCAAGCTTTGTTAAAGCTGTTATCAAATTGCTCTATGAATATGGCGCTTCTAAAGTGATTTTAGGCGAATCTTCAATGCTTTCGCTTTGCACTCGTAAGGTTTTGGAAGACACAGGAATGCTTCGCGAGGCTGAAGATGCTGGAGCTGAGGTTGTGCCTTTTGACGAAGGCGAATGGGTTAAGGTGGACACTGGAGGTGAATATCTCGGTAATGTAAGTTTGCCAAAAAGAGCTCTGACAGCAAATAAGCTTGTTTATGTTTGTTGTATGAAGACGCATAGGTGGGCGAAGTTTACTTTAAGCTTAAAATTGGCTGTGGGTTTTATGAAGCCTCGAGAAAGATTGCTTTTGCATGCAAGACATTTGGAGGAGAAAATTGCTGATCTAAACCTTGTTGTGCATCCCAATCTTATAATTATGGATGGCAGAAAATGCTTTATAAGTGGTGGACCAGCATCTGGAGAACAACGAACTCCTAATCTTATTCTTGCTTCTGGGGATAGAGTAGCGATAGACGTTGAGGCAATAAAGGTTATTGAAAGCTTTGAGGGTGCAAGCCTGACAGTGAACCCTTGGAGTTATATGCAGATTTGCAGAGCTGCAGAACTGGGAATAGGCGTTCGCACTAACAGCGATTACGTTGTTGTTGAATGATCGAGTTGTTGGTCACTTTTCCATAACAAATAACTGTGTTACCCAGTCTATTGATTCTTTATTGAAACTGTAAAGACGCCAAAGAAAAAAGTGAAAGTAGAAAAGTCAATAATAGGCATACTAGCAGTCACATTATCCTGGCTGTTTACTGATGTCAAACATGTGGAAAAAGCAGAGTCTCAAACAGTTTGAACGGTTAACTGTTAAAGTCTATTTGATTTTTTCGAAACTTATTATGTAGACAAGTTGGTTTTCATCCCATTCTCCATACATTTTTCGCCATCTCTGCCTAAACTGCTCAAGAGTATATCCGCCTTCTCTTTTTGCATCCTCTTCATCAAAATATCTTAGTTTTTTTCTTTCTATAGATTTGATGCGCAAATCTGCTATGTGGGGTTCCAGAATGGTTGCGTGAACTATTGCTCCAGCTTTTATTTTTGGGTCTGGAACGCTAATTCTGGAAGTTTGTGTTTTAGTGCCATCAAGTAAAGTTTTCTTGTCTTCTGCTACAAACTGAATTTCGCAAGGTGCTTCTTTAACTTCTTCAATAATCTGTTGTATTGGCTTTTCTGGTTCATGAGCCACCTTTGCAATAACCTGTTCCCTTTGTTTCACTGGAAGTTTTTTCTCAGCTAACTCCTTAATAACCTCGACACGTTTCGCTTGTTCCTCAACAGTACGTCCTACTTTGACAGCTGTTTGATAATCAATCTTGCCCTCTGGCACTTGTCCAGAAATTGTCGAAGGTGCAACGTATTTTTGTGCTTCTTGCGGAACAACTTCGACTGAACGAAGCCAGAGGGAAACTGCATTTTTTCCGACACCAATTTTCTCAGCAATTGCTGATTGCGAAGGATATTTATCTGGGCAATTTTCCAAAAGATACTTGCACACTTTTCCTTTTTCAATTGCGTTAAGCTCTTCTCTTTGAACATTTTCAATAAGGTTTAGCTGAACTACTTCATCATCACTGAAATTTCTTACAATTGCTGGAATCTTTTCAAGTCCAGCTTGCTGCGAAGCCCTGTAACGCCTTTCACCAACGACAACCTCATACTCGTCGCCTGCTGGTCTAACTATTATAGGCTCAAGAAGTCCAACCTCTTGTATGCTTGCTGCAAGCTCATTAAGTCTTTCAATGTTAATCTCCAAGCGTGGATTAAGCTTGTTTGGACGAATCTTTTTGATTTCAATTTTCCTAATTTCTGACATGATTCAGCCACCAAACTCGCTTGTTAAAGACCTATATTTGCAGCTGCAGTTTTCAGTCCTTCTAAGGCGATTTCAAAAAACTTTTCTCGCGGGATTCCAATTTCCTCGCAGACAAGGATTCTTTCCCTTTCTGCGCCTCTTGCAAAATCTTTATCTTTAAACTTTTTAGCAACAGTTTCCACTTTCACATCTATCAACTTTTTTGAAGGCATGACCAAAGCACACGCTACAAGCAAACCAGAAATTGCATCTGAGGCAACTAGTGCCTTTTCCATGCAATTTTCTGGCATTAAACCTGTATATCGAAAATTGTGGGTTTTTATAGATTTTATAAGCTCGTCTGGCATAATTCCCTTTAAGATTTCTTCAGCTAAAAGACTGTGCTTTTCTGGTGTGGTTTCGGTTTTTTCATAATCAATGTCGTGAAGTAAGCCGATTAATCCCCACTTTTCCTCGTCTTCTCTGAAATGTTTGGCGACGCTTCGCATTATGGCTTCAACTGCAAGCATGTGATAGACAACATTTCTTTTTGTAACGTTCTCTTTAACCAGTTTCAAAGCTTCTTCTCGAGTTAGCATCGTGCTTCACCTAAACTCTTTATCGTGAGCATGTCTTCTTTAAGGTTTCTTACGTAGTTTATCCTAAATCTTTCCATACATCTGGTCGGGGATCAATATTTCTGGATGCTTCTCCCTTAGCATGTACCTTGCAGCGCTACACATGTGGCATGCGTCAGCATAAGCTTCATCATGTGGCAAACTGAACTTGTCCACTAGCGCCACTGGACCACCTTGAACCAATGGTGCTAGAATTGGATTTTCATATGGATTATATTCTTCAATTATTTTCGAGAGGGGTTTTTGCCATGTGTTGCCGATTGATATGCCTTGGCAGACATGGACATGGCCTAATGGGTCTATGTGAACTCTTTCTTGTTTGGAGAAATTTTCGTATGGGCATTTTGTGAATTCATGCCAAGGCTTTTTTCTTGCTTTTTCGGTTAATTTTGAATATGCTCTGCCCTTGTACATTAATTCTGATAAATCAACTTTTGCTCCTTCAACTGTGTTTGGGCATGGAACTGCAGCATCTGGAAACTTGATGGCAATTATCCCAACTTTCATGTTTAGAATTTTTGCGGCTTTTACGGCGTTTCTTACTTCTTCAGTTTCCCAGTTTTCTCCATGGTAAAGGTCGCTGCTTAGGCTTAATTCAACATCTTCAGCCTCAGCTATTGGAAGAAGCCATTCTACAGCATCTTCTACACATGTGGCCCAATAGCAGTTTGAAAGAATCTCAACGTGAAAACCATGGCTTACAGCTTCTTTTGCAGTTTTAACCATAATAGGATAGTAGAGGAATGGTTCTCCGCCCTCTATGGAAATGTACTTCATAGTTCCAAGCTTTTTTGCTTCTGCCAAAATACTTTTTACCTGTTGGAGGGTGAAAGTGCTTTTGGCTTTAGAGCTTCCCCAAACAAAGCAGTGGTCACATTCCAAGTCACATTTGTATGTTAGGAGAAAATGGATGCCTCTTAATTCCAACAATGACACCAATCAAATATTATTACATCAATGAAGTTAAATCTTGAGATGCTCACTAATGAACTTGAGTAATTATTGCATAGTTGAGATTTCTGAATGAGGGAGATTGTTTTCAAAAGCAATGCTTTTATTTCTTGCGATATTCATCGCAATTATCTTTAGCTTACTGCTTTAGATCATGGACGCAGAACCGAAAACAAAAAATCTTCATTCATTACTATTTAGATTGCTGGAAAGATGTTTTAAATGGGGTTCACTATAGAAAGTGCATCGATTAGGCATTTGGATAGGCTGTATACTATTGAAAAAGAATGTTTTGACAAAGAGGCTTTCACAAAGCAGCAAATTGCGTCTTTGCTATCAGATTATAATTCAATAAGTCTAATCGCCAAAATAAGCAGTGAAATTGTAGGTTTCATTATTGGCATGGTATATTATGAGCGAAACACGCCTGTTGGCCACATTCTTACAATAGATGTTGCGCTAGCTTATCGTAAAAGAGGAATTGCACAAAAACTTTTGCAGGGAATTGAAAAAATCTTCAGAGAAAAAGGTTTAAGAGCAGTTCATCTTGAAGTGAGGGAAGATAATATTGCAGCTTTACGGCTTTATCAAAAGCTTGGTTACAAAAAAATTGCAAAACTTGAGAATTATTATGGAAATGCACATGGAATATACTTGAAGAAAGATTTAACCTGATCTCAGTAACTTCAGTTTTGTTTTCTCGTCAATAATTCTCTGCAGATTTACTCCAACTGATTCTATGATAGTTAATTCCGCTGTTACGCCAACATAAGAATTTTTCATCAAGTGACCACCAAAAGCCTCACCCTTCTCATTAGCAACAACTATGTGCGCATGAATGACAACTTCATCTTTTTCATCAACGGCAATATTTCCAATACATGAAACTATTTCTAATGGCCCATCTAGATGAATCAACTCGTATTGTCCAGCCTTATAGTATCCAAGGGTTGCTTCTTTTAATGTTCCAATGAGGAGGAGGATTCCAGTTTTTACCGTACATTCCTCTGTTCTTCTTTTTATGGCTTCAGCCAAATCTTCGCCTTCTTGCAGACGGAAGAAAAATATTTTTCCAACTTTTCCTTTTAGCATATTTTTCGCCTTGTTTAGTTTTAATGAAAACTCTTAAAAGCGTTTATGAACATAACTATTGTTGTGAATGGATTTTGACCAGAAAAAGTAAAAGTGAAACACAAAGGCTTCTTAAGGCGATAATAGTTCTTATTAGAAATACTACTTGGAGATGTGGTAAACTGGAAAGGCTTATAGTGAAACATCTTCATAGGAGAAATGTTGGTTTTGGAAAGCCAGAAGCAACAATAAAAGAAATGATCCGAAACTTCAACTTATCTGGTAAGAAAAAGAACGAATTTTTGGATGCTGTAAAACGATTGGAAAGAAGGAATATAATAAGAATCTTGCGAATCGTAAACTAGTGTTCTGCAGTGTTTTTCCGAATTAGGATTTCTCAAGTAATTGTTTTGCGTTTTCAATCCATTTTTCAGTGATTTTCGGCGAAATCTTCAATTTTGCAGCTAAGTCTTTTGCAGAAGCCTTTGACAAATCTTCAATATTGTTTATGCCTAATGTCTTCAGTTGCTCAGATCGTTTCGTTTTTATTCCCTTTACATTGGTAAGCTCCAAAATTGATGGTGCAGTTTCGGGTGGTGGCAATTCAATTTTTTCTTCCTTTGCAACCTCTGTAACTGTTGGTGTGGGTGTGGTAGGAGGTGTTGGAGGGGCATGTGATGGAACTTCAATTTGAATTTGTTGTGGTTTAGGTCTTAGTGTGTAGCCTAGTCCTATGAAGAAGAGTCCAAGTACAGTGGTTGTGATAGTCCACAGTGGTGTCATTTCTACTTGGTATGCAAGTACAATAGCTGTTAGAATGAAAAATATTATTGCTACTGCGTAGAGGGCATAATCTGACCGCATATTTATTTTTCTCCCTAACCCTTTATGTTCTATGGAATAGTTTAAATAATTTTCTACACTTTTAAAACAAAAAATGGAAAATTGGTAATTTTATGGTTATCTTCGTTTGAAATGCATGATTAAACTATTTCAGCAGTTTTTCTTCTGGCGGTGGTTGCTTTATCAGTCCATGCTTCATTAATAATTGTGTAGAGTCTCTAGCATTCTTAATTATTGCTGAAGCCCTTTCATACAACTCTTGTTTGCTCAGCTTTACCCTCGCTACACCTTGCTCAATAGATTTTAATGCGCATGCCACTGCTTCTCGTGGATAAACTTCCCATTCTTCCATTCTTGGCAGGATGTCATCATCATGCATTCCTCGCTCTTCAGCAAATTTTGCAAGTTCTTGGGCTGCGGCTATGCACATGTCATCCGTAACTGTTTTAGCCTTAACATCTAAAACGCCGCGGAATATGGCTGGAAAACCTAAGCTATTGTTAACTTGATTAGGAAAGTCACTTCTGCCTGTTGCTACTATGCGGGCTCCTGCTTCCTTTGCTTCCCATGGCCATATTTCAGGTATTGGATTTGCGCAAGCGAAAATTATTGAGTCGTCTGCCATTGTTGAAATCCATTCTTTCTTTATGGTGTCTGGTCCAGGTTTTGATGCTGCTACTACTGCATCTACATTCTTGAAGGCTTCTGGTATGTCGCCTCTTCTATCTTCTGCATTTGTTTTCTGGGATAACTCATATTTCCATGGGTCCTCCTCTTTTTTTATGTCCTTTCTACCCGGGTAGATTATGCCTTTGGTGTCTACAAGCATTATGTTGCCAGGCCTTATTCCCCATCGTATTAGCACATAGGCTGTTCTTAGGTTGGCTGAGCCAGCACCTACTAAAGTTATGAGGCTTTCTTTGGGTTTTTTGCCAACTATTTTGAAAGCGTTCATTAAGCCAGCTAGTATTACAGTGGCTGTTCCTTGTTGGTCATCATGCCAGACTGGTATTTGCAAGCGTTCTCGGGCTTTTTCCAGAACGTAGAAGCATTTTGGCTTTTCTATGTCTTCAAGGTTTATTCCGCCAAAAGACGGTTCAATAAGTTCGCATGCTCTAACTATTTCATCAGGATCTTTGGTTTTTAAGCATATGGGAAATGCGTCTACACCGCCTAAGTACTTGAACAGCAAAGCCTTGCCTTCCATCACTGGCATGGCTGCTTCTGGTCCTATGTCGCCTAAGCCTAGAACACGTGTACCATCTGATACTACGGCTACGTAGTTCCAGCGGTTTGTAAGTTCGAATGATAAGTCCTTATTTGCTTGGATATCCTTGCATGGTGTGGCAACACCTGGTGTGTACCATATTGCAAAGTCTTTTGGGCTTGTTATTGCACATTTTGGCATGATCTGAGCTTTGCCTTCGTAAAATCTATGCATGGGTGAAGCAAGCATTACGGGTTTTTTGGCTTTTGCTAACAATTCTTCTACTGTTGGTTTTCTTTCTTCTTTAGATTTAGACATGGTCATTCTCTCCTCTTGTCGAGATGCTTTTTAGGGTTGAAGTTTTAAAGGTTACGGTAAAGATTAAGGTAAAACTTCTTGAGAAGTAGCGTCTTAATTTTTATCTGGAATCAAGAACTGTAATAATGACTTTTGTTTCTTAAAAGCTAAATTGTGCGAAATATCCAGCGCGCGCAAAGTTATTAGGGTTAATCGAAGAGAATGGAAAATTAGAGTTTATATGTTGATTTAACAATTTTTGACTTAAGAAAATCGCTAGAAAAAGTAACGAGATTTAATAGACCAATGACGTGCTTAGAAGAAAATGAGCGGGGTTATTTTATAGGATGAAACCCACGCTAGTATCTTCTCTGCCTGTATCCGCCTCTTCTTTCTCTTCCGCCGAAGTCTCTTCTACCTCGTCCTCTGAATGGGCGTCTTTCTTGTTCATACACTTTGGTGGAAAGGTTATTCTCTGTATTAACTTCTCCTGCTAATGCTTCTTTTGCAACTTCTAATGTGCCATATCTGCCAATGTTCAGGCGCATGTTGCCTCTGAAAAGGGTTACGTAGCCGTTTCCTACGTTTATTGTGTCGCCTTCGCTTACTTTTTCAATGTTGTCGTCCCATAGTGTTAAATAAACGCAACCTGTCTCGTCACCTACTAGAGCATCGCAAACATTGTGCGGTGCTCCATCTCTTCCTGTTGCTATGCTTCTAACTTCGCTTTTTGAAACAACCTTTGCCTTTACGTTTACGGATCTTGAAGAGGGGTTTAATTCAGCCACTTTCACATCTACTGGTTGTCTATTTCTCGAGAATCCTTCAACAGCCAAATTTTCAACACCTTATATTTTGACAAAACACATAACATTAAAACTTAACACTTAAGGCTTTTGGTCAGTGATTTCAGTGGGATGCGTATGAATATGTTCTTAAAATTGTTAGCCAATCTCCAGACTCTTGGAAGATTAGACTTGGAGCCTACGATCAATCAAATATCGGACGTTTACAAAACTGCACAATTTACTTTTATGATGGTGAGATCTCTCGTCAAATATATATTCTCAATGGAGAGTTTAATCAGCAAATTGGAACTTGGCATGACCTTACAAGTGCAAACAGAGTATATGTTGCAGTGAAAATTTCAGCAAACAGTAGTGGAGTATCGTACGTTTATGTTAACCTTGAAGTTCTTGTTTCCAAGTACGTCAACATAGCTTTTAGACTCTCCTAACAAGAGCAAGTAGAGTGTGAGAGAATTTGTTTATATGCTTGCAAACTTTGGAAATGATCCGCATTATTGGATAAGAAATGGATGGTTTATGCGATTAGTTGTAATGCAAGTATTGTCTTAGTATCTTGTCGATTTTTTCAGGTTTGTCGGCTAAATTTTTCCATAAATCCTTATCGTTGTATGCTCTTAACGTCTCAATAGTCTTGTTGATTAGTTTTTTTGGGAAAATGCCGTTTGCTTCATAGAAGCGCCTGTCTTTTCTAAGGTTTTTTGCTGATTCGTTGCATGAACGTGGCAGAGTTCTGAGTCTTTTTCTTTTGCCGCTTTCTTCGGTGTGCAATTTTTCAACTATTTTTAATGCTTCTTCAGGGTTTTCTAATCCATAATTTATAGCAATGGTTATTCCACTAAATAATAGGTAGACGTTTGCAAATGGGTCTGGTGCTCTATATTCAAAGGTTTCTTTAAAATTGTCTCTTTTTTCATTTTCTATTTTGGAGCTCCGCCATAAGGGTATGCGTATCAAGGCTAGACGGTTTCGATCGCTCCAGCAAATGTGCATTGGAGATTCTTTGCGTGCAATAAACCGTAAGTATGAAACTGGTGTTGGGTTTCCGAAGGCTGAAAGGCTTGAGGCGAATTTTAATATTCCACCGATCATTTTTAGGGCTTCGGTGCTTAGGGTTCCGTTTGGGTTTGCGATTATGTTTTCTCCGTTTTTCACGGCGCATAAGTGGATGTGCATTCCGTTTCCAGCGTGTTCTAGGGCTACTTTAGGGGAAAATGACGCAGAAACGCCGTATTTTGTGCAGACGTTGCGAATGACCCATTTTGTAATTGCAATGTTCTCCGCCGTATCTGCAAGATTCTGTGGAGTTAGTTCTATTTCTTGTTGTTCCATGAAAAGGCTGTCTTTAGTGAATATTTGACCGACTTCGTTGTGTCCATACTTTGTTGAAATTCCTATGCTTTCCAATGTGACTATAACTTCGTTTCTTAATTCTTCAAATCTTGCAAATGGGGAGGATTCGTGATAGTTTTTGTCTGGTGCTTCTTTGAAAAGTGGTTCATTTTCTTGCTTTGCTATTATGTAAAATTCAAGTTCAGCTAGAGCCTTGAGTGTTATGCCTTTTGAGGAATGCAGTTTTTCTTCAGCTCTTGCTAATACGTTCCTTGGTGCTATGTGTAATGGTTTTCCATTTTCATCTAAATAGTCGCATAAAATGTTCAGTGTGGGAATGGTTGAAAAAGGGTTGGGGAATGTTTTGGAAATTTTAGGTGTTATGTATATGTCGCTTTTGTCTGTGTCAATGAAGGAGAACAGGTTTGATCCGTCAACTCTTTCGCCGAATTCCAAGATTTCAAGCACTTTGTCCTTGTTTTCAGCATAGAAACTTAAGGTTTTTAATTTTCCATCTTCTGGGATGTGGCATAGGTTGAGGATTTTTATGTTGTTTTCTGAAATAAACCTGAGGATTTCGTGGTTTTCGGTGAAGATTAATGTTTTTTGCATGGTGTGTAGCCTTTTTCTTGTATTGGTGAGGGACTCATTTTATAAACCAGTATTTTAACTCTGTGACAGTTTCTAATTTTTTCAATGTTTATTGAAGGCTTGTTTTGTGATTTTTCTTATGTCTATTAGTATTGATGTGATGAAAAGTATGAGGTATATGATGTGTGGCGGTATTAGTGCTATTGGGACATTTAGCGGGAAGGCTAAGAATGTGGGAAGAAGCACAGTGCATGTTGGTATGATTAGGATTAAGTTGGAGTTGTGGGGTTGAAGCAGGTTTTGTGCATCTTTGGTTTTTAACATTATGATTGTTGCTGTTATGAAAATTAGCCATTCTAATGTTATGTTTGTTAGGCTTGTTATGCTTGTTTCTATGCCGTATGGTTGTGATGTTATTGGCCATAAAAGTTGTACTTTTCCGCCTGCAATGTAGTCGCCTAGGAGTGAGTGTTGAATTAGGGCTGTGAAGTAGGGAATTGCACTTTTGTGGTATATTGTGAATATTGGAATGAAAATTATTGTTGCTGTTATTATTGAGTGGGATGGTCCGCGGTGTTCAATGATGGGTGTTAGTAGTATGTCGATGTCTGGGATTACTGAAAGTGTTAGGATGAGTGGGATGTTAATCTTGGTTTTTGTTGCTTGTGCTGTTAATTTGCTGAGAATGTATCCGGAGGCGAAGTGTCCGATTGCGAACGATTTGTTTTCCTCCTTTTTCGTGTTTAGGTGTGGTGGTGGGTTTTTAGGTTTGTGGTGTTGTTTGGTTTGGTTGTTTTTTGTTGTGGTTGTGGGCGTTATGTTTAAAGGTTTGAGGGTGCTTGTTTGTTTGGTTGTTGGGTGGTTGTGTGAGGGTTTTGGTTTCTGGTGGGGCGGGGTTTATTGGTAGTCATGTGGTTGATTTGCTTTTGGGTGGGGGTTTTGAGGTTGTTGTTTTGGATGATTTGAGTGGTGGTTGTTTGGAGAATGTTAGTGAGCATGTTGTGGATGAGTGTTTTCGTTTTGTGCGTGGGGATGTTAGGGATGTGCGTGTTGTTAGGGATGTGGTTAGTGGTGTGGATGCTGTTTTGCATTTGGCTGCTTTGGTTAGTGTTCCTGGGTCTTTTAGGGATCCGGTTTTGACTAATGATGTGAATGTTAATGGGACTTTGAATTTGTTGAGGGCTTGCGTGGAGTTTGGTGTTGAACGTTTTGTTTATGCTTCTTCTTGTGCGGTTTATGGTGAGGCTGAGCGTTTGCCTATAAGGGAGGATTGTCCCACAAGGCCGATGTCGCCTTATGGAGTTTCAAAGTTAACTGCGGAAAATCACGTGCAGGCTTTTCATGAGAATTTTGGTTTAAAAACGGTTTGTTTGCGGTATTTTAATGTTTATGGTCCGAGGCAAGCCTACAGCGATTACAGTGGTGTTATAACACAGTTTTTGAATCGTTTGGCAAAAGATCTTCCTCTGGTTGTTTTTGGTGATGGTGAACAGACGAGAGATTTTGTTTATGTGCAAGATGTTGCGGAAGCGAATATGCTTGCTTTAAAGTGTGGAGTAGCTGCGGTTGGAGAGATTTTTAACATTGGAACTGGCTTTGCCACTTCGATAAATCAGTTGGCTAGTGCACTTTTGGAAGCTACAAATAAAACCGGTGTGAAGATTGTGCATTCTGAAGCTAGAGAAGGCGACATAAAGCATAGTGTTGCAGACATTTCAAAAGCTAAGAACAAACTTGGTTATAATCCTAAAGTTTCATTGAAGGAAGGGTTACAGAAGCTTTTGAAGAGACGCTAGATTAGGTTGCCAAGAGTTTTAAGCGTTCTATGATAAATCAGTTAGCTAATATAGTGCATGAGTGTATTGACAGAACGTTAAGAGAGCTTGTGAAAAGTTAAATGGCTGAGTACGCAAATGCAAATTTGGTAATTTTTAAATGTTTGTTGCTTTTTGTTGTTTGGTTTTTGGTGGCTGTTGTGGAAGAGTTTGTGGTTAGAGTGTTTAATGGTGGAAAGGTTTTTATATTTTCTGTAGTTACTATTGAAAATGTGAAGTTTATGTCTACTATACAGGTTGAAGAGGAAATTAAGAGACAGCTTTTTTCTATAGCTGCTGAATTGCAGTCGAAGCGGGGTAAAAAAACTTCTCTCAGTGAGGCAATAAGACATTTGATAAATTTTTACCTTTATCAGAAGAGGGATGTTCCCAGAATGCTTTCCCTTTTTGGCTGTTTAGGTTCAGAGCCTAAGGCTAAGGCTATCTTGAAAGAGCTTAGGGCAAAAGAGGAGGAAAGACTTGAAGGGTTTAAGAGGCAATATTGCGCTTGATTCAAGCGTCTTAATAGAATATTTAACTGGAACAAAAACTGGCGAAATTTTGAAGCAATACTTTGAAACGTTAAAGCCTGAAGAAAAAGTTAGTTGCTCTCTGCTTACAATATCAGAAGTATTCTATGTACTCTGCAGATTGAGAGGGGCAAAATTTGCTGAAGAGAAAATAAACGATATGTTGACATCGCGTGTACTGGACATATGTGATTCTGCAGAAATTGCGGTAAGAACGGGTAAAATTAAATGTGAAAGAAGTATCTCTTTAGCGGATTGCAGCTGTATAGCTGTGGCTGAAATGGCAAATGCTAAGGTAGTTTTCGCAAAAAAGGAGAAAGAACTTGTTAAAGAAATTGAAAAGAAGCCCTTCAACAGGGAAATAATATTTCTGCAAGACGATGGGAACGATATGAAATGATTCTTCTAAGATGAGCTTGTAAGATTCAGAAAATAGTTTAATTTAGCTAAAAGGAATTTGGTTTTTCTAATGATTAGCTAGATGAAAATGTCGAGGAAGGTGCGGTTAAAGTTTGAATCTATGGGCATTGAGTTAGAATTTGAACGTTAAATTATTCGATTTTTCTTACCGAGTTATTTTTAGGGGAGTTATAGTTCATGACGCATCTCTAGCAATTGCGAATAGTGTTTTACTCGAAAATCAGATTCAGGAAATCTACCTTTCCGAGATGTTTGTGGTCGTTTGAGTATGCTTCGTAAACTCTGATTTTAGTCATTACAGCCATGTTGACTCCATCGTTGAAGTCTATGCCATAGGTGAGCATGTTGTTGGCTCCCACGAGGAGGTCATCTTGATCGAATCCTATCACTTTTAGGCTTTTGTAAGATAGGATTTTTTCTAGGGTTGGTTTTATGTCACCTTGTTTGCCCATGTCTTCTAATACCCAAGCGACTTCGCATAGGACTAAGGTTGAGGTTACGGCTTCCTCGCCTTTTTCTATGCGTTCGAGAATGCGTTTGGCTGTTTTGCCGAATTTAGGATGGTCTGTCATAGCGTGAATGAATATGTTTGTGTCTACGAAGCGTTTCATTCCATCTCCTCAATTAGCTTCTTTTTAATGTTTGTTCTAGCTAACTCTTTTGGCTCTTCAATTGAGCGTTCGATTCTTACACTGGCATACAAGGCTTCTGTTGGTTTTGCATAGTTTGCGACAGGGATGAGAATTATCTGTCCTTTATAGTCTCGGATGATCAACCTTGACCCTTCTTTTATGTTGTGTTTATCCCGTAGCTCTTTGGGAAGCACTATGCGTCCATATTTTCCAATTTCGACCGACAAGTTTATCACGAAGTTAAAGTAGGAAATGGCAAAATAAAAATTTTTTCCCAAAAAAGTTCAATTGTGACAATAAAACGGCAAGATGCCCTCTTTATTTTGTTTCGCTGGTTCTTATTGTCCTTTCCTTGATAATTACAAGCTTGTTTCGCATTTGCCCAAGTGTTGAAAAGTTTATACTTTACTTTAGGTGTTGAGCAGCTGCAGCTTAAATTTGCTGGCTGAATAGCCGTCAACGCTGTCTCGTGCTACCTTTAGCTCTAATGTTACGCACGTTTAGCGCGTGCTGAAAATCGCAGAGATTAGAAAGGTTGAAAAATGCGCATAACAACTGTGGCCATAAATCCTATTCCTAATGCTAATGCTATCAGTCTGAGGCGATTTTTCTCAATTACAATGTTTCTCGAGTATTCTGTGGCGGAGGATATAAGTTCAGACGTTATTAGCAGAATAATTGCCATAACAGCTAACCATAGGCTTATGTCTGAAATTGACATTGGAAAATTCATATTTCAGCCCTGTATAATGCTGTACCAAACTTTAATTGTTTGCCCGTCTGGAGATATGCTGTCCTCCTGAATTGTAACCATTTTTCCAGTTGCTTTTGCAATTGTGCATGCTATTGCACTGGTTATTGGGCATCCTAAGTAATGGATGCTTTTCAGGTTTTCTTCTGCTGTATAGAGGTTTTTGTATGTTGAGTCAAGTATTCTCAAGGTGACTTGGTTGTCCGTAGCGTTCATTTCTACTTCTTTTGCCAGTTGGAGGTTCTCCATAATTATTGGAGGAAGACTTTCGCATAATTCGCCAAGTTGCAGCTTCGTGATATCCTTTCTAAATTCTTCTTCAAATTTGGTTAATAATCCTAATCCTGGTGGGGCTATGCATATTCCGTTAGGATTTTTGAGAATGAATTTGCTTTTTGCTAACTCTTCTATGGATGGAATGCCGCCTGTGTCGGCGGATATGAAGACTACAGGGTCTTTCAAGCCTTTTAGGTAGTCGGGAAGGTAGATTTCTTTTGGGTATGGTGGTATGTAGTAGCTTTTTTCTTTGAATCTGAGGTCTTTGACTATTCTGTCGATTGTGATGTATGTTGATATTGCGGTAGAGTCTAGTAGGCTGCTTTGAACGTATTTTACTGGTCTTACAAAGAAGAAGAGGGCGCCCCAAAAAGTTAAGCCTAAACCGATGAAGGCTAAAACATTGGAGTTGTTTATTATGGAGAAGATCAGCGCTAAGGCACCTGGAATTATGAATGCAAGACCAATTTTGCGTGATGGGATGCCTTTTACCTTTTTGAGTTCGAGTTTTAGGTTTTCATTGCTTGTCTGGAGTTGCTTGATTGTTTCTACTAAATACTGTGTAGTCGCTACTTCGGAAGACTTATCCTCCGTTTCCTTTGTTGCTTGCTGTTTTTTCTCTGAGCACATGCTTTTCAAATAAAAATAGCATTAACCTTCATTTAAGGTTTCTACATTTTCACTAAACTTCTCCAAATTAGAAGGGGTCTGTTATTCGAAGGCTTTGAAATTATTTCTTCTTTTTATACAGGAACATACCTAAGCCAAGAAGCATTGTAGCTATTGCGCCTGCAGTGCCAACTACTGGAAGATCAGGTATTGTGTTAAATGAGCTTGCCCTAATCTTAACCACGTCATCGTGATTAGCTTTTTTCGTACCACCTTCTCCTATAAATAAAGCTTGGACGCCCCAATCGCCAAGAACATCTGGTATGTATGAACTGTTTGCATAATTGATTGGCTTTCCATTATATGTGGAACCATTGCTCCAAACTTGAACATTTACTTCATATGCAATGGTTTCATTATCAGGATAATGCCACAGAAAGATAACACTTGTGACATTTGCATCAGTCGTACCTGCTGTGGCAGTAATTAATGTTCCTAATGGCACGTCTATTCCATGATAATCCGTGGTTATGGCGTAACCAGAGCTTATGGCGCTCCACTGTGCGTGTGCCACACTAGCCATTGCTAAAAATATTCCAGCCAACAGAATAGCAATTATTGCATAAGCTATCTTCATTTGTATTCTCTGGATATATATTACGGAAGACTTGTATAAAAAGGCGTGTGAACAAGAGTTATAGAAAACTCGAAAATTGTTCCATTCAAACGCGTGCTGTAGATATTTTCACCAATACTCCCAGAGCTACAAGTTTGCTATGCCGAGGAGTGGGCTTAGATGGCATTCTCGGACAATGATTTGTAGGGGGTAACCTCAATTATTGAAATTTGCATGTGATGCCAATCCAGACAATCACTGCTCTGTTTGTGGTTAAGTGTAGAGTTGACTTGTTCTAATATGGTCTGAAGGAGGATTGATTGAATATGTCTGGAGAACTGTCTGGCACTATAGGTCTCTAGATGTTCATTAAACTTTTCCACGACAGAAGGGGCTTGTTATGGTTAGAGACTATTTCTCTCTTTATGAAGCCATATTCTTGAAGACGGTTTAGATGCTCTATCAGACTTTCAAGTTTCATAAACTTTCCAACTTTGCTTCTAATAGCTAAGTTTATGTCCTCTGTTGTCACTGTCTTTTTTTCTTTGCTTAACTCGACTATTGTTTGGAGCACTAGTTTCTCTTTTGGAGATGCAAAATTGTTAAAGATTTTCAGGTTGTCTGTTCTTTTCCTCCATTCATTAATGTATTGCGTCGTTTTTGTGGTTACAATGAAAGCTATTAAAATTACCAAAAGCATTTGTTGGGCGAAAACTCCTAAAGAAATGAGCGATTGGCTTTTGATGGGCTCCCAATAGCGGGCTATTTCTCGCCCGAAATCTAACAGAAAATTCTCATTTTGCTGGTAATTTGCTTGGTCTTTTGTTAGGATTATTATTAAGCTTATTCTAACGTATTTCTGTTGAATCGTTGCTCCTATTTTGAATGTTGCTCTTTCATACCAGTAAAGTGTTACCTGTGTATAGTTTTGGTGAACATCTTTGAAAACCAAATAGCGAGCTATTATGGACTCACCGAGCAGCTGTATATCTCTAGAATCTAACACTTCAACAAGAGGGTATTGCCCTTGAGCCGTTCGCCAAGTTATTAGACAAACTTCCCAACTGTGCAAATTTGAAAGACTACTTGCAACGCCGATTAACACGTAAACTACGGGGGTTGAAATGTTCGTTGGAATGTAAACATATGTAATTGAGGCATCTTGCTTGGATAGTTTCTCGTATTCTACGTCTCTACCGATACACGTTAATTTGTATTGTGGGATTTGAGGTAAAATGTTGGTTGCCTTTTCCCATGTTGAGCTTACTTCAATTGTTTCATTGGCAATGGCAAAAACAGGCGCATTAACACTTAAAGATATTATAGAGAAACCAAGTAACAAGAGGATCAGTTTTGACCAAAAAAATTTAGGAAGCTTTTTTAGCGGATTGATGAATCTCCCACAGTTTGAACAGAAGCTTCCTAAGGTTTCTCTGTTAGTTTTGCATTTTGAACATGGATGCACATTGTTTGCTTTTGAAACAATTTTTATTTTCAGAAATTGCTCAGACATAAAAAGTGTAAGCATCATTCCAATAAAAATGAGAAGCAATCCGGCTACTGTGTGGAAAATGTTCATGGCAATTTCTTCGCCGAAAAACACAGCAGCTGAGATTAAAGTTGTTATACGTAGAATATTTAGAACGACAAATATTAAGAATCCAAGCGGAAATATCACGATTTTTTTCCAAGAAGAGGCTGAGATGATGATGGCTAGAAAGGCGGCGAACATTGTAAAAGCTATAAGGGTGTAGATTCCAGAGCATGCCAAGTCTATGGTGAAAGGAATAGGCTCTGTAGAGGTTGCAAGATTTATAGTTGGAGCCCCATAAGATGTGGACAAAGTGACTGGAAACCCGAAAGTTTTCAGGAGAACATATGAGGCTTGAGTGTTAAAGTTTGCCAACGTCCCGCCTAAAATGTACGTGACTTCGTTAGGCAAAGGCACTAGGAAGATTAAGAACAGAATTGGTATGGATAGTATTTTTAACGTGTTGAAGTTGAAGAGGACAAGCACCAGACTGGCGACGAGCAACGGGAGAGAAAGCAGATGATATTCTAATGGATAAAAAGTGTAGGAGCCATACCAGTAAAGTAGAAAAGCGATAAGACAAAGGCTTAATCCAATAAGTTCATCCAGATATCTTGTTTTTGGCTGGTTTGGAAGCTTGTTTAAGGCAAGCGAAGCTTTGAAAAGGGTTTTTTTCTGGTGAAATAGGAAGCCTATGAAGAATGGTATTAAAAGTATGTGGCTTAATGCTTCGCTGTATATGGCTTCATTGGTAAGAATTTCGAAGTCACGCCAATAAACAACAAAAATTAGCATAAGTATCAGCAAAGTTGCTAGAATATGCTGGTGGAAGACTTTTGCTTTCAATAATGCCTCTTTTGATTCTTGCTTTAGCTTTTCCATACGATTTGTATTCTGAGCTTTTTCCAAATTTCTTGCGCATCCTCTAATGATTCAACGGTACTTTCAGAATTTGTTTTGTAATTAATGACTAAGACTTGGTGTGAAATCTCAATTTTTTTGTTTTTGCTATAAAAGCTAAAAAGCATGCTGCTACTGCGGTTATGGTTCCAAGCGGTACGTCTGGGATGACGTTGAGTCTTGCGAACACGTGTATTTCAGTTGTTGCGGTTAATCCCAGATCGTCTCCTATTCCTAAGAGGTCCTGGGTTGCACTGGTGCAGATATATTTGTTAGGCCAAACACCTTTGCTCCACGCCGTCACTTCGATTGAGATGCCCATTTCTGAGGGTGCTGTTAACGTTACATTGGCTTCGCCGTTGGTATCTGTGAAGGCTTCCAGCTTATTCAAGGTGCCTTCTGTAGTGGCGAATTTTATCCTTACATTTGGTCTTCCATTACCATTCTTGTCTGTAACGTTAATTGTTAATGTTATTTTCTCGCCTGGTCCTACCACGCTTATGGGGCTAGTCCAGAGCAGTTTATCGGTTTTTCTAATAACATCTTTGTTTTGTGCTTCTAAGGCAAGTGAATTTCCGTATCCTGAGGGGTCATATCCTTTTAAGGTTTTCCAAATTGCACCTTGAATTGCGGCAGCTTCGTTATTGTTTGTTGGGGGATCATACCATGAAAGTATGTAACTGATTGATTTCCATTGAGAGTTATCTTGTACATCAGCAATTGTGTAAGTGTAGGTTCTATCTGTGTAGAGAATGGCGTCGTATTCAAGGCAGTATGCTCTTGTATGTGTTCCTGAAGGAGGTTTGCCGCCATATTGAATGTGGATTTCCCCTGCCCAATATGTGTCGTGTCCCATTGTGAACATTTTTCCTTTCCATGTTTCTGGTTGGTTAATTTTGTATATGTAAACGGTCACGGTTTCTGCGGCAACTATTGAAAGGCTCAATAGCGCTATTAGTAGACTTGAAAGAGCAATTGTGCTGACTGCGAAGGTTTTTCGTTTCATTTTGATCCTCTAGTTTCATCATTAATTGAGGGATAGGGGACACTTAAACAGCTATGTAGAATAATTATAGAAGAATTAGAAACACTCCATATCTTTTTGTCCTATGATTATGAAGTGTAAGCGTATTATTTGGAAAATTGTTTTTGTCTTGACATCTACACTTTGTCTACAAAGTTCGCTTCAAGGATTGTCTTAAAGATTTTGATTCCGTCTGAGATTATTTTCAACCTTGAAATGCTGTATTCTCTTTTTCTGCAGGTTATAGGTATCTCTTGAAACTTGAAGCCGTTTTTTAATCCTTTCACAGTTATTTCTGTTTCAATATCGTAGCCATTGGATTTTAAGCTGATTTTTTTGAGGAATTCTTTTTTGAAGGCTCTTAAACCGGTTTGGCTATCTGTTACTGTTTTGCGTGTTAAGATCATTATTGTCATGTTAATCAAATGGTTGCCAACTATGTGAAGTTTTGAAGTGTGGTCTTTTCCTTGTCCTAGAAATCTTGAGCCTGCAACTATGTCTGTCCCATTAAATAGAGGTTTTATGAGGTCTGGGATTTCTTTAGGGTTGTGGGCTCCGTCTGCATCGACTGTTACTATGATGTCGCCTTGAGCGTGTTGGAAACCTTTTATTAGAGCGTATCCTTTTCCTTGGTTTTTTCCGTTGGATAGGACTGTGGCTTTGTATCTGCTTGCCCTTTCTCTTGTTCGATCTGTTGATCCGTCGTCTACAACTATGATTTCGTATGGCATTTTCAGGTCGTCCATTATGTGGGTGGTTTCTTCAATGATGTTGCCTATTGTTTTCTCTTCGTTATAGGCTGGGATGATCACTGACACGGCGTAGGTTTGCATTGGGTTCTCCTTTCTCCAATTTTAATTGTTTATGCAGAAAATTAAACCCATATGGAGAATTGATATAGAAAATTTTCAAATTGTTATAGACTTTTAATCTTCTGCAGAGGGGGTTATTATTATGTCAAAATTAAATGTATTAACATAATAGGATATCAGATACTCGAGAAAGCTTGAATCAGAAGATACTTTTAGGGTTAAGGTTACATAAACCTCCTGTTTCGGCTCAAGAAGTGTGTTGTTATAATTCCAAGTGAGGTTCAGAGGATTTTCTATGGGTAAATTTTCTGTGACATTTTGGTTCTCCTTGTCTTGAAATGTTAGATTGGAGATTTTCAATGTTAGTGTTATTGGTGTGTTACTTTTGCTTTTTATGTAGAATGAGCAATTTGTGAGCGTCCCCGGATAAACTGTTCCCCAGTTGATATATGGAATTCCTTCTTGGGTGAAGTTTATGTTTCCCCCGTAAACTTCTGCACCTATTACTTGTATGGTGCCGAGGCTTGGAAAACGCAGATGGTGGTATCTGCTTAACCATATGGATGTTATCGTGGTAACGGCTAGTGTTGTTGCGGAAACAATTATAATTAACAATACTGTTTTCTTTATATTTCTGAAAAAATTGGTAACAGAGCTTAACGAAATTTTCAAGTGATTTTACCACTCAATAGTTGCTTTATCAAGCTTAAAATGGTTAGTGCAGAAATTATGGCTTATGTGCTTTTGCAAGTTTTTCCAAAACATTTAGTGGTATGTCAAGCAGTTTTGAGATTATTCTTAAGCCTGAAAACATGGTTTTGAGATTTTTGATGTCATTTGTGCTAATTGCGCCAATTGATGGTGCTGTTATTAAGTAGGTTGCCAGAAAGGTTGCTCCTCCTAATGTTAACTCTATCCAGTCCGCGGATACGATGAAATTTAGCACCAGATATGTGGTTGCAGTTGCGATAGCTGATGCGCCAAGTATTTTTGTAGATGATTTTATGTCTGCTTTGGCTTTGTATTGTTTCCATATCCAATATAGCCCCAAGAGCATGCTTGGTATTCCAGCTAGTATGCTTGTGAGTATTAGGCCGATTATTCCGTTTGTGGGTATAAGTATGAATGCCATTGGGACTCCAAATGTGATGGTTATTAGGCTTAGTTTCATGAGCGTTTTTGTTTCACCCGTGCCTGCGAGTAGGCTTCCTAGGCTTAGGCTTCCGAAAATAGCGAACAGGTTGTTTATGACATATAGAGTTAGGAAGAATGGGGCATATGTCCATTTTTCTCCAAATAATGTGCTTATCATTGGTTTGGATAAGATCATCATAGCCATTGTTGCTGGAACTAATAGAATGGATGTGTACTTAACTGAGGATGTGAATACTGTTTGTATTATTTCGTGTTCGTTTTGTGGGTCGATTTTTGAGAATGCTGGAAATAGTACTGTTGATATTGGGGTTGTAACGAATGTCAGTAAGACTGCGAATTGTGCTGCTATTTGGTAGTTGCCTATTAAGGCGTCAACGCAATAGATTACCATCAGAAAAGCGTAAAACTGTGCGAGGAAGCCGCTTAGGATTGATGATATTGAAAGTGGGACTCCGTAATGCAGCATTTTCTTTAAGGTTTCTGATAGCCTTGTTTTTTCGGGGTTTTTTATCTTTAAGTTTTTGAATATAATTAAGTATAAGGCTGCCAATCCAATAATGGCTGCGGCTACGGTTGATATTGTGTAGCCTAAAACTGCTCCTAGAGCGCTGTATCCGATGAAAACTAAGAGTGGAGATGCAACACTTTTGACAATGGCTTGACCTATGATTGTGAGGCTGTTTAGTTCCATTCGTTCGAAGCCTATAAAGCTTGATTGAGAGGCTGTTTGGAGAGCCCCAGCAAGTATTGTTATGGATGTTATTGCTATTAATAATGCGGATTCAGGTCTGTTGAAGATCGTTGTTGCTATGAGGCTTGATAGGAGGATTGAAACAAGTGTTAGTGCTATTCCTGTTGTTGTTTCGAAGAGTATTCCTGCTTTGATTATTTCGCGTGTGTCTTCTTGTTTGTTCTGGACTCTTAGGGTTGCAGTGTATTTTGTTATGGCTGAGTTTACTCCCCAGTCTCTGAAGAGGATTATCATGTAGGATGGAATTAGTGCTACTGAGTATAACCCATATTCTTCTGGGGTCATGAGTCTTGCTAGGATTATTGTGCCTATGGCCATTATTATAGTAGAAGTTGCTAGGCCTATGAATAGTTGAAAGCTTCCAGTAGCTGAAGTTTTGCCCATTTCGAATGCTTTTTCCATGGCTTTCATGTCTCTTGTTTTGGCACGCGAGGGTTTGCCCATATTTGCCAAAGATTTAAATGTGTTTTTGGTCTTTGTTTACAGTTTGGGATGAAGGAGTGAACGGGAGAAGATTTTCAGTATTTTTGGTGATTGTTGTTTTGGTTTTGGCGATTTTAAATGTTTATTTTTTGCATTCAAGAACTGGTTATTTTATGGTTTCTGGGGTTAAAACAGGGACTGCGGTTGGGGTTTACTGGGACTTGCATTGTACTGCGATGGTGAGTTCTGTGGATTGGGGGGTTCTACAGTTAGGTGGAAGTAAGCAGTTTACAGTTTATGTGAGAAATGAGGCGAATCAATCTTTTATTCTATTCTCGACCACTTCGAATTGGTCTCCCCAAATTGCTTTTCATTTTTTAAATTTTTCTTGTTCAAGACCTAGAATTAATAGTGGAGATGTTGTTAAGGTGATTCTCACTTTGTCAGTTTCTCCTGAGCCAACTGGGTTTTCAAACTTTGGCTTTGACATTATTCTCCAAGGTCGGAAGTTTCTTGGAGATATTAATCTTGATGGGATTGTAGATCTAAGAGACATTACCAGTTTTTCAGTGATTTTCGGATCTACTCCTGAGAGTTCTAACTGGAATCCGTATGCTGATTTGAACAATGACCACGTTATTGATATAATTGATCTGGAAGGTGCAGCGAGCGATTTTGGAGCTGGCATATGAGCTTGCCGATCAGGTTTCGGTTTTAGCGTTAAGCTGTAGGATTGCTTTTTTGAGCGTGCGTTTATGTGTTTTCAACTGCTTGTTCAATGCAGTGAACGGGTAAATGTGTGGGCAACGTCATGATTATTGCGTCTATTTCGGGTTTTTTAGGAGTTGTCCTGGCTAGGTTTGTTCCAGCTTTCCTCGCTAATGTGCCGCGTGCGCATAAAGGATTACCAATGCTAGGTGATTTTTCCAATTCTAATCGTTTTATAGTTATAAAATTATTTGGTTTTTGTATGCTTTTTCTATGGCCTCTAAGTCTTTTAGGCCGTCTTCGCCTGTTGGTGTTGGCTTTTTATCTATTATTAAGCAATCTACAAAATGTTGAAGTTCCGCCTTGCGGCTTTGGTTAAATTGTGATGTTCCCCTCGTTAGGATTTGAATCATGTTGAACAATGGATTTGAGTGACTGCGTTGGGCGGTTGCGTAATTAACCGTCCCTATCAGCTCTATTTTTAGTTGATCTTTTTGAGAGAACCATCCTACGTTTATTATTGCTGTTGTTTGATTTTCGAATTTTGTTAGGCATATGGCCTTGTCTTCGAAGGGCATGTTGAATCTGTAGCCTAGGTGGCTTTTTATGTCTGTTATTTCGCCGAAGTACCAGCGTAGAAGGTTTATTATGTGGCTTCCTAGGTCTATGAGGGCTCCTCCGCCTGTTAGCTCTTTGTTAAACCACCATTCTGGGACTGGTATGGGTGCGTGGGCTTCTGCCCTATGGAAAAATGGCCCTGAGCTTATGTAGTTTGCGATGGCGATTTCTATGTCGCCTAGTGTTCCATCATAGATTTTCTTTTTTAATGCTCGGAATTGCTGGTTGAATCTTAAGGGATAGCCTATCATTAGTTTGATATTGTTTTTCTGCACTGTTGAGAGGATTTCCTTTGCTTCTTGGGTGTTTCTAGCTATGGGTTTTTCGAGGAATATTTGTTTTCCTGCTTCTGTTGCGTCGCGTGCGCATTTTAGGTGTAGGTGTGTGGGTATGGCGATTATTACTGCGTCTAATTCTGGAAGTTTTAACATTTCTTCGTAGCTGGTGAAAGTGTTTTTTATGCCATTGTTTCTGGCTTTCTTTAAAGCTTTCTTGGAAAGATCGGCTACCGCTATGACACGGGCGTTAGCGAGCCTTTGTGCGTGTCTTAAGTGAATTTGTCCCACATATCCTAAGCCTATTATTCCAAGGCCAATCTTCTTCATTTTCATGCTCCGTCATCCATTTATTGTAGCTCAAGTTTTTCCTAATTTGGTCGAGTTTAAATCTATGCATTTGTTTTTAATTTTAGAATTTCAATCAGATTATGGATTCGCTCATCATCTATATAGGGGTCCACAGGTAATGGGAGCAAACGCTTAGCAACATACTTTGACCCTTCAAAGGTTGTGTTATTATTCGTATTGCTATTGCTAAAGATAGGGTGTTCATGAAGTGGTCGATAGATACAATCTACCCTAAAACCGTGTTGAGTTATTTTGGTAATATACTCTGAGCGTTGTTTTTCGTCATAAAAGATAACGGGGTATTTCATGTATGATGGCATTGAGCCTTTTTTGGGAGGAAACCCAGCGAAACCGTTTTCAACCAGTTTCTCTTCATAGATTTTGGCTATTCTTCTTCTTTTTTCGAGATGCATTTCAATATTTTCTAACTCTTTTTGCAAATCCAATATTTCCAGTTTTTCGAGCCTTCGCCTATGCCAGTACTTCCGATTCATCGCCATCATTTGATTTATTGCTTCGCCTGTAAGCGCGTTAGATTTCCATAAGTCAATTATATAAGAGTCAGCAGTTATCCATCCGTCCGCCACCCGAAAGTGCCTTCCAACAAATAGCGAAGCTAAAAATTTTGCAACATACTGGTCGCCTAGATAAACTGCAGTCATAGCCTTTCGAGGTTTAATCTTAAAAATTTCAATAAGGCGGTAACCCAATCTCGTTATAATTGATTTAATTTCGCATTTTTCCCGAATAACTTTTATTTTCTCTGCAATTTCCTCATCATTTGTTAATATTGCTCCGCCAACTTTCACGTTTAAAAATTTGTTAAATGAAATTATTCCCGTATTCCCAAATGAGCCCGCTTTCTTACCATTTATGCTTGCTCCAAGTGCCTGTGCCGCGTCATCGATAAGAAAAATATCTTTAGCTTGGCATATTTCCAGTATAGGTGAAGGATCAACGGGTAAACCATACAGGTGTACAAGGATAACCGCTTTTGTTTTCGGGCTTACTACCTTTTTGAGTTGTTCAGGTGATATTGAAAGTGTGCTCGGGTCTATATCGCAAAATTTTGGTACAGCCCCATTGCAGAATACGGTTATTGGGATTATTTCAGCTGTGTAGTCTGGAATTACAATTTCGTCTCCTTGTTTTATATCTAGGGCTAAAAGCGAAAACCGTAAAGCCGATCTCCCAGATGAGCAAGCAATCGCGTATTTTGTTCCTATATACTCTGCTAATTTTTTTTCAAACTTTTCTCTAACTGATTCTAGAATTTCAGAATCTTCGAACAATTCAAGCTACTCCTGTTCTTGTACTTCAAAGAATCTAAAGAAATGGCTACGGATAAACTTGGGTTTATATTCTTGTTTTAAAGCCCATTTGATACTTTCACGGTAACATTTTTCAACATTTCCTCTTGACACAACAGCCTTACGATCAGCCCTCTTTGGCTGAGGGGTAACCTCTAACAACCCGATTTTTTGAAGATAGCTTATCTCCTTAAGAAACGCGTCAAACTTGTTGATTAGCATCTCGATTTCAGCTCTACTTCTCATTGGAGGCTCAATTAATTTTTGAGGGTTAGACTTGTGGTATATGGCGTCCCATTCATTTTTATAAAATAAAAGGCTAGGGTGCATGTTTATAACTACGACTTCGCGTCTCAACGACAAAAATAATGTTCGGTAATCAGACAACTTTCCTTCTAACTGACCAATCACTTGATACGGGTAAAAAGTTACACCCTTAAAATCAACAGCACTCCTAGAAAGATTCGCCGAAAAATCATAGATTATCCCTAAAGTTTTTAATGCTTCTAAATGAGGTGGACTCCAACAGTTTCCAGGAGCTCTAAAGGCGGCTATTTGTTTATCTGGGAATAAGTCTCTAAGCGTGTTAATCCCGCCAATTCTCTCAATTTCACCTGTTAACGGGTTAATGTGAGAAGTTTCTCTCTTCAATGAAATCTCACAAGCCTTTTCGTAATCTTCTACGTCTGTAAACTCTACAATGGTCGGATGGACTGAATGACTGGATGAATGATAACCAATCTGATGTTCGCTAAGCATTTCCAAAACTTGTGGAAAATCGCGCAATTTTTCAGCCATATGCCCGGTAATAAAAAACAAAGCATCCAAATGATATTTTTTAAGCGACTCTAAAACCGTTTGCAGTGCAGAAATGGAGCCTCTACTTATGAAGTCTTCAACGTCGAATGTCAGAAAAAGTTTTCGCGGCATTTAACCCCGCTCTAAAGCATTTAAAATATAACATTTTGAAGAATCAATTTTGAGCATTAGAATAACCTTTTGCCTAGCAGCATCTTTACAAGTGTAGAATCACATACAGCCCTAAAGTTTTATAATTCCAAGGAAGTTTTGAAAAAAATTTTTTTGGCTAAATTTGTTTGACGCTTCAACCATGTCACATGCTCTTAATGGCGACCATGTGTTTAATGTTTCTTCTGTTAGCACCGCTGCTTCTTCAACGGACTTATACCGTAAATGTCTTGGCACGATTTCTTTTAATCCTCCGACATCAGGAACTATTGGTATACATCCCGCCGACATGGCTTCAACAACTGATATGCCGAAAGCTTCGTATGGAACAAAGGGATGTAGATAAACCTTTGCTTTTTGGAGTATTTCACGTTGTTTTATTCGTGACACGTTTATCAGTAGCTTTACTTTTTCTTCAAGGTTTAGTTTGTGAATAAGTCTTCGAAGGCTTTCTAAGATGCGCAGTTCAGATGGGGCTCGGCAACTCCCTATAATTATGAATTTAATGTCGTTACTTGCCGATTTGGCTATTCTAGGAATTGTTTCTGGTTTTTTGTCGTTTGAAATTCGTGTAACCGATACTACCATTTTACACTTTTGCTGAACTTTATCGCCTATTTTGATTTTAAAAAAATCTGAAATTGGAGGATACAATACGTTAACATTCAACCCTGTCACAGCTTCAACGGTTTTCGCTACGTGATGGCTGCAAGCCATTAAAACCTTCTCTTTATCTTCAAAATGCCTAGTGCTTTTAATTAGAAAAGCCTTGTAGGGGACGAGCGCGATGCTTTTAATGCCTTTTGGTAATTGCGTAACTTTTGGTCTTCCTTGAAAATATGCTGCATCTACCCACGGGAAAACAGCGTTTGAAAAAGTATCTATTAAAAAGTCGCATTTAAACTTGAATATGTAAGATTTTAGAAGGTTTAAATACGCGTTTTCGATAGCATAAGGATCAAAAAGGTTTGGGGGAATCACTACCTCTTTATCGATTTTTAAGTTGCATCCAAAAAATTCCCTGATATGAACGTCATTAATTTTTTCAGCAGAGTAAACAATTATTTCATGTTTTTTAGTTTTTAGGGCATAAATCATGTTAAGGGTGATCCATTCACCTCCACCTATTCGATTTATAGTTGGGCTGAAAAAACCAACTCTCATAAAATTCAGGCTCAGCTTTATTTACAATCATTTGTATAGTATATGGTGAGTTCTATGGTTAGACCAACTATCAACTGTTTCAATTTTGGAAAATCCTGCTTTCAATGCTGCCTTCGTAACGTTCGGCGTTTTAACCCAGAACCCAGCGAAGTGTTTTTTGTAAACCGGAATAAAGAAGGTTACAATGTTTGACAATGGTATTCGTGTCTGAAACTGACTGTAGAATAAATGTCTTTTAGAATAGTCGGGATTGTCAAAAAGGTAAACTGCACCGTTTTCTTCGGTTATGCTATAAAGATTTTTTAAAGCAGTTTCATAATATGCTGGGTGAATGCATAAAAACACTCCGTTAAGAAAAATTTTCGAAAATTTTTCCCGCGACTTTATACTGAGCAAATCATCTACATAGAATAGATTGCTTCCGAATCTTTTTCTGGCCTTTGTAACAGCATTTTCACAGGAGTCAAAGCCTCTGACGTCAAAACCGTCTTTGTGGAAAAGATATGTCAACTCTCCACCGCCGCTTCCCACCTCTAATATTGTATCGTTTTTTGTTGGCTTCATGACTTTCTTTATATGCTCATAGAAAAATTGGAAAATTTCCCAGGACACAGTCTCATTTAGATTTCCAAAAAGTTTTGTCCAATAGTTTTTACTTACTTCAGAAGCAAATTTTGGAGAAACCGCAATTTCTATCATTTGAATAATACTTTCGATTCTTTTTTTAAAAATTGCGCTGTCCATTTTTTCCCTTCTTTAATCGCTATTCTATTGTATTTTTAACACATACCTCAGTCTATTTCCTTGACGCCAGAAATGCTCATATAGCCAGTGTTGGATAGTTGCAATTTTACCTTTTCGGGTTATAACTGCTTGATAATTCCATCGAGGAACAGCATTCCACCTTTCTTTATATTCTTCAGCGCCTCTTAAGAAATCAAATTCAGCTATGCCTTCTTGAATAAATTTTCTTATAGCAAATAATCTAAGCAAATTTCCAACACAGTAATAAGCATATTCCGGGTCAAAACCTGTTAAGTACCCATAATATTTTGAGTTATACCTGAAACCGTAATCCACTGCTGCAACCTCACCGGACAGTCTAAGCGCATATAAACACAACCAATTTTTTAGCGCAAAAGTTTTAGCAAGTTCCAAGTGAAAATTGCGCGTAGTTGAATCAGCAAAAACGCCTTTAAAGCCTTTAGACTGCCATCTTTTTTGGTGTAATTTAAATAGAATGTGCATTCCCTCATTCACTTTTTCTGGCGAAGAATAATCAACAAATTCCACGGTAAACGCACGTTCTAAGCGTTTCATGTTTCTTTTGAAGTATCTTCTCTCGTTATAGTTGAAGTTTTGCAGGAATTCAGCATATGAAGAGGGCAGAAGCAAAACTGGACATTGATGCACCTGCTTTAACGTTTTTGAGACCTGTGCAAGGTATTGAAGACACTCAGCTTTTTCTGGAATATCGAGAAGAGATATACATTCCCAATTTTCTGGAGCCTCGTATAAGTGGTCAATAAACATTTTTAAACATTCAGAATGTCTTTTTGTTATTATGAAATTATTGTAATCAGAATCTGGTGTTCCTATAAATTCGATTATGCCTCTTCGTAAACCTAAAATTTTATGAATAGAATACATTAGTGGAGCAATAGCTATAATTTCGCCGTGATCTTCAACTATTAATAGCTTCAGTTTCCTGCCATGTCCGAAATATTTCCACCATGTGGCAAGCCACTCAAATGTTGAAAAAACCGTATGTTGGCTTGCTTGTAAAAGTTCATTCCATTTTTCTTTTAGCGACATAAAATCTTTGCTGCTATTTATCTCGTTGACTCTCATATAATCCATCCATCAGCTGCAAGTCTTAATTAGTTGTTTATTGTTTGTTGTAACATAGTAAAATTTTGTCCAAATAAGTTAGACACACTACGAGAGCAGATATTGACTCTAACAATTTATAGCATGACGTGAATGATCTATCTAAAATTGTTGTAAATGTACGTTGAATAAGTCTACCAACAGCTAACCTGATCATATGTATTCTAGAATCTCTCACTTTCGAAAATGATTTTGCTGTGCTTATTCCACTATGTAATGCGCGTTTTACAATGTAGGTTACCCTTAATCTGTCTATGGGAACCTGATGGTAAACTTTAGCATAAGGGGTGTAGAGTAAATTATATCCCAATGTTATAAGATTCTGGCAAAAATCGACGTCTTCCCCTGATAAAATAAGTTTTCCACGTCTTGTTGTACCTAGTTTTTCATCAAACATGACTTTGCTAAAAATTTCATGTTTAAAGGCAGAGTTTGATGTTATTATACCTCGAACAAATTTTATTTTTTCTCCTTCATCAAAAAGTCCCAACGCAGCTTTTACGTAAATTTTTGGGGGAATAACTTCAGGATGCAACGGAGAAACTGGCCCACCAACACCTATGACATGTCCGAATAATTGGAACCCAGCCACAAGGTTTCTGAGCCATTGTTTATCCACTATACAATCGTCGTCTGTGTAAGCTACTATACTTCCACGAGATAGTTCTGCTCCCTTGTTCCGTGCGGCCGCTAATCCATACCTTTCTTCCACAACAAACCTGATATTTGGAAATTTTTTGCAGAGTTCTTTCGTGCCATCGGTCGATCCCCCGTCTACCACTATAACTTCGTACAAACTTTTTGGATATTCGATAGCAAAAATCGATTCTAAACATTTTTCAAGAAATTTTTTCCTATTGAATGTACAAATTACGATGGTAACAAAGGGAAGACTCTCTCTTTTGTCCAATGTCATTTATTTCACGTCGCAAAAGATGATTTAGTAAAATTCACGAATATTTACATCACAACTTATGAAGCAATTATTTTTACTATTTTTTCGGCGGCTTTTCCATTGCCAAATGGATTTTTCCATTCTCCTTTTTTAGTAATCATGATTTTTGCCTTTTCGAGAATTGATTTTGGTTCGTTGCCAGCTAGCATGTTAGCGCCTACCTCGAGTGTTTCTGGTCTTTCCGTGTTGTACCGTAATGTTACGCATGGTGTTTTGAGTATGCATGCTTCTTCTTGTACTCCTCCTGAGTCTGTGAAAATGAGTTTGGCGTTGTGTAAAAGCTTTAGGAATGCTAGATAGTCTGTTGGTTCGATAAGATTTATTTTGTTGATTTTTATGTTGAATTGTTTTAGTTTCTTTTTTGTTCTGGGATGTATTGGACAAATTATTTGGGTTTTAAAGTGTTCAGCTACAAGCTCCAAGCCTTTTATTATTTTTCGGAGTCTCTCTGGGTTGTCAACGTTTTCTTGTCTATGCAAGGTGGCGAGAAAGCATTCTTTGTATAGTGGGTCCGCGTGCCCTTCTGCTAGTTTTATGTTTTGTTGTACTGCGTCAACTATGGTGTTTCCAGTGACGAAAATTTTGTTTTTGTCTATTCCCTCTTTTATAAGGTTTTCCTTTGCGTTTTGGGTTGGAGCGAATAAGTAGTCTGATATGTGATCTGTCAGTATTCTGTTTATTTCTTCTGGCATTTCTCTGTCGTAGCTCCTCAGTCCGGCTTCGACATGTCCTACTTTTATTAGCAGTTTTGTTGCAGCAAGTGCTCCAGCTAGGACAGTGTTTGTGTCCCCTTCGACTAAAACAATGTCAGGTTTTTCGTTTTGGAGCACTTTTTCTATTCTTATTAACATTTTTCCGGTTTCTTCTGCGTGTGTTCCTGAGCCTACTTTTAGGTTGTATTTTGGTTCTGGGAGTTTTAATTGTTCAAAAAAGACTTTGTCCATGTTGTAGGTGTAATGTTGCCCTGTATGCAGTATGAAGTAGTTTAAATGTTGCTTTTCTAGTTCTCTGATTATTGGTGACATCTTGATTATTTCCGGTCTTGTTCCTAGAATTACCGCTATTTTCAAGTTTATACTTCCTTTTAGAATAAGCACTTGTTGAATAAAAAATCGGTTTTAACTCGTTTTTCTGCGAACTTTTTTGTGAATTAGTGGCGTTGCAGTTATTATTATGAGGATTCCGCTCAAAAGTAATGTTGTTTCCGGTTGTGGATTTGATGATTTGATGTTGTTTGGTTGGGTGAGTTGTATGGTGACTTTGTGGGTGCTATGCGTGTAGGTGAAGTGTATAAGCCAAGTATGTTCAGTTGCGGTAGCAAGATATTCTATTTGATGGTCGTCAAGGTATATTGTTAAGTTAGTTATGTTGTTTATTAGGGTTTTTGCTATTGTTATGTTTGTGTAGCCTGTGGTTCCGTGTGGTCCGCTTAATGTGAATGTTATTGTTTTTGTTGTTGAGTTGAAGGCTAGTTCCGTGATTGTTGAGTTCGAAATTATGGAGAAGGGTGTTGACCAGACTGTTATTGTTTGAGTTCCTGCAACATCGTTTATGGCTGTCAGTCCGTAGGTATTGTCTTGAACTTCTGAAATTGTGAACGTTTTTGTTCCTGGAGCATCTGGTGCATATTGGTATTCCCATCTGTTGTTGGTTATTGACCATGTCATTGGCATGTTATTGACGTACAGTATTCCGTTTGCGTTGTTGAAGATTTTATTGTCATATTCGTAAGTAGCTTGGAACCATATCGTTACAGTTTCGCCGAGAATTGCCGATTCTTTTGTTGCTCCTCCATTTATTATTTGTATGCAGTCCCAGATTATGGTTGGATTCGGAGCTGTTTGTATGTAGGCTGTTACTCCGCCACAGTTAACGGCTGTGATCGTCCATTCTTGTTCTCCTATTTGGGATGAGGTGACTGTGAAGCTTATCCATCCTGTATTGTTTGTTATGTGTTCTGTTCCGTTGACGTATATGCTTCCCCAAATTACGTCGGAGCCGTTATTATTCCATTTAGCATGAAAACTAACAGTTTGAATACTGCCGACATCAGCTCTCTCATCGCTTATAAATGACTTATCAATTACAATGTATTCAGCAGTCTCTTCGCTTCCCCAAGCTCCATGGCTTGGTTCTGGCTCTACATATTTGCGAACTCTAACCCAGTCGAATTCGGTGTATCCATCATGGTAACTGTCAACTAAGCCGATATATCCCTGATAACTTCCGCTTCTTGAACCAGCCGAGAACCATGTGTTGCCATCTGGAGATATATAAGCATAAAAGGTGGAGCCTATCTTAGCTAGTCTTGCATAAAAAGTTGTTTGGGAGCCTCTACTCCATCCTGTATTTTCGCCTGCCCATCCCGTGTAGGCTCCGTTTGCATCTCTCCAACACGTTGTAATGTGAGAGCTGTCGTCGTCGAACAACATGACATAGAAGGCTGAGTTGCTTGCAAGGTTGGCTCTTGACATGAGAAATCTATTGTGTGCATCTTTTGTTGGATAGCTCTGCTGTCTAAACATGGTTTCGATCACATAGTTGTCGTTTAAAGGTGTAGCTTTGAATATCCCAGATGCGCCGTCTACATACCCCCAGAAGTCGCCATTTGGTTGTGCGTTTATCCTTGCCCAACCATTAACTATGGACGCACTTCCAGTGCCATCGTAATGCGTTATTGTCCATTCGGTTAGATCCCCATTGAAGTCATCGAAGAGGTCGAAAGTATTTTTAGCATTAGATGCTGATGTAGCATCAGTCTTGCCATAGTATATGTAAATTTTATTATCGATTCTGCTAGATATTTCTGGAATTTTAACCCAAAAGATGGTGCTCTCACCAGTTCTTAATTCTTCCATCCAATATGAGCACTCTTGCTCTAAGCCGGATGAAGAATTTAGCCAAGTAAAACGGACATCACCAAAGTCCCTTTTGGATTGCATGTTTAAGTAAACGTTTTCGCCGGTATCAAATCCGCTTCCGTAGTATGTCTTTATTTTAACTTGATAGTTCTTAAGAGTGGGAGCTTCTGGAAAGATCGTGCTGTTTAGGTAAACTTCTCTTGTGTATTGATACCATGCGGAGCTTTCTTTATTTGTGAATAGGTATGCTTTGCTTTGATCCTGATTTAATACAAGAATTGGGCATGCTTCGTCGTCAATGAGGATTGGAGAATTGGCGGCTAAACTATATCCAGAGGATGGAGATGTAGTAGAGTAGTATGCCAAGATTTTCCATAATCCTCCTTCGAAGAGTTCTGCAACTAACCAGTAAGTGTTGTTAGAACACATTACACTGGCTCCGCCAAACGGAGCAGCGACAGAAACAACCACAGTGTCGCTTGCTAAATCCAAATCTTCAATCGAGATGGTGCTTCTTACTTTTACATGTTCTAGGCTTTCTGTTGCATCGTGAGTATACAAATACCATTTGTTATCGTTAGGATTAAACCATATGAAAGGGGTTTTCCACTGATTACCACCTACTTTAATGTTCTCTACAAAACTGTAATGAATTCCATCTGTGCTTGTCCATCGTTCTAAAGTTCCATCGATTCTGTCTGTAAGAAACATATGAAAGACACCGTTAACATATGCTACAGACGGCCAGCGGAATCGAAGGTATCCCGATAATATTGGATTTCCAGAGTATGGTGTCCATAGGCCATTCAAATTATCTGTATAATACAACCTTATTTGTGAACCTGCCGAGTCAGAGTCGTAGGCTAAATACTTTCTTACAGCACCGTCAATAACTACATTACATTCCACAATAGTAGTGTTATGAACAGGTTGAAAAGCGTGCCTATCAGTTGGATTCCCAGCAATTGTAATCCATGGGCTGGAAACATCATAGAAACTTGCGGCGCTATTCGATTGCGTATATAAAATATAATGTTCTTTCCGATATTGCCATCCCTCGTAAAACCATGAATGAGAAGATGAAGAGTCCGCCCTTGCTTCAAGAATGTTGCCGCCCAACTTAAGATTCAAGATACTAGGCAGTAAGATTATTGCGAGAAAGCTAACGCATAATGCTCTAAACACACTTTTCATCTGAAACATTTGAGCCACCTTTTAAATAATTGTGATGAAAGAATATATATTTATTTAGGGATGTATACTTATAGAAAAATTTAGCATTGTTCTATGTTGATATGAGTATTATAACGGCAAAAGTAAGAAATAAGCATATTTGCGAGGGACTCCGTATATTACCCCTTCAAATGTGGAAGATATCTTTATTATACCATACTTTTCTTTTTTCATAAATTCCTTAACTTTTCCGATATTTTCATAGGAAAGCTCAACTATCACTTTTGCCTTATACTTACTGATAGTTTTTTCAAGACCTAACAAAACTTCCCACTCAGCACCTTCAACATCTATCTTTATCCAATCTACTCTATTTATGTCACATTCCTCTATAACATCGTCCATTGGTCTGGCATTAACCTCATACCAACCCAGTTTCCAATCGATTTTCGTACTATGATGCCCTGCCAAATGTCCAGTGAACAATTTTAAAGTAGACTCCTCATTCCAAGCCGCCATGTTAAGCGCAACCACGTTCTTCAGATTGTTAAGCACAATTCCTCTCTGTAGCATTCGGTAGTTGTCTGGATTTGGCTCCATAGCAATAACTAAACCAGTTTCTCCGACTTCTCTCGCTATTTTAAGGGCATATTTTCCTATATGGGCCCCAATATCTACGAAAACCTCTCCCTTCTTCGGATTTAACCAATGCGAAATGAAGTTTTCAAACTCTTTAGCTATATCAAAACTCTCAGAATCTACTAAGGCATATTTAATACCATTTATCTTAACAACTGTGCCATTCCATAGATTCTTTATAACTTCTTCACTTTTTCTATTTAGCCCGAGAAAATCCTTAACTTTTTTAGGAATTGATTTTAAAAGTGCTATTTCCAGCAATCTTAATCTATCTTGCATCCCATTGCCAAAACGGATTATTCCAAAATTCCTTATATTTGCCTTGAAAAAATCCATTATAGCCATATCAACCGCATCTTAGCAATTTTTCTATTGTTTCGATTCTTTTCTCCCATGAGTTTTCTTTGGCAAATTTTATCCTCCGCATTATCAATTCTTTATTAGGCGATTCTGCCTCCTTAACAGCCTCCTCAACTTTCCTTATAAAATCCCCTTCATCCTTCGCTATGTAAACCAGATCAGAAGCATTCTCACAAACTTCAGGCAAAGCCGTAGAAACAACAGGCTTACCAGCACTCAAATACTCATACAACTTAATAGGATTAGAAGCCAAAGTCAGCCTATTTATCTTGAAAGGA
>Ga0078972_1001124_pt1 | contig 104187 bp, 91 predicted proteins | sample YelNatPaOPGAMG01_FD_67568 | JGI IMG/M metagenome (GOLD analysis project Ga0078972, IMG submission 67568) | Hot spring thermophilic microbial communities from Obsidian Pool, Yellowstone National Park, USA - OP-RAMG-01 (SPADES assembly) (version 2) | ecosystem: Environmental > Aquatic > Thermal... | reverse complement strand
AACCCACATTTTCCACATGTATACAATGCTCCTTTCGGGGCATTAACCATCCCACATTTGGAGCACCTCCTCGTGGAGTTCTTCGGGTTGAGGATGACTGCTTTAGCTTTATAATCCATAAAGGCTATAATGGTTTTCCAGTCGCTCTTTGAAATATTCCCATTATGCCTTCTTAAGCCATTAAGCATTCTATTCTTTCTTAAGCCTTCAAATCCATGAATATAGCCCTTAAACCTTCCTGCTATAGAGGTCGTCAACTTATGGATGAAGTCCTTAGTCCTATCCTTCTCACGCCTAGAATATTTCGCCAAAACTCTTCTGAGGGATGACTTCTTCGACGCTTTCCGCTGAAGCCTCCTCCTCTTTATTTCATAGACCCTGTGAATGTGGAATAGCCTTGTTAAATCTATCCTAACCCAGCCTGTCCCTGGGCTGAATCCGTCGAGGCTCTTCTCGTTGCAATCCCAGGCAATCCTCCCAGCCGTTTCATCCTTTCTCCCCTTAAACCTGAAGGTTATTGTAAGGTATTTCTCGTTTAGGATTAGTTCACCCATTTCTCCTTTAGCCCTGCTTAGAAACCAAGCCTTTGAAACATCAAACTCTAAATACTCCTCGTATGGCTTAATGCTCACCTTTATTTTTCCATCCTTAAAGCTGTAGAGTGTCTCCTTTATTCTAACAAACCTCTTCCTTACGATCGGCTCCAGCCTTCTCCTTTCCCCTTTAATATAGCTTCTCCTCCAAGACTTTATTATCGAATACGCCTGTTTTATCGCTGAATCAACATAATGCCTGGAATAGCCCCAGTTTTCAAGCAGAAGGTTTCTCAAATAATGGTGTTTAAAGTTGTTCCCTTTAGGGATTAATGGGATCAGCCTCTTTCTCCCTTTCTTATTATGCTTTTCAATCCATTTGATCCTAATCCATATTTCATCTATAGCCTTTTGAAGCATAAGCCTGTATGCTTCAAGAAACTCATTGATGTTGTAGCCATGCCTTATATTGTAAGCTCTAACTTGATATAAGCTTCTTGACACCTTTTAACAACCCTTATTTTTCCATACTTACCCCAACATTGAATAGCCCCAATAATAACCTTAATAAAGCCTTTCCATGAACATACACTACAACTTATGTCCATTTAAATCCATCTATAATGAAACTGTTAACTACGGCGGAGAGGACCCCTGCCCCCACTTGAAAGGTTTAGGATCCGGTCACCTTAATGCTTCGGGCAGTGTGGCAATGGATATGTCCACGAACCGGCTGAAGATCTCCTCTATATCCTTGACTTTAAAATTCTTGGTCTCTATCACCGGCGACGCCAGATTGTAATCGTCGGTGTCATCCGTTATGAAGTGCAGGCCTAATTCCGATGCATTTTCATATAGGGTCGTGCCCGGGAATGGAGTGGTAAGGGAGACGAATATTTGAACCCCGAGCTTCCTGAGCTCCTCCATGAACCGTTCGGTCTCCCCGATCGTCTCCCATGTATCCTCAGGATGGGGCACCATAAAACTGCATACGGGTTGTATGCCCGCCTCGAGGCACCATCGCACAGCCCTCCTCACCTGCTCCACGGTTATACCTTTGCCTATGGAGTCCAGTATCTTCTGGGAGCCCGACTCCACCCCAAACTGTATTGAGAAGCAGCCGCTCTCAGCCAGGATGTTGATCACCTCCCTATTTACGGTGTTCACCCTTGACTCGCATACCCATCTCAAACCCATCTCCCTAAGCTTCTCCGCTATCCTCTCAGTCCTATCGCGGAATACGGTGAAGGTATCATCGGCGATGAAAAGGAAATCCGGACGTATAATCTTGAGAATCTCTTCAACCTCGGCTATCACGTTCTCCGGGCTCCTGACCCTGTAAATTCCCCCTGACAAGGCTTTAGCAGCGCAGAATATGCAGTTATAGGGGCAGCCCCTACTAGTTATGATGGAGGCTGGAATCCTGTATAGATTTAAAGGTAGAGTCTTCCTAGCAGGGAAGGGGAGAGAATCCAAGTCCCTTATTAGAGGTCTATCCGCGTTGTGGACGTGCCGTCCGCCCGGCAGGGTAAAGGATAAACCCGCCACGTCGCGTAAACTGCCTCCATGGAGTAGAACCCTTACGAGATCGAGGATAGTATACTCCCCTTCACCCCTCACTACTCCATCCACCGCCTCCTCATTCAACGCTTCGTCTGCTTTAAATGTGACGTGGGGCCCACCTAACACCGTGAATATGGAGTCGTCCACCTCCTTAGCCAACTTCGCGATCTTCAATGCATTCTTATAGGTATACGTTGCGGCCGAAACCCCTAACAGCCTGGGATCTTCTCTACGAATGATCTCACGGATATCCCTTAAAGCCAGGTTCTCAATGGCGGCATCCACAATCCCGACTTTAAACCCCTCAGCCATGAGGGTGGAGGCTATATAACCTAAACCTAAAGGGGGGCATAGGACCACATCCCTAACGTATGCATCCATGGGTGGAGGTAAAGGTGGCTGAATCAATAGAACATCGCTCACAATTATTCACCCTACCTCCAAGTTAAACCTCTGACCAAGCTTAACGAGCCCGAAATAAAAATATTCTGCATCATATACGTTATTATTTCGGCGCATCCCACCCGGGTTTAGATAGGCCTCTAGATTCCTATTAAATTTAAAACGAGCCTTATATAGTATACGATGGCAAAGCAAAATAAAGTTTAAAATCGATAATCCTTAACAAATTTTCGTCCATTTGAAAATTTCCAGGATATGGAAGGGGATATCCATCCATGGAATAATTTAAATACCTGTAAAACTTTCAAGGCCTGGAGTGAAGATCGACTTGAGCGAAACCGTAGTGAATATGCCATCATGCAGTTGGTGCGGCAAGCTCATACTCCCAGATGAGGAATCCGTTAAGTTTCCATGCCCAAACTGCGGCCAATTGACAATATGGCGATGCGAAAAGTGCAGGGGCTTCGGAAGACCGTATATATGCCCTAAATGTGGCTTTCAGGGACCCTAGGGAGATTTGGGGGACCCGCACATCTACTTCCTCTTCCTGAAAAGCTTAACGCCCTCCATGTCGCATACTTATTCGAAGCGGGATCTAGGGTTGGGGTCTTCGAGGGCTTGGCCGGTAGCGTGGAGCTTTACATAAAATTCGGCGAGAAAACCTACGGTTTTAACCGTGGGATGAACCGCGCTAAATTTATATTTCAATTTCATAATCTTCCACACTTTTTCGGATGTGGCTTGAACGTCCGAAAGCTCGAATAAGGCTTCAAGCCGAGACAGGCGGATGGGTGGGTTCGAGCATAAACAAAATAAATAAAATAAAATTATAGGGCTTCTTCAGCTTCGTGAAGTTGAAGAGGCCGTTAACGGGCTGGTGGCGCAGCCCTTGCAGATAGTCCCTGAACCTCTTGTAGGTTAGGGGGCTTAGGTAGAGCAGGTACCTCCTCCGCCTGAACTTAAGCCTTCGCCTAGGGACGGTATCCATTTTAACCCCCTCCCCCCTTTCCCCTTCCGCTCCGTTACATTTGACGCGTTGTCTTAACCTGGGGTTCCCCGACATCTCGAAGGTCCTCCCGTCCTATCCCATCTTCTTTTCCGGCGACAGGTATCGCCAGTTCTTCTCTCGGCTCCTCCTCCAGCATCTCGAGGCGGAAGCCATCCTTGAGGCTCATCCTAGAGAGGCTCCTGAAGCACCTGGGACACATACGCCTCTTCTCTCCGTCATCAGTGGATACCTCGAATTCGACGGGGGCCTCGCCGCATCCACACCTCTCCCCCGCCGGGATCCGCCTCCAATAATACGCTGGCTTAGGCTCTGATCGGGATTCGGCCTCGGATTCGGATCCGGGCCTATCCCCCGGTTTTTCAAGTTGTTCATTGTCCAGCGGGCTGCTGCGGAGACCATTGGTGTCCCCTTGGTTGACTTTGGGGGATCCCGCGGTGCCCTCCCATGGGGTGGACTGGGCGGCCTTGGAGATCTCCTCTCCGCATCTCCGGCATATGAAGGCCTTCAGGTCGGGCTCCTCAGGATTATAAATGATCAGGTCGGATTCGCTTTGACACCATTCGCAGAGGTTTTTCCCGGGCTTCCCTGAGAAATCCAGCTTTGCATCTATGGGGCGGAACGCAAACGGCGGAGGTTTCGGATCCGATCCCCCTTCGACCCCGAGATTCATGTGGTGTCCCGAACCCCTAAGCGGATCGGCGGTTGATTGGATAGGGGTTTCAGACGGGGTCCTTATGGATATTGAGGGCTGTGGAGGGGGTGAGGCGGGGCTGGAGCTGGGGCTGGGCGTGTGAACCTCCTCGTCTGAGGGCTTAGATTGTCCGATACCCAGCCTCCCGGCGAGCTGCTCTACATCCAGCCTTCTGATGAGGTATTTGTATCCGCTTTTCGTCCTCTCCTTATCGTCGAATCCTAGGCGTCTAAGGGCCCTCCCAACCCACCTCGAGGTGAGCCACTTCTGCTCCTCCGCGTCGAATCGTTCCGCCAAACGGTCTTTAACCTCCCTGACGGGTATGTAGCCGTCCTTGTAGCCTGGTTCCTGGACCATCTCCATCAAAGCCTCCATGAGGACGAGCTCCCTGGACTCGGATCGATCCTCCAAAAGCTTCCTGTCGGAATCCGCGACAGCTAAACCCAGCATCGAAGAGCATAGAGAAGCCGTGAGCCTGCCTGAGGGATCACTGCCGCCGGGTGCAATTGAGGCGTCGGGTGAACATGGTGAACTTGGTGAACTTGTGAACTTACTTAAACATACGCCGTGCCTGTCGAAGAACCGTGCAAGGGCTATGATAGGCTTCCAAAGCTCCCATTCTCTGGCCGTAAGGCATTCATAGCCGGTGAAACCATGTTTATTCAGTAAGTTCATAAGTTCATCATGTTCACCAAGTTCATCGTAGCATCCCTTGACCTCGGGCCAATATCGGAGGTATAGCCGGTAGAGTTCGTCTCGAATCGCGCTCCATTTAGGGTCTTTCACGTCGATCTCCCGGTCGGCTATCCGCCTATCGTTTGAGCGTCTAAGGAAGGTTACTTTGCACCTGTCCTCTAGGACGTCCTCGAGCCCGGATATGTTGGCTAGGGCCTTCGGCGAGTAGACTTCGAAAGCCTCCGGGACGAGCTGGTCTCGCCTGTTCCTCTCTACGCGGTAGACCTTCTCCCCGTTCTTGTATCCGGCTAAGAGGATCGACCGGAACTCCTGGGATCTCTCAGGGTTGCTCAGCTTCTCCGTCTCGTCGATGAGAAGGGTTGTCCGCGCGTTCTGGATGAGGCGGTAGATGGAGCTCGGCGACATATTATTGCTGAAGACGGCGTTGTGGGCTAGGCAGGAGTGGAGGAGGAGCTCCTTCGTCTTCCCCACCCGCTTGATCCCGCCCACATACTTGTATGGATAGGAGTTGAAGAGGTGGTGGAAGTAGGTGCCTATATCCCATAGGGCCGCGTAGACGTATTCTTCAAAGGATGGGAGCTCCATGTAAGTCAGCCAGGGATCCAGGACGTGTTCAAAGACGGCTCTAGGATCGATTTCGCGGCCATCCCCGGCTAAGTACCGTTTCACATCCCCTAGGGACCAGCGGTTCTCGAAGTAGATGGGCTTATAGGCGAGTCTCCACCCCCGCTCCTTTAGGACGTGGTCGTTTGCAAGGATCTGCTCGCCCTTATCCGTTATGAGGTAGAGGAGATCCTTCTCGGCGACGTTGCCTTTCTCATCCCTTACCCGGCTTGGGATCCATACGCCCACGTATCCCGTATCGCCCGCCACCCCTATGACCGGATGTATCTTCTCGAGGTGCCCGTCGAGGAGCGGCGTAACGGTCATCCCCTCGAGCTGGAACTCGGTCAAAGCTCATCTAGCCTCCGCTTGAAAATCCTTTCAACCCGCCTATGGACCGGGCACTTCACCCTCTCACCAGGGGGGCAGAAGACGGAGAGCCCGGTGCAGCCGTAGGTATAACCTCGGCTGGATACGCTCCTCAGGACCGCTTGGAGCTCCCGCTCCGGGAGGGGCGGACGATTCAGCCGGTTCCACTCCATCAGCCTGGCCAAGGTGTCTTCCCGGGAGAAGCCTTTGGAGTTCAGCCAGAAGCTGGCCAGCCTGACAGCGGCCTCGTTGCGGAACCCCTCCGCAACGCCGGATCCGATCCTCCGAATGCACGGAGGCTCCCCGAAGAACCCTAAACGGAAGGCTTTAGGCTCCATTGGGGCCGCCGCTGGTGAGACATGGATCTCAACGCCCATCTCCTCGGCCCGCCTCAGGACGGATTCCCTGAGCCCATCGACGACCAGGATGTCCCGGACATCCATGTTCACGAACCTGTAATGCCTCCCGGATGGATGGAGGCTCGGCGGCGCTATGACTATATTCCCCGTCGAGCGGACCTCAAGCCTCAGCCCTGGGATGCGGAAGCTCTCCAATGGCTCCGGCGTCCTGAAGTAGACGTGTCTCTTACCCGAGCCCGTCTCGACGACCAGGGTCGCCTCCTCTATCTCCCTGGTGAAGAATCGCTCGTAGACTTCAAGGTCGTCGAAATCTAGGACCGAGAGGTTCCCGCTCGCCTTCCCGCAGACGACGGCGACGTTGTGCCTCCGCCCATCGTTGAACCATTCCCTAACCTGCTGGTCGGTTGGAGGAGCACTCTGGTAGCAGCGCCACTCGACGATGGGCCTCTTACCGCCGTATACGGCGGGAACCACCGCCAAGCCTAGCTCCCTGTAGAGCCTCAAATGGCTCTCTAAGACCTCGGTGCGAGCCCACTCCGCGGGAGGGGTAACCCCCGGCTGGCTGAGGCCTACGCTGTTCCAGAATCGCGATGGAAATCGTATGGATCCGATCCCGCCGTTTTCTTGATTAAGCGGCGGATAGTCCAGAGCTAGATGCTTATTCAAGGCGTTTCAACTCCTATCTGAAAAATGGAGCAGCGATAGCCGAACCCCTAACTTTTTGGAAGACCCACCCCGGATGGAGGAATCGTATTCGGCGATTAGGACTCCTCGCATGGGTCGACCGCCCGGGTAGTTTTTCAAGGGGGAAATAGGTTGCCTATTGTCGATGGAGGCGGTCTGCTCATCCGATGATTTCCGCCGTCTTCCACGGCCTATATCCATGGCTGATTCCCCTATCCAGGGTTTATTTGCTGGCTGAGGGGTTTGTGTTCTTCTTTGCAAACGTGGAGAGCACCGATAGTTTTTCTAGGTAGTTGAGGACGGCGGTCTGTATCAGCCGGCTTCGGCTGATGCCCAGATTCCTCCTAGTGTACTCGATCATTTGGTCCAGCCCTTCCGGGAATCTTACGGCCCTTATTTTTCCTGGACGTTTGTCCACGGGCGTTCACCTTACGCTATTTTTATGGTTATATTACTTGTATAATATTGTAGAGGGGTCATATTTAAATATAACTAAACTAATAACGTTATCCTAGGTGTTCCGTAATGAGGAAGGGCCCAAAGACAGGGGACGTGGAAGAGGTGAAGAAGGCCATACGCGAAACCCTCGAAGAAAGAGGAGAACTGAACTTCACAAGGCTGTTCAAAGAATTGCGCGAAAGAAAGATAGTTGGAAACCCCAACATCCTCTCACAGACGTTGAGGGAAATGGTGTCTCAGGGGGAATTGACCTACGAGGAGAAGCCGTGGAGAGGGCCCCTATCCGCTAAATTCTACCGGTTAAACAGAGGGGTCTACGCCAAACAGATGATTCCGCCCAATATCCTTAAATTTATGGAGAGGAATGGTTTAACCGCGATCGACCTTATAACGTCTAACCCCCCTATAGCCCTCGCCAAGGACGTAGATACCGGGGATTACACCCTGATATTCTCAAAGCCCATAGAGGTCCCGGTCGAAATCAGCATCCCAGACTTCACAGGCTCCAAAGGATTCAACGAAAACGATTCGAATGGTTCTGTTGATTATGAGAGGAAGTTGAAGGCTCAGAGGCGTCTGGGAGCTATAGGGTTACCCCTCGACTTCTTCACCTTCAGCGATATGCTGAAGGAGAAAGTAGGCCAGGGACAGGATCCACGTGAAGCCTCGATTAGTATCCTGAGTAATGGGGCTAGCAGAGAACTCCGGTTACATATCAACATGGATGAAATTTTTAGGCAGATAAACGAGTATATAGGGGAAGCCATGAATAAGTTAGGGATAAAAGTAAGACGTATCACTTTTGAATGAGAGGGTTAATGAGAGATTTTAAATTCTAAGGTTCGTAGTGCGTGTATAAGGAGAAGGGGTCCATCCCAGAGAGATCATGAAACTTCGCATTCCAAAAACGCCAGATTTCTTCTCGATACCCATCTTTTTATCATTAAGTATACTGCTTTCACTAGTCTAACCAACGCTAGCCTAAGGGATGGGGCCCCCAGGCCGGGATGGATGGGGGTAGTGACTCGCGCCGGATATGGACCTACACAGGAGGCTAAGCCTTCCGCGAGGGGCCATCGAAGGACTGTCGACGCAGCCTTCGACTCCAAGATAGGGGGAAGAGGGATGGGGGCCCAAGTGGGCGATGAAAACCAGAATGGTGAACGCTTACAAGGAGAGGCTTGGAATTATCCTACACGTTTCCCGGATGGAATGGACTTATCGACAGAGGAGTATCTATGGCAGAGGCCCAAAGCCCATGGGTCCCTAGGACATACGTCCCTCAATGGGGGCTGAGGGACACGTACCACTCCTCGACATTGAAGTATCCAATGAGATCTGCGTAATAGAACTCCCCTTTCCCAATAGCCAACCCGGACCCAGACGCAAAAGAGGTTGTGTCTCCGATCTTCCGAATGGGAACCACTACATTCTCCTCAAAGCTCATGTTGGAGGTTGGAAATTCAAGTGCCCTTACCCACCATATTAGGGTACTTCCAGAATCTACACTCTGTCTACCGGTTATACCAAATTATATAATCACCCCAGACATTGCCATCTAAATCTAATGCGATACGAAGGTAACTGTCAACAGGAAAGCCGAATTTACCATGGTTCAGCCCCAAGTATATGTAAAGAAAATTCCTCCTTTATACAGGATCAGAGACTTGATTGTGAGATGAGACTGTCGCCCTGGTTGTCCGTGAAGATATACTTCGTCTTTATGTGTTCCTCGGTCGTATAGGAGGTTAAGGTTGAATGCCACTCCTCAGTCCAGCTCGTCCCCGTCTGGTAAGGCTTCTCTTCCTCGACCATGTAGGTGTGAGAGAAAAGCAGGGCGAACATGGTTGCGGAGGCGAAGAGTACACGTTTAACCTTTCTTGAGATTCTTAAAGGAGCAATTATTTCTAATAGAATTCCTCAGATTTCGCCTTTTCCACGATCCTCCAAAAGTCATCGATGGGGCCTATTGGAGAGAATTGACCCCAAGCCCATCTATCCTTTGCCTTCCCCCTCTTACCAACGATGTAATAGCCGAAGCGGAAATACTCCTCCCCGTTTTTAAACTTCAACTTTTCTAAAACGTAAAGTTTCCCCTCGATATCCGAAAGGTATTTAGTCTGTAGAAGCGCCACGACCTTAGTGATCTCAAAACTAAGCTTTCTTCCATTGATATCGGTGATTTTGCCCTTCTTATTCACCCTTAAAGTCTGCAGCCCCGCCTCCTTGATGGGTATATCCTTAATAAGGTAGAACCTTGGAGTTTCCTCGACGCTAACCTCTCCCATAAATTATGCCCTTGCAAATAAGAATTTAAGTTACGCCCTCCCTCGCATCGAAAGGGCGGCCTTACCTCGCCGTAAATCAACCCAGCCAACAACTTTAACCGTGACCTAATCGAGGCTTCTAAGGCACTATAAGTGTTTAAATCAAGCCTTAGTATCTGACTCCCAAGTCGTGAGCATTCCGCTGTGGGAGTCTTCCTGATTCAGCTCAGTTAAGGTCTACTGGAGAAAGTTGGCTATAAGGCATTGAGAGAAAAATGGCGAGCGACAGACACACTAACAACCTTGCTATTAAAAGCGGATAAAACCCATAAAGACGCTTTTTCAAATAATATTTTCATGGTTTCATAAAAAAGAAAAAAAGATGAGTTTTGCGGGAAATTTCGCCAAAAAGTCTCTAATAGGACCGGGCTACTACCTGGGCCCGTGTAAAAGGGGCGGAGCTGGTTCGACCTGACAGGGGATGAGGCTGGTGAGGGCTTCTATGAACTCATGAGAAGCCCAAGGCGGGCGAATCCCAAGAGCTAAAAGAGCTAATAAGTCTATCAAAGACTATGTAGCTCAGAACCCAAGCAAATGCATCCCGCTCAACATACTTGAATTTATGGATGGGAATGGTTTAACCACGATCAACCCTATAACGTCTAATCCTCCTGTAACCCTCGCCGGGAAGTGGCTATAGGACTGTTCACCTTTGGGCGGTTGGCCATTCAATTAATTTTTAAAGTGTTGTAGTGAAAGAGGATAGAGGTAGCTCCCCTCATTTTATGGTTAGCATTTCATAGCGCATCAATGTTATGAGGAATCGGATCAAGCCCCTATGTTTGCCGTACGTGCCCTTTTTTAGGGCGGTTTTCAGATAATTTTTGATGATGTCATCCAGTATCTCCCTGAGGTGTTTAACTTCTACGCCTGATTGTGTTAGGGCTTGCCTATAGGAGCTCAGGTTCTCCGGGGACGCCGCAACCAAGAGGCGTTTAACCTTCCGCTTACCCGATAGATCCGGGCTTGGAACCGGGATCGGATTCTCAACGATCCTCCTAACAAATACGTCCTCCGCCTCCTCGAACTCTTGGGAGATCCTCCTTGAGATTTCTTTTACACCCTTGACCCCCAAGAACTCCTTACATTCGACCAAAATAGCCTCCCCATCCTTGACGGCGATTATGTCCAAGTCGCCCCACTGCCCCTGCTTTTTCTCCCCCTTCTTAGGCCTCCAAAATGGGACGTCTCGCCAAGTGAAATATCCATCGAAATTAAGCCATTGCTCAACGAGCTCTTCGACATAGTTCTCAACCAAAACCTCCACTCACCCCTATATTTTTTAAAAGCGTGAGCAGCCCTCTTAAAACTTACCAAAAACATAAACCCCCTCAATTATAGTTTTTCAAAACCTATGCAGCTAAGTTTTGGAAGCTCCATTAATCCTTTTAGTTTTTGGTCCATAACATTTTTAGTGTTATGTTTTACCCAATTGGCCTTTATCCCTGAATAGCATCGGGGACATCTAGGGGGCTCATGGGAGGCCCCTCTCGCCTCTAGGATAGGTATGCCAGCGTGAAGCAAAGATGGAGTCGGCAGTTATCCATAAGGGCTTTTACTTGAAGGAAAGCAGCCTAAGCGCTCCACAGCATATAGAATGAAGCATAAACAAAATTCTTCTTAGAGAAAACATAGAGAGGATTTTGAAGAGCTCTGTGGAATGGAATCGGTGAAATATATCGAGGTTCGAAATATAGGCTTATAAAGTAAATTAAGGGAAATAAAAAATTGCTCTCGGAAGATAAGGGTTAAGCTCCGCGCGAGGCTTAAAATTTGTATAGAAAATTTGAAATAACTTCTGAAATTGAAATGTGTCTGCCCGCCGCCGATTCAAAAAAAGTAATTCTCGGAATAGCGTTGCTGGGTCTTCTCCTACTATCATTTCTTTCAATTTTACCCGCTCTTAATGCCTATAAGGGCTCTATCCTTTGTCCCCTCTCAAAGAACCCGGTCAAAATAGACGGCAAGTGGACGACTTCGGACGAATGGGCTGACGCGTTTGAACACAGGATGCTCTTCTGGAAAGGTTATGGAGAATGCTATTTTAGAGTGAAACATGACGACTCTGCGTTGTACATACTCATTGACTTTGTAAGCGATACAAGTCCTACAACTAAGGATCATGTTACGGTCGCGATCGACGCTGACCACGACGGAGCTTCTTCACCACAAAGAGATGACTTCAGATGGAGTCTAGGATACCCGGATGACCCGAACAAGCTAATCTCAGGCTACGAGGAAGGTGAGGGAGAGAATACATGGACCGAAAACTGGCAGGCTCCCCCTCCATATCTGATTGGAGCCGCCTCTATGGATAGTGAAAATAACCCTTACAGCAAGGAGGCGCATAGGATATACGAGCTCTCAGTTCCACTAGCTCACCTCAATAAGAAGGCTATCGGGTTCTATGTTTGGGCAGCCGATAAGTTTGGTGAACCGGAGCAAGCCGGCGCCGCTTGGCCGCTCAGCCCCCACGACAACCCAAGCCAATGGACAGAGCTCGTTTTCTCTAGTAGATTACTGAGCCAACTAAAGGGTATTTCAAATCTAGTATATCCGGTGCAGGATGTTGAACTGGTCTATCAGAATGATGCCATATGGAATCTGACCAGGGAAAGGCAAATCAGGATAGTCGAAAATTACGTTTTCAAGCCGACCAAGGTATCCGATTCGACGGAGATTGATTGCAAATATGAAGCCACAATATACTCTCCACAGGGAACGTCTCTGACTCAAATAGAATTTTACGCTCTAAATGGCTCAGTGGTGAATGTAGAAAAGTCGGCCCAGTTAACATCGACGGTGCTTTATGAAAATAGCTACGTCATGGACAAGAAAGATGTAAAGGAGGTTGGGCGAGACGGAGTCTACTGGATCCGCGTTGAGTGGATTATCGGCAGTAAAAAATATCAGTGGACTCGATACGCGCTTCCCTCGAACTCCCCGTGGTGGAGTGGTTACACACAACCTAGTAAGTACATCCAAGTTTGGAACCTCGATCCTCTCAAGCTGGAGGAGGGAGTAGACTACCAGTTCCAAGGACAGAAACTAAAAACTCTCGCCGCGTCAACTCGAACCGAAACTGGCGACTGGGTGAATACCTATTGCTGGCTCTGGGAAAGGGAAACTGGCATTTTATTGGAATCTAAATATAAATATGACAATGCGAAAGAAGGTTGGGTAACCACAGAACATACAACGTTAAAAGAGGTAAAGAAGCGGGATGCATCGTTAAGTTTGTACGTTTCGCCCTCGAGAACCACAATTGGCGATGAGGTCAAGATTCTCGGCGCAGTATCGGTTTTAGGCGCAACGGATGTTCAGCTCACAATAGTCGATCCCTCAGGTGGCGAAACGGAGAGGACGGTGTTCACCGACCAGTCAGGTGAGTATGAGGTGCCCCTCACCCCGGATATTGTGGGGGAATGGAAGATCCAGGCAGCATGGAAAGGAACAATACTCCATAACGGAGCTTCAGGTGGAGAGGTTAGACTCAGCGTGGGGCCTTTGGAGGAGGAGATTACGACAACACGATTAACGACGACCAGAGCCGAGGTTTCGAAAAAAGATCTTCTAGGTCCAATCATTATGATAGTGTTGGTCGTGGGCGCGGCGTCGATAGCGCTACTTCTACATAGAAGAAAGCGAAAATAACCGTTTCCTTAGATGCTCATTTGCTGTGTTCTCCTTGATTTCCTATGATTGAAGCTAATTATTTGTGAGCGCTTTATTTCTATTCTCGAAAGTTGCTAGCACCCGTTGCAACTTGGCTTTATATCGCCTGCCATACACGATCCTTGAAGCCGCAGCCCTCAGCCCTTATCTATATAAAAGTTGTTTGGTATTTTCTGGGAATTAGAAGGCTTGAATTATTAATGTTTAAAGTTCAAAGGGAGAGACCGAATCCCAATAGGGAATGGAGACATCCTACGGTAGGCCCACGCGTTCTACCTAGGAGGGTTCACACACCCCGCAGAGGCCTAACCCCCTATAATGGAATGGTCGAGGCCCCCTCCCATGTAGGATCTATAGGACCGCGATCACGAACATTAAAAATATTGTGGCTTTCGAGCATGTAATCTCACCTCATAGAGACCCCATGCCTATGTATAGGGAGACCTGTCAACTCGGCTATCTGGGGTGGCATAAGGATTGTTGCCAGCCTTGTGCTTCGGCTCTCCCGCTTTAAGGCTAAGGAAAAGAGTGCTTTGGCTTTGGCGACCTATAAGGGGAATCTTTAAATTCGTTTCTCCCTTACATTTTTCTTTGATGAGCATTGAATCCTGCGAGGCCTAGGTAAGGTGAAATGAGGTAAATGAAAATATTTGAGATAATTTTTATGGATTTAAAAACGATCCTTCTCTAAAGGGGGGAGTTTGTTGTCTTTCATAAAGTTTTTGAGATTTAAGCAGTTGACTAGGAGAGTTATATTATTCGTTCTTTATGTATCCCTGCTCTCCTCTCTAAGCTTGCCATATAATTACAGTCAAGTTGTAAAGACCATAACGCTTTACCCAACAGCCGACTCCTACGTGGACTCCTCTAACCCAGATAGTAACTATGGCGGTTCCACAAGCCTCTTCGTTAGGCATTTAAAATATGAATGGACTCCAGACTTAATCGAGAATGCCTATTTAATGTTTAACTTATTCGAACTGCCGGCCGAATCCTCCATTCAATCCGCCATCTTAACCATAAACGTATTCTATATAGGCTCAACCACGAAAATTTACATGCATTATTGTCCAAGCGTTTCATGGGAGGAGCTTTCAATAACTTGGAGTAACGCCCCTGAGTATGAAGAGACGCCTATATCGATGGCGGTCATCGCTAGGGAAGGCGAATCCCCACCCTTCGATGTCATTAAAGCCGTTCAGAGGGCATGGACTTCAACTAAGGTCTTCACCCTAGTTATGACCTCTGAAGAGAAAACAGGTTTTGGAGACTTCCTCCAATTCTACTCTAGAGAGTCGGGCAGGATGTTTAGACCTAAGCTTAAAATTGAATACGTCGTCCCTTCAGCCGTGTCCGGTTCATCGGCCGCTGTGGTCGGCGGCCTTCTAATCTTAGCTTTATTCGCCATCTGCGCCGTAACAGTTTATAAGTTATCTAAGCGGAAGAGAAAACCTAAAATGCTTATTGAGCCCAAACCGACTGCTCAAATAAAGTATTGCATAAGCTGTGGTGCTCCAATGCCCATTGAAGCCAAGTATTGCCCTCAATGCGCCGCTAAACAACCTGAACTCTAGCTACCCATAGACTCTACCACACTTAGGACACATCGCCTTACCAGTTTCGCCTAAAGGGTTAAGCTCAACCCCACACTCCATGCAATATCTCGGCTTCGCAACGCTCAGTATGGATGGCATAGCCACTCCCTTGGTTTCAGACTCAACCATAGCTTGAACGCGTGCTGCCCTCCTACGTCTAACCCAATTCACAACCTCTATAATGAGTGTAACAGGGAGGCTGAAAAAGAATAGTGTGCCGAAGACATACATTAAAGCGGTGGGAACACCGACCTCACCGACAAACTGTTCCAAAGCTGCAAGGAAGCTAAACAACACCCAGAAAAAGCACCCAACAACCGTCAATATGAAGCCCCAAACAATAGGCCTCAAAATTTCCCCCTCCAGAAAAAATTATGGTAACCATTAGGAGATAAAATTAACTACTAATTAACGTGTATACTATCGAGATATGATGAAAAGTGAAGCCCTGATGTAATCTCATCAGAAAACTAAGGGGAGGTTCACCAACTTAACTTGACAGGCAGAAACGGAAGTGGAGGAGAGCGCTTTTAATCGTCGAGGACGGTCCTAACGGTAATCTTACATCCATAACCCCTAGCCTCCTCGAAAACGCCTACATGGATATGATTTACACCGAAATCAGCCGCGTGCCATGGCATCAGGAAGCGTAGACCTCTCCAAGCCAAACATCAGCCGTTGAGAACATGTTTTTTATAGAAACGGACTGCTGCCCAACGGTTCTTCCCGCCTAAGTGTATAGGCCCGTTTCAAAAAACCAAACCTGGGTTTTCTTTTAGGTTTTACACATTCCCTGAGGAGTTCAACTGAATCCTCGCAAAGCCTATGATAAGATGCGAGTTTCAGCAGCCCAATGGGGAAAACGTATATGATAGGCTGGTTCGACGAACAATATCTGCGTACGGATGAGTAAAATGGCTCCTCACAAATAAACCTTGAGGGCCCCTCTTCCTCTTGCCACATCCTTATTCTATTAGCGCATGTGGTTTAAGATAGTTCTACTCTAAGCAGATAGACCCTTGATACCTTTAAAGGTATCAAGGGTTTTCCCCTTATCGTTCAATAGGTAGATGTACTCAGTTTGGGAAGCAACGGCGATAAACTTTCCATCCTTAGTCATGGCTACTTCCCTTACTCCATAATCGATAGATGTAGGCTTCAAAATCCAATTTCCATCTTTATCAAGAATTCCAACCTTATACCAATAAAGGTTATTCATTCCAAAGCACATGCGTTCACCGTTCGAAGAGATAGCCACGTGAGAGGTGATTATATAGTCTTCATGTACCTTCTTATCCCAAAGCAGGTTTCCCTTTTCATCGAGAATATTTACATAACTTTTATCATCGACAACAACTATCCTCTCGCCATCGGCGGAAACAGCCACGTCCTCCGCATTACCTATTGTAGTGTACCGCCAAAGCTCACCTCCATTTTCATCAAAGAAATATACATACCTATCAGAAGCTACAGCGATGCATTTTCCATCATAGGAAATCGCCACACCACGAATAGAGGATAAATATGTCCCCAAAGCTTGTTGCTTCGTCTAAAGCAGCTCACCGCCCTTATAGATACGATACATCCCCAACTAGGATATATGTCCCGTTCATGGATACTGCAATATCAGTAACTGCTTCGACATCCTTCTCCCATAAAACCTTTCCATCACTCGTTAGGAAAACTAATTTATCTCCACTCGCAGCTATATAGTTGCCGTCCGGGGAGATGGCTACAGCCTCAACCGCCCAATCCACCTTGTACTCCCATACTTTCGTCAGTTTAGAGGGCGGCTTAGTTGGGGAGGGGGGAATGAAGGTTTGTATTTGAATAGTTAGAGTGGAGGTGGGCCCTACTTCACGAGGGGCGCGATATGTTGAGAATTCGATTATTAAGAGGAGGATAAAAACCCCTACGGCTATTAGGAGAACCTTCCCTTTCACTGATTTCTTTTCTATGATAGGCTTTACGGGCGCCCCACAGCTTGGGCAGAACCTAGCTTCATGAGGAAGCTTTTCTCCACACCTCATGCAGTAAGGCAATTTATACACCAAATAATGTTTGCGGATGCTTCCTGTATAAATTTTAACTTGAAAGTTTCATATATAATAATGCATTAAACGATATAATAAAAATGGCGTGGTTAAGAGGAGTATGGATAATTGCTTTGAAGCGATTTACCACGCAAGATTGGAACTAAGCAACATGGTTCAAACCCCTTAGAGACGACTATACCAACATACTATGTCTCCCAGGGGCCCTAGACCACTGGTAGCTGGGCTTAGCCCCCTAATGTTTAATAGAGGTCTGGAACAGCCCTCGCCCCTCCGGTCAAGAGAAACAAATGCTTTAACGGCCAGTTGTACCATAGGACACATGGGTCTCCAGTCTACCCTGAAGAGGGCTAACAAAACTGGCCCCCTATGAGGAGAGGTAAATTACTATAAGGAAAACGCTATAGAGGGCATACGCTATAGGGGGTTTCGTACGCTTAGGTCCATCCGCCATAGATCCCTACTTCCATGGATCCATTCAGCTCGGAAAAAGGCGTAGGTTAACTCCACGCCCTGAATGGGTTAAGACCTCAATTAGGTTATGGATCGCTTAGAATGGATGAGACCCATTAATCCATACACCCCCGGGTTCAACACAAATTAATATAATAATATGTTTTCGACTCTTCGTAGTTGGAGCCGGAAGCCCCCTGCTTCTAGAACCTCAGTTGGTTTTTCATTGTCCTTTTCAGGTTCTCCCATGGTCTTTCGAGCCTCATGGGGGTACCATTCCAAGTCAGCATTTATATACAACGTAATAAGCCTATAAGCTAAACAGAAGGAGCATCTAAAGGCTTAAGGGGAAGGATTAAGCTGTTAAGAATTAAATCCGTAAGGCAAATAACTTTAAAAGATCCAGAAAAGGGGGAGGTTGCGGGGGATCTCGCCATGGCACCGTGTAAATGCGGCTTTCAGGGACCTTAAAGAGGTTGAATAGAGATGGCGGAGATGCTGGCGTCCATAAAGATCCTTCCGGCTGAGGCCGGTATAGATTTAGATCCGATAAAGGAGGAGATAAGGAATTCGCTGCCCGAAGACGCTAAGCTTTACAAGATGATGGAGGAGCCGATAGCCTTCGGTTTAGTGGCTCTTATAGTGCATCTCATCCTTCCTGAGGATAACCCTGAAATCATGGATAAATTGGAGAAGGCGTTGAAGTTAATAAAGGGTATCGGTGAAATCCAGGTTTTGAGGATGTCCCGCCTAAGCTGAAAGTTGCCCCTGTCCTCCATGAGATTAGTAGACGCTCTTCTAACAAGGTATAATTGGGGATGGGCTGTAAATTGGGCAGGCTCTCTGGGCATATAATAAGCATAAAATTAATGAGTATGCTGAGGGGAAGTTCCTATCGGAAAAGTGTGTATGAGTAGTGGCGGTGTTGCCGGGTAAAGAGATCCAACTCAGGGTGGCCGATGCGAAGCAGCGGGATGTGGGCCATGGCAAGGTTAGGATGGATAATAATGCCATGCAGAGGCTCGGGATCACGGCCGGAGACTTTGTAGAGATAAGGGGTAAGAAGAAGACGGTGGCTATAGCTTGGCCTGCCTACGCTGAGGATCAAGGCCAGGAGATAATCCGTATGGACGGGCTTTTAAGGCGTAACTCCGGGGTGGCTTTAAACGAGTATGTAATGGTCAGGAAGGCGGATGTGAGCGATGCATCCCTAATAGTCTTCGCCCCCACGGATGTTAGGCTAAACGTGGACGAGGAGTTCATCAACTTCGTTCATAGGAGGTTCATGGATCTACCTTTCGTGGAGGGGGACATGGCCATGCTATCCATCTTCGGGAGCGCCATCCCATTGATAGTGGTGAGAACCAGGCCTAAGGGTCCTATAAAAGTCACGGAATCCACGAAGATACAGGTGTTAAGCGAACCTACTCCTGAGAAGAAAGGCATACCCATGGTCACATACGAGGACATAGGGGGGCTGAAGGAGGCCATACAGAGGATCAGGGAGATGGTGGAGCTCCCCCTGAGGCATCCGGAGCTCTTCCAGAGGCTTGGTATAGAGCCTCCGAGGGGCGTATTCCTCTATGGACCGCCGGGCTGCGGTAAGACGCTTCTCGCCAAGGCCGTGGCGAACGAGAGCGACGCAAACTTCTACGTCATATCCGGGCCTGAGATAATGAGCAAGTTTTACGGAGAATCGGAGGCGAGGCTGAGGGAGATATTCCAGAAGGCTCAGGAGACGGCGCCGAGCATAATCTTCATCGATGAGATGGACGCCATAGCCCCTAAACGCGAAGAGGTCACTGGAGAGGTTGAGCGGAGGGTTGTAGCCCAACTCTTATCCCTGATGGATGGGATAGGATCCCGGGGGAACATAATCGTCATAGGCGCGACGAACAGGCCCAACGCCATCGATCCAGCTTTGAGGAGGCCTGGAAGGTTCGATAGGGAGATCGAGATAGGCGTACCCGATAAACAGGGGAGATATGAGATACTCCAGATACATACCAGGAGCATGCCCCTATCGGAGGATGTGGATCTAAAGAAGCTGGCGGATATAACCCATGGATACACCGGGGCGGACCTGGCAGCCCTATGCCGGGAAGCCGCGATGAAGGCTCTGCGCAGATACCTCCCGGAGATAAACCTGGAGGAGGAACGTATCCCACCCGAGATCCTGGACAGGATGGTGGTGAAGATGGAGGACTTCCAAGCCGCCTACAGGGAGATAACGCCGACCGCTATGAGGGAGGTATACGTCGAAGTTCCAACCGTCAGATGGAAGGATGTAGGCGGCTTAGACGAGGTTAAAATGGAGCTTATGGAGGCCGTGGAATGGCCCCTGAAGAAGCCTGAATCCTTCAAAAGGTTAGGGATAAGGCCTCCAAAGGGAATACTGCTCTATGGACCGCCGGGCTGCGGTAAGACGCTTCTCGCCAAGGCCGTGGCGAACGAGAGCGACGCAAACTTTATCTCGATAAAGGGGCCTGAAGTGTTCAGTAAATGGGTTGGAGAGTCTGAGAAGGCGATCAGGGAGGTATTCCGTAAGGCTAGGACGGCTGCGCCCGCCATAATATTCTTCGATGAGATCGACTCCCTGGCGCCGAGGAGGGGCGCAGGATACGCCGACTCAGGCGTCACGGAGAGGGTGATAAGCCAACTCCTAACTGAACTGGACGGTATAGAGGCCTTAGATAACGTGGTGGTGATGGCCGCCACGAATAGGCCCGACATAATAGATCCGGCTCTGCTGAGGCCGGGCAGGTTCGACAAGCTCATCTACGTCCCTCCCCCGGACCATAAGACGCTAATTCAAATATTCAAGATACATACGAGGGAGATGCCTCTATCCGATGATGTGGACCTGAAGGAGCTCGCTAGGATGTGCGTAGGCTATTCAGGGGCGGACGTGGAAGCGTTATGTCGTGAAGCCGCTTTAAACGCCCTGAGGACCGATCCCAAGGCAAATAAGGTTACATTCGAGGATTTCAGGAAAGCCATGGATAGGATTAAACCCAGCGTCACATCCGATATGGAGACCTGGTATCAAAACTTCGTTAAACGATTGAGGAAGGAGAAGGCGGCCCCACCGATGACCATAAGCTGACTCATGGGAAGGATTTACATGCAGAAAATCTGGACGCCCCTACCCCTCCATATAGCGATCATAGAACTCCTCCAGAAGAAAGGTTCATATGTAGACGTGGAATTATTGAGGGAACTGAAGAAGTTCTATGAAGACCTGAGCTTCCGGGAATTGAACGACGCCCTGATGAGGCTCGAATTAAAGGGGATAATAAGGGTTTCCAGACTCACAAAGGATAAACGCAATATAGAGCTCGTATAGTGGAATATGATCGAGTGAAGCATTGGATCATGGAACCGACATAGCCATAGTTGGGGCAGGCCCATCCGGATCCTACGCCGCATGGAAACTAGCTGTGAATGGGCTTCAACCCCTAGTTTTGGAGGAACATCCCGCTCCAGGATACCCGGAGCATTGTACCGGACATATCCCTGTGAGCCTGCTCGAAGATTTATATCCGAAGCCCCCTCCATGGCTGATCCAGAACAGGTTTAGGGGGATGATACTCCACCTACCCGATAAGATAGAGCTGAGAATACCTTTCGGAAATTTAAATACCTGTCTAATAGACAGGGCTTTATTCGACGAGTGGCTGGCCGGAGAAGCCATTAGGATGGGGGCTGCCTACTCCTTCTCCTCAAGGGTTGAGGATGCATCATTTAAAGGCGGGCTCATCAAAGTTAAAGTTAGAGATAAGAAATCTAATAAAGACTATATTTTAAGGACTAAAATGCTTATAGATGGGGAGGGGTCGCCTCCTCGCCTGCTAAAGAAAATCGGTTTTACAGATGCCTCTGCTATTAGGTTTGTAGATGCAGTGCAAGGATGGTTCGCCGACGTCAAAGATATCGAACGCGACTTCATCGAAGTCTACTTGACGAGTACATACGCATATCCCTTCTATGCCTGGATAGCGCCGATCGGGGGAGATTCCGCTAAAGTAGGCCTAGCGGCCGCGGGAGAGCCCTTCAGAAAGTTAATGAAGTTCACCGGAGAAGATTCAAGGATCTCCTATAGGTTCAGGGACGCCTATAGGAGCAGGTTGACTGGACATAGGATACCCTTAGGACCCCCGATATTTAAAAGCAGGGGGGGCATCACCCCCGTAGGTGACGCTGCAGCGCACGTCAAACCCGTCACGGGGGGAGGAATAGCCTCCTCCCTCCTCTTCGCCTCAATACTGGCCGACGCCATAATCGACGCCCACCCTAAAATCGAGCAGCTCCACCGGGTATACCCTGAGAGGGTTAAAGGATACGTTCCATACTTCAGGCTCATGGAATCCATGAGGAACCTACTCTACTCTATGGAGGAACGTAAACTTTCATCTATAATTAGGTATTCCCATGGAGCAAACATGTTACCTAGGCTTATCGAGGTGGCCTACCCGGAGGCCCGTTACAGCCATAGAAGATTTCAGACGGTGAAGGGATGGAGCCTGAAATGGCTTCTCCGCGTGATCCCATCCCTGGCATGCTCGGCTCCAAAACCCTTCCTCAAACTTTTCTACTCCGCTATCCCGTTTATGGTTCGGCCATTACCTCCTTTCAAACTCCACCCTTAAAGTTAAATTCCTAATCGTCTTAGCGAGATTTCTCGCCACATTAAGGTCCACGGGCATCTTTCTAGGCTTTCTACCCTGAAGTATAACCTTCGTCTCGGTGCTCCCATCGGGCAGCCAGACGGTATTAATGGTTAGTATCGAGAATGGGCTGAAAAGTTCCTCTAGGAATTCCCTTACATCGCTTCCATGGCTTAGAACCTTAACCCTCTTACCCGCCTGCTCCTTTAAAGTTCTAATTATCTTACCGCCATAACTTAGGATTTTCCCCATATCCTGCTTCTCAACCAGGATGGCGAGTACGTCGTCCGTCTCTATCGCTTTATGGAAATAGACGTCCTTTAGGAGGGGAAACTCATCTTCAAGATCGCACAGCCATCTAATCACCTTCAAGTCTAGCTTAGTTATCTGTCCCTTCCTAACCTTCTCCTCGCACCTCTCGCAGAGGATCCCGCTCCTAATGCAGAAATTGTCCAAAACCGTTTTTACCATTTGTGATCATCATTACCTCTTGGCTTACCTCATGGCTTTTTTCTTGGAAGCCATATATATGCATTGGTTACGTATAGATAAAGCCCTCACCTCTAAATACTTTACGCACCTCCTCGTTCATCTCTATCTTTCTCCTAGCATCCCGATACTCCCTAGACGTATAGAAGGCCTCCAATGCCTCTATTCGATCCTTTAAATCGGGATGGCTCCCCAAGTATTTGATTATCTCTCCTATACGGTTTCGATCCCTCAACTCTGGGCCTTTACCGGAGGGGTCGTATCCATGTAATTTTAATAAAGCTGTCTTCATGGGGGAGACATCCCCCGTGGCTATGAGGCTTCCCCTATCCGCCGTAAGCTCAGCCGCCCTACGCCACCTCTTAAACAAAAGATCCATCACGAGATTTGTGGCTAAGGAGCCCCCCGTTAATTCCAGAAATCCACCTAAAATCAATCTTAATATCGTTAAGTACTCCATATGTCGAGCCTTTATATGGGCGATCTCATGGGCTAATATGGCCTTAAGCTCTTCTAATCCAACGCTTCTCAAAATGGGTCTCCCGACCATTATCAAAGGGTCATCGTTGGAGCCCATCGTAAACGTCGACCCTTCATTCTCGCATAGAAATATCCTTGGAGCCTTGTCGAGGCAGAGCCGCCCGGCTATATTCATGATGAGACCCCATAGGGGATGCCTGAAATCCAGTTCCGAGCATCCGCCGAGCAGGATATTCCAAACTCGCGGTTTCCACAAAATCGTTAAAGCTCTACTGACCATCTCATCGAGAGAAACGGCCTCCCTCAGAGTATCTGTTAAACCTCTATCTTCCGGTGCTGAGAAATCCTCAGCCATTATCCTGAAAGGCCTTGGAGGACCTATATATAACCGGCAAAACGGGCAGAAATCCAGTTCAACCGTAGGTATCCACCTGTTACATAACGGACATTTAACATGCAATTATTGACTCTCCCGTCTTATCCTCCAGCCGATCCGGATAGGAATAGGTTAAACTGGAGGGAAAACTAAATAAAACTATTCTACAATTTGGTTGAGGACATACCTTTGAGGGATAAGTTTGGACCTGCCTGAGGATTGGAGGAGAACCCACTACTCCAAGGATATAGACCCTTCGATGGAAGGCCGTCAGGTCACTATAAACGGATGGGTCAGGGAGATAAGGGATCTCGGAGGCATCGTATTCGTCCTCCTCCGGGACGGTAAGGGCCTCGTACAAGTAACTGCGTCGAAGAAGGATACCCCGCCGGAGTCGTTCAAGATAATAAAGGGGCTGGCAGGGGAGTATATAGTAGCCGTAAAGGGCAGTGTGAGGGCTTCCCCCCAAGCCCCTAGGGGATTCGAGATCCTCCCATTAAACGTTAAGATAATAGCAAAGGCATCCCATCCCCTGCCCATCGATACGGCTGAGAAAGTGCCCGCCGACATCGATACGAGGCTTAACGCCAGGATATTAGATTTAAGGAGGAGGGAGCCCAACGCCATATTCCGAATAAGGCATGAGGTCCTCAAGGCTATAAGGGATTACCTATACTCAGAGGGTTTCATCGAGGTTCAAACCCCTAGGATCATAGCGGCCGCGGCGGAAGGCGGAGCCTCTCTATTCGAGTTGAAATACTTTGATAGGACGGCTTATCTAGCTCAGAGCCCCGAATTATATAAGGAGCAGTTAACCACCGTGTTCGAAAAAGTTTTTGAAATTGGGCCGTTCTTCAGGGCTGAAGAATCGCATAGTAGAAGGCATCTAAACGAGTTCACCTCCGTGGACGTGGAATCTGCCTTCGCGGATTACAGGGACGTTATGAGGCTCCAAGAACAACTCCTACATAGAATCGGCGAGCATATATCCAAATCCTGTAGAGAAGAGCTTGAAACAATAAATGTACACTTGAAACCCCCCAAGATACCCTTCAAACGCTATACCTACAGCGAAATCCTAGATGAGCTAGAGGAGGCTAACTGTAGGATAAACTGGGGAGAAGACATATCCACGGAAGCCTATAGGAGGTTAGGGGAACTCCATAAGGGAGAATACTATTTCATAACGGATTGGCCGACCTCAACCAGGCCGTTCTACATTAAGCCCAGAAGCGACGACCCTAAAGTCAGCTATGGCTTCGACACGATGTACGGGTGGATAGAGGTGGCCTCAGGGGGTTCCAGGATAGATGAAAAGGAAGCCCTGATAAAGAGGCTGAAGGAGCAAAACCTTAACGTTGAATCGTTCAAGTTCTTCCTAGACGTATTTGACTATGGCATGCCACCCCATGCAGGATGGGGGATGGGCTTAGAACGCTTGTTAATGGGCATGCTAAAAAAGAATAATATAAGGGAAGTGGTCCTATTCCCGAGGGATCGATTCAGGCTTTTCCCTTAAGAGCATATTCTGAAGTCTCAGGGGGATCGAATATTGGCTAAATGGATCGTGTGCTGTGCATGGCCGTATGTGAACACGATACCTCACCTCGGCACTTTCATACATCTACTCTCCGCCGATGTCTTTACGAGATATCTGAGGATGAAGGGGGAGGAGGTCGTATCCGTTACTGGTTCGGATGAGCATGGAACCCCCATCGAAGTTGAAGCCATAAAGTTAAGGGTCAAACCCAAGGATATAACAGATAAGTATCATTCCATGATACTCCAACTCTTGGAGAAGTATCGGATAGAGTTCACCAATTATACGAGGACGGAGAACCCGGTCCATGTAAGGTATGTCAGGGAAGTCTTCGAGAAGATCTATAGAAACGGCTATATATCGGTAAAGGAAGTCGTCCTGCCCTACTGCGGTAATTGTAAAAGGTTCCTCCCCGACAGATTTTTGGAGGGGAAATGTCCATACTGCGGCTTCGAGGCGGCTAGGGGGGATCAATGCGACGAGTGCGGGCGAGTATTAGAGCCCCTAGACCTGGTGAATCCGAGGTGCGTATTCTGTAAATCCTCCCCCGAGCTGAAGGCTACTAAGCATTGGTTCTTCGACCTGCCCAGGTTTGCCGATAAGATAAAGGAGTATCTGGACTCGAACCCTCGGCTCCCTCCAAACGCTAGGAATTTCAGTTATAGATGGCTCCAGGAGGGGTTGAGGCCGAGGGCTGTGACGAGGGATAATAGATGGGGTATACCTGCGCCATTCCCCGGCTCGGAGGATAAGACGATATACGTATGGTTTGAGGCTGTGCTAGGCTACGTGTCGGCGGTTATAGAATGGTCTGAGAGAACGGGAGATCACGAGCTATGGAAGAGCCTATGGTTCGATCCTGAGGTGAGGAACGTCCATTTCATAGGCAAGGATAACATCCCCTTCCACACTATAATCTTCCCATCGCTCCTGATGGCCACCCACGACCCATATATTTTACCCTGGCAGGTCTCATCAACCGAGTTCATCCTATATGAATCGCAGAAGTTCTCTAAGAGTAGGAAGGTGGGTATATGGGTTGACGAGACATTGGAGTTAGGGGATCCCGATACATGGCGTTTCGCGTTGATGATGATGCGCCCGGAGAAGAAGGATGTGAACTTTACATGGAGAGACTTTATAAGCCATGTAAACGCGGAGTTAAACGACATCTTCGGGAACTTCATCTATAGAACCCTGAAGTTCATTTGGAGATACTTCGATGGGAGGATCCCTGAGGCGGGAAGGCTCGACGGGGACGATGAAGAGCTGAGGGGGGAGATCTCATCCGCGACCATTGAATTCGACCGTTTAATGGAGGAGCTTAAACTTAGGGATTCCCTATCCCTCGTGGTGGATTTAGCTAGGAAAGGAAACCACTATCTGAGTATTAAGGAGCCTTGGCATAGGATAGTGGACGAGCCCCATGAGGCTGCTAACAGCCTCTTCTTATCAGCCCAGCTTGTGGGGACCTTGGCTATACTAAGCTATCCGTTCATCCCATCTAAATCGGAGGAGATCGTTAGGCAGCTCGGCCTAGACCCCTGCGAGTATATCAGATGGGAAAATGTGGGGAAGGAATCCCTGAGGCCCGGGCATGGCATATCCGAACCCCGACCCTTATTTAGGAAAATAGACTGGAAGGAGATAGAAAATTTTTTAGCTAAGAGGGGCTCCTCTGGAGGCTAAGTTAAATATTGAAGCTTAGAATAGATATGCATGTGCATACGACTTTCTCGAAGGACGCATATACTCCTCCGAGCAGGCTCCCTAAGATTATTAGGATGAAGCGCTTACAGGGTGTCGCCGTAACAGACCACGACTCGGCAATCTCTAGGAGGCTCGACGTTTCCTCCATAAACCAGGATGGAATACTCATCATACCTGGGATTGAAGTTACCACAAGCCGAGGACACCTCATAGGATATTGGGTGCACGATGATCTCCGCGCTGGGATAACCCCTGAGGAGGCCGCGGATAAAATCCATGAACAGGGAGGATTGGTGGCCGTCCCCCATCCCTACGATGTATCCTCGAGGAGGGTGAATCCATTCAGCCTTAGAGGCTGCATCGATGCCATAGAGGTAATCAATGCATCCGCCCTCCCCTTCCGGCTATCCACTTTAATGGCGGAGAGGGCTGCGGAACGCTTGAATCTACCAAGGCTGGGGGGAAGCGACTCCCACCTACCGGAAACGGTTGGGGACGCGTACACTGAAATTGAGGCATCCCATCCATCCATGGAAGAAGTGATTAAAGCTATAAGAAAGGGTTTAACGAGCCCTCAAGGTCGAGGCACAGATCTAAGAGACAGGTTTAAGAAGGTTAGCTTAGACCTCCTCAAGCAACGGTATCGGTAAATCTATACCCTCCGAATAGGCTTCCTCCGAACCGTAAAACTCTAGATCGTAGAGAATAGCCCCCTCCTCCATAATGGCGGAGAATCTCCTCAGGTCTGGAACGCTTAGGAAGGCCCCGATGAAAACTCCCCTAAAGTTTAGGTCAGATTTAGCCTTCGCCCTGATACTAGGCTTAAACCTGAACCACCCCGCCATCTCATTTAAAACCCAATCCAGGGAACTTTGATATTCAGGGTCTGATGGGAACTCCATTACGATCCACGTCTTTGACCTCGATATAAGCCCTGTAGAAAACAATGGTTTCAGGACATTATATATCTGTAATAATGCTCCTTCAAAGGGAAATCTAGACTCTGATACGCCTAAACAGGAGATTAAAGGGCTTTCCCAACTTATCTCCGACTCAAAAGATTTTACACATTTAATAATCCATTCAACCGTTTTAAACTCTCCATGGTGAGCTGAATTATGTGAGCCTACTCCCCGAGCCCACGATTCTATTATGATTACTGGTTTATCCACTATTTTGAGGTCTATATGCTCTAAAAGGTTTAGAGGACACCCCTCTAATAGCGGGCTGCAATCCGGGAAATTTACGATTTTAAATGTATAACCTGTGGGGGTGGAGCTAATCCTCACCCGATTCTTAACGTGAATAGGCCTCTCACCGCTGGGCGTTAACATCTCCCTATACAAGAGGCGTCCTCCCGAGTCCTTAACCCTTGCCGAGAGTATTTATCTAAAAGTTTAGATTTAGCATTACGTATTACATTTGATATACGGTCGGATTACCTTCCGGGCTCCCCCTTATAATAGAGGCCCGGAGACGCCGGCGATTATTGACTTCTAATTTTGAACCTAGACCATCAGGGCCTACTCATTATATGGAGTTCATGTATAAGCTGGGCCTCTATATTCATAGCCCTCCTCGGAGAGGAATATTTGAAACCACGCCAGGTACCTTTATCAAATTAGCTGTCAAATACCTTGAGTTAGCATCCACTATCTTCAAACGGACGTTGCTACCGAGTCTAATCTTACATGAGCCCCCTTCTAATACCACCTTCTTATAGTTATCAGTCCTCCCCACCAGGCCTCCTTTAGACCCAACCTCTAGGATGTATGCATTAACTTCTCTTCCGACTAGCCTTAAATTGCTTCTCAAGCTAGCCTCCCTACATATCTCCGAGATGACCCTGGCCCTCTCGGATACTATCCTAGGCTCCAGCTCCTCCCATGCCTTAGAGGCATAGGTTCCCGGCCTATGATGATACTTGGAGACGTGGACTATGTCCGGGTTCACCTCGCGTATGAGGGAGATCGTATCCCTGAAATCCTCCTCCGTCTCCGTTGGGAAGCCTACTATGATGTCCGTTGCGACCGTGATCTCAGGGACCTTCCGGCGCAGCCTCCTCACAAGCTCTATGAAGTCGGCTCTAGTATATGGACGCCTCATATCGTTCAGTATCTTATCCGAGCCCGACTGTACCGGAATATGGATAAACTTAAAAAACCTAGGGTGGCCCAGCATATATGCCAGTTCCTCCGAAATCCTAAGTGCATGCTGGGGATTCAGCATTCCAAGCCTAACCTTGAATTCACCCGGTATCCCTGCGATCCCCCTTAAAAGCTCCGGCAGCCCCGCACCTATGTCCAGACCATAAGCGCCCAGGTCCTGGCTGCTCAGACGAACCTCGAGAGCACCCTCCCTAACCGATCGTGCAACCTCCCTTAATATCAGGTTTAAAGGATATGAATGCAATCTTCCTCGGGCGAACCTGGTGCAGCAGTAGGAGCAGGATCCCAGGCATCCCTCCGAGACCTGGATCACATCTACGAAGGGGTTCGATCTCACCCTACCTTTAAGGAGTTTCCCATCGGGGACCTTATCCGAGAAGTATACGAGGCCTCTACTTCCTTTGACCGCGGCATCCGCCGCCTCAGCTATCCTCTCAACGGAGTACGGATCTAAAACTGCAGCAAAATCGGGGGCTGCTTTAACAATTTTATCCAAGGCAATCTTAGGTAAACAGCCCGATACGATCAATGGTTTACCTGTCTCTGATAACCTCCTTATCCTGCTCAGCATGCGATCCTCCGTCGCCTTCTTCACCCCACATGTATTCAGGATTACGAGCTTCGCATCGTCTACGTCGCTTACCCTTCGAAAACCCTGCTCAGCTAATATTCCGAGAATAACCTGGAAATCAAAAGTATTCGATGAACACCCGTAGCTTTCAGCGTAGAATTCAACTTTTCCACGGCTCATCTTTATCGAATCTTCATCCCCCTCCCACGGGAGGTATGATGGCGAAGTTACATCCATCCCTCAACCTTGTCTTCAAGCCTTGAAGGGTTGAGGCGCTCCTCCCGTCTATGAGGAATTGTAGATGATCCCTGGGTTTACCGGTCCTTTCATCGTATACGTAATCGGAGAATTCCCTTCCATACTTCGAGGACAGTATCTCTATAAGCTCCTCTACGGTGGTGTCATCGGGCACCTCCACGTCCTCCTCCTTCTTTCCAGTTATCTCCCGTATGGAGGCGAAGAACTTGACTTTAACCCTCATCTTTAACCCTTCAACTGAGATCGGTGAAGAGACTAAAATCCTTTACGGTCCCCCACCCCTCATCATCCTCCAGCTCAGACGTAAAGTCTTAGGATGGGAGGCCATTGTTTCATCCACCCTATCCACCGCCGTGTTCGATGGGGCCTCCTTAAGCAGCTCCGGCGTACTATATGCCTCCTTGGATATCTCGATGAAGGCTTCAGCCAGGGATTCCAGCCCTTCCATACTTTCGGTTTCCGTCGGCTCGATCATTAAGGCCTCCTTCACGGTTAAGGGGAAATACACGGTGGGCGGATGTATCCCTTTATCCAGGAGCCTCTTAGCGATATCGATGGCCGTTACACCCGTCTCCTTGCTCATCTGTTCGGCGCTTATGACGAATTCATGCTTCCTAGGTTGCCCCGCGTCATATGGGAGCGTATAGCCTCGCGCCTTAAGGATCCTCCGCATTACATAGTTGGAGTGAAGCACGGAAAGCTCAGCCACCTTCTCTAAGCCTTCTCCCCCCAACGCTAGAATATAGGAGTAGGCCCTTATCAGCACCGAGATATTGCCGTAGAAGGCTCTAACCTTGCCTATAGAGTTGGGCCTGTCATAATCTAGATAGTACTTCTCTCCATCAAACTCTACGGTGGGGACCGGTAGAAATTTCGCTAGTTCCTCTTTGACGCCTACAGGTCCACCCCCTGGCCCTCCTCCGCCGTGGGGCGTGGAGAAGGTCTTATGAAGGTTCACATGTGCGATGTCGAAGCCCATGTCTCCCGGCCTCGACTTACCCAGTATTGCGTTTAGATTCGCGCCATCATAGTATACTAGGCCGCCCACGTCATGGATGAGCCTGGTTATTTCGAATATCTCCTTCTCGAAGAGGCCTAAAGTATTAGGGTTTGTAAGCATGAGCCCCGCCGTCTTTTCTCCAGCAACGCATTTGAGGGCCTCCACGTCGACTAAGCCCTCCTCGTTGGAAGGCACTGTGACCACTTTAAATCCCGCCATTGAGGCGCTGGCGGGGTTCGTCCCATGGGCCGTATCCGGAATTATTATCTCATCCCTCCTATCTATCTCCCCGGAGAATTTATGGTAGGCCCTTATCATCAGGGCTCCCGTGAGTTCACCGTGGGCTCCGGCGGAAGGCTGAAGCGTGAACTTGTCCATCCCGGTTATCTCCTCTAGAAACTTGGAGAGCTCATATAGTATCTTGAGGATCCCCTGGGTGAGCTTAACATCCTCGTAGGGATGAAGCCACCTTAATTTTTCCTCCCTTCCTATAATATTTGTAAATTTAGGGGTATACTTCATGGTGCAGCTTCCAAGCGGATAAGTCCCGAAGTCTACTCCATAGGATTCATGGGTCAGCCTCGAATAATGTCTAACAACCTCTACCTCCGAGACTTCCGGCAGTTTTGGAGGGTTTTTCCTCTTTAACCTCTCAGGAATCGACGCTAAGGCATCCTCTAATACCTCAAGCTCCTCCCCTGTGAGCTTAGGGGGCATCCAACCCACCTTACCCGGCTTTGAAAGCTCGAATATTAGAGGTTCATCCCATGAGGCCTGTCTAAAATTCATATCTGATCACGCCCCTTCACCGATCCGATGGCGTCCACTAACATGTCTATCTCCGATTTACTGTGGATTTCAGTTGTGCAGAGGAGCATGGATTCACCTAACTCGGGAAACTCCCCGCTTAAATCTCTTCCCCCATGCACCCCTTTCTCCAGCAATTCCCTGTTTACCTGGGCTGCTCGTAAGCCTATCCCATCGAAGTTCACCGTGAATTCCTTGAAGTGGGGGGCATCGAATAAGGGGGTTCTAAGACCTTCAATCCCTCTAAGGGAGGCTATGGCATAATTGGTCTTGGCGAGGATTATCTCTGAGAGTTCCTTAATCCCCGAGGGTCCGAGGAGGCTCAGGTAGACCGCTGCCGATATCGCGCATAACGCATTATTAGTGCATATGTTTGAGGTCGCCTTCTCCCGTCTTATATGCTGCTCCCTCGTCTGCAGCGCCATACAGAAGGCTCTCCTACCCGATCTCGTCTCGGTCGCCCCTATTATCCTGCCGGGCATCTGCCTCACATACTCCTGCTTACACGCGAATAATCCTAGTAGGGGTCCACCATAGTTCATCCCCAGCCCGAAAGGCTGCCCTTCCCCTATGGCGATATCGGCGTCGAACGCTCCAGGGGGCTTGACCAACCCTAAAACCGTTGGATCCACCCCTATAACGGTCAAGGCACCCTTGGAATGGGCGATCTCCGAGATCTCATCCATCTTCAACTCTAGGAAGCCCAGGTAGGATGGGACCTCCACGTATACTCCCGAGGCTTCTTCCGCCAGTTCTTCAAGTTCTCCAAGCGATATCCCCCCGGTCTCCAAGTCTTGGGGAGCCTCTTCAACGATGATTCCCGCCGGCTCCGCCATAACCTCTAATACACGCCTCCTCTCCGGATGGATGAACCTGGGGATAACGAACCTCCTCCTATGGGTTATCCTGAAAGCCATCCTTGCGGCTTCCCCAAGGGAGGTAGCCCAATCATACATGGAGGAGTTTGCAACGTCCATCTCCATCAACTCGCATATAAGGCTTTGATACTCGAAGAGAGCTTGGAGCAGGCCCTGGGATACTTCAGGTTGATATGGGGTATATGCCGTCAGGAACTCCCCCCTTGAGACGATCTCATCGACCGGGGCCGGGATCTGATGAGGCCATACACCGGCTCCGAGGAACATGGGCATGTCCAACGCCGATTTATCGGAGCTCAAACATCCCTTTATCATCCTTACGATCTCAAGTTCACTCATCGGCCCGGGAATTCTAAGGGGCCTCGACAGCCTCGCCTCCGGAGGTATATCCGTATAGAGGTCGTCCACCTCCCTTAAGTTAAGTTCTTTAAGCAACTCCCTGAAGTCGCCGCTTGAAGGTAGATATGGATGCTTCAAGCTCCTTTCACCAGCATATTATAAGCCTATTAAGAAATTCAGCCTTAAAACCTAATAAGTTTAAGCCCGGAATCCCATGGCGGGACCATGCCACCCCATCTTACTTATGTTTTTATACCCGACATAGCCTATAGTTTGTTTAGAACACCGGAGGTACAGGATTTGACTAAATATCATAGACGCGAGGAGTTAGCTGGGAAGGAGGTAATAGAGTCGGAGGCTAAAAAAGTCGGCGTCATAAGAGACCTCGCCTACACCGAGGAAGGTAAGCTCGCCCTCGTCGTAGAGAGAGAGACCGAGAAAGGCGAACTCACAGAATCATTCCTATCCTTCGACAAAATCATCAAGATTGGAGACGTAGTCTTGATAAGATCTATCGACGACTTGGAGGCTTCCCCCAGCCCGGGGAAGATATGCCCTAACTGCAGGGCACGCAACCCCTCCAACGCTAAATACTGTTATAAATGTGGGGTTACAATAGCCTAAAGAGAATCCCTTAAGTAGAGCCATTCGAGTAATATAGGCTTCAAATGGCTAGAGAGGAGAGGACTTGAGGCGGATCCTGAGATTAATCATCGTATTCGCGATAATATCCCTTTATGCTATTCATCTTGTCCAAGGCATCTCCTCCAGTTCAGATGTAGGAAACCCATCCATATCCCTGGAGAGGCATGTCCAAGTTAACCAATGGGGTGCAACCATTGTAGACGACAAGATAACTTTCACCAATAAAGGCGGAGTAGATATCGGCCTCTTCAGCTACGGCTTCCCAAGAAGATACCTGGAGGATCTGAAATTTGTAAAGGCAGTAGGCTTTGAAGGCACCATCCTAACCTATAGGTTAGAGGAAGATGGAGGGTATGCATGGATTACATGTATTTTGGAGAGGCCGTTGAAACCCGGCGAGACTTATAAACTCAACGTTACCCAAGTGTTTTCCGACAGGATAAGGTTCCAGGAGAACAGGTTCAACTTCTCATTCTTCGACGCCCCCACCTTCAGGGTTCAAGCAGATTCTTATAACGTGACCTTCTATTTCCCATCGGACGCAACCCTCCTGCTACCTGAAAATTTCACTTTTACCGAGACGAAATACATGGGTTTCCCCGCCATCACAGCCTTATACAAGCCTTTAGCACCTTATAGTTCAAGGGAGTTCTCCATGCGATACTCATCAGTGTCCACAGAGCTCGTGAAAGTCTACTGGGCCAAACGGGAGATAGCCTTAACCTCGACGGGCATATTGGAAATATCCGACTCCTACTATGTTAGAAATAATGGAGTCCTCCTTTCCGCCCTTACCATAGACGTGGCTAAAGGAGCAGAGAACATTATAGCCTATGATGAAGGGGGGAGAATCTGGCTTAATCCACAGAAAGGTGAAAGGATGACGGTGACACCCCGCTATGGGACCCTGAAATCTAATGAGACCTTTATGTTCACATTGAAATATCGAGTCCCATCAACGAATTACATCGAGAGGACCTCGTGGTGGGGCGAATATAATCTGAACATGAACATCATAACTCCCCAGCGATGGATCATCGACCGGCTAGAGGTCGAAGTCACACTGCCTAGAGGAGCTGAAGTAGAGCATTTGAACAGGGAGCCGTACAGGATCGTGAACGACCTTTACGAGACGAAGGTTATCTTAGACTATTCAGGCGTAACCCCATTAAACGACTTAGCACTAAAAATTGATTATAGGATTCACCCGTTATGGATCTCGCTGAGACATTTGGAATGGACCATAATAATAGGAGCCTCCATAGCATCCCTTTCAGCGATGGCTAGAAGAAGGATGGAAAAGAAAGAAGAGGAGGAAGAAGAACTTGTAAAGGCTCCAAAAGAGGTTCTTAGACGCTTCGTAAGCCTCCAAGGCGAAAAAGTTACTTTGAACATGGAGTTAGACGAGATGGCGAAGAAGCTGGTAAAAGGCGGGATCTCAAAGAAGGAGTATAAGCGTAAACTTAGAGCGGTGGAGGAGAGGCTGCTCCAGATAGATAGGAGCCTCTCAGGGGTTAAAAATGAGCTAAGATCCATACATACACGATATAGTGAACTGATAGACGCCGTAGAAGGGGGTGAGGCGGAGATCACAGCTGTGCGGGCTAGTATAAGGCAGCTGTACTCCCAATACAGGAGCGGCAAAATCTCGAAGGAAACCTTCAATAAGATAAGTGCAGAGCTCGAGAAAAGGATGAGTAAAGCGAGAGGAGGATTAGAGAGGATCCTCATGACACTCAGGGAAGAGGCAAGGTGAACAATTCATACCCCCTATTAATCACCTTCTAAATTAAATCTAGTATATGGGACGAGAGGGGAAATCCTTTAAATAAGGAAGGAGTATAAATTGCATGGAGAGCAGGTCCGGTGAATAGGGTTTGCCGCAAGCCTTCGTATTGATAAATTCAGAGATCGGGGCTGAAGAGGAGCTTCTAAAAGAACTGAAGGAGATAGAAAACGTTAAAGAGGCGTACAGCGTATACGGCGTCTACGATATAATCGTTAAAGTAGAAGCGGATACCATGGAGAGATTAAAGGAAATAGTGACTTGGAAGATAAGAAGGCTCGATAAGGTACGTTCAACCCTGACGATGATCGTTATGGAGGGCGTATAACCTCTAAAACTCCTCCACCTTTATTTTAATGCCTTCTCCCCCTTCCATTTTACTAGGTGAACGGTTAAAAGGATATGACCTTAAAGGATTCGCTTCTCCACATAGGGGTTGACGACACGGATTCCCCGAGGATGGGATGCACAACCTACGTGGCCGCGTTGATGGTGGAGCGCCTAGAGGCAATGGGATGCAGATTCATCGACTACCCCAATCTAGTAAGGTTGAATCCTAACGTTCCCTGGAAGACTCGGGGAAACGGAGCTGTAGCTTTGAGAGTTAAATTAACCAGACACATCGATGAAAAAAATGTGAAAGAGGAAGTTATTAAGATCGTGGAGGATAACTCTGATTTAGATTATCCGGGAACCGACCCCGCCGTATGCTTCCTCAAAGGCCCCGTGCCAGAGGGAATGAAGATTTTCGCTAAAAAGGCTGTGCAGGGCATAGTCCAATTACAGGAGGCTGAAAAGATTAAAGAGGTATATAGCGTAGAGTTTCATCCCATAAGGGGGTTAAGGGGCGTTATAGGGGCGTCGGCGGCCATAGGAGAAACCCTGGAGGGAGACCATACTTACGAGTTGATCGCCTATCGCACCCGCGAGAACCGGAGTACCCCTAGAAGAATAGATCGATATTCCATCATAAAGATGGACAAGGCGACCTACCCCTACACGTTCAACAACTACGACTATGAGAAGAGAAGAGTTTTAATCGCACCCCATGGACCAGACCCAATCCTGCTCGGCGTGAGGGGGGAGAATCCTGAGATCCTATTAGAAGCATATAAGACCATTAGGTTACATGAGCCTGTGGAGAGATGGGTTATATTCAGAAGTAACCAGGGGACGGACGCCCATCTAAGAAGAATAAATAGCTTAAGAGAAGCTGACCCTTACGCCCCGATCGTGGTTAGGGGAACCGTCTATACAAAGCCCATTAGAGTGAAGGGAGGACACGCCGTATTTAAGTTAACCGATAATAATCACAACGAAATAGACTGCGCAGCCTATGAGCCTACAGGCTCATTTAGGAAGGTAGTGGATTCCCTGGAGCCCGGAGATGAGGTTGAGGTCTCAGGGGGGGTACGCCCCCCCTCAAATGGCTACGGGAAAACTATAAACCTGGAAAAGCTGCAAATACTGAAGCTGAAAGAGAAAGTTATCCAAGAGAATCCTTACTGTCATAAATGTGGTAAACGCATGGAATCAGCTGGGAGAGGCCAAGGCTATCGGTGTAGGCTTTGCGGAGCTAAGGAAGGCTCAAAGATAGAAGTAAGGGTGGAAAGGAGCGTAAAACCTGGATTATACCTGCCACCTCCCAGAGCGCATAGGCATTTAACTAAACCTTTACAGCGGTACGGGATGGAGAAGGACTCCCCCCCTAAACACATGGTGGAAACCTGGCATTACCCATGATGAAGAAAACGTGCTCCCCACGATAGCCATCGAACTAGAGGCATGAAAGAGAAGCCCTACTCAGCCGCCTAATATAACCTTCCACCACGTTACACGATGTTGAATATAATATAATAAAATATAGTCCATACATCTATTAGGGGAAGGGGGTCTAAAAAGAAAGTGAGGTATATGACTGTAAAATTTTATTTAAAAACGCTTCTATGATGACGTAAACTTCTTACAGCCAGGAAGGTAGTAGCTAAGAATAAGATTAGAATGGGTAAAAATAGGCATCCCAAGAGGATATGACTATTTAACTGGCTGTGAGGAGGCTCATCAATTCTCTTCCAAACGGCTTCTACTCTGCAAGGTTTATTCAGATATAGGATCCCATCTTCTCCTATCAGCCCGCTGGGATACCATCCTTTAAATATGTAGAGGCGTCCGTCTTCGCCTCTAATTATTTGCCTTTTAACTCTTAGTTGGAGTAGGCTGTTCTCGTCATACCAATCCTTCCCCGGGGCATCCCCCAGCCTGGAGTTGGCTTCGAGGAGGAGCTGCCTCACGTAATTGGCGGTTAGATGCCCCATGGAATCCGGGGTAACGACCATCTCTGTTTCATTCCGATAGTCTTCGATCCACCCTTTAAAATATAGTCTAGTACCATTGTTAAATTCGATGCTCCTCCTTACTTTTACTGAGTGATTGCCTTTCGTTAGGTTGAGGTCCACCCGGCCTTTAGAGTCACATAAGTATTCGAGGCCGTCGACCTCTATGGGGATCCCTGGGAAGCCCGTCGACACCTTGAGGTTCACGACGGGGGGATTTAAGGATGCTAAAACTATGGGGGATTTGGAGCCCTCCGGGAATGCTAGGATTCGAATCCCATGGGATAGCGCATCCTTCTCGAGATTTAAGAGGATTTGGAGGCCCTTCTCCTCTGGGAATCCATGGGAAACCGCGACAACGCCTGCTCCATCACTATAGACTGCGAATTCTCTGAGGCTAGGAGGCAAATCTGATCCGTCGATGAATATACTCCATGGGTAGGGATCCCCCCTCTCGACGATCTGAAGACTCATATTCAGCTTGACAGACTCATCTTCCATCTCAAGTTTATCGGACATGGATCCCTTCACGGATATATGATTTAGGATTTTGGCTTTCTCTATGAAGTCGACTATGATTTGTGATGCTGAAGGGTTGTATTTTCCCGTCTCTGCTATAGTCCATACTTCATGGGCGGTTCCAGGTATTACGTGGAACTCCCGGTGGATCCAGCCGTCTCCGAAAGGAACCTCAGGTGGGGAAGCCCTGAAGAGCTTCTCCCCCGACTCAACGTATAGGGGGGTCATGTGTTCGCCGTAGAGGATTAGGAGGTTGCCGGTTAGCTTCGAGGCGCTCTCCAGAATTTTCCTGCCGACAGGAGTAGTTATTAGGATCACTCCATTCGGGCTGCTCCAATCAGAGGGATGATTTATCGACGATTCCTCTGCGGCGGCTACGCCCCCTACAGAATATCCGACGATGTAGATATAGGTGAAGCCCTGTTTTTCAGCCCATCTCCTAGCTTCCTCGAGGAAGCCCCCGCCTTTATATAATTCGCCGTATACCATTCGATTAAGGGGTCTCTGCAGGTACCCCTTACTGCCCTTCTCTACGGCCATTACCGAGTAGAAGCGGGAAAGGTCTTGTAGGAACCTCATAGTGTTATAGGATTCCAGCCAGTAAGGGTTTATGAAGACCTCTTCACCCATTACCCCTCCCCCAAGCCAGATGAGGCAGGTATCGCTTCCCGTTTTATGCCAGTAACGCCATGTGGAGCCATCGATCTCAACCATGGTATATGAGGGATGGACACCTCCCGAAGCAGCATTTACCCCTCCGATAAAGGATGCTTGAAGCGGCGATATGAGGAGGATGAAAAGGATCATTGAGGCCACTTTACTTTTACCATTCCTATTCACAGCCGCAATTATAGCAATGTTAATGACCGAAGACGTTAATAGGATGCCTGCCATTGTTAGGATCCACTTGGAGGATACCGAACCTTCTAGGGCCGTCTTCATCCAGTTGGCTTCAACCCTCTTAGGTTTATCCATTAGGACGAGGATCGAACGGTTCGTGGACAACGCGTCTCCACGCCATCCCATGAACTTATAAATGGAATGGTTTTCATATACCTCCGGCAAGGCCTCCACCATGGCTTCTGTATCCTCGTAGTACCATCCCTCTCCACTTACAGAGTCGATGGGTGAATCCACTTGAAGGCGATGCTGCCTTATATAGATCGGCGAGAGGGATATGCCCCCGCCAGGCACGTTAATACGCCTAGGATTCGAATAGACGCCGTCGCTCCACCTCGAGAATACTAGACGCGTACCGTTTTCGAATCCTATTATGGAGGGTTTAACCGCCAGTTCATGGACCCCATCCTCTAATTCCAGAATTAAACTTTCATCTGTCAGATTATATTCCACTCCGTCTATTATGAATCGGAGTCCTCGAACCTGTGAGGTGAGCCCTAATGGGGCGTTTCTACGTTGGAGGCCGCCATCCCCGGAGACTTTCACGTCGAATCGATAGGTCGACTGTTCCTCGTCGCCGTACCATGAGTTCCTCCACCAGGCCCTTGTTGAGGCTTCAAGCCTCCATTCCCCTTCCATCCTAGGCGCAGTCAGGTTAAAGATATGGGATTCAAGGCCTGGACCGTGGAAATTGCTTATAAGGGTTAAAGCTTCAACAATCTCATCCCTGTCCACATCCCTTATACCTACGTCTACATAGAAGCTATCGGCGTACTCGACTGTTACTATGACCTGGAAAGCCTCGCCCATGCTAACCCTCTCAGGATATTTCACCTCCACCACCCTTGCAGCGAGAAATCCATCGGCGGAGCAGATGGGAATCGAATATATGGAAAAGGAGGAAAGGAGGGCTAAGATGAGAAACAACGTTAATACATTGATCCTATACGGTTTCATTCTCACCTCGGCCATCATGTGCAGGTTTTTCCCCTCAACGAGATATTCAAGGATATAGAACCCTAAGTTACCCGCATTAAGGTTTAAGAGGTTTACGGCTTCAAGGCGTTTACCATAACTGGAAGGTAATGTAAATATGATGTTGGAAGAGCTGAGAGATTACGTTGAGAGGGCCGTGAAAGAATACAACCTTTATAGGAGTCCAGAAGCTGAGGCGGAGATAATTGGATTCGGTGAAGGCAGATTCACCGTTACGTTTAAGGGACCTTTCTGCCAATCTTGCGGATTATACGATTACTTTGAGGATCTCATATACATAATGAAGGAGAAATGGGGAATAGAATTAGAAATAGCCGATATAGAGGAAAATAATGGGTTGTTCCAGGTGGAATATAGGATAAAACGTTCATAGTTGGGAGGTGGTCGACCTCAGAGATGACGAGGCGAAGGCGAACCATCATCGATGGTTTATCCTCGGCCTCAAGGAAATAAATGAATAGCGTATTATAGATCCTCCCCCGCATCAGCCTTTAAACCCGTCTAGGATACCGATCAGCGTTGCATACCCCTTAGTGGTTAAGACCATCCTGGATTTCCTCGATCCTCCCGCTCGATGGCCGCGTCTCCATGGGCTCGTCCCCTATCTCTGAGGCCGATCCCACCTATTCTTGACCATGTTAAACAGCTTAGACCGGAGAAAGTCGTAGAAGAGTATCCAGGTGAAGTCCCTCCCGGCTCTCCGCCTTTAATTCCTCTACCGCCTAACCTGGGCCGCTGGATTTGAGCGTTAGCCGCCCATTATGTTCCTCGTTGGCCCCGCGGCTCCACCTTAGTCCCACCGTAGAGGGGAAGGCTTTAAGGGAGGCCTTCGAAAAATCCATAGGTGGAGGTAATTATTCCCTATGATTTAAATAGTTTGGAGGGAAGCCCATTACCTAGGAGATAAAATAAATAGGATGGAGAATGATGGAGGGATTTGATTGAAGGTTACGGTATCCTTGATCAAGGCAGATGTGGGTTCTACTCCCGGACATCACGTTGTACACGTAAAGCAGCTTGAGGTTGCAAGGGAGAGGTTGATGAGGGAGAAAAATAATGGTGAGATAATAGATTTCTATGTCTTTAACTGCGGTGACGATATAGAGCTTTTAATCACCCATGATAAGGGGGAGAACTCTGAGGAGATTCATGGGATCGCATGGGATACGTTCATGGAGGTGACGGAGAAGGTCTCTAAACCTTTAAAGCTTTATGGTGCAGGGCAGGATTTATTGGCGGAGGCCTTCAGCGGCAACATAAGAGGTCTCGGACCAGGTGTCGCGGAGATGGAGTTTGAGGAGAGGGAGAGTGAGCCCATCGTCATATTCGCAGCGGATAAGACCGATCCAGGAGCTTTTAATCTCCCCCTTTTCAGAATCTTCGCGGATCCATCTTTTACGGCGGGACTCGTAATAGATCCGAGTATGAGCAAAGGCTTCACGTTCCGCGTAATGGACGTCCTAGAGAGCAAGTACGTGGATCTTAGATGCCCTGCTGAAATGTACGAGCTCGTAGGCCTGATAGGTACCACTAATAGGTACATCATCGAGCGCATATTTAGATCGGCTGACGGATTGATTGCGGCTGCCTGCAGCACTTCCAAGCTTTCTCTGATAGCGGGTAAATACGTCGGCAAGGACGATCCATGCATGATAGTAAGGTGTCAACACGGCCTCCCAGCGGTTGGAGAGGTCCTCATGCCCTTCGGCTTCCCCCATTTAGTCTCAGGGTTTATGAGGGGCTCCCATATTGGACCGTTAATGCCTGTAAGCGTCCAAGACGCGAGGTGTACATTATTCGATGGGCCTCCGAGGGTGGTGGCTTTGGGCTTCAACCTACTAAACGGGACTATTATTGGGCCGAACGGCTCCGAACCCGCGGATCTATTCCGGGATGTAGCCTTTGATAGGGCCCGCGGGGAAGCTAACCTCATCACCGACTATATCAGGAGACACGGCGAGTTCATGCCTGCCCGTTTAGGGGCGGAGGAGCTCGAATACACGACTTTACCCGCCGTATTGGAGAAGCTTGAAGGCCGCTTTAAAAAATATTAAATATTAACATTGCCAAAATGCTATAACCCAATATTTAGAAGCGGACTACTTGGAGTTATGGCGGATGATTACGACGAGGGCTGCGCTGCTCTACGGCGAGAGGGATCTCAGGATCGAAGACGTGAGCCTCGGCGTACTCGAAGGGGATCAAGTCCTAGTAAAGGTTAACACGACCACGCTATGCCCCACCGATCTAAGGAAGTATCTGGGTTACGCGGAGATACCGGGCCCCATAATCTTAGGACATGAGATAAGCGGTGTGGTGGAAGAGGCGGGCGAATCAGTTTCCTCGACAGGTTCAGGAGATAGAGTTGCCATATATTCTATCTTGCCATGCGGCCTATGCCGCTACTGTAGACGGTACATGCCTGAACTATGCGACAACCTCATAGGGATAGGGGGGAGCGCGGGCTCCATCAAGAGATACTATGAAGGCTTCCTCTCCAAGGGTATCGGGGGTGGATTAGCCGATTATATAAAGGTTCCTGAAAAACTGGTTGTGAAGCTTCCCCCGCAGATATCCCTCGACTACGGCAGCCTGATCGAGCCATTAGCCAACGTGATTAGGGGTCAATCGATGTGCGACCCCGGTCCAGGTAAGACCGAGCTGATATTCGGGGCTGGCCCCATCGGGTTAATGCACCTCATAGCGGCCCGTTCGATGGGCATAGGCGACGTTATAGTCGTTGAGCCTTTAGATGAGAGGAGGAGGATGGCTGAAGAGTTCGGCGCCACCGCATCTATAAATCCTGGAGAAGAGGATTTCAGGGAGGAGATCAGGGAGATCACGGACGGGGTGGGCCCTGACATAATCGTGGTGGCCACGGGATGGGGTGCCCAAGCGAAGTGCAGCGAACTGGCGGTGGAGCTTGCCGCTAAAGGAGGTGTGATAAACATATTTGCGGCCACCTACCCTAAGAGGCTTATAAGCATAGATCCAAACGATGTCCATTATAAAGAGCTTAGAATCATAGGATCCTTCGATCATAGGCCGTGGAACTACTATGAGGCGATAGATCTCATGGTTAAAAACTATGATAAAATCAGGAGGCTGATCTATCCGAGATTCAGGCTAACCGATGCGAAGGAGGCATTTGAAAGCTATGGAAAGAAAGGCTCCATGAAGGTAGCTGTGGAACCCGAATAATCGGATTATATCACGGTCTCAAGGAAGCGGTTCACATCAGTGTAAACCACGTTCCCAACCACTATCGTAGCATATTTAGACATCTCTAAAGCCTTCTCCTTAGAGTCTATCCCGCCCCCGTAGAAGAGCCTCGCCTTCTCAACCTGTGAACGGGCCATCCTCACTATCTCAGGATCCCCGTATTTACCGCTATATTCAATGTATATGACCGGAAATTTAAGGAAGGAGTCCGCGAACTTAACGTATCCCAGGATCTCCTCCACGGAAAGGTTCGTCTCCGATCCTGTCAACCGTGCAACCGCCGATTCGGGATTCAAGACTATGTAGGCTTCAGGAACCACTTTCTCCCAATGGATACTTCTGAGATTCTTAAGCTGATCCACTATCCATTCCACATGCACGTCGAGAACCCACCATTTACTACCAGAGTTCAGAACTGAGGGTATGAATACGTAGTCTACGTCGGCGTCGAATATTACAACATCTTTATTGGCAGGCTCGATCACTAAGGGCACCCCTCTACCTCTAAGCATCTCCAGCAGCGCCTTAACCTTCTCCCTGGTTATCCCCTGGGTGCCACTGATCATTATAGCGTCTGTTCCGCTCTCCACCACCTTACTTATAAGCTCTGGAGGGTTCGGCCTATCAGGATCAAGCTTGGTGACGTGCCTCCAGCTCCTCCAATCATCTCGGATGCCCATTTACGATGCTAATCCCCTTCCCAAACCACTACGGTAATAGTTAAGGTGAAAATGGCCTTTTATTTATTTTTGAATTCCCGGATGACCGATTCAGCTGCGAGTACGGCGGCTATCCTTTGAGCCTCCTCCGTTTGGGCTCCGATGTGACATGTGCACACGGTTGCTGGATGAGATATCAGCTCCTTCTCCCATTCTTCCCTAGGTGGTTCATCGTGGAAGACGTCTAGGCCTGCCCCCGCGATCTTACCTTTCTTCAGGGCCTCGAGGAGGGCCTCTCCATCGACTATCCGCCCCCTCGAAGTATTTATTAGGATTGCGCCGTCCCTCATCTTCTCTATTTTCTCTCTGTCTATTAGGTGATGGGTGGATGGGAGGTAGGGCACATGTAATGTTACAATATCCACGTGTGGGAGCAGTTCCTCTAGGGATGCAGCAGTCTTGAACCCTATCTCCTCGGCCTTCCCAGTTATGTCTATTATGTCGTAGCCTATCACCTGAGCTTGGAATCCATGGATCAAAATCTTCGAGACTTGGAGGCCTATCCTGCCCCCTGCACCGACTACACCAACGGCCTTCCCCTTCAACTCTCGTCCTATCAGCTGTTTTTTAATCCATTCACCTCTCTTCATGGAATGGTCGGAGTATGGTATACGCCTAAGGACCGCTAGGATTAAACCTATAGTGAGCTCCGCCACGCTCTGGGTTAAGGCTTCAGGGGTCGACCCAACCCTGATTCCCCTAGTCTTCGCAGCCTCCAAGTCGATGTTGTCGAGGCCCACCCCCGCCCTCACAATCAACTTGAGGGAACCAGCTTTATCGATTATATCCTTGTCTATCCTGGTTCTACCCCTGACTATTACAGCATGGTAGCCTCCTATTTTTTCCAGGAGTTCCTCCCGCGTTATTGCAGGCTCATAGTCTACCTCGAAACCGGCATTCCTCAGGGTGGATATACCCTCCTGCTGGAGGGGATCACAGATTAAGACTTTATAGGGCATTTACATCAGTCTCCTGTCAGCCAGCTCCCTCAACCTTTCACCCCTGAATATCCTCGGAAATTTTTCAAGCAGTATCCCCAAGTATTTTTCCACCTCCTCATCGCTCATGTATTGGAACATGTAGTCGCCGTCGTAAGGGGATGGGTCACCCTCCCTAGATATGAACTCCACGTGCATGAATGGGTCTCCATGCCTTATAGTTATAGGGTGTCTATCATTGCTTAGGTTCACTATTTCGAGGGCTAACCTCCCGACGAAGCCGCTGTGCACCTTTGCAGCGTTGAGGAATGATAGGCCCAGCCTTCCATACTTGCTCTTAGCCGTTAGATGAGCAACGTAGTTCGGAGGGGTGAACACTATCTCATTGGATATAATATTCTTATGTTGAAGATAGTTAAGGGTGGTATCCTCCCTTACCGTGAGGATGTATCCATCCCCATCCAATAGGGCAGGGTTAAACGGATGTATACAGCCATACTCACCTATGAGCTTTAACAGCCTATCCTTTCCTAGGATGCCCATATGATCTACCCATCCAATCTTGAATGAACATTCCCTATTTAAGTGATCTCACCTTAATCTCCATGGAGAGCGTATGATTGGCTAAGAGTGCTCCCTCATCTATATCGAGCTCGACTTTAAGATAGGCCTCATCCCTTAAATTTACGGTGAAGTTCTTCTCGATGACGCCCTGGCGTATATCCAACGGCTTCTCATCGCCGTCAACGTAGATTTTAGCATCCAATAGCTCCAATCCGATCTTATCGTAGCTTCCATAGGGGATTCTAGCCGTATAATGGTATGGCATAGGGGTTCTCCCCGATGTTTTAATCACCGCCTCTTTTAATAATGGAAATCTACCGTTATTCTCTCTGGCACCATAGTGATGTACGGATAATTCTCCCAGCCTAAGCTCTATGATGGATACTTCCTCTAATGGTTTAAGTTCTATCTCTACGCTCACCCGGCTCGTCGGAAGCGCAGGATACACTATCACAGCTAAAATTATAGAGAGGAGTATAAGGGATGCTATCCTCTCCATGGAGGCCATTTAAATCATCCATTCCTTTCCTTATTTATTCAGGGTTCTCCGCATAACTTCGCGATTCTCTCGTAGTTCCTGTTGACATAGTCCTGTATCTTATTTATCTCATCGCGGAATTCCGGCTGGAAGAGGTGTCTAAACCTGCCCTGAAGCTTCAGGAATTCCTCTACGGGCTTAGGGGTGGGGACTTTGATGCTCAGCCTATATGTCCCTTCCTCATACTCGTAGACGGGGAAGAACCTCGTCTGTACGGCTAATTTCGCGATTTTAACTGTATCCCTAGGGTTCGACCTCCATCCGAGAGGGCAGGGCGCGATTACGTGTACAACGGCCGGCCCATCGACCTCTATGGCTTTCCTCACCTTCGTGATGTAATCGTTCCAGTAGGCTATGCTCGCCGTGGCCGCGTAGTCTATGCCATGGGCTATACATATGCCTATTAAATCTTTTTTCCATTCAGGCTTCCCCGGTATCTTGCTTCCCGCCGGGCTCGTCGTCGTCGCAGCTCCATGAGGCGTAGCCCCAGACCGCTGTATGCCAGTGTTATGGACGACCACTCCCTCCGCGATGAAGTTATGATCTTTTTCAACTCTTAGATCGTAGGTCCTCAAATTCCCCACATATTCTACATGCCGCACAGCCTCCACGGTGAAGTTGTCGGTTTCGATGAGGGGGTCTTGGTAACGGTATTGACTCCAATACTTCTCAAGGTTCCAATACCTTTTCCTGCTGAAGCAGAGAAATCCATACCCCGTATCTTTTAATAGGGTCCTATGGGGAAACTTCTTACCCTTCTTCGCTGTCTGCCAGCTGATCTTTCCAACCCGGTAGTTCATAGTCTGAAGAAGAAGCCTTAACCTTTTAAGGAGGTCACGGCTGCTTGAAACATATCTGTAGCTTTTACCGTACCTGTAATCGTCGGACAGCAGCAAGCCTTCAATGAAGGCCTCCTTCTCATCCTCTGTAAGCGTGAAAACCCACGACGGAATGGTCTTGTTCTTCGCGCCCCTTCCGAAGCCAAGTGAATGAATGAACCTCGCCAGGTTCACGGAGTTAAAGTACACGTAGTATTCATCTGACCTTCCAAGCGTGTCCTCTCCGAACAATCGCATGTGAAGCTCCAGCAACCTCTTCCTTGTCGATCCCTCAGGCACCGCGAACCCCACCTCTCCTTTTCGAGGCCTGACCCATCCATCGCCGACGTAAAGGCCTAGATACTCGAGCAGCTCAGGACTGGACCGCGATGGAATCTTGACTTCGTTCAACCTGTGGACTTTATAATGGTTTCCCGTTACCGGGGAGAAGTTGAATTTGAAAGTCTCCCCTTGGGCAAGCCTTTTCAAAACCACTATTTCGTCTCCCACCTTGAGTTCAGACAACATCCTCCATCGTAGCTCCCGACTCCTTCCCCTTACATGCCTCTCTACGACGAGGTATGGATGGTTGGGTGTAGACCTGATGAAGTGATGTAGAGTCGCGATCTCATAGACGGGTCTGACTCCGTTGTCGAAGAGGCCTGAACACCTACTCACAGACAACGTGTTTGAATCTTTGTCGAACGTGTACAACCTTTCGCCCAGTTGGATTTCATCGATCCTTTTCACACCGCTCTCAGTCATCACTAAGGTGTCCCCAGGCAGACAGTTCATGTAGGCCTCATTATCGTAGCATAGGTATACGAAGTCATGTCCCCTCTCTAGGGCTCCTGATAGGGCCTGTATTCCTATGTCGAAGGTTCCACCATCCCCGCCTATCGCTATTACGTCTATGTTTTTCTCAAGTTTTCCCTTCCTCCTCAGGGCTTTGAAGCCCGCCTCTATGCCTGAGGCTGTGGCTGCAGCGTTCTCGAAGGCTGTGTGAACCCATGGTACGCCCCAAGCATTAAACGGGTATATCGAAGAGGCCACCTCGACGCATCCTGTAGCGTTCGTGATCACCGTGGGGCCTCTGAATGCCTTTGTGAGCATTCGCATGGATATGGCTGGACCGCAGCCGGCGCATAGGCGGTGGCCTGGACCGAACAGCTCCTCTACAGGTAATTCCCTTAGGGTAACCATCTTTCTCACTCCCTCACGCCTACGAATTCCACTCTCCTAATAACCCTCTTCTCTTCAGCCATCTTCACGGCTTTCATGAAGAGGTTTTCCGCCTCCACAGGGGTGAGGTCTCTGCCCCCGAGGCCGTAGATGGCGTTGGCCACTTTTATATCGCATCTCCCGGATTCGTAGAGGGTGGCGATCACGTCGCTGCACAGGGGGCCAACCGGGGCCCCGAAACTTAATGTTCTGTCGAGGACTATGATGGATTCCATGTCCTTCACCAGTTTAACGAAATCTTCCTTAGGAAATGGACGATATAGCCACGGCTTTATCACGGCCACCCTCCTCCCTCTCTCCTTTAATTTCCTCGCCACCGCCCTCAGCATTCCAGCTGTGCTCCCCATACCCACCAGTGCAGTATTCGCATCGTCAACGTTGAAGGAGTCTATTGGACCATATTCCCTATTTGAGTATCCATAATATTCCCTTGCGACCTCCCTTATCTTCTCAGCTGCCTTTTTCATGGCCTCCTCCTGTTGGACTTTAAATTCGAAGTAGTAGTCGGGTAACACCAGGGGCCCCACCAGTATGGGATCATCCGGATCTAGCTTGTATACGGTTCTCCTCTCAGGGAGGAACTTTCCTACCACATCGTCTTCTAGAACCCTTATGTCTTCTAGGGCGTGGCTTATCGTGAAGCCGTCCAAGTTCACGGCTACGGGGAGAAGCACATCGATATCCTCGGCTAATTTGAATGCTTGGATGACCCAATCATATACTTCCTGGGCGTTCTCAGCGAATATCTGTATCCATCCGCAGTCCCTTGAGCCCATCATGTCCGAATGGTCGCAGTGTATGTTTATGGGCGCGGAGAGGGCCCTGTTCACCACGCACATGACTATCGGGCATCTCAGGCCCGAGGCTATGTAGAGCATCTCATGCATGAGCGCGAGGCCCTGACTTGATGTGGCTGTGAACACTCTAGCCCCCGTGAGGCTCGCCCCTATACAGGCGGACATGGCTGAATGCTCGGATTCCACGCATATGAATTCCGTGTCTACCTCGCCGTTGGCTACATAGTTGCTGTATTCCTCCACTATTATCGTTTGAGGCGTTATGGGATAGGCTGATACGACGTCTACCCTACACTGCTTCGCCGCATAGGCTGCTACTTGGTCGCCGCTCAACCCTATTACTTTCATCGGTTTCACCTCCATGCTAGGCCTCCTCCATCATGGCTATAGCCTTCACCGGACATTCCTCAGCGCATATTCCGCAGCCCTTACAGTAGTCATAGTTTACCTTTACCTTCCCATTCGACTGCTGTATAGAGGCGTCCGGGCAGTAGATCCAGCAGAGGAGGCACCCTATACATTTATCCAGGTCTATAACAGGCTTGAAGACCCTCCAGTCCCCCGTCTTATACTTTTTAGCTGTGGCGGGTTCGGGGATCACGCTCCCTATCGGTATGCTCCTCCACCCCAGCATCTCCTCTTGGCTCATTGGCTCCGCACCTCCATGAAACCTTTCTTTAAGAGCTGAATATTCTTATCGAGTATGGGACCGCTGAACCTCTCCCCTAAGGCCTTGAGTATCGAATCCAAGGAGACCAGGTTTGTCGCTCCTACTAATGCTCCCAACATTATTGTGTTTAATGCTCTAGCATCCCCTAGGACGTCTATAGAGATCTTAGTAGCGTTCAGGGTGTAGACTTCCACGCCGTTCAAGTTCAACCTCGAAGACAATTCCCCCGGCCCCTCCTTGGAGTTTGCTAGGAGCCTCCCCCCCTTCTTAAGGCCCTCAGCCACGTTTACCATCTTTATAACCGTTGGATCTAGGACCACCACCACGTCCGGCTGATATATTTTGCTGTGGATCTCTATCGGCTGATCCGATATCCTCGTGAAACCCGATATGGGCGCCCCTATCCTCTCGGGGCCGAACTCCGGGAAGGCCTGGGCATGCTTATCCTCTAGGATCGCGGCATAGGCTAATAGCCTGCTGGCGGTGATTATCCCCTGTCCCGCCCTTCCATGCCATCTTATCTCGGCCAACATGACCTGCACCCTCAGGTTAGAGGAGAGAGGGATGTACTTTAAGCTTTTCTAGTACGGGATCGAGGTAAGAGAGGGAGATCCCTTTTAAACCCTTAATACTCTACGATTCCGGCTTGGCCTCGGCCTCCAGTTAGGCAGGGACAGGTCTATCCGCCTAATCAGGGCTCTTCAATAGGATACCAGGGTAAGGCTCAATCCTGGTTTCACTCATCACCCATCAGCAATACCAGCTTATATCATTGCCGATTATTCTATCCAAGTATTTGTAGAAAAGTTTTGTGGTGTAACCGATCCTTCATCATATTTCTCATTAATCACAGTTCTCGTTATTCAGAGTTTAGAATCCCTGGATCGGGTTTCTCACTTGCTAGATGTGGAGGATTAAAATTGAAATTGGACGATCTACGCTTTTTACTAGATTATTTCGACTATTCTATAGATTGTTCAGTATTTCTATGTTTATTTAGCCTCTTGGAGGCTTTTTTTATAGTTTTGGATTTCCTATTAGGTTTTAACGCTAAGTAAACCCATCGAATCCATATTTGAGGCCTTATAACCCCAATATATTTAAATGAGGCAGTAAAAGTTTTAAGGGTCTGAGGGGGGTCGTCTGAACGGATATGAGCCCTCCACTCGGCGTGATGCCTGCGAGGTACCCATATGTTCCGCGGAGTCGTTCGGAGATCCAGCGTGAAGGATGCTTTGGCCGGGTATCTACCCCTGATGGGGCAGAGCCTCCTCGCATTTACATTTAATATTGGGGGGATCCTATCCGGGTTAATTTTCGCCGTATTCTTCTCGAAGCTTCAAGATCCCATAATCCTCATGCTATTACCGGCGATCCTCACCCTGAGAGGTAACATAAACGGCATCCTATCCAGTAAACTAGGCACCCTGCTGCATATAGGGAGGATCATGCCCTCGCTGAGGGGGAACACAAGGGATTTCGAGGAACTACTCCGATCAACCTTTACCCTTACTTTTCAGAGCACCCTCCTTATAGGCCTGCTAGCCTTCGCAGCGAACCTTCTCTTGGGCAGGATAGATCAGTCCTATCTCCCACTCTTCATATTGGTACCTACTCTGACGGGCGGGATGTCCGTCGCGACCTCAGAGGTTATAACCTCGGCTTTAGCGATGTTCACCTTTAGGAGAGGGCTCGACCCGGATATACTAACTTATCCCATGATGTCGACGGTGAACGATGTAATGGTTACAATAATCTATTTTGGGATCTCATGGCTGATGCTCACATGGATCCATGCCGTGCTCTTAGGCTTGGTTTTATTCCTAGCGATAGCATCAGCCGCCATAATCTTCACCGTATCAAGCCGGGAAGGCGCCATGTTCAAGAGGACTGTTAAAGAGGCTACGCCGGCTGTACTTGCATCCCTCTCCTTAGGGGTTCTGAGCGGTGTAATACTGGCAGGATTCAAGTCCGAGATAGGGGAGAACCCAGCGGTTTTAACGGTTTATCCTGCTCTAATGGACTCCCTAGGAGATATAGGAGCCATAACGGGGGCGACGACCACCACTAAGCTTTTCCTTGGAGATATAGAGGCTAAGGCATCCACTATTAAGGAGGCATTGAAGGGTTTGATCCCGGTGGAGTGCATGGCCTTCCTGCTCCACATAGCCTATGGAGCGATCGCCTTCACCCTTTCAAGGGAGGCAGGCTTGACGATGCCGTTCTCAAGGCTTCTAGGGATAGCCCTGGCCTCGAACCTGGTAACGTTCCCAGCCATATTCATGATAGCCTATTTCACCGCGATAATGACTTTTAAAAAGGGTCTGGACCCAGATAACTTTGTGATACCATTAGAGACATCTATAGCGGATTCGTTGACAACGCTTTCAGTCTCGATTCTGATGAGGCTGCTCGTAGGATAGACGAATTGTTAATTATTTAGTCTAGGATACACCTTATATATCCGCCGGGATTAACCGGGTTTAATATCCAGGCATTAAGGAGCATCTATCTGGATTGGAGGTCTCTACGATTTGGGGTCCCAGGTCTCCATCCTGAAGTTTGGGGGCAGCTCCCTGAATTCGGAGGCTAAGCTTGAGTGCGTTGCCGATGCCATCTTCAGGGAGAGGGAGGAGGGCTACAGGGTCGTAGTTGTGGCTTCGGCGTTTAGGGGTGTCACAGACCTGTTATATAGATGGGTTTTGAAGCCTGAAAGCCTCGACATGGATAAGTTCTATAGTATCCACGGGGGATGCCTCAAATGGTTGACGCAGGAGTATCTTAGCAGCTTCGAATCCGAGTTGACCCGGAAGCTCGAGCATCTGGCTAGAGACCGCACCTCACCATGGCTTATAGACGATATTCTAGCCATGGGGGAGACATTCTCATCCAATATACTATACAGGTTTATTATGGATAAGGGATTAGAGAGTTCCCTGAAGGGCTTCTATGACCCGGACTTCCCCACGCGGGGGGGCGGCGAGTTCGGCAACGCTCGAATAGACTTGGACGCCACGGCGGAAGCCTGCAGGGAGATACTGAAGAGAGACCTATCCCGCGGGGAATGCCTGGTTATCCCGGGTATGGGATGCATCTCAAGCTATGATGGGAGGATTAGGGTGAGGAGAGGGGCCTCCGACTATGTGGCTACAAGCCTAAGCTACGGGTTAAGGGCGAGGAGGCTGTGGATTTTGAGCGATGTGCATGGAATAAAGGCTGCGGACTCCTCGATAATACCGGATGCGGAGACGATCCCCGAGTTAACCGTGGGTGAGCTCCTAGACGCGGGAGCGCTCGGTGCGAAGAATACGAACACCACATTCTTCCTGCCCTTAACTAGATACTGTCCCCCTGAAACCTACTTCGCGAAGTTTGATGAGAGGGAGGGCCCGAAGACCAGGATAACCGAGAGGAGGGAGGAGGGGAATGAGAGGGCTGCAAGGCTTGTAGCGGGGAGGGAGATCCTGCTATATACCTTCACGGGATACGATATAGAGGATACGGTGCTAAACCTTGAGGGGGAGCTGTCTAAGACCTTCGATTTTATACGGGGGGGAGGCTTTAAGAGGGAGAGATACTTCGCCTTCTTCGACGTAGACCAGAAACCGAGGATAGACGATGTAATAGCCTCCAAGGCGGGTGACCTGGAGGTTTCCTCCTCTAAGATGGGGTTGGTAGGCCTCGTAGGAGAGGGGATGCGTACGGCGAAGAAAGTTATAGAGCGTATGGGGAGAGCCCTAGGAGACATAAATATCCTCTACGCCCTAGATATCTCCAGGATCTCCGTTGGAGCGATAGTGGAGAGAGAGTACCTTAAACCCGCCATCCAACGCTTATATTTAGACTTCATAGATTAGTTGGATGGGAGATGGATCGCCGAGGGTTTAGACTTTCAGCATTTTCTCTTCCTTTATCGCCCTTAAAACCATGGCCGTCTCGGTGGATAAGACGCCCCTCACGGCGCCTATTCTGTCGATGGCTGAGGCCAGCTCCTCCGGGGAGCTCGTCCGAACCTTTAGAATTGCATAGTATGGCCCCGTCACATCGTAGATCTCGTAGACGTCCTCCATCCTAGCCAGCTCCTGGAGGGCCTCGTTGTAGAGGCTGGGCTCAGCTTTTAGGAGGACGAGGGCTACCGTGGCCTTACCCACGGCCTTCGGGTCTAGGTCGGCCCTGAAAGCCTTGATCACGCCGCTCTTAACGAGTTTCTTCACCCTTACGAAGACGGTGGCCTCGCTTATCCCGACTCTGCCGGCCATATCCTTAAAGGATCGACGGGCATCCTCCTGCAACAACATTAAGATTTTACGGTCCACTTCGTCGAGCATATACATATCCCCAATCTTTCTCCTAGGCATGACTCCTCACACCCTTATATATATGATTATTCATTAAATATATTTTACTATTTAATTTGAAGTGGCAAAACTTATTAACTGTTTTTTGAACTTGTATTTTGTAAAATGGACGAGGAGGCGCATCTAAAAGTGCCTGAGAAAGCCGTATTGGCCTATAGCGGCGGCTTGGACACATCGGTGGCCGTAAGGTGGATCCAAGAAAAATATGGGGTGGACGTGGTAACCGTCACGGTGGACGTGGGCCAAGGGGTGGATCGTAGAAGCTTAGAGGAGAAGGCTAAGGCATCCGGGGCTTCAATCCACTACCATCTGGATGCACGTGAGGAATTCGTGAGGGGCTACGCCTTCAGGGCATTAAAGGCAAACGCCCTCTACGAGGGGAAATATCCCCTCTCCACGGCGCTTTCGAGGCCCCTAATAGCGTCGAAGCTCGTGGAGGTGGCCGAGAAGGAGGGGGCATCGATAGTGGCCCATGGATGCAGCGGGAAAGGCAACGACCAGGTCAGGTTCGACGTCTCCCTGAAGGCCCTCGCCCCAAACCTGAGGATAGTAGCCCCGATAAGGGAGTGGGGGCTGACCAGGCCCCAGGAGATAGAGTATGCTGAACGCCATGGGATACCCATACCGGTTGACCTGGAGAAGCCTTACAGCGTGGATCAAAACCTTTGGGGTCGATCCATAGAATGCGGGATGCTCGACGATCCATATATGGAACCTCCTGAGGAGGTGTTCGAATGGACGGTGGCGCCGGAGAAGGCTCCTGACAAGCCCGCTGAGATCGAGATATCCTATGAGAACGGGGTTCCAACGGCCGTAAACGGCATGGAGATGGATCCAATAGGACTAGTAAGCTGGCTCAACAGGGAGGCTGGGAGACACGGCGTGGGAAGGATAGACCATGTTGAGGACAGGATCGTGGGGATAAAATCCAGGGAGGTCTATGAATGCCCCGCGGCCACGGTATTGATCGAGGCCCATAGGGACTTGGAGAAGGCCGTTTTGACGAGGCATGAACTGGGATTTAAGGCGGCCGTGGAGGATGAGTGGGCCTTCCTAGTGTATTCTGGCCTCTGGGTGGACCCCCTTAGGGAGGCGCTAGACGCCTTCATAGATTCATCGCAGCGGAGGGTTGAGGGCAATGTTAGGATCAAGATTTATAAAGGAGGGTTGAGGGTGGTGGGGAGATCCTCGAGGAGATCCCTCTACGACGCAAACCTAGCGTCCTACGGCCTAGAGAGCAGCTTCAATCAGAGATGGTCCGAGGGGTTCATAGAGCTCTGGGGGATGCCGTCAGCCACGGCGAGGAGGCTAATAAGAAAGGTTGGACACGGCGAGGCGTGAGAAAGCGGGAAAACAGGCGGCCCGCATCTTAAGGCTCATCCCAGTCTGCATGGGCCTGATAAAGCCCGGCACAGACCTCTCAGAGGCTATACGCCTAGGGATAAAAAATAATGGGCTCAGTCTACGAGATGGAGATATAATAGCCGTCGCCAGCAAGCTCGTCTCCACAGCGGAAGGCCGGATCGTGAGACTAGGCGACGTCACCCCGAGCAGGAGGGCTTACGAGATGGGTGCACTCTACAAGATGGAGCCCCGACTCGTAGAAATCGTCTTAAGGGAGGCCGACCAAGTTCTAGGGGGACTACCCGAAGTATTGTTAACATTAAAGAACGGTATACTCACAGCAAACGCTGGGGTCGACGTATCAAATACGCCGCCTGGATTCGCCTCCCTATGGCCTGTGAACCCGGATGGATCCGCCGACGAGATAAGGGAGAAGCTCTCAGATGAGGCTGACATCGCCGTCATCATAGTCGACAGCCGCGTAACACCCCTAAGGCTGGGCACAATAGGGCTAGCATTAGCCACCTCAGGGATAAGCCCCACCCTGGACCTAAGGGGTTCAACGGACATATACGGGAAACCCTTACGTTACACCTGGCATGGAGTGGCGGATGACCTTGCATCGGCAGCCCATTACCTCATGGGAGAAGCCGATGAGGGCATACCCGCAGTGATAGTTAGAGGGGCTAATATGAGGATTCCACTAAAGCTGAACGATGAATCCCCCAAGCTTTCGCCCGACAAATGCCTATACATGAGCGCCATCCGCAACAACGCCATGGATACCGCTGCTGGTTTAAATGGTTGAGTCGGAAGCCCAGGCCATCACCGATCGGCGGAGAGGCGGCTCACCTCTCTAGGAGAATACCGCACAGCTACACGTATCTCTCGCAGTCGTGGCAGTAGTATCTGCCATATTCCTCTATCCAGGCGAGGGGTGAATGACAGTATGGGCATGGAGGCCTCCTCTGGACAGCCCTACGGTGTATCAGGTAACCGGCCGCGAAGCCGGTTAGACCTATAGCTATCGCGGCCACCCCGAACCATCCCCATCTCATAATAGGCTCCTTTAAAGGGATGTAGAGGAGCTTCGCAGCCTGGATCCTGGCCTCCCTGGCGGATTTCAAGGCCTCCAGATACTTCATATCTTTGTAGAATCCCTCTGCTTCACGTATTTTCTCCTCCACGCCGCCCACGATTCCGCTGGCTAAAGGGTTCAGTCTGGAGTTGGCTACCGTGGATTCGACGTAGATGAGGAGCTTATCCGTGAAGGCCCTGAGGAGGGCGTCGACCTCGAATCGGCTGAAGCTGTACCTGTTGGGATAGTAAGCCATAACGGAATCTGTAAAGTCCTCAACCTCATCGTAGATGAAGGGGTGGTTTAAGCCTAGCATATGGCCTACTTCATGGATTATCGTCTGGGTGAACCCGTATCCCCTCCCAGGCTGGTCCACTCTGCCTGGGAGAGGATATTCGCCGGCTTTAAGATCGTACTCCGAGTGGCTTATCAAAGCCACATCGTAGAGGGCTGCACCCCAAATATCCCTTGGAGCCCCCTTTGAAATCCAGTCCTTGAAGGTGAAGGCGAGGTTGAAATCCCTCTGGAACGCGAATACTAACACGGGGATATCGTATACTCTCTCATTCCGAGTCACGTCGAATAGGTCCCTGAGATGGTTTCCCCCTTCTGCGCTTAACCATTCATATATGGGCCTGGCATCGACGAAGTTTGGAGGATAAACCTGGTCCGGAGGGAAACCCGCCTGAACCCCCCTGCTCTGGCTTGTAGATGACCGTATAACCTCCTCCAGTTCGGGATGGTCCGCTAGAGCCTCAAACCTAGCCTCAACCTTCACCTCCGCGAAGGGTAAGAGCTCTTCCAGGGACCCCTTTATCAGGTCGATGTCCAAGGATTCCTCCAACCTGGGATCCCGGCTCGAACGGTTATCGAGCATCAATATGTCGACCCTATAGCTTTCGGCGAGGCTTATTGGATAGAGTAGATCCGGAGCGAAGAGGTTGTAGACGACTCCATATATATAGTCGGAGAGGTATTGGGTCAGCCAAACCTTAAAGTACGGGGATGTCTCATCCAGCCTATTCATGTGAACCGCTAATTGAATAGGCAGCTCCCCGGTTATTGGGCTTGGGCCTGCGGAGAGATCGATGAAATAGAGGCGGCTCTCCCCGCCCCAGGCGGTCATCCATCTCCTATCGCTCCTGTAGCCTAGATCCCTATCTACCGCCGTGATGTTGTAGAAGTGGGGCGTGAGAAGGGCCTTTCCACCTGAGATAGCTGAATCGAACTGGTCCGGCGTAGTGGAGGGGATCGACCCGTATAGGTTGGCTATAACCAGCGTATATCTATCCCTATCCACATCGACTTTCCCGATGTTATTTATAAGCCAGTCCTCAACGGCATCCGCGTCATAGAAGGTGTTCAGGGCGTCGGCCGTGAAGCTCGTATAGTTTAGGGATACCCCGAAATGGGTGAATTTAAAGGAATAGTTCCATAATTGATCCTTCATATACTCCTCGACGCCTATCGAGGATAGAAAATCTATGAAGCTATCCTCGAAGCTTTTCGGGGCAAACCTATAAGCGTAGTTGAAGCGGAACATTACGCCTGTGCCCACCCCGGGTATGAGCACAGACTGGTATTTATAGCTTGGATTGTTCCAGTCTAGATAATTTAAATCTACGTCTTCCTCGTTGAAGCCTATGAGCACGACCTGTATATCGAGGGGGGTTTCCCGGTTCGGCTGGGCTGAAACCCTGCGGGGGATAAAGGCCGATGAGCACGCCGCCACGATTAGGAGGAGTAGGATGAAGACCCTTAGAGACCTCGTGCAACCGCGAGGCATATTCATACACTTCCAAGGAATAGAGGATGCAGCTCATTCTATTAAACCCTCCTCGATAGATTAAGGCTTTACCCATCGGGGTGGAACCTGCAGCCCTAACGAGGGAGGTAAAACTATGTAAGGATATAAAAGCCCGTTTAGGGATGCTTATTTAGGCTAGAGGCGTCTCTAAATGGATGTTTGGATGCCTTACGGCGAGGTCGAGGTTTCCGTTGAGGTTGCCGACGGAAGCCTCGTGGAGCTATTGGAGCCCAAGCTGCCGGGGAGCGCGGACTGGATAGAGGATTTCATGGATACCATAGGAGGCGATGTTACAGTAGGTTTAGACCCTGTCCTCATAGGTTTAGGTGGAGTGAACCTGGTGAACAAGCTTTCCAGCGCTTTAAGGGAGGGGGGCCTGGGAGGCCAGGTGAAGATCGTCTTGGCATCCAATCTCTATCCTATGCCCCTTGACATAGATGGTTACTTGGAGGGCTCTGACTTGAAGGTGGAGCCTTGGCGTGGCGACACCACCCCCGACGTTATCCTGGCCGCGCTGCTTCCACATCCTCTACTAGGCTTCTGCGGGGCGCCCCATGTAGCCTGTTTAGGGCGGATAGAATTCCCAGGCCTTTTAAATGATCCAGGTTTAGTTGAAGGGGTGAAGGCGGAATCGCTCGAGGATAATCCCGTCACAGCCTCCATACTTGAGAGGGTTGACTCGAGCCCCTACGCCTTCCATTTCATCCCATACAGGGGAGATCTCATCCCCATGGGTAAGGGTGGCCTCGCAGAAGCCTTCAGGAAAGGCGTGAGGGGCTACATCGAATCCTTTAAGGTGATTGGGGATCGTCCAATCCTCGTGGTGAGCGTTGGAGGCTACCCTTTCGACGCCTCAATCCTCAACGCGATCCATACGTTAAGGGTTATTGGGAGGACTGTAGTCGATGGAGGAGAGCTCATCATTCTCTCCGAGTGCGGAGGTGTACTAACCGATCCATATTTATTGAGGAGTCTGATGGGGCTTTCCCCTAGAGGTGTGAGGGATCCCCTTGTGGAGGATCTTAAAAGTGTGATTTCGAAGGTTACCGATAGGATCTCGGTGAGGCTTGTCTCCATCCTACCTAATAGCTATGCGAGGAGGATAGGTTTCAAGCCGGCCGATACTGCGGCGGCCGCTTTCCAGTCGGCTACGCGGAGGGTCAGGGACGCTAAGGCCTCGTTCCTATCTTGGGGATATTACGCGGTCACCTGATAGGGTAGGGGGCAGCCTTATTAAGCGAGTGGGGAACTACCTATAGGGGGTTAACTGCTTGGTTGAGGGGGATCCCATGAACGACTTGAAGCTAGAGTTATGTAGGATACTTTTGAAGACGGGGGCTTTAAAGTTCGGGGTCTTCAAGCTTACGAGTGGAAAGCTGAGCCCCTACTACGTTGACCTGAGGATAATTCCGAGCTTCCCTAAGGCCTTGAGGAGGATAATAGACTTCTACGAGCTTCTGGCGGCGGAGGAGTTGAAGGGGGGATTCGACAAGATAGCGGGCGTCCCTACCTCGGGCATACCCTTCGCCGCGATACTTGCATATAAGTTGGATAAACCCTTCATATACCTGAGGAAGGAGAAGAAAACCCATGGGATGGAGAGGAGGGTTGAAGGCCTCCTATTTCCAGGGGAGGATGTCCTAATAGTGGACGACCTTATCACCACGGGGAAGAGTATGGGAGAAGCCGTAGAGGCCATAAGGGGGGAGGGGGGAGAGGCCACGGACGCCCTAGTCCTCATAGATAGAGAGGAGGGTGGAGAGGAGAGGCTTAGGGAGATGGGCGTGAGACTGCATACCTTCATGAAAATCAGGGAGGCGGCCGAGCTTCTCTACGGCATGGAGGCTATAACTAGGGAGCAGTACGAGGAGATCCTCAGAAGCGTGGGGTAGGATCCCGCGTCTGGATGCTTCTTTGTCGGATTAACATCCTTTCAGCCGGATCCCTTGGAGGATTGACTTTTAGAACACGCTCTCCTTCGGGAAGACTTCGATCCCCTTCTCGGTGATCCTGTATGGTCTAGGCTGATGGTCTATTGAAGCCTCCCTCATCTTCTCTATCTGAATGGCCCGGGACATGGATCTGCCCACGTGAAATGTTTGGAGGAGGATTACCCCGTGGGCTATATATTCCTCCAGCTGGATCTCCCTCTCTAAGCCCATGGATGAAAGCTCCGATGTCAGAATGGTCGTGGTGCCTAACCCTACTAGGGCTTCAATCAGGTCGAGTAGAGCCGTCCTCCTCTCCACGGCATCTGGATATTGGAATATCAGGGATGCTAGGGGATCCACCGCGAGCCTCTTCGCTGAGACATCCTTGACCGCGGATTTTATACCCTCTATCAGGCTTAGCATGGAGAAGTCTCTGCGCCCTATGGTCAGTTTTCCAACCTTCACCTCGCCGGGGAGATGCCTTATCGGAGAGGCATCTAGGAAACTGAACATCTTGTCCCTCTCGTATTTCTCCAAGTCCCAGCCGAACTTCGACATCTCAGAGTAGTAATGGAATTTAGCCTCGTCGAGGCTGACGAATACGCCTCCCTCACCCCTATTCAATCCATCAACGATGAACTGGGTTGCCAGTATGGTTTTTCCCGTCCCGGGTCCACCAAGGATCAATATAACCCTGCCGGCGGGTAATCCGCCCCCCAGGATCTCATCCAGCCCTGGAACTCCTGTAGAGACCTTGAAAGGGGTATACACACATATCACCTGTATCTATTTTATAGACGAAGCCTATTTAACTTTCTTTAATTTTAAATCTTTCTTAGATGGGTGGGGCTAAGCCTCATTTAAAAGCTTATAGACTTATCTGGGGTAGTCTTTCCTCGAGGCCTAAAATGGAAGGGGGATGGGAGACTTGGAAGGCCTGGACTTGGTATTAGTCGGTCCCGCTTCGCGGAGGCTCGGTCGAGGCTTGAAGGCTTATGGATTGGAGGTTGTCGAACTGGAGTATAGGGTGTTTCCGGATGGAGAATCCTATCTAAGGGTTCCCGTGGATGTTAAGGGGTTGAATATAGCGGTGCTTCAATCCACTTATCCTCCCCAGGACAAGCATCTTATAGAGCTGTTCCTGGCTTTAAACGCGGCGAAGGAGCTGGGGGCTGAGAAGATAATAGCGGCCGTACCTTATCTAGCGTATGCCAGGCAGGATTCCATGTTTAAACCTGGAGAATCGGTGAGTCTTAGGACCATAATTAGGCTGATAGAGGATTGTGGGGCATCCGCCTTCATCACATTTAATATCCATAAGGCTGAAAGGATGGAGTGGTTCAGGATCCCAAGCTTGAACCTGTCGGCGGTGAAGGCTATCGCAGACCATCTAGCCAGGCTTGAGCTCATCGACCCGGTCATCTTAGCCCCTGATAAGGGGGCCGTCTACCTTGCGGAGGAGGCCTCCTCTATCCTTAAAGCCGAGTATTCATACCTGGAGAAGAGGAGGGATAGGGATACGGGCTCCGTGGAGACTCTGTATAGAGAGTTGAACGTCTCGGGTAGGGATGTGGTGATCATCGATGACATCATAAGTTCAGGGTCGACCATCGCCAACGTGGCTGAGATAGCCTCGAAGCAGGGTGCAAGGAGGATATTCGCGGCCTGCGTCCACCCCCTATTAGCCGAGGGAGCCATGGATAGGATGAGGAGGGCTGGCGTCTCGAAGGTGCTAGGCACAGATTGCGTTGAAGGGGCATATGATGAGGTGTCCGTGGCTCCACTACTGGCCGAGGCCTTGAGGACGATGATATGAGGCGGCGGTTCCTGGCAGCCCTTGCGGGGGATCATCCGACACTCCCGGCGGGGGAGTTCCTCGCAGCCCTAGAGGCTGAGGATCTGAGGTTCCAAGTGGTCTCGGGGAGGGGGCGGCTATTAAGGGTGGAGGTGGACGGGGACCCTTTAAGGGCGGCTTTGAGGTGTGGAATGCTCAAAGCGTTAGCCCTTGAATACTTCGTGTGCCCTAATGAAGTGGAAGTCATACTCTCGGAGGCGGAGGCTATCGGTCGATCCGGCCTACCCGTGGGGAAGGGGAGCTTAGCCGTGAGGGTTCGGAGGCTCGGAGGTGGCAGGCCTGGAGATGTCGGGCTCCTCGAGAAGGCTCTCGGCGAAACATTATCGAGGTCTCTGGATATGAGGGTTGACCTCGAGGACCCCGATCTCACCTTCATAGGATTCATCGCAGAGGGGATGTTCGCCTTAGGGTTGAAACTTTATGAGCGGCCTAGGAGGCTGTTTGGGGCTAGGACTCCTAAGAGTAGGCCTGCGGTACATCCGTCCACGATGGATCCTCGAACCGCTAGGTGCATGGTCAACCTTTCAAGGGCCAGGAGGGGAAGGACGCTTCTAGATCCCTTCTGCGGTGTAGGCGGCATACTCCTCGAGGCGGCCTCGATAGGATGCCGCATAATAGGATGCGATATAAGCTCCAGGATGGTTTCAGGCAGCATCATGAACATGAGACACTACGGTTTCACGCCTTTAGGCGTGGTCCTCGCGGACGCGGCCAGGCTGCCGATCCTGGAGGCTGATGCCATAGCCACGGATCCCCCATATGGGACGGCGGCCTCGACTCTGAAAAGGGGTATTCGGAGGGTCCTATCGGAGTTCCTCCCGGAGGCAGCCCGGATACTTCCGCCCGGAGGCTACGCGGCGGTAGCCGCCCCTAAGGGAGCCGGCCTACTCGAGGCCGCGGAGGATTCCGGATTTAAAGTCCAGGAGGTATATGAGGTCTACATCCATAGCAGGCTCACGAGGGAGATAGCATCCCTGAAGAGGAGCTGAACATATGCCTCTAGAAGTGATATTTCTGGGCACGGGCGGGAGCATGCCCACCAGGAAGAGAAGCCTGCCCAGCATAGCCGTCCGGAGGGAGGGAGAGATAATCCTCTTCGACTGCGGAGAGGGAACCCAGAGGCAGGCGGCGACGGCTAAACTTAGCACTTTAAGGATTTCAAGGATATTTATTACGCATCTCCACGGGGACCACGTCCTAGGCTTACCAGGTTTGATCCAGTCCATGGCCCTCCTAGGCCGGACCACTCTCCTTGAGATATATGGGCCTACGGGTTTAGCCTCATTCCTCGAGGCTGTAAGGCTCACGGTCCCCTGCTCCATAGGTTATCCTATCTCGGTCTACGAGGCTTCGGAGGGAACCCTCTACGAAGACGCGAAGTATAAGGTTGAGGCCGCATGGATGGACCATACGATCCCATGCCTAGGATACAGCCTAACGGAGAAGCCTAGACCTGGACGGTTCAAACCTGAGGTGGCTGAGAGGCTGGGCATACCCAAGGGGCCGCTGTGGAGGAGGCTTCAGATGGGGGAGACCGTTGAAGTGGCGGGGAGGACCGTTCACCCTTCAAGGGTGGTAGGCCCACCCAGGCCGGGGGCCAAGCTATCCTATTCCGGGGACACTAGACCAAACCTTAACCTTAGGAAGATAGCGTATAGGTCGGACCTGCTCATTCATGACAGTACGTTCGACGAGTCTCGTAGGGATAAGGCTGCTGAATATGGACATTCCACCGCGAGGCAGGCCGCCCAGATGGCGAGGGAGGTTAAAGCCTCAAGCCTCGCTTTAACCCATATAAGCCCTATATATGAGGATTCCGAGGAGAAGCTTCTCCTTGAAGCTGAGGAGGCCCTTGGAGGGAATGTCGTATTGGCCTCGGATCTATCCCACCTGAACGTTCAACCGAGGCAGACCATTTGAAGAAGGGTATGGACTCCGTCGATCCCACGGCCATCATACCCACGCTATATTCTCGTAAGCCATTCAACTATGCTTTTCAGGTCGTCTGAGCGAACCTCGAACCTTATAGGTCCAAGGGGGGACTCCCCCTCCGGTTCGCAGAAGGATATATGGCCGACGTATGCGACCTGCTTGTTCAGATAGAAGACGAGCCTACCGTCGTCGATAAGCTTTGAGAGGTGGGCTCTAGCGGCATCCCTTATCTGCTCCCTCTTGAGCAGATCCCTCATCTTCTTCAGGGAATCCAGCCCACCCCTCCCCCTTATATATCCTGTGCCGTCCTCCTCTAAATCGAGCTGCACTTCTCCATCGTAGACGTTCTCCAGGGCTTCACGGACCTTCAACGGATCCTCCGTGGGTCTAACCTCCGCCTCAACGAAGACTTCAACACTCATCCTTAAGCCATCTCCTAAGTTCTCCTTCAACATCAGCCTTAAACTCTGTTAAACTTCCCTCATTTACGACCATGATATCCGCCAAGGCTATAACCTCGCCTATACCAACTTCAAGTTCCCTCCTGTCTCGGAGATGGAACTCCTCGATATCCCTGGGATCGTCGCTCCTACCCCTCGACTTAAGCCTCTTAAACCTCGTAGACGGGGACGAGTGCACCGCCATAATAGATACTTTAAAGCTGGCTTTAAGCTCCTCTACCTCGGCTAAGCTCCTTATCCCCTCCACTAAAACCGCTTCTCCCGGAGGCCGTGATCTCCTCATCTTCGAGACGACCCTGTTTACGACGGCTGCGGGACCCTCGCTCTCCCTCAACTCGAACATCAACCTCCCTAAGACGGTCGACGTAGGCTGCAAACCCCTCTCCAAAGCGGCTTCCCTCACGGCATCCCCGCAGCTGAATACCGGGATCCCTAACTCGGAGGCTATTTTCGCGATGATCGTCTTACCTGAGCCGGGCATCCCCGTTAAAGCTATGGCCTTCAAAGCTCCTGGCTCCCCTAAACCTTAATGATCGGCGGAGGCATAAAGCCTTTCCCCTGATCGAGCTGAAACTTTCCTCTAGCCTTTATTAGGATGGAGGAATGTCCTTTGAGATGATGAGGTGCCGCCGGGGAGAGTAGGGAGTATGGTGAGATGCTTTATAGCCGTGGATGTCCACGGAGAAGCCGTGGAGGAGGGTGTTCTCGAAGTTCAGGAGAGGCTTAGGACCCTAGACGTGAAGTTCACTTTCGTGGAGCCTGGGAAGATGCATATAACGCTGAAGTTCCTAGGGGAGATAAGCGATTCTATGATCGAGGAGGTTAGGAGGTCTATAGGGGATCTCAGCTTCCCCCCGTTCAATCTCAGGTTCAGGGGCTTAGGCGTTTTCCCGGATCCTAATAGGCCGAGGGTTATATGGATAGGGGTCTCTGAAGGGGGTGATGAACTCTCCAAGCTGGCTGGGAAGCTGGACGACGCGCTTAGGAGGCTAGGTTTCCCCAGGGAGGCTAGAGGGTTTAAACCCCACCTCACCATCGCGAGGGTTAAAAGGGGGGGTGGAGCGGCCCTATCCAAGGTTGTCCAAGAGTATCGCCTCAAGGATTTCGGGGAGTCGAAGGTGGAGTCGGTTAAGTTGAAGAGGAGCATCCTAACCCCTGAGGGGCCGATATATACTACGCTCCATGAGTGGAAGGCATCCCAGGAGTGAACGGGACCCTTTGGACCTTCAAGGCTTAGTGGAATACGTGGCTGAGAGGGTTACGCCTCACCCTGACGAATATAGAAGGGTCAACGCGGTAATAGATGAGGTTCTATGGAGGGTTAGGGGGGCTTTAGAGGCCCACCGGATCGAGGCGACGGTTACGTTGGAGGGGTCCGTGGCTAAGGATACATGGCTCAGCGGGGAGGCCGACGTAGACGTATTCGTCCAAGTATCGCCTCTCAAGGATAAGGGGTTCCTGGAGGCTGCGTGTCTGCCCGCGATCAGGGATAGCCTGAAGGGATACACCATGGTTGAAAGGTATGCAGAACACCCATATATAGAGGCATATGTGAAGGATGTGAGGATTAACGTGGTACCCTGCTTCAGGGTGGAGAGGGGTGAATGGCTCAGCGCAGCCGACAGAACCCCCTATCATACAGGTTACATGAAGGAGAAGCTTACCCCTGCGCTTCGAAGGGAGGTTAGGATTTTAAAGAGGCTGATGAAGGGTTCAGGTCTCTACGGTGCAGAGGCTAAGGTGAGGGGGTTCAGCGGCCTACTATGCGAACTTTTAACTTTAAACTATGGATCCTTCCTCGACCTTGTTAAGGCGGCTTCAAGATGGAGGAGGCGGGAACTTATAGACGTAGAGGGATATTATCAGGGTAGAGAATCCGACGCCCTCAAGATTTTCCCGGAACCCTTAATAGTGGTCGACCCGATAGACCCTTATAGGAACACCGCCGCCGCGGTGCACGAAGATACTATGTGGGGTTTCATATCGGTTTCTAGACTCCTCCTTGAGAGGCCGAACATCAGGTTCTTCTACCCTGAGGCTTTAAGTCTGGAGGAGGCTTCAATCATGGACTCCCTAGGGAAAGCCGGCGGGAACCTCCTAGTGTTAGACGTGGGAGTTGTGGACGCAGTGGTCGACGTTGTGTGGAGCCAGCTGTATAAGGCTGAAAAGGTTTTGAGGAGGCTTCTAATCGATGCGGGCTTCAAGGTTATCCGCTCAACGGCGTGGAGCAGCCCGGATAACCGCTGCCTAATCTTTTTCAAGTTAGAGTCGGTTGAGCTCCCCCCAACTTATAGGCATATGGGCCCGCCTGTGGAGATGATGGGGGACTCGGATAAGTTTCTAGGCCGCCATTTAAAAGCCGTGGACACGGCTGCTGGACCGTGGATCGAGGATGGAAGGTGGATCGCCGAAAAGCTTCGCAGATACAGGAGAGCTGACCGGCTTATAGCTGAGAAACTCGCCGATGGAGGGGGATCTATCGGTATCCCAAGCAAGGTCTGTGAGAGCCTGAAGAAAGGCTTCAGGGTGATCTTGAACGATGAGGCTTCGGCTTTAGCCGAGATCCCTGGGGCCCTCGAGGAGGCTTACAGGTTCCTCTCCGGGAGGCCTATCTGGCTCGATGCAGCCCTCTAGATTTAGCTCTGGGTCTCGGCTTAGCTTGGAGGACCTTTCGAACCTGAGCCTTGGAAGGCTCATATGCTATCCGGACGCCGCCGTCGATGAGCTTGAGAGGCGCATAGGGGAGCTTAGATCCCTGGACGTTTCGGGGATCATCCTCGGGGGACGAAGCCTGGTAGATGGGCTTCCGATCCTTGGGAAGGGCTGCACCTCTACTGTTGTGAAGGCCGTAGCCCACGGGAGATTCTACGCCTTGAAGGCCCGAAGGACGGATTCGAATAGGGCCTCGATGGACTCGGAGGCCCAGCTTCAAGTCACGGCTAATTCCATCTCAGTTGGGGCTAGGCTGATAGGTCACACCCGCAACTTCATCTTGATGGAGTTGTTGGAGGGCTGGTTCGTCTCCGAATGGTTACATGGTAACCCTCCCATGGGGGAGTTGAAGGCGGTGTTAACCAGGATATTATATGACTGCTTCAAGATGGATTCCGCCGGCCTCGACCATGGGGAACTCACAGATGCCTCGAAACATATAATTATAATAAGGGAGGTTGTATCCGAGGGGGGAGCGGCTTTCAAGCCCGTGATAATCGATTTCGAATCGGCGAGCCTAAAGAGGAGGAGTAGGAATGTCACCTCTATCTGCCAGTTCCTCTTCCTATCCGATGGAGGAGTGAAGGCCCCCAGCATCGGCGGAGTGAACCGTGAGAGGCTCGTCGAGGCCTTGAAGGCCTATAAGGCAAGGCCTTCAAGGGAAACTTTTAATTCAATCCTCTACTCAACAGGTTTGATGGTGGGGCAGTAGTCTAGCTTGGTCCAGGAGGGCTGAAGAAGCCCTCCGCCGAAAGGATCCCAGCCTGGGGAGGAACCGTTAAACCCCGGTGCGCTGGTGATCGCGGGTTCAAATCGGCATACGCCGGGAAAATCCCGCCTGCCCCACCATGAACCCTCAACCTAACATAAACGCCTTAGCGAGATGAATCAGGCTAAAAATTCAGACGCCCATTCATTCATTCATTCCATTTCTTTCCGATGTACTCTATGAGTCTCCTCCGCGATGCCTTCAGTAGGTTGAGAGGTGTCGAATCCATCTTTTTAGCAACCTCAGCGAACGCATGGTGGACGCCGCTGCCGTACTGGGCGGACTTCTTCTTTTTGAGGGCTAGGGGCTTTGGGAGGCCGAGCCTTAGGGCAGCCTCCCTTAATACGCGTTTCCTGAGGTCATCGTCTCCACCGTAGATTTTAAGTTGAGGGGGGATTTCTAAGCCGAGGCCTATGAGGCTATTATCCGTGTAGGGATATCTCCCCGTGAGGCCTATGCCCGTGGTGACAGGCTCATCCCTCTCAAAATTTATCTTGTGGGAGTTCTTCAACGCATCCATTATGGCTGCGCATACCCCGTTCCATCCCTTCTCCTTGAGTATGGACTGGAACCTCTTATATCCGCAGAAGAGTTCATCGCTCCCCTGCCCTGAGAGGATTATCCTATGCCCCTCCATGTGGGCCCTCCACGCCGCATAGTATAGGGGGGCGGCTATTTCAAACCTCATCCTGTCTGGCTCCTCGATGAGCCACATGATCCTGTCCAGGTCTCTTAGAAGCGAATCCACCCCTATAACCTCTAGGTGGATGGGGAGGTCCAGCATCCTGGCGGCTTCCGCTGCCTTCTCGGCCTCCGGTGCATCTTCCATCATAGCCGAGTAGAGCTCGACTTTAACCCCTGACGTCCGGGCTAGATGGGCGATCAGGGAGCTGTCTAATCCGCCTGAGAAGGCCACTGCTACTCGGGGGGAATCCCTGACCCTCTCCTCAACGGATTCCCTCAGCGTCGAAGCGAGGTTTTCCACCATTCCGTCCATCCTCCTCGAAAGAATTTTTCGATGATGGAGATAGGCGATCCTTTTAATGGCGGTGCATTTGGAGAACCTTCCTAGGCTGCCCGGAGGGAAGCTTGCAGGGTGCTTTATCCCTAGCGTCCAGAGAGCCTTCCGCTCCGACGCTAAGGCCGTGAACCCTTGCCCTCGACCATAGTATAATGGTTTAACCCCTAGGGGATCCCTTAAAGCGTATAATCCCCTCCTTGAACACAGTATTAAAGCGTATATCCCGTCTATATCTCTAAGCAGGTTTATTAATGCTGGGCGGGGGTTCCTCCCGATCCCGGAGTGGATTATCGTGGATGAGACGGGTTCGATACCCTCCCCCGAGTATACTTCCCCGTCTCCGGCTAACGTGAAGCCCCCGGCCTCGATGGGTTGTTCGAGATCGTTTATTATATCCCTTTTATAGGTGCAGCCTATTAGGATGGGCTTTTGGAAGGGTATATCCCCGGGTTCGGGGGGATCCCTGAAGAGCAGGGTTTCAACTCCATCCGAGACCCCGTAGCCGCTTCCACCCCTTAGGCTCATCGCGGATAACAGCCTGGATAACTCCTCGGTAGGCGGCCTACCCCTATGGGATATGACCGCGCCTAACCCCGCCAACGATCCATCATCCTTCTAGGGTGGACCCATACGCCTCCAGTTCTCTCCTCGTCGCCTCCACGGCCTTGTCTACGAGTTCGAGGGCTACCCCTAGATACGTCTCGGGATCCAGGAGGCTCTCTATCTCCTCGGGGGAGAGCCTTGAGGATACCTCCCGGTTCCTCAGGAGAGCCTCCTTGAAGGTTACTCCCGTAGTGTAAGCTTCCATGGAGCACCTCCTAACGGTCTCATGGGCCTCCTGCCTTCCCATGCCTTTCTCGACAAGGGCTCCCGCCACCCTCTCGGAGAGTATCAGGCCCCCGGTCCTATGGAGGTTCGCCCTCATATTCTCCGGGTAGACCACCACGCCCTTTAGGACGCGGATCATCGTGTCCAGCATCTCGTCGAGGAGTATGAAGGAGAAGGGCAGGATGAACCTCTCATTGGCGGAGTTTGTCAGGTCCCTCTCATGCCATAATGGGATGTTCTCGAAGGCAGTCACGGCCATCCCCCTTAGAAGCTTGGCTAGGCTGCAGACCTTCTCGCATCTGACGGGGTTCCTCTTAGCCGGCATCGCCGTGCTGCCCACCTGCCTCTCGGATTCGAAGGGCTCCATCAATTCAGCTATCTCCGTCCTCTGGAGGTTCCTTATCTCCGTCCCGATCTTATCCAGGGTGGATCCAATGTTAGCTATGAGGGAGACGAGTTCGGCGTGGATATCCCTCTGGACCACCTGGGTTACCATGTCCGCCGGTTTCAGGCCTAGCCTCTTCAGGGCTAGGGCTTGAACCTCCAAGGCTTTAGGGCCTAAAGCCGCCCCTGTCCCCACCGCCCCCAGGATCTTCCCTACAAGCGCCCTCTTCATGCATTCATCGAACCTATTCAGGTGGCGCATCATCTCCCTAAGCCATACAGCGAACTTTAAGCCTAGGGTTATCACCCCGATTTGCTGGCCGTGGGTCCTACCCGCCATTGGGAGGCCCTTATACTCAACCGCGAGATCGCTTAGAACCCTTATTAGGGCTAGTATCTTACCCCTTATTATCGCGGAGGCCTCTTTCAACTGTAGGCCTGTAGCTGTGTCGAGTACGTCGTTGCTGGTTAGACCGTAGTGTACCCATCTCCTCCCCTCCCCGCTGCAGGCCTCGGTTAAAGCCTTAACCACGGCCATCACGTCATGTCCTATCTGGGCATCCAACTCTTTACATCTCTCCAGCTTCACGTATCCCGTGTTGGCCTTACGGCCTATCTCCTCCGCTGCTTCCCTTGGAATCTCGCCCAGCTCGGCCTGAGCCCAGGCTACAGCCGCCTCCACAGAGAGCATCTTTGAAAGCCTGGACTCCTCATCGAATATACGCCTCATCTCAGGGCTTCCATATCTTCCGGAGTCTATAGGGCATATAACCATGGATCGCATCCTCCCTTTGAATTCTATGACCCTAATTCTATGATCTGAGGCCCAACTTAAAAACCGATAGTCGCCCAGGTCCCCTCTTAAAAGATCCTTCAGGGGTATTCTGAGATCTGCTTCTGCGCCTCCATCCTTCCCCTGCCGCCTCTCTTTAGGAGCTCCCATTCCTCGGATGATATCTTTCCACCCGCCTGTTCCTTGATCTTCTTGGCTAATGCCACTCCAATGGAGGGTATCCCTAGAAGCTGGGATATCTCCGCTCTCCTCAGATCCCGGATCGTCCTGAAACCCGAATTGTAGAGCATCCTCGCCCTAACCCTTCCTATACCCTCAAGTTTCACGAGGGGTATCAGTTCCTCCTTGACCCCTTTGGAGGTCCTAAGCCTCAGCTTTTTCAGCGTCGAGGAATACTCGTCCATGTTTAGGAGTTTGGCGAGCTCCTCGGCGGCGTAGAGCAGCCATTCCGCCGACTCCACGAGCCTGATGAGGTCCCCGGGCTCTACGCCATGCTTTTCCAGTATATCCTCCTCGGAGGCTTCGTTTATCCATTCTAGGAGTATCTTAGCCGATTTAAGGTCTGCCAGGAACTCCTGGTATTCCATGTAATCCATTACCTCGTCTGGGATGGGCCTCATGAATTCTAGCCGGTGATCCTCAAGGAACGTCTCTAGTTCTCCTATCTCCCTTCTCCTAGGGTGAAGTTTAGGCGATAGATCGGGTGTAGCGGATATGAGGTGGAGGAAGCTGAGCTCCGTTGGGATAGAGGCGCCCCTTACGAGTCCCTCCTTCAGGATTACGGCTGAAGCCGGATCTATGTAGAGTTCGCTTATCCTCTTGCCGAGGCGTGTGGCCTCTATGAGGCCTCCTTTAACCTGGATCATATCGTTCGCGTATAGGAAGGAGAGGATATCCCCCAGCCTGGATCTCAGGGATTCCAGCCCGTATTGAAGGTTGAAGAGGGTTTTGGAGAAGAATTCTAGGAGGCCTTCCTCAGATGACGCGTAGCCTGTGGCTATAGCCGATAATACGTGGGGTCTCAGGGATCTCTCCGATGCGAGCTTCGACCATATCTTCTCAGGGGTTGCGGATACGTATTTCTCCATCAGGTATTCCCTCTCGTCTTCACCCCTGGCTACGAGCACGGATTCCCCGTACTCATCATATTTCGGGCGACCCGCCCTCCCGCAGAGCTGCTTGTATTCGAGGATGGATATGGGGTATCTCCCGTATCCGGGCTCGTAGCGCTCGTAGCTGCTGACCACCACGAGCCTCGCGGGAAGGTTCACTCCAGCCGCCAGGGTGGGGGTGGCTGCCAGTATCTTTATCTTTCCCCTCCTGAACATGTCCTCCACAAGCCTTCTATGCTCCCAGCCTAGTCCCGCATGGTGGAAGGCCGCTGAGAACTTGACCTGCTCTGCTAACGCCTCGCTCAGCCTCGTCTTCTCCCCTGCCGTCGAGATGCGCTCCGCCAGGGAATCCATGGGCTTCAGCCTGTCCCTGAACCGCCTCTTGAGGGCTTCCGCCGCCTTACGCCCCATCTCCACGGCGGCACGCCTCGTCTCGACGAATATGAGGGCTTGACCGCCCTCCTCGACGGAGCCTAAGGCCAGGTCTATGGACGGGTTCCCCGTGAATTTTTTGATGATCTTGGAGGAGCCGTCGTTGAAGGTTACGGTTCCATTGGAGTACACGCCCTCCCTGAGGGGGACAGGCCTCCAATCCACGGTTACAGCCTCCGCTCCAAGCCATTCAGCCAACTCCTCCGCGTTAGCCACCGTGGCGCTTAAGGCCAGTATTTGGATCGAGGGGTTGACCGTTAGGAGCCTGGCTAACACCGTCTCGAGCGTAGGACCCCTATCCATCTCGTTTATCACATGGATCTCATCGGCTACCACAAGCGTGATGGATTCGATCCACTCCGCCCTATGCCTCAGGAGGCTGTCAGCCTTCTCGTTCGTGGCCAGTATTATGTCGTATCTTTCAAGCCATGGATCTGAGCTGTCGTAGTCTCCGGTGGAGAGGGCTACCCTAACACGTCCACCCGAAGGCTTCCTCAGAGCCGTGTATTTCCTGAATTCCCCTATCTTCTCGCCGGCCAGGGCTCTTAAAGGGGTTAAATATAGGACTTTACCGCCTCCCTCGAGGACGTGTCTCATGGCGCATAGCTCGGCTATAAGGGTCTTTCCGCTGGCCGTGGGACTCGCCATAACCAGGTTCCGCCCCTCCAGGACGCCTAACCTTACGGCCTCCACCTGGGGTGGATAGAGGCTCAGATAACCCATCTTATGGAGTAGCTCCTTCACCTCATGGGCTACTGGAAGATCAGCGACCATCAAGCCTAGATGCAGCTTCCCATCAGCCTGAAGTCCTCTTAAGGAACCCAGGCTTAGGAGAGTATAATAAGCCTTCCTTTACGAGCTGGTTTAGAGCCTTCCTGACTTCCTCCTCCTTTAACCCCATCTCGTCTATGAGCCTCTTCAATACCTTGCCTTCCTCGGCTGCACCCTCCTCATCCTCCATCTCTGAAACTGTGGCTCGTATAAGCTGCATCAGATCTCTCAGGCTTTTAGGCTTCCCCGTCATTATGACGTCTATATCTATTTTACCGGTGGACGTATCTATTCCAACGTTCTGGAGGGATAGGGTCATCAGCCGGATTATGGCCTTCGCGTCCTCCCCTGTGACCTCATCCCTCAGGAAGGCCCTGGCCCTTGCCTCGCAGAGCCTCACCAGAGCCTCCAATTGCCTGGGGGTTATGGATATAGGGGAGTCGGGGGACGCCGCCGAACTCGCCCTCATCTTCAGGTAGAAGTCCCTGAGCACCTGGACGGCTTCATCCGAGATCCTCGGCTCTATCCTCTTAGCGTAGCTTATGTATTTCCTGAGAAGGCCCGCTGGGATCGGAGCCTCCTCCGGCGGAACCTTAGCCTTATGAAGCTTTAGTATGTGCTCCGACATCAACGTGTCCCTTTCAACCTCAGGTATATCCCTCATCACGAATATGAGGTCGAACCTTGAAAGTATCGTTATGGGCAGGTTTATGTTCTCCGCTATGAGCCTGTATGGGTCGTATCTGCCGAGGGCAGGGTTGGCTGCAGCCAGGATCGCGGATCTCGCGTTCAGGGTGGCTACTATCCCGCCCTTCGCCACGCTGACCGTCTGCTGCTCCATGGCCTCGTGCATCGCCACCCTGTCTTCAGGCCTCATCTTATCGATCTCGTCGATGGAGGCTACCCCCTTATCCGCTAGGACGAGGGCCCCCGCCTCCAAGACCATGCCCCCAGACTTCTCCCTTAACACCGCCGCCGTCAAGCCGGCCGCTGTGCTGCCCCTACCGCTCGTATATAATCCCCTCGGGGCTATCCTTGCAACGTATTGAAGTAACGCGCTCTTAGCGGTCCCGGGATCCCCGACCAATAGGATGTTTAGGTCGCCCCTTATCCTCACCCCGTCTGGAAGGCATTTGGATACGCCCCCGAAGAGGAGGTAGAGGATCGCCTCCTTGATATCCTCGTATCCATATATGGAGGGGGCTATAGACTTCAATAGTTTACGGTGTATCCATGGATCCTGCGATAGCCTTATTATCTCCTTCTCCTCCTCCGCGGTGAGCTCTATGATCTCCGTCTCCCTACTAGGTATGTCTATGAAGTTGGCCTCCATACTCAACTCGAATGTTCTAAGCCTGCTCCCCGTCTGCCTCTCCTGCTCAGCCCTTACAACCCCGTTGACCGTGACCCTGTCCCCGGGCCTAGCCACATCCACCAGGTCATCCGTAACCTTCACGTCCATGGCCCTTGGAAGCTGCCCCGGCGGGAGGTCCTCAGGCCTCTCCTGAACCCTTAACTCCTGGAAGTCCATGAACTTTGAATCTTCAGGCGAGAAGTCTAAATGCTTGGATTTACAGTTGGGGCAGAGGCCCACACCCCTCATGGAAGACCCGGACTGCTCCACGAGGGTTAGCTCGCCGCACTTCCTGCACTTGAAGGCGGCCTTGACTATCAGGGGCCTGATCGGGGTGGCCCTGACCACTATACCGTCCAGGGATACAAGTTTTCCGATGGCTTCAGCGCCTACCTTTCTAAGCTGAACCTTGTCAGGTATCCTCCTAAACCTTACGTTGAGGGTTTCCAGCTGCTCCGCGTATTCGGGATCCTCGATGGCCATCTGAGCCAAGGCCGACCTCATAGCCTTGGGCAGATACTCATCGGGCTTACTTACGATGAGCTTGGCTAGGGGAGGATCGAAGGCTATCAAGTCTTCAAAGTCGACTATAAGGGATCTCATGCCGGAGAGCGCTGCCTGGCTTAAACGTTTCCTATATTTATATTCTCCGTCATCCGATTTGAAGGAGCTTAGAAATTCCCTGAATTTCTCCTCAGGGCTTTCCTGCAGGCTCTCCAAGGAATGCCCCCTCCAGGAGCTTCTTACTCCAATCGTTTATCATCCTCTTCAGGGAGCTGTAGAGGAGCCTCTCCTCCAAGGTAAGGTTTTTAGTGACCTCCTCCCCTGCTTGGGAGGCGGCTATTGAGGCCAATTTCCTCGTCCTACAATTCACTATGTCCCTAGCCATGGAGTAGGCCTTCTCCAAGACCTTCACCTTCTCAAGGTTTCCCTCGCTCTCCACCTGCAGCCTTCTGAGAAACCTTCTCAGGTTGAAGTAGAAGTCCTCCTCCATCCTCGACAGGTGCTTGGACGAGGGTAAAACCTCCCTCCAATGGGCTTTGGCGAGATCCCTCAACCCGAAACCTTCACCCAGCAACTCGCCTTTACCCGACCTAACAAGCTCCTCCGCAACCCACAGGGGGACTTCAACCTCCTGTCCCTTCAAGCCTTCAATGGTTAAGCCGGCCACGGATATGCATGGAATATCTCCGATAAGCTTGAGCCTCACATGCCTCTCCTCTAAGAGAAACTCGGCCTCCTCCAAACCGGGCACCCTGAAGCTGACCAGCGCTGGGATGAAGCGATTCTATAGGCCTAAGTCATTATAAGCCGCAGTTGAGTGAAAGTGTAAAGCTTAAAGTCGGAGGTGGAAGCCGGTATACAACTTGCCGCTTAAAAGTCAAGATGGAAAGTCGCGGGTTCCACCTCCATCAGGGTCCCGCCGAACCGGCGTCTACGATTAGACGGTGAACCATCGATCATCCCCGGGTCTTATAGCCATCTCGGCCACTGTGAAGCGAAGGAGGATCGGATAGGCAACCCTAAATTTTAGACCCCTAAAACCCTTGAGATCCCTGATGCATGGACGGGCTTAAAGGGATAGAGGAGACCTCAGCGTGGAGGCAGCCAGCGTGAACTTCACGAGGGATATTCTATGGATGAAGTCCTAGAGGCCGCGGCGTTAGCGTAGGGGGTGAGCCTCCCTACGCGATGGAGCGATGGCCGCGAAATCCTATGGGGGAGAGGAGGCCTCTGGGAGAGCCGGGGGCGTCGAGCGACCGAGGGTTAAACCGTAAAGCTAATATTACTATTGTCAACGGGTTTCTCAGCGGATCGAGTATCTTCGCGGCGCCTCAAGTGGAGTTAAGCGTGGTCGCCTTTGTGTCCCGATTTGAGGTTTGGTGTATGCATAGATGATGTGTGGCGTTACTTGAAATTGAATCCGCCGCGCTCCATCCTCATCCCCCACATTTTATCTGTCTCGCCTCATCCACGGTCGAGGGGTGAGGCGGAGAGGGAAGTCCGGGAACCCGTTGAGAGGATTGACTTGGGCTCAGCCCCTCTCCTAGCTAAAACGTTGAGGAACGCGGGGATAAGCTATGTTAGGTTCTGGCTTCAATGGAATTTTATTCAGCCTAGGCTTCAGGGTTCCCGACCCTCTACCTACGAGTGGTCGAGGATGGACTCTTTCATGAGGGCTTTAAAGGACGGCGGGTTGGAGGTTATCCCGGTGATAGGCTGCGGTTATCAGAGGATGCTTCCTGAAGGCGTCGACCCCAATGATAATCCATCCGCATATGTGGAGGCGGTTCATGACTCGGCGAGGGAGGTTGTCCATAGATATAGGGGGCTCGTAGAGATCTGGCAGATTGAAAACGAGCCGAACTGGTGGTTCGCCCATTACGCGGCTGGGTGGAGGAGGGGTGCCGTCTGGATCGATCCGGAAGCTCGATTTAGAAGGGCCCTGCTTAAATCGCTGAGGGATGCCGTATACGCTGAGGATGAATCTGCCTCCGTCATGGTGAACCTGGAGGTCGACAGGACCTTAAAGGATCTATCCTTCTACGCGGATTTCTGCGATATCCTCGGATTAGACTATTATCCGAACTACTCGCACGCCAAGCCGGTGGAGGCTTCAAGCTTGATCCCTAAAGCCAAGAAGGTGCTTCGGGAGGCGGGGAGGCGGCTGATGATCTGTGAGACCGGCTACCCCTCAGGACCGAGGATAATGGGTTACAGCGAGGAGCTTCAATCCTTATACGTGGAGAAGCTGCTTGAATCGGCGGCGGTCCTCCCCTTCATCGAGGCCGTCTCTATCTGGAGGCTCTCCGACTCTGAGTGGAGGTCGTTCCCCGAGCAGGAGAATTATTTTGGGCTCATAAGGGCCGACGGGGTTCCTAAACCTTCCTGGCGGACCTATATAGGCCAGATTAAAGGGCTATGCTAGGCTTTATATCCTTTATGGGTGGAGGATGGGTTGAGGAGGGTTGAAGGCGGATAGGGTGTGGGAATGCGCAAGCAGACCCGTTAGAACCATAGATGCTGAAGCCAGCGTCCGAGAAGTGGTGAAGGTGATGAACGAGCATAGGGTCGCCTCATTGCTGGTGACCAGGAACGGGAAACCAGTTGGAATCATTACCGAGAGGGATATATTACAGAGGGTCATCGAGGATGAGAAGAACTTAGAGTCTACGAGGGCGGAGGAAGTCATGTCCCAGCCGGTTCAATCCATCGACTCGAACGCCACCCTGAAGGAGGCTTGTGAGGCGATGACCATGCTCAGGGTGAAGAAACTGCTCGTCTTAAGGGATGGGCGGCCTGAAGGCTTCATTACAATCGCTGACCTCGTAAAGAAAATATTGAGCCTCCACTATGAACAGTTTGAAGACTGGGAGAAGACGGTCATCAAAGCCTGGGAGTCCTTCTAACGACGTTGGAGGCGGGCGGCCCTAGCAGTTTACGAAATTCTGGAAAAAGTTGATCAAATGTGGAGTAGAGCCTGCTCCTCCACTTTATGCATGAGCGATGAGGTAATTGTCGAAATTCGAGGATGAATGAGGGGTTGGCTGAGCTGTGAGGTTGAACATGTCCTCCAAGGGGTCAGGGTGGTTCCTCGCATTGATGACGGCAGCCCATTTCATGAACGACTTATACATGATGGTGCTCCCTCCCCTCCTACCCGCTCTTATAGCCGCCTTCAAGTTGAGCTATTCCACCGCTGGAATCCTCTTATCCACCGTCCTCTCCATCTCTTTCGTGATGTCGCTTGTCACCGGATACTTCGCCGACGCTGGGAACCATAGGAGGATCGTCCTGATCTCAGGTTTCATCCTATACGGGGTATCCCTCCTGATCCTAGGCATGTCCAGCAGCCTCCCTATCCTCCTTTTGGCGTGCATCGTCATGGGCATAGCCCAAGCCACTTACCATCCCCAGGCCGTATCCTTCATAAACTTCTTCATCAGGGAGCGTAGGGGTACCGCGCTGGGCATCCATGGAGTAGGGGGCAGCATCGGACATTTGGCAGCTCCCCTGATAGTGGGCTACTTAGCCATGGTGATGGGTTGGAGCGGGGGCATGCCTACCCTCGTAGCGCCGGCCTTTCTGATGGCCTTCATCCTAGGCTTAGCGCTTGGGGAGCCGGATTTAAGGCCGAGCAGGGGATTCATGAAGAGTATAACGTTCCCATTGATCCTCTTAACTATTACTTCCTCCTTGAGGGACATGATATACCGGGGTTTCACCTCTTTCCTACCATCGTACTTCGTAGCGGAGGGGAGAAGCCTCTTCCAGGCTGGAACGCTTACGGCCTTAATGCTTATACCTGGGTTGATCGCTCAGCCCTTCGGCGGAGGCATATCCGATAAGATAGGTAGGAAGAAAATATTCAACTTTACGTTGTTCATGTTGACATTCTCTATGCTGGGCTTCTCCTTAACGGACGGGGTGGCCTCCATCATCTTCCTAATATTGATCGGGTTCAGCGTGTTCTCTACGTTCCCCGTAGCCCTTTTATATGCCTCCGAGATGGCGGGATCGAACCGGACGGGGGCTTCCGTGGGATTCCTATTCGGTGCATCCCAGGTGATAGCCTCCGCGGCGCCGGTAATCCTAGGCTACATAATCGACTTATGGGGTTTCACGGCTTCGTTCCTGTTGCTCACGGTCTTCGGGGGAGCCGCCTTCATAGCCTCCCTGAGGATCCCGGAGACGCAGCGATCATAGATATATGCTTTCCAGGCGGAAGATGCACCGTTGAACGTGGAAGGGGGTTGAGGGATAAAAATTTATAATGAATCCCTTATCAGACTTAATACGCCTATATTCAGTGGGATTAAACGCTAAAAACCGAGTTAAACCAGACTTGTATGGGAGAGCGCGGGAGATGTTTAAAGTTCTCTCTAAGGAAAGGCTTGCTGAGAACGTTGTCTCGCTGCTGGTTGAGGCCCCGCTTATAGCCGGGAAGGCTAAGCCGGGGCAGTTCGTGATCCTGAGGGTGGACGAGGAGGGTGAGAGGATCCCTTTAACCATCGTATCCGTGGATGATTCCAGGGGGGCTATCCGCCTGATATTCCAGGAGGTGGGTAGGACCACGATGAAGCTGGGTAGGCTTAAGGTAGGCGGATACATCAGCGACATGGTCGGCCCACTAGGGAAGCCCACAGAAGTCAGGAACCACGGCCACGTCGTAATTGTGGGTGGTGGCGTAGGCGTGGCCGAGGCTTACCCCGTGGCTGAAGCCTTTAAATCCGCCGGGAACAGGGTGACGGCCATAATAGGGGCTAGATCCAAGGATCTCCTCATATTAGAGGATGAGATGCGCCGGGTATGCGATAGCCTTTACGTGTGCACCGACGATGGATCCAAGGGTCGGAGGGGATTCGTGACCGAGGTTTTAAAGGAGCTCTTGGAGGGGGATACTCCTATAAACCTTGTCTACGCTATCGGCCCGGCGATAATGATGAAGATCGTGGCGGATCTTACACGCCCCTATGGAGTGCATACCATGGTGAGCTTGAACCCTATAATGGTCGACGGCACCGGGATGTGCGGGGCATGCCGCGTTACGGTTGGAGGTCAAACAAGGTTCGCATGCGTGGACGGCCCTGAATTCGACGCCCACATGGTGGATTTCCAAGAGCTCATGGCGAGGCAGAGGATGTACCTGGATAAGGAGAAGAGGGCCCTCGAGGAGTATTTAAGGAGGGAGAGCCGCATTGGCTGAGGGTAAGGGCTCGGACAGGTTTAAGAGGACGCCGATGCGTAAGAGGCCGCCCCACGAGAGGGTCAGGGATTTCCATGAGGTTGCATTAGGGTTCACGGAGGAGGAGGCTTTAGCCGAGGCTGCTAGGTGCCTTCAATGCCCGAACCCTACGTGCATACCAGGCTGCCCCGTGGAGATAGACATAAAATCCTTCATAGGGTTCATCCGGATGGGGGACTTCGACGCGGCCATCAGGAAGATAAAGGAGAAGAATAATCTCCCAGGGATCTGCGGAAGGGTATGCCCCCAGGAGGTTCAATGCGAGGAGGCGTGCGTCCTCAACCGTAGGGGAGCGCCCATAGCGATAGGGGCTCTGGAGAGGTTCGCCGCCGATTATGAGCGCTCCAAAGGCCTGATCAAGGCTGAGAGGGGGGAATCCACGGGGATGAGGGTGGCCGTTATAGGCTCCGGGCCTGCGGGCCTCACCGCGGCCGGGGACCTCGCGAGGCTGGGCCACGAGGTCACCATATTCGAGGCCCTCCATGCTCCCGGAGGGGTGTTGACCTATGGGATACCTGAGTTCAGGCTTCCAAAGTCCATAGTCAGGGATGAGATCGAATACGTGAAAAGCTTAGGGGTGAAATTGATGACCAACGTGATCGTGGGCAGGACAATTACCTTGGATGAAATATTCGATATGGGGTTCCAAGCGGTATTCATAGGGACGGGGGCGGGCTCCCCCAAGTTCCTTTATATCCCAGGGGAGAACCTGAACGGCGTCTACTCCGCGAACGAGTTCCTAACCCGCTGCAACCTGATGAAGGCTTACCTCTTCAACGGGTATGATACGCCCATATATGTAGGGAGGCGGGTGGCGGTCATAGGGGCGGGAAACGTGGCCATGGATGCGGCCCGGACCGCACTGAGGCTCGGCGCCGAGGAGGTTACGATCGTGTATAGGCGCTCCGAGGCTGAGATGCCCGCCAGGGTGGAGGAGATCCGTAACGCCGAGGAGGAGGGAGTTAGGTTCCAGACGTTAACGGTTCCCGTGAGGCTTCTAGGCGAGGATGGATGGGTGAAGAGGATGGAGTGCATGAGGATGAGGCTCGGTGAACCTGACGAGACGGGTAGGAGGAGGCCTATACCCGTGGAGGGATCCAACTTCCTATTAGAGGCGGATATGGTCATAGTCGCCATAGGGCAGAACCCTAATCCAACCCTGACCCGGAGCGTGGAAGGCTTAGCCGTAGACCGTGAAGGCCTGATAATAACCGATGAGAATGGTAGGACGAGTATCCCCGGCGTATGGGCTGGAGGGGACATAGTCACCGGGGAGGCCACGGTTATAAGCGCCATGGGGGCCGCTAAGAGGGCTGCCATGGATATCCACAGGTACCTCATGGAGAAGAGGAAGGGTATCGCCTTGAGCTGGATCCCCCATGGCTCAAGGCTGAACCCGGATTCAGGGGAATAACCCTAGCTTTATATGGGCGTCGGCGACCCTGCCTACGGCGAGCATGTAGGCCGCCGTCCTCATGCTGACCCCTCTATCCTGGGATATCTCCGATACCTCGTGGAAGGCCTTTCTCATCCTCTCCTCAAGCCTCCTGTTAACCTCTTCTAGGCTCCACCTATCCCTGTTCAGGTTCTGAACCCACTCGAAGTAGCTTACGGTTACGCCTCCGGCGTTAGCCAATATATCCGGTACAACGAATATGTCCCGTTCATGGAGGATCTGATCCGCCCTGGGGGTTGTTGGGCCGTTGGCGCCCTCGGATATTATCCTAGCCCTTATCTTATCCGCGTTCTTCTCCGTTATAGCGTTCTCCAGGGCTGCGGGGACGAGTATGTCGCAGTCGAGCTCTATGAGCTCCTCGTGGCTTATGGATTTGCATCCTTCGAGGCCCGCCACGGAGCCCGTCGCAGTCTTATGCTCCGAGAGCTTCCCCAGGTTAATCCCCTCATCCCTGTAGACGGCTGCTTTAGAGTCGCTTACAGCCACTATCCTGCAGCCCATCTCGTGGAGGATACGGGCCGCCCATGACCCCACCTTGCCGAAGCCTTGAACCGCGACGGACGCCCCTTTAAGGGGCATGCCTATCTTCTCGGCGGCCTCCCTGACGCATATGGCTACGCCTCTACCCGTGGCCCCCTCCCTGCCGTAGGATCCACCTAGGGATACGGGTTTACCCGTCACGACCTCCGGTACGCTGTAGCCCTTCAGGCTGCTGTAAGTGTCCATGATCCACGCCATCACCTGGGCGTCCGTCCCTACATCCGGCGCAGGGACATCCTTGAAGGGGCCTATCTCATCCATTATCATCGACGTATACCTCCTCGTAAGCCTCTCCAGCTCCCCCCTAGAGAGGCTCTTGGGATCGCATACCACGCCCCCCTTGGCGCCCCCATAGGGGATGTCGACCACGGCCGTCTTAAAGGTCATCCATGCGGCTAGGGCGGTCACCTCCTCCAACGTAACCGAGGGATGATACCGGATACCCCCCTTATAGGGGCCCCTCCACATATTATATTGGACGCGGCAGCCCGTGAAGACCTTGACGTGACCGTCGTCCATCCTAACGGGAACGGAGACCACAAGGATCCTCCTAGGATGTTTAAGCTGCTCCAATACGTTGGGGTCGAGGTCTATCAGCTCAGCCGTCTTATCCAGCTGCTCTATCACCTCGTTAAACGGGTTATATCCACTCATTCCATGCACCTTACCTTTACGAGGCCCTTAAACGCCATCACATTATCACGTAGTGAATAGGTTAATGTGGATATATATCATTTATATCTTAGTGGGGTTTTGGCGTTTCATCCCATATTTTCCTGGTCTGCTTAGCCCATCATGACCGTTTGAACATTATACATTATATATGCTAATATAATGGTCGATGTATAAGCTATAATATGTATTTATATATGCCTGTCCTATTTTTGGCCTATATGATTGATATAGTTATCTGGGCCAATCGCCTCTAATGGTGTGATGAGAGATGAAAGGCGGAGCGAAGGATGGATACGCCGATGAAATCGTGGAGGTTATGAAGAGGGAGGGTATTGAGAACGTCCTATGCATGTTCTCGGATCTTCGGGGTATACTTCAAAGCTTCACGGTCCCTGCAGGGGAGTTCATAAACGGCGATGCGTTCCACGGTGTAGGGTTCGACGGCTCGTCCATAAGGGGGTTTAAAGCCATAGAGGAGAGCGACATGGTTTGGATGCCCGATCCGTCCACTTTCACGGTCATCCCATGGATTTCGGATACCCTCCAGAGGAGCATGATAGGGTTTGGAAACATCCATGAGGCGTTCGGTGAGAGGGGAGGGGGAGGCGTCTCAGAGGTGGATCCCAGGGGCTACGTCGCCGCCAGGGCCGTTGAGGAGGCGGGGCGTATGGGGTTCCGCGCGGTCTTCGGCCCCGAGATAGAGTTCTTCGTGTTCGAGAGCGTGGATCCAACCCATCTGAGCTATGACCTCTGGGTCTCCCCCAATGGGGGTAAAGGGGATTCATGGGGGCCACCTAGGGTGGTTCCGAGATCCCCTGAGATCGCCCCTGGGAAGCTCATACTGAGGCCTAAAGAGGCGTATTTCAGGGCGCCCCCGGAGGATTCCACCACAGGCTATAGGAATGAGCTGGCCTACCATCTTAGGAGGATGGGCGTGGAGGTTGAGATGCACCATCATGAGGTCGCCACGTCGGGTCAGGTGGAGGTGGATTATAAGGCGTTGGAGGCTGTTGAATGTGGAGATGCCTTTTACAAGTATAAGTTTGCAGCCCGGAACATAGCGGCCAAGTATGGTTGGGTTGCCACCTTCATGCCGAAGCCCATATACCTCGACAACGCGAGCGGGATGCACACCCATATCAGCCTGTGGAGGGGGGAGCCGTTTAAAGGCGAGAACGTCTTCTACGATAAGGATGACGAGTATAGTTTAAGCCAGACCGCACGGTACTTTATAGGCGGTTTAATCGATCATTCCAAGGCTTTGACGGCCATATGCTGCCCAACCGTGAACAGTTATAAGAGGCTTGTACCGGGGTTCGAGGCGCCTACAAATATAGGTTGGAGCCCGAGGAACAGGAGCGCCCTGATCCGTATACCCCTATACTTTAGGGGTCCAAGGGCGGTTCGATGCGAGTACAGAGGATGCGACCCCTCCTGTAACCCGTATCTGGCCTTCGCCTGCCTCCTGATGGCCGGCCTCGACGGTATAAGGAAGAGCAGGGATCCCGGAGACCCATTAAGGATGGATATGTACTCCCTTACGAATGAGGAGAAGCGTAGGTACGGCGTAGGGGAGCTCCCTACGACGCTTAGGGACGCCTTGGACCACCTCACGACGGATGAGGTGATCCAGAGGGCGCTGGGAAGCCATATCTACGAGTCCTTCATAGAGTTAAAGATAGATGAGTGGAACCAGTACTGCCTTTATGTAACGCCGTGGGAGATAATGAAGTATCTAGACTATTAGAGGGGGATGTAGGTTTGGGAGTCCACAGGGTGACGAGCGAGGCCGCTAGAGCCTACGCGGCTAGGGAACGCGTCCTCGGGGGCGGGATCACCATCCTGGGATTAGCCGCTGAGAACGCTTCGAGGCTTGACAGGGAGACGTTGGAGAAGTGCGGGGACCTAGCCGGATCCCTCCTCCCATATTCTCCAGGCTACGTGGGGAAGATGATGCTCATAGCTGCGAGGCTCTTCTGGAGGCTGGCGTCCGTGGGTGAGAAGGAGGCTAAGGTCCTCCCTTTGGAGGAGCTGGAGGATATGGTGGAGGAGCTGAAGGGGAGGGTGAACCCCGCAGCCTAGAGGGGTGCGCGTATCCTGGGTCTAGGATCACCGATGGTCAGATCGATCATAGGCTTCGTTGAGCCTTATGATCCAGGGTTGTTCCCGGAGGACCTCGCGGAGGGATACGGCTTAGAAGCCTCCGAGATAGTCAACTTGGGCTCCAACGAGAACCCTTACCCTCCACCTCCACCGGTCCTCGAGGAGATATCCTCCGCGTTAGGGGAGGTGAACAGGTATCCCCATCCATCCTACAGGGCCCTGAAGGAGGGCTTAGCCGATTACACGGGCTTCGATGAAGGCTTTATATCGGTGGGAGCCGGGGCCTCGGAGCTCCTAGACAACGTATGTAAACTCTTCCTGGATCCATTGGATAAGGTTGTCGTCCCAGTACCCACATATACGCTGTACATGCTCCTAGCCATGCTCAGGGAGGCTGACCTAAACTTCATAGAGACCGAGGATTCAGCCTTCCAATTAGACTTGGAGACGCTTGTCGAGGCCTCAAAGGATGCGAAGCTGACGTTCATGGGATCCCCTAATAATCCTACGGGAAGGGTTGTCCCACAGGATCTATTGGGGGAGCTCCTAGGGGAGGTGGAGGGGATCATTGTATTAGATGAGACCTACCATGAGTTTTCAGGCTCCTCAGCGGCGGGGCTCGTCGAGGACCACGACAACCTCATAGTTATACGCTCCATGTCCAAGTATTTCTCATTGGCTGGCCTGAGGATCGGCTACTCCATCTCGAACCCGAAGGTGGCTGAAGCCCTCGAGAGGATAAGGCTGCCCTTCAGCATCTCTACACCCGCGGTGAGGGGGGCGCTTAAAGCCTTAGGGGAGCTGGAGTACTTCCGGAAAGTAAGGGATAGGATACTTGCGGAGAGGGATAGGCTCCTCCGTGAAATGGGACGTTTCAGCTTCCTTAAGGTTTATCCCTCCCAGGCCAACTTCATCCTTTTAAAGGTATTGAGGAAACCCTCCGATGCAAGCCTGACGGAGCTGTTGGCGGAGAAACGCATCATAGTCAGAGGGTTAGAGAGGCTTCCCGGCTTAAGGGGGGAGTACGTGAGGGTCACCGTGGGGAGGCCTGAGGAGAACTCGAGGTTCATAGCGGCGTGCGAGGAGATTGAGGGTTGCCTCCGAGGCGGCTCCAGGTGAAGTTGGGCTGGGATGACACCCCTTATAAGTTTAAGGCTTCCCATGACCTTCAGGATGGAGAGGGGGTTTAAAATGTATGGTGCTGGATGAATTGGACGTTAATATTTTAAGGCTGCTCAACGAGGATGCGAGGATCAGCTTTAGGGATATAGCTAAGAGGCTTGGGGTGGCTGCGGGGACCGTCCATAACAGGGTGAGACGTTTAATAGGCGAGGGAGTTATAAGGGGGTTTATCCCTCTGCTGGATCCTGGGAAGCTGGGCTACGATATAACTGCCCTCATACTGGTGAAGGCCCGGGGAGGACATCTGCTGGAGGTTGAGAGGAGTCTAGCCGAAAGCATGGAAACCTGCATAGTCTACGATATAACGGGGGAACATGATATAGCCGTTATAGCGAGGTTCAAGAATAGGGGGGAGTTGAATCGTTTCGTCAAGGATACCCTTGCCATGGAGCATGTCGAGCGCACGGAGACCAGCCTCGTCCTGAACGTCGTAAAGGAGAGCCTTAAGGCCCCCGTTTAACATTCAAGGCAGCCGGGTCTAGCCTAATAGGCGTATAATTGGCCGTAGGGCCTCCTGGAGAGGGGGAGAAGCTTATGGTATTCCCTGTTCAGGATGACTTGGGGGTCGAATTTGAAATGGTTTGAGAACTCCACGATCAGCTCTCGGAGGATGGCCCTGTCCTCCGCGTCGAGTTCAAGCTCTACTACCTCTCTACCTTTATGTTTAACCCCTCCATGGATGTATATTACGCCTCCATGCATGCCGGTTCCTACATATCTGGCTTCATGGATTCCGCCTTCATCCAGGTTTAAACCTAGGATGGCTATCATCCCTCCGGCCATGTATTCCCCTAGGAAGTCGCCGATGGAGCCCCCTACGACTATGATGGGGCGTAGGCTTCGATACTCCTTCATGTGAATGCCTCCTCTATATCCGATGTCGCCTCTCACCATGATCTTTCCTCCCCTCATGGCGTAGCCTAGGATGTCCCCTGCGGATCCATGGATGACTATTTCACCCCCATTCATCGTGTTGCCGCATCCGTCTTGGGCGTTGCCGTAAACGGTGATCCTTGGACCCTTCATGAACGCTCCCAGGTCGTTTCCAGGCGTCCCATGAACCTCTATATCCTTTATGTTCCTTAGGCCGGTTCCGATGTACCTCTGTCCTTCAACGTTGACCAGTCTAACCTTGTGGATCCCTCCCCGATCCAGCCTCCTTAGTATACCGTTCAGCTCCCTGCTGTGGAGTCCTCCCGCATCGACCTCGAAGAAGCCCTCCCCGATCCTTCGAACCCTGGTTTCTAAGGTGCCGGCGCCGCTGAAGGGGTTACTCGCCTGCATGTCTTATCCCTAGGATCTCGAGCTCCCTATCCGTTAAGCCGACTCCCCTAAGCATCTCACGGTTCCCCCTAAGGCTCTCGATCGAGTTCACCCCCATACCCCCCATCATCTCCTTTATCTCGAGGCTCCAAGCTCTGAGGAGGTTTGACAGCCTCTTGGAGGCTATGGCTGGGTTCACGCGCTTCGATATCCATGGATCGGTGGTCGCTATCCCCCATGGACATTTCCCGGTGTAACATTTCTGGCATACGGTGCATCCTATAGCTATGAGGGCTGCCGTTCCTATGTAGACGGCGTCTGCTCCTAAGGCTATGGCTTTAACCACGTCGGCGCTGTTCCGGATTCCGCCGGCTACGACCACCGACGCCTCGTTCCTTATTCCCTCCTCTCTGAGCCTCCGATCCACCGAGGCTAAGGCGAGCTCGATGGGTATTCCGACGTTGTCCCGTATAATCTTCGGCGCAGCCCCGGTGGATCCCCTTATCCCGTCTAGGGCTATGATGTCCGCCCCAGCCCTAACCATCCCGCTGGCTATCGCGGCTGAGTTATGGACGGCGGCGATCTTAACGGAGACGGGCTTCGCATATCCCGTGGCCTCCTTGATGGCGTGGATGAGCTGGGAGAGGTCCTCGATGGAGTATATGTCATGTTGGGGGGCGGGGGATAACGCGTCCGTGCCTTGAGGTATCATCCTCGTCCTCGAGATATCCCTGGATACCTTCTCGCCTGGTAGATGCCCTCCTATTCCGGGCTTCGCCCCTTGACCTATCTTAATCTCCACGGCGGCTCCGACTTCAAGGTAGTCTGGGTCGACGCCGAACCTACCCGAGGCAACCTGGACTATGGCGTGGCGTCCATACCTGTATAACCGCTTGTCCAGCCCTCCCTCCCCGGTGTTGAAGTAGGTTCCGGAGTCCATCGCGGCCCTCGCCAGGGATTCATGGACGTTAAAGCTTACAGCCCCATAGGATATGGCGGTGAACATTATGGGCGTTTCAAGCCTGAGCTGCGGGGAAAGCTCCGTCCTCAGGGAATAATATCCTGAGCCGGCCAGGATGGATAGTTCCTTAGGCTTCTTTCCTAGGAAGGTTCTTATCTCCATGGGCTCCCTTAGGGGGTCTATGGATGGGTTCGTAACCTGGCTTGCGTTCAATACGATCCTATCCCAGTAGGTGTACTGGGGCTTATCGCATCCCATCCCGGTGAGTATGACGCCTCCAGACTCGGCCTGCATCTTTACAGCCTGTATCGACTCCCGGGTCCAATGATCGTTCTCCCTGAAGCTTGCAGGGTTTGGAATTATCTTCAAGGCTTTTGTCGGACATAGGGTCGCGCATCTAAGGCAGCCTACACAGTTCTCCTCCCTACTCTTAACCTGATCATCCTCTTCATCGTAGTAGTGGACGTCATAGGTGCACTGGTTGACGCATACCTGGCAGGATATGCACCTCTCATAGTCCCTTTGGACGCTGAACTCGGGGAGCATGAAGCTTTTCATACGGCTACCTCCCTTACAACCTCTAATGCCTTGATTCTCCCAACCACCGGCTCCCCCCCTTTCGGACGCCAAATCCTTTCAGGGTCTCTACAGAGAACCCTTATGGCGGCCTCCTCTGAGGCCATGTATACCCTGCTTCCCTTCACAGCCGCGGAGAGGGGTCTAAGCTTCAGCCTGTCGGTTAAACCTATCATCTCGCCGTGGTGGGCTACAATAACCGTGAAGGGACCGTTCATCAGTAGGCTGCCGTAGCATTGCCTTAAGGCCGTGTAGAGCCTCCTCTCCTCCCCGGGCATCTGATCGACCTCCATCCAGAGGGGGGGAGCCAGTATCTTAGCCACTATGTCTAAGGGCAGCTTCTGCCTCCTCGCCAGTAGGTCGAACGTGTAAGCCATCACCTCAGTATCAGTCTTCATGGTGCACTTATAACCGAACATTTCAAGGTATCTCCTGTTGGCGCCGTAGGAGGAGAGCTCCCCGTTATGGACTACGCTCCAGTCTAGGATGTTAAACGGGTGGGCTCCACCCCACCACCCCGGCGTATTGGTGGGGAACCTGGTATGGCCCAGCCACATGTATCCCCTATAATCCCTGAGCATGAAGTAGTCCGCTAAATCTTCTGGGTATCCCACCCCCTTGAATACGCCCATATCCTTGCCGCTTGAGAATACGAAGGCGCCGCCCACAGCCGTATTAATCCTCATAACGGTTTCTCTGAGATACTCGTCTCCATCCATATCCTTCAGTAGGCTCTTCTTGGGGGTTGCGAAGTATCTCCACATTATCGGCGGGTCGACTACTTGAACCCTGTCGTCTGTAGGGATCTCCTCAGCATGACTTACCTCCAGGTACTTCCCTATGAGGTTCTCAGCGCGATCCTTGGCCTCCCTGTCCAGGTACATTACGTGGAGGGCATATTCATCTCTATGTTCGGGGTAAAGGCCATAGACCGCGAAGCCGGCTCCGAGGCCGTTCCCCCTTTCGCGCATATTCTCCATAGCCTTAACGGGCTCGTAGGCGGAGAACCTCTCCTTGGAAGTATCGATCACCCCGAATAGGCCGCAGGCCTCATGGACCTTATCCTCACCGTACGGGTTCTGAAGCGGTATCACACTCCCATTTAGGAGGGTCAAATCTTATTGTTTCACCTCCATAGGAGATCTCTTCTAACCCTTTTTGGGAGATGGGTTAGGCTGAGGTTCAGGGCTGGAGCCATGCCCCTTAACCCCCGGACGTTGAAACGGCTCCTCATTAAATGGTAGATTACACCTGCATCGCCTATTTCGCCTAGAAGCGTGAAGCCTACTATGCGACCGTCCTTGACCACTATCTTCCTATAGACTTTCCGGGTCGGATCTAGGTATGTCTTCACGTCGTATCCGTCATGGTTTTGGTTTACGGGGTTCGCGAGGCCGACCGTCACTATTGGGACGCCGAAGTATTTCAGGGCGCTCATGGAGGTGGCGCCTTGAAACTCACGTGGGAGCCCCGCCATGTTATATCCAGCGGTTTTACCGGTCCATCTCGCGATGGGCCACAGGGGTAGGGGCCTCCTGGTCCCGTGGATGAAGTCGTAGAGCTCCGCGGCGTCGCCGCATGCATATACGCCTGGGATAGAGGTCTCCATCCTCTCGTCGACGGTTACTCCCCTGTTGACCTCTAACCCGGCTTTGGAGGCGAGCTCTACGTTGGGGGAGACTCCTATGGCCATTATTATCTGCTGGCATCGGATCCTCTCCCCATCGTCGAGCTCAGCATATGAGAGCTCCCCTGGATCTTTCTCCGAGTGGACCCTGACCACCGTATGGCCTGTCTTCACCTCCACCCCAGCCCTCTTGATCCTTTCTTCAAGTATCCCCGCCGCTTTTTCATCTAGTATTTGGGGGAGTAGATGGGGCTTCAACTCTATGAGGGTTACCTTTTTACCGAGTTTTCTTAGGGATTCTGAGAGGCCTATGCCTATCAGGCCTCCCCCTATTACGGCTACATGGTTCACTTCTGGAAGCCTATTGGATAGCCTTTCAGCGTCCCTTAAGGTGGTGAAGGTGTATCGTTGAACGTCTTCTAGGCCTTCTATGGGAGGGGTTATCGGTTTACCCCCCGTGGCTATGAGGAGTTTCTCATATTCGATTTTTATGGTTGAATGGTTTTCCGAGACTTTAGCGGTCCTCTCCTCTACATCTAATTCGAAGGCCTTTCCATATATTAGGTGGACCTTATTTCTCCTCCAGAAGGCTTGGTCGCGGAACATTATCCCTTTAACGTCGAGTTCACCGGCTAGGAGCTCCGGCAGCATAGGCCTGGAGTAGCCGGCGGGCTCCTCATCGGATACTGCGGCGATGGGCGACCGTTCATCTATGCTCCTTATCGCTTCTACAGCCGATATGGCTCCAGCTGATGCCCCTATCATCAGGTAATGGGTTTTCAGGGTTTCCATGGGGGGTCCTCCCTGTATTCGAGGGCGCCGTTGGGGCAGTTCGCGACGCAGGCCGGCTCACCTGAGAGGCCGCAGAGGTCGCATTTGGCCACTATCCGGTTTTCAAGGTCCATGTTAAGCGCTCCTGTAGGGCAGACCATTATGCAGGTCCAGCATCCCATGCATCTATCCGGATCATGGATCACCGCGCCGGTCTTCTCATCGATGTGCATGGCCCCTGTGAGGCAGGCGTCGACGCATGGGGCCTCAGCGCAGTGTCTGCACTGGAGCGCGAATGATAGGGGGTGGGCTACTTCGCGCCTCACTCGGCTTAGAGGCTTCGGCCTCTCCCGTTTATAGGCTTTTAAGATGTCCCTGGAACGGGAATGCTGGGTTAGGCAATATACCTCGCAGAGCCCGCATCCCATGCACAGCTCCTCTATCGCATATACTTTCCTCAGCCTCCGAGATGTGGTCTGCTGCATCTATCGAGAAGCCTCCTGTGACCGGTGTCCTCTGGATTAGAGCGCGGCGAGAGATATATATCATATTTATATTTTAAAGCCGTCTTTAATATCCGAAACGTCAAATTAAAGGGTGAAGTAACGTTAATATACCGCAGAATTAGTGGTATGGATATGCCAGATTTACTTTCAGATGAACTGAACTTGGAGATCCTGAGGAGGATATGCGCTGGAACGGGCTTAGACGTGAACCTGAGACAGCTGTCCAAGATCCTGAGACATCACAGGAACACCATCAGGGACCGGGCTAGAGCCCTATTACAGGGGGGAATAGTGGATAGGCCGGTGTTCCCTTTCATAGAGCTGTTCAGGGAGTATCCCCTCCTGGTCCTGGTCTACGCGGATCTACCGGATGATGAAAGGGTCATGGAGTGGCTCAGGACGGACAGGCATATATTTGCAGCCTTCAGGGTTCGGGAGGGAGACTATAACATGATGCTCTTCGAGTTTCATAGGAGCGTCGAAGACTATATGACTTGGAGGAGCCTCCTAGCGGAGGAGGGCAGGATACCTGAGAGGGAGGTGAGGATACCCTCAGCCCCATACTATGTTTCGAACACGTTGATCCTGAAGTATGACCCTAACGCCCCTATAGAGCTCATAAGGAGGGAGGTGGGGGAGGAGGGCTGCTTCAGGGTCTATGACCGCTCATTAGATGAGCTTTCAGTCGAGGTATTAAACTGTCTCGTGAAGGGTTACGGGATAAAAGTGAATGAGAGCCTCCTCTCAGGTCAGGTGGGGGTGCATAGGGCAACCCTAAGGAGGCGCATCGAGCAAATGTTAAAGGAGAATATTATCCATAACCCTATATGCAGGTTCCCCCACTTCTTCGCCCCGCCGGGCTTCATCCTGGTTACCTCCATGATGGAGGTAAAGCGTAGAATCCGAGATTTTGAGGGGGAGATCCTAAGGGATCCCCATGTAACCCTCGCCTATAGGATAAGCCAGGGCAGATATAACCTCCTCCTATTCGAGGCTCATAGAAGCCTGGAGGACCATCTAGCATGGGAATCCTCCTATGAGAGCAGGTATCCGGGCTGTTTCGGATCCATTAAGAACAATTATCTCTCCCCTAGGATGGCCCTCTCAATAGATCAGCAGAAGGTCTCTTTAGGCGCGATAGAGGAGAGGCTTAGAAACCTAAGGGAGAAGGGGAAGAAGCGTAGGACCGTAAGACCGGAACTCCCATCACGTTAAATTGACAATATAAATGTTATTGATAAGATGAATGTTTAGTCGATTGGCCTGTTAATACTGTTTCACCGAGGATGCTTTGGCCGTGATGATGGGAGCGGCTTATTCATGGAGACCCGTGGATCCTCCAGCGGTGGAGGATTTTCTCGAAGTCTTTTACGTCAAAGTTGAGGTTTGGATCGCCGGATCCACCTGTGGGGTCGTCGCGGGAGATCTATAGGTGTTTGACGCGTGGATTATAGATTTTATAGAGTGGGGGTTTATGGGTTGGGTGGGGCGGCGGGTTCAACTTTATATCTTCGATGCGTCGTTAACTTAGGGGTTTGGAGGTTGGCCGTGATGGGTAAGGAGTTCGGTAAGCCGGTTATCATAGTGAACTTTAAGACGTACTTGGAGGGTTTAGGGGATAAGGCTTTAACCCTTGCGAAGTATGCGGAGAAGGTATCTGAGAGGACCGGCGTATATATTGGGGTTGCCGCGCAGCCTGTGGATGTGAGGTTGCTGGCGTCCAATTCATCCACGCCTGTCTATAGCCAGCATGTGGATGGTGTGGGTCCGGGCGCTTATACCGGCCGTATAGTGGCGGAGGCTTTGCTCGATGCGGGTGCGGTGGGCAGCCTGATAAACCATTCGGAGAGGAGGTTGAAGCTCTCCGAGATAGATGAGGTGATCAGGAGGCTTGATGGGTTCGGTTTGATATCGGTGGTTTGCAGTAATACGCCTCCGGTCAGCGCGGCTGCGGCGGCTTTGAATCCTGACATGGTGGCTGTGGAGCCTCCGGAGCTCATAGGGACGGGTATAGCCGTCTCTAAGGCTAAGCCGGAGATAGTCTCCGATACGGTTGAGGCGATTAAGAGGGTTAATCCGAGGGTCACCGTCCTATGTGGGGCTGGGATAACCAGGGGTGAGGATGTGGGGGCGGCGATTAGGCTGGGCTCTGAGGGTGTTCTGGTGGCGAGCGGTGTGGTGAAGGCGGGGGATCCCGGCAGGGTCTTAGGGGAGCTTGCTGAGCACGCCCAGTCCGCTATGAGGTAGCATCCAATGTGAAGAAGCTCTCCAGCCTCCTGTTTCCTATGAGCTCCTCGAAGCTTATCCCGAGGGCGTCCAGGACCTGTTCGAAGGTTGAATCCATATATTCAATATACTTTTTCACGTCCACCTCGTTTATGGAGGCCAACCGGCAGGGTTTGACGCCGGGCTCACCCATGACCTTCACGAAGGAGATTATGTCCCCGGGTTTAACCTCGTATCCCCGATCCTCCAGGAGCTTCGCGGCCTTCACATGTTGAGGCGTGGTCTTATCGTATTTCCCGGTGGACTTGCTTATCATTACGCTGAAGGCCAGCTCCTCAAGGGGATAACTCCTGTTCTTAAGCTTATTATAGCATTTCACGACTATCTCCCTTATGAGGCTTCTAGCCCTCTCGAACTCCTCCTCGTCCCTAACCCTGCTTAGAATGTCTATCATCTCGTAGAAGGCTTTCTTGAGGAACTGTGGGATGTGGCGTTTCTTCCCGGTGAGCCCCTTTATATCGACGCTTCCATCCGGGAGGACGCCGAGGTAATTCTTCTTCCTCGAGCTTAAGGCCACGTATCTATACTGTTTGTCCATCTCCAGCTCCATTCCAAGCTCTTTTTCCGACCAGGCTTGGAGCTCCTCCAGCTGCTCCCTGCGCGGGTTCCCGAGGAATATGGAGTCCGTGTCGCCGTATATGACGTCTACTCCTAGGGCTTTGGCCTTATCGATGGCTTTCCCTATTAGGAAGCGGCCGATGGCCGCCGTGGCCTCCGCGACCGGGGGACAGTAGAGGGAGAAGCTTTCAGCCCCGAATACCCCGTAGCTCGCGTTGAGGACGACCTTTAAAGCGTTCTGGATTACATTGTAGAGGCTTCGAATGTTTTCAGGTATGCTCTTATCCTTCGATCTAGGCTTATACCATTTAACCCTGAGATCCCTTAATGAGCCTATTAGGAGGCTTTCCAGCGAAGTATTCTTTTTGCAGACCCATAGGGGTGTGCCTGGAACCCTGTTCTCCCTGCACTCGGGATCCTCGTGGGGGCATAGGATGGTCTCGTAGCCGAGGTTCCACATCTTGATTATGGACGGATATAGCGAGGCGAAGTCGAGCACCGCCACGTCGAAGTGTATCCCCGGTTTAGGCTCCACCACTATGGCCCCCTTATACTTCTTACCCTTTATGATGGCCTTAGTCGTAGTGAACCCTTTGAGTTCGAGTATCTCATCGGATCTAGGGATCAATATTCCCCTTATACGATGCTCCCGGTAGAGCATGCTTCGAATCCAGCTTGAAACTCCTTGGCGGGAGACGTCCTCCATGGTGAGGCAGCTTATCCTTGAGAGGAGGGTGACCAGCTTCATGACGAGGTTATCGTTGAAGGAGGTTAATTTCAGGTTGATCTCCGCGTCCCTGAAGCAGTAGGCTGCCAGATCCCTATACGGAAGCTCGGATATCGGCTTATCTATCTCCACCTTCCCGGTCTGGATGAGGGATCTACCCACCTCGTCGAGGGTGTTCTCCCTGTATTTCTGGGAGAAGGCGTAGACTTGAATGGACCTATTGAAGAAGAACTTGTAAAGGTCTATATGGATCCCATCCACGAGGGAGGCGGAATCCCTGGATAATATGATGGGTATGGACTCCCTTGGGAAGCCGAGGTTCAACGCTCTATGATAAAGGTATTTCAGGTCGAAGTCGTCCCCGTTGAAGGTTATGATGAAGGGATACTTTGAAAGTTGGGTGAAGGCTTCTCTTATAAGCTCCGCCTCATCATCGCAGTATCGGAGCTGCAGGCCTTCAGGGGGCTCTCTAACCCCCTCCTCGACGCCCTCCCTCCTTAATAGGAGGGCCGTCTTAAAGCCGTCGGAGCCTGCTATTCCGATGCATATCACGGGTTCCATGGCTTCCTCCGGATCCGGTATCCTATCCACCTCGGAGTGAACCTCTATGTCTACGGCCGCCCTTATATATTCGGGTACGGGATATTCGAGGAGGGTTATCCAACGCTTCAGGAGCCTAGCGTATTCCTCCCCTCCCCTCTTTGTCTCGAATCCCATCTTGAGCTCCGTGAGCTCCGGCGCGGCCTCCATCGAGGGCCACGCCTCCTTGAGGTCTCCGTCCACCAGCGTATAGCTCATACCCGGGATTATCCCACGGTCGTAGAGGTAGCTCTCCACGTATTTTATATCGGCCTCCCAGGCTTCTATCAGGTCCCTTATAGATCCGGAGGGCCTACCCCCGATGGAGAGGGGATCCTTAGCCACTATCTTCGAGACGCGTATCCTCTGATCCCTTAGGGCATCATATTTCTCCACGCTTTCAAGCCTTAATAATCCGGGATGCTTGGCTAAGGCTTCGATCTTCTCCAGCTCCTCCACGGGGAGCTTCGAGAAACAATAGGGTTTATGGGATGTATTATCGTACCATCGATAAATCCTTCCACTCTCGGGCCCATATAATTTCAGGTATGCGGAGCCCTTCTCGCCGTCGTATCCAACCCCTACAATGTAAAGGTTCGCCTGCGGCGGCGACGGCTCGGCCTCTTCCATTCCTCGATGGGGAGCTGCATCCCCTACGCCTCTATCTCTGCTAAGGGTCTCCTTTTCCGATCTATCGAAGAAGTCTTCCAATTTCACGGGGACGATACACCATTTATATGGAGGGTTAGGCTTCTTAAATAGATTATCGCGGTGGAGTCTATGTCTTACAGCCTCACCCTAAGGATGGTGTTCGACGCCCTTAGGTATTTAGAGGAGGGTTTGGGTGAGAAGGCGGCTTTCGCGAGGAGCGTTAGGGAGTCCGGGGTTCAGGGTCGGGGCGCCTCGAGGCTGGCGCTGAAGATCTTCATGGAGGTGTCTAAGCATAGGATTAGATATGATCGGTTAGTCGAGATGGTTGGAGGGGCGGGTTTAGCTCCTCCCCTCAGATGGATTATATACCTTTTCTTATATCACGCTGAGGGCCGGGGCGGCGTGGAGGATCTATGCAGGTTCCTGGAATATGCGAGGAGGGCTTATAGGATTCCATCTGAGGTCGAAGGGATCTTCGGCCTCCTAGAGTCCTTTAAGGGGGAGCCTGAGCCCCTACCTGACCCCCTGTGGGAGGTTGAGGATTTGGCCCTTGACTTCTCCCTTCCCCCCTGGTTCGTCGGGTACTGCCTCAAACTTCTCGGTAGGATGGATGGATTACGCTTCATGAGGTCCCTCCTCGGGAACCTTCCAACTTATATCAGGATAAACACGTTGAAGGGGAGTGAGGACTCTATTCTCAGGGATCTTAGGGGGGAAGGGGTTGAGGTGGAGGGGGTGGATTTGATCCCGGGCGTCTACAGGGTTGAGGGGGCTTCTAAGCCTCTTATGGGCTTGGACTCCTGGCGGAAGGGCTTTTTTTCCATCCTGGACCTGTTGAGCTGCCTGGCAGGTCATGTAGCCGATGCGAAACCCTACGATAGGGTCTTGGATCTATGCGCGGCGCCGGGGGGTAAGACCATGCTTCTAGCTCTGATGATGGATAATAAGGGGGAGATATATTCCCTGGACAGGTCCAGGGAGAGGATGAGGGTTTGGAGGGGGGAGATGGGGAGGCTGGGGGTGACCATTGCTAAGCCGATCCTCTCGGATGCGAGGGGGAGGATACCCTTAAGGGGGGAGGTGGACCTGGTCTTATTGGATCCGCCGTGCACCGGCACGGGCATACTCATGAAGAACCCCTCTATGAAGGCCAGGCTTTCCCCATCGGCATTGAGATCCTACGTGGGGGTCCAGTGGAGTATGCTGGAGGCGGCCTCGGAGATGGTGAGGGATGGAGGCCACCTCGTCTATTCCACGTGCAGCATAACCAGGGAGGAGAACGAGGATCTCGTATGGAGGCTCCTCAGGGTGGATCCCCGGTTCGAGCTGGTAGACCTGGGATTTAAGGGTTTACCCCGTGGATTATTCCTAAGCGAATGTATAAGGCTTTACCCTCACGTCAACGCTTGTAACGGCGGGTTCATAGCGAAGCTGAGGAGGATCTAGAAGTCTCTATGGCGGAGATGATCTCTAATAGGATCTTCGCCGCCAGTATGGCTGTCTCACCCTCATCGTATTTCGGGGATACTTCGACTAGGTCCACGCCGGCAACCTCGGAGTCCATGATGACCCCTGAGAGCAGCTCAGCCAGCTTCATAGGGTGGACGCCGCCCGGCTCAGGGTTCCCGACGGCGGGGGCGAAGGATGGATCCACCACGTCGAAGTCTATCGAGACGTATAGGAGGCGGCCTCCCATCGTCCTCCGAACAATTTCCCTCAGGGCTTCCAGGCTTAGGGAGGTGAACTTCTTAGCGGATATCATCCGGATCCCCATCTCGGAGGCGTAGTCCAACTCCTCCCGGGAGAACGCCCTCACCCCCATTAAGAGTATCTTCTCAGATCCCACCTCCTCGATTATCCGCCTCATAAAGGTGGCGTGGTTCAGCCTTGTACCCTGGAATTCATCCCGGAGATCCAGGTGCGCATCGAAGCAGAGAAGCCCCCCATCCCCCCCTATGAGGGATGGGATGCAGCCCCTCGTCATCGTGTGCTCCCCTCCTATGGCCACCTGGACCTTCCCCAGCTCCCTTATATGGGAGGCTACCCTCCCTAACCTGGTGAGGGTTTCCCCTACATCGTTTGAGACTATGAGGTTGCCTATGTCGGATAAGCATGGGTTTTCGCAGCTCCTCCCACTTGCGGAGGCGTAGGCCTCCATGTACATGGAGGCTTCACGGATCGCGTTGGGGGCGAACCTTGAGCCGGGCCTATAAGTGGAGGTGTAATCGTAGGGGACCCCTAGGAGGATGAGCTCCGCCTCCATGATGTCCCTTGAGACCCCTAGGAACGGTGGTGTATGCTCCACGTAGAATTTTATCTCCTCCACTATAGAGGCCTTATCCATCGTAGCCCTCCTTATAGGGTTTACCGGGGATTAATGATTAAATGTTTTTATAGTTTCCCTGTTATATGAGGTATGTTTATGCCGGTTAGGATAGGGGATGATCGATGAAGCCCAGCGGAAGCCTAAGCCTGATATTCCTGGAGGCCTATTTTATAGGGGTCATCTGCTACTTAGCCTTTACCTGCCTTCTCTTCGATCCCGCCAACGTCGTAGCCTTCTCCATCCTGGGTTTATCGGCGGCCTCCAGCGTATCCCTCTACTTGAAGAGGCGGCTGGGCTTCTACCTCTCCCTGCTCTCCTCAGCGGTAACGTTTATAACGTTTTTAACGGCCTTCCGTTTCTCCATCGGGTTTAAAGGCGGCATAGCCGGAAGCATCTACGACGCCTCCCTAGCCCTGCTCTCCATACTATCCATATTAGCTTTCATAGTGGTCCTGGATAAGTACAGGTAGTTTAGGAGGGATTAGGGGGATGGGCCTCCTAGGGTTCACGGTCCATTATGGGGGGCTTCAACCTTGATCTCCTTTGTGATCCCCACGTGGAATGAGCCTATGATTCAAACCCTGATCAGGGATATATATGCGGTCATGGACGGATTGGGGAGGGATTTCGAGGTCATAGTTGTGGACTGCTCCGACGATGATACTCCTTTGAGGGCTGAGGAGGCGGGGGCGAGGGTTCACCGCCAATCCTCTAGGGGGCTTGGTGGAGCCTTGAAGGAGGGTATGGAGCTGGCTAGGGGCGACGTCGTCTTCACGATGGATGCTGACTTAAGCCATGACCCCGCCCATATACCTGCGTTCCTAGCTGAGATGGATAGGGGATTCGATATTGTGGTGGGATCGAGGAGGGTGAAGGGTGGTAGGGTAATAGGATGGGGTTTGAGGAGGAAGGCGACCTCTTGGACTGCGAACCTTATTGGGAGGCTCCTGGCGGGCGTCGGGGTTTCAGATCTAACCTCGGGATATAGAGCTTATAGGAGGGAGGTCCTCAACGGGATAGATCTTGATGCCTTGGATTCGAAGGGTTACGCTTTCCAGTTGGAGATCCTCTTCGAGGCTTTGAGGCGGGGGTTCAGGGTTGGGGTTGTCCCTATAGTGTTCAGGGATAGGGTTAGGGGGGCCTCCAAGCTGGGTTTCAGGGAGATAATAGAGTTCCTCCGGGTCTCCCTGAGGTTGTTTCTCAGGCGGCTGGGCTTTTAGGGGCTTCAACGTAGCATCGGGGGCACGATATTAAGGGTTTTCCCCTCCTCCCCTTTATGGATATGAGTTGGAAGCCGCATTTAGGGCAGGTCTTATCGAGGAGGGTGAGCTTCCCCTTTTGGGGTAGGGGGAGGGTGAAGTTGCATTTGGCGGCTCGCCATCCCGAGCATCCTATGAAGCGTTTCCCGGTCCTCTTGTTCTTGATTATCCTTAGGGGGGATCCGCAGCTGGGGCACGGCGTGACTAGCGTGACCTCGGAGCTGATGGTTTCCCTCAGTATCTCGGATAGCCGTTCTCCAATCTCTGATTCCAGGCCTTTAAGTGTCTCGATGATCGGTCTCAGATAGTTTACGGCTTCTAGGACGACCATCTCCCTTGTCCTCACGCCGTCCTCTATCCTGGACATCTCGGCCTCAAGGTCCCTCGTCAACTCTTCGTCGAGTATTCTTGGACAGTATTTTGAGATTATCCCGGTCAGGTTTAGGCCTAGCCTCGTGGCGTGGATCCTATCCCCTTTTATATATTTCCTCTTGTAGAGGGTTTCCACGATCTCAGCCCTGGTGGCTTTAGTGCCTATCCCAAGCTTCTCCATTAGGCGGATGAGGCTGCTCGGATTATATCGGGGTGGAGGCGGGGAGAGCCTTCTCACCGCTTCTACGTCGAGGAGTTCCACTTTTTCCCCTTTGGATATGGGGGGTATCTCCCGGTCATCCCCCTTATAGTAGGGTTTATAGTATTGGCTCCAGCCGGGGTTTACGGTGGTGGAGCCGGTTATATGGAAGATATGATCCTCCACGTTGATGGTTATCTTCTTCGCCTCCTTCACCATGGGGTCTGAGAGGGTGGCGAGGAGCCTCCTCACTATGAGGTCGTAGAGTTGGAGGCTTCTCCGATCCATCTCGGGTATGGGGGGGTTGCCGGTGGGATGGATGGCGGGGTGGGCCTTATCCTCCTTCGGCCCCTCCCAGGCCTTTAGAATCGGCTTCTCCCTTAGGAGGTTTTGGATGGCCCCCGTATATTCCGGGTTCTCCATCAGGTTTTCAAGTATGGATTTGAGGTCTATCTCCCGGGGTATCTTCTGGCTTGAGCTCCTCGGATAGGATATTAACCCGTTCAGGTAGAGGTTCTCCGCGAGCCTTAGGGTCGTCGTAGGGTTTAGGTTTAGGTGGCGGTAGGCCTCCGTCTGGAGCGTTGTAAGGTCGAACGGGTATGGCGGGTTCGCGTGGACCCTTTTAGACTCTATTTCTTCCACGGTGCCGGTTTTCCCTGAGCATTCCCTTACGATGAGCTCTGCCTCGGACAGGGTCTCCAGCGTAGGCTTAACGTATTCCGCCTCGAATCTTTGACCTTTCACGTTGAAGACGGCCTTCACGATCCATTTAGGGGTTGGCACATGGGTTAGGATCTCCACTTCCCTCTCCACTATATATTTGAGGGTTGGCCCTTGGACCCGGCCGGTGCTTATGGTGGCGTATAATCCGCTGTGGTTCAGGTTTGCCTGTGTGAGCGCCCTCGAAAGGTTTACGCCGTAGAGCCAGTCCACCTCATGCCGGCACATCCCCGCCTGGGCTAGGCTCCTATCCAATCCCTTCTCAGCCCTCCTATAGGCCTCCCTTATCTCCCCTGGGGTTAGGGTGCTGAACTTCATCCTCAAAGCCCTCTCATGGGCTTCGCCGCAGAGGTATCTGAGGATCATGTGGCCGATCAGGCTTCCCTCCACATCGTAGTCGCAGGCGTTCACATAGTTATCCGCCTCCCTGGACAGCTCCTGGATGAGCCTCGCCGCGTATTCCTGGCGTCTAAGCCCCCTCTCCACATCGTATATGGGTTTCCAAGCGATGTCCCAGATCGGATATATATCCCGGCCCAGCGGCGTCTTCTCTGCCACCTGGAATAAATGTCCTATCGCCGCGCATACCAGGATGCGCCGCCCATCCCCATCCTCAATCTCATAGTATTTTACGCCGTGCCTCGTCCTCTCACCGCTCTTCCCGCCCATGGATAGGGCCTTCGCTATCTGGAGTGCAGCCATGGGCTTCTCAGCGATGATCAGCGTCGTCTCAAACCGTTCACCTGGATTCTCAGCCTTCTTCATCCCATTCCAGGTCCCCCTTAAGGATCTTCAGGGCGAGCTCCCTTGAGGCTTCACCCGTCTCAGGCAGGTTCACAATCTCCTCCAAGTATTCCCTAATGGAGATCCGGTCCTCATAGGCTTTCCTCCAGACCTTGAAGGCCTCCTTTAGGTTCGCGAGAGCCCTTGAATGGATGGGGCAAAGCCTAAGCTCAGCGTCTTCCTCGACCGGCTCCCCGCATACAAGACACCTCAAGCCCGCAACCATTCTACCTCAACTCAGGTCGAATAGAATGCTTCTTGTTAAAGGTTTCTGGGAAGCCCAAGGATGGATGAATGAACAACATTGCCTTTAGCCGTCGATGGACATAGGTGTCGATCAGCTGCAGGGCCTCTTTTCCTAGGGTCCATCGTCCTCTTCGAGGATGTAATGTTTCCTCAGCGGTTGGAGGCCGTGAACGTTCCGGTCTCGGGATCCCTTTCGCCTTGAAGGGAACCCTTACATGATGGAGGACTCTGAGGCAACTTTAAAATCCGGTTATATGGGATAGATACGAGTGTTTTAGATTTGGCCGGGTTGGTTGGGATGGTCGTGGAGAGGGAGCTTGTCGAGGCTAGAGTTAGGGAGATGAACGATGCCCTCATGCTGCTCGGGGAGATCGTATCCAGGGATTTCCATGGGCTTACGGTTCACGAGAGGCTCTCCATGAGGTACCTCGTGATCCAACTGGTTGAGGCTGCCTCCGGTATCTGCATCAGGCTTCTGAGGGCTTTCAACGAGGCGGCGGAGGGGTTTCCTGAATGCTTTATGAGGCTTGGAGTGGAAGGGGTTATACCCCGCGGCTTGGGTGAGAAGCTGGCTTCAGCGGCTAGGCTTAGGAACCTGCTGGAGCACAGGTATTGGGTCATCTCCGATGAGAAGGTCTATGAGAGCGTGGCGGAGGGCTTAAGGGATTTCGAGGCCTTCGCCTCGCATATATGGGAGTTCGTAGGGAAGCTTGATCCATGAGCTTCGATTTCAAGTATTATTCTTTACCGGCCGGTGAGAGGGATGAGCTTCTGAGCCGGCTTAGGGAGAGGCTTAGGGGCGTGGAGAATATCCTCTTCGCCTATGTGCACGGCAGTTTCCTTGAGGGCGCCGCCTTCAGGGATCTGGATCTGGCCCTTTGGATAAGGGATCCAGGGGAGGCCTTCAAGTACACGGTAGACTTCTCCGCCAGGCTATCCGTAGAGTTCAAGTTCCCGATAGACGTGCAGGTCTTAAACGAGGCCCCCCTTCCCTTTAAGTATCGGGTTTTCAGGAGTGGGAGACTCCTCTTCTCAAGGGATGAGGAGGCTGAGGCTTGGGCTGATGGACGAGACCTATAGGATGTACTGGGATCTGAAACAGTTGAAGGAGAGAAGCCGCTTATAAGCCGTTGCAGGGATCCCCGTCGAGAAGCCTTCTCATCCACGGTGAACCCATCCGGGATCGGGGCCATTAGACGCCCGGATTACCCATCCCCCTTTATCTCCTTCCTTTTATCTCCATAAGAATAAAAGTAAGAATAAAATAATATACGTCTCCAATGTTGTATATATCTGCCTTCATCGCGGGATGGCGGGGTTTAAGGGGTTAAGCGTGGATTCTAGGGATCCAGGTATCTGATTAAATCTCCTGGAGGGCTGTTAGCGTGGGGCTTTCACCTCGTGGATCTTCCTGGGCGTGAGGTCCCCGCTCCATTTTAGGACCCATATGCCTCGCCTCCTAGCGGATTCCAGGGCCGCCGGCGGGGCGTAGTCGGTGTAGACCGCCTTGACGAGTTTAGGCCTCAACAGCTCGGGCCTCTTAAGCTTTATGTGCCTTATCTTATCCTCCAGTTCGTCGAGCAGCTTCACGCCGAGCCTCACCACCGCCTCGCCTACGAGGACCAGGTCGCCCGCCGCACCGTAGAGGTCCAGCTCCCTCTCATCTATGAACAGCCGGTCTAAGGCCATGT